>Ga0209491_10006526_pt1 | contig 16109 bp, 12 predicted proteins | sample BON02_FD_187213 | JGI IMG/M metagenome (GOLD analysis project Ga0209491, IMG submission 187213) | Freshwater microbial communities from Lake Bonney liftoff mats and glacier meltwater in Antarctica - BON-02 (SPAdes) (version 2) | ecosystem: Environmental > Aquatic > Freshwater > Ice > Glacier...
CCCCTGCTGAGCAAAAACCACAAACAGTTGAGAAGAAGGAAGAAACAAAAGAAAACTGAGGTTTACGCCTCGTCAAAATCGGCCAAGATAGTTGTCGTCGACCGGCCAAGGTAATTGACGTCAAGCAGTTGCGTTAACCGCAACCAAAGACGGCATACAACGACCTATCAAATGTCTATGTTTGCCGCTTGGAGGGCGTGCGTTTCGATAAACTCGCGCCTTGGTTCGACGTGGTCGCCCATCAGCGTTGTGAAAATCGCATCCGCGCCAATCGCATCTTCGATCTGGACCCTAAGCAGGCGGCGTACCGCGGGGTTCATGGTGGTTTCCCAAAGCTGAGCGGGATTCATTTCACCCAAGCCTTTATAGCGCTGCTTACTTACGCCTTTTTCTGCTTCACTGCGCAACCACGTCATCACGTCACCAAAGTCTTTAACGGCCGCTTCCTTTCGCTTTTCGCCTTCACCGCGGGCAATAACGGCGCCCGGGCCAATCAAATCCTTGAAGGTTTCACTACTTTTACGCAACACCTCATAATCTGAACCGTTGGCGAAGTCTTCGTCAAAATGACTGGTACGTATGTTGCCGTGATGTTTACGCAAAACAAGCAAACGACGCTTTTCTGTTTCTTCGTTGTACTCTGCCTTGACCTCAACGCTACCGGGTAGCATCGGATCGTCGAGTTTTTCAAACAATATGCGCGCGCTTGCTTGCGCGGCATCCTCTGATGAAAGATCTAGCGCGATTCCTTGAACAAATGCGTGTAGTGCACCGTGATCTTTAAATCGGGCTAGCCGACTCACCACCGCTTCGGCCAACGCAAATTGACGAGCCAACTCACTGATGGCATCTGTTTGAATTGGTGCTGCGTTTTCTCGCGGTACGAGCACGGCATCTTTAAGGGCTAGGCCAAGCATGAACTGTGTTTCTTCATGTTCATCTTTCAAATAACGCTCTTCTTTGCCAGCCTTTACTTTGTAAAGTGGTGGTTGTGCAATGTAGATGTGACCGTGCTCGACTAGCAATGGCATTTGGCGGTACAACAACGTCAGCAACAATGTTCGGATGTGGGCACCATCAACGTCCGCATCGGTCATGATAATGATGCGGTGATAACGCAGTTTTTCCAAATTGAAATCGGGACCAATGCTGGTGCCTAGCGCTGTGATTAAGGTGGCAATTTGTTCGCTTGCAACCAACCGATCGAATCGGGCTTTTTCAACGTTGAGCACTTTACCGCGCAAAGGAAGAATGGCCTGGAATTTACGGTCGCGGCCTTGTTTGGCTGAGCCACCGGCTGAGTCACCCTCAACGATGTAAATCTCGCACAACGCAGGGTCTTTTTCTTGGCAATCCGCCAGTTTGCCAGGCAAACCCGCTCCCTCTAATATGCTTTTGCGACGTGTCATTTCTCGCGCGCGTCGAGCTGCTTCGCGGGCTCTGGCTGCCTCGACAACCTTGCCGCAAACCGCTTTGGCATCGACCGGGTTTTCTAACAACCACGTCTCGAGCGAGCGGGCAACAGCGTCTTCTACTGCTGGACGAACCTCGCTGGAAACCAACTTGTCTTTGGTTTGGCTGCTGAATTTTGGCTCTGGTACCTTAACTGACAATACGCAAGATAAACCTTCGCGCATATCATCGCCCGTGGTTTCTACTTTTGCTTTCTTACCAATTTCGTTATCCGCGATGTATTTATTTATCACTCGGGTCATTGCTGCGCGCAGGCCCGTCAAGTGTGTACCGCCGTCGCGCTGAGGAATATTGTTGGTAAAGCACAGCACTTGCTCGCTGTAGCCGTCGTTCCATTGCATGGCGATTTCCACACCCACGCTAGTGCCACCCGCGTCGGAGCCCGTCGCAACAGCAAAAGGGTTGGTATGCAATGCGGTCTTGGTGCGGTTAATGTATTCGACAAAACCTTTGACGCCACCAGCAAATGCAAAGTTTTCCTCTTTGCCGTCACGCTGGTCAATCAATCTAATCTTAACGCCGTTGTTTAAGAACGATAGTTCGCGTAACCGCTTTGACAAAATATCGTAGTGGTACTCAACGTTGGAAAAAATATCGGTGTCTGCGAGAAAGTGTACCTCTGTGCCACGGCGTTCTGTCTTACCGGTAACACTCAAAGGCGACACACGCTCGCCGTGGCGAAACTCCATTTGATGGACTTCACCGTTGCGACGAATCGTCAACTTTAACCAACTTGACAAGGCGTTTACACATGACACGCCAACACCGTGTAATCCACCCGATACTTTGTACGAATTTTGGTCAAACTTGCCGCCCGCATGCAGTTCCGTTAGAACGATCTCTGCAGCGCTTCGTTCGAACTCGTCGTCTTTATGGATATCGGTTGGAATACCGCGGCCGTTATCTGTGACAGAAATCGAGTTGTCGGCGTGAATCGTGACAACGATGTCATCACAGTGCCCAGCCAATGCCTCATCAATGGCGTTATCGACCACCTCAAAGACCATGTGGTGCAATCCAGTCCCGTCAGAAGTATCACCAATGTACATGCCCGGGCGCTTTCGTACCGCCTCCAAACCTTTAAGCATCTTAATGGAGTCGGCGCCGTAATTGCCTTGGTCGGGCTGTATCATAGATTTTCCTTCCTTTGGTGTTGCTTGGTTTTCTAACATTCTTAAATCCGCATTGGCATAACAACGTACTGAAACGAATCGTCGTTAGGCAAAGTAAGCAAAGCTGAAGCATTGGCATCTGGCATGACTGACCATCGCACTGTTTCTTCTTTTAGGCTCGACAGGAAATCAAGCAAGTAACTGACATTGAAACCAACATCAAGCGCTTCAGCGTTATAGTCAATATCAATCTCTTCAAGCGCTTCTTCTTGTTCGGCATTGGTTGACGAAGCAATCAATGCGTTTGCACCAATTTGAAAGCGAACACTTCTGAGTTTATCCGTCGTTAAGATGGCAGCACGCTGCAAACTACCTAGTAGCGCTTCGCGGCTAACGTCAAAGTGGCGGGTGTAATTGGTCGGTATGACACGCTTGTAGTCAGGAAACTTGCCTTCTACGAGCTTAGAGATCAGTTCGACCTCTCCAAAACAGAAACGAATTTGTCCTGTACCGACATCAATGGTGACGGGCTCTTCTGAATCTGAAAGCAATCTTTGCATTTCAAGCACAGTTTTGCGAGGCACAATGACCTCAGTGGTTTCATTGCCTGTATCAACCACGCTTTGGCAATGCGCGAGTCGGTGGCCATCTGTGGCTACCGCACGTAAAGTACCTGGCTCAAAAACCAATAGCGTGCCGTTTAAGTAGTAGCGAATGTCTTGCTGAGCCATGGCAAAGTGCGTCATGGCAAACAAATGCTTCAAAGCTTTTTGAGTCATGGTGACAGACACTGTCACAGACTCAGGCTCAGAGAGCGTTGGAAAATCACCTGCACCCAATGTCTGCAACGCAAAACGACTCTTGCCTGCTTGAACCGTCAATTTGTTGGTTGTCTGGGAAATGGTGACCTCACCGGTATCAGGCAAAGCACGCAAAATGTCGAGCAGCTTTCTGGCAGCAACAGTAACTGCTGTATTGCCATCATCAACACCAAAGTTTGTGGCTGTGGTGATTTGTACCTCAAGGTCAGTCGCAATAAACGAGACTTTTGAGCCCTCTTTTTTAAGCAAAATATTCGCCAGGATTGGCAATGTATGTCGCCGTTCAACGATACCAGCGACTGTCGTCAATGGTTTAAGCAATGTGTCACGGGGGGCTTTTATCAGTTGCATCGACTATCCCTTTAATGTTTGTTCGAGCACGTGAAGCGTATGGTTTAAGTCCGCTTGCTTGCCTCTTAAGTCACTTATTTTTCGAACGGCATGCAGCACCGTCGTATGGTCTCTTCCGCCAAATAGGTCACCAATGTCTGGCAGGCTCTTATGTGTCAGTTCCTTAGCCAAATACATGGCCACTTGCCTTGGCATTGCTATATTCGCAGGCCGACGTTTCGAATACATGTCGGCCACTTTGATTTTGTAGAAGTCTGCGACTGTTTTTTGAATATTTTCAACGGTTATTTGCCCCGTCGAGACAGATAGTAGGTCCTTGAGTGCTTCACGGCAAAACTCAACCGTTAGCTCTCTTGTGCCATGAAAACGCAAATAAGCCAGAACCTTGTGAAGCGCACCCTCTAACTCGCGAACGTTACTGCGTAAATGCTTGGCAATAAAGAAAGCGACTTCTTCGGGCATGTCAACGCCTTCAACATCGGCTTTACGCAACAAGATAGCGACTCGCATTTCAAGCTCTGGAGGCTCAATGGCAACCGTTAGTCCAGAATCAAATCTTGATATCAGTCGTTCATCAATGCCCGACAACTCCTTTGGGTAAGTGTCACTGGTGATAATGATTTGCTTACGCTGTGCCACCATGGCTTCAAAAGCGTAGAAAAACTCTTCTTGGGTTCTGCTTTTCCCAGAGAAGAATTGAATATCATCAATTAGCAACAAATCGAGCGAGTGGTAATACCGTTTGAAATCGTCAAATGCTTTGCGCTGGTAAGCCTTAACAACATCTGATACGTATTGGTCTGCGTGCACATACCTTACCCTTGCTTGCGTACGCGTTGCGAGCATGGCATTGCCAATGGCATGAATAAGATGGGTTTTACCCAAACCAACCCCACCGTATAAAAACAAAGGGTTGTAAGACGTCCCGGGGTTTTCTGATACCTGAAGTGCGGCTGCACGTGCCAACTGGTTGGCCTTACCTGTTACGAAATTGTCAAACGTCAAATTGTCATTCAATCTCGAGCGATCATTGGGCAAAGGAACAGCGGCTGGCGTTACACCAAAAATTTGCTCTGACACTGGCCTTTGTTGAGCGACCACTGGTTGTTGCACCACGTGACCCGTCGTTAATGCTGGCGCGCTTGGTTGACTGACGTTTTGATTGACATTTGCAGCTAGCTCAAGGGTGACTACGGTTTTTTGTCCAAACCAAGGTTCCGCAATTTGTTCAATTCTGTCAGCGAAGTTTTTCTTGACCCAGTCAAGCTTGAAGCGATTGGGCGCAGACAAGCGCAAGCAGCCTGTGGATTTATCGTATCCCACAGGCACCAAAGGCCTAATCCAAGCGTTAACTTGTTGAGGAGGTAGTTCCTGCTCCAACTGTGTCAGGCAGGATTGCCAAAATTCTTCCATGTCGACCGATTTTCTAAACCCTGATTTTACATTGGCTGAGCCCCGGTTAGGCATTGCTTTGTGCTTTTATATCCAAGTCGTTTGACTTACGGTCTATTTTTTGATGAAATGGAGGGCTTTCCCGAATTTATCTGGGTTCCTCAAAATGAAACGTACTTACCAACCATCAGTCACTCGCCGTAAACGCACTCACGGTTTTCGTGTTCGCATGAAAACGCGTGGGGGTCGTGCTGTCATTAACGCTCGCCGTGCTAAAGGTCGTAAGCGCTTGGCTGTCTAAGATTGGCTTTGCCGTGCGCTGGTTTTTGATTCAACAGTCGTACGATGATTAACCAAGGCTCGTTATGATTGAGCTAAGCGCCAAATTTGGACCGGCAGCCCGACTAACAGATTCAGCTGAGTTTGGCCTTGCCTTAAAAACCAAGCCTATCGCGCGTGGGCAGCATATATTCGTGCATTTCTCACCCAATCCTGCTTCTACAGCTCGATTGGGCGTTATTGTTCCCAAACGGTTGCTTCGGCTTGCCACGGCTCGAAATACAGTTAAGCGTGTGTTCAGAGAGGCTTTTCGACAGCAACGGTGCGGACTCAGGCACGGGAACTTTGTTTTTCGTCTGCTGAGATCACCAAAATATGATTCTCTAACTGAGCTCAAAACATTGTTGCGTGTTGAAACCGACCATTTAATTTGTTTGTTGGATGGTCGTTACCGACAAAAAAAATCATGACGTGGCTCTTGATAAAGTTTGTTCGCTTTTATCAGTTTTTCCTTAGCCCCTGGCTGGGCAATAACTGTCGTTTTTCACCCACCTGTTCAAACTATGCCATTGCGGCATTGCACGAGTGGGGTGGCATTAAAGGTGGGTGGCTTGCCATTCGTCGTGTATTTCGATGTCACCCATGGAGCGCTGGTGGTGATGATCCCGTCCCCACGAAACACTTTCACAAACACAAGCCTTGAATGACGGTAAACTCCGAGGCTTGATTGTTTTTACCCTTAGATTAGGTTCCGATGGATATCCGCCGCACAATTCTCTTAATGATTTTTGCGTTTTCACTCTTTTTGCTATGGAACAACTGGCAGCTGCATCAAGGTGGAACGTCTTTTTTTGGTCCAACAGTCACAACACCTGCTGGCGACCGATCGCAGCCCACGAATAATTCGACGGGGCCATCTGCTGTGCCTGCTGCTGTTAGTGCACCTTCGAGTGGTGGTGTGACACCGATTGCGCCACCCGCGATTGCACCGGCCTCCGAGACCGTAGAAATTTCAACCGACGTTTATCGTTTGGTTTTTGATTTAAATGGCGCGCAGCTTATACGGGCTGAGTTGCTCAAGTTTCCCGGTAAAGAGGATCCATCTCAACCAACTGTTCTTCTTCAGCAAGATCCAGAAGGCACTTACGTTGTACAAACTGGAATCGTAGGCGCGCCTGAAGGAAAGAATTATCCCACTCACCTGACACCGTTTAAGCTTGTTTCAACTGAAACAACCATGACAGGCGAGACTTTGCCAGTTCAATTTGTTGGTGAGTCAGATGGCGTCCGAGTCACAAAGACTTTCAACCTGCGTCGCGACTCATACGCTATTGAAGTTACTCACATAGTTGAAAACCTAACCGATCAGATGATTAGCCCGTCTCTGTATTTGCAGATGACGCGAGATAGTGCGGATCCGAAAGACACATCAAGTTTCTACCATACGTTTACTGGCCCTGCTGTTTACTCCGAAGAAGGTAAGTTTCAAAAGATTTCGTTTTCAGAAATTACCGATCGTAAGGGTGATTACGTCAAAACAGCTGATAACGGCTGGTTTGCCATGATTCAACATTATTTTGTTTCGGCATGGGTACCGCCACAGGGTGCCGTGAGAACCTACGACATGGCTCCCGTTGGTATTGATCTGTTTGCCGTTAGAAGCATTGAAGCTGTTGGACAATTGATGCCCCAAGCTATTGTTGATGTTAAGTCTACGCTGTGGGTTGGGCCGCAAGATCAAGACTCACTGGAAGCAATTGCACCCGGTCTGGATTTGGTGGTTGATTATGGCTGGCTGACTATCATTGCCAAACCGCTTTTCGGCTTAATGACTTGGTTACACACTTACATTGGTAATTGGGGTTGGACGATTGTTGTCTTGACCATCCTGATCAAGCTTGTTTTCTATCCGTTGTCCGCAGCCAGTTACCGTTCAATGGCCAAAATGAAGCAGGTAGCGCCTCGCTTAAAAGCGTTGAAAGAGAAGTTTGGTGACGATCGTCAAAAAATGAACACTGCCATGATGGAGATGTATCGCACTGAGAAGATCAATCCTCTTGGTGGGTGTCTTCCAATCGTCGTTCAAATTCCTGTATTTATCTCGCTATATTGGGTTCTGTTAGCCAGCGTAGAAATGCGTGGTGCACCTTGGGTTTTATGGGTAGATGACTTGTCTGCTAGCGATCCATTGTTCTTATTGCCAGCCATCATGATGGCAACGATGTTCTTACAAATAAAACTCAACCCAACACCACCTGACCCAATGCAAGCAAAGGTCATGATGTTAATGCCACTTGTATTTGGCGGCATGATGTTTTTCTTTCCTGCTGGTTTGGTGCTGTACTGGTGCGTTAACAACATACTATCTATTGCCCAGCAGTGGTACATCACTCAAAAAATGGCCAAAGCTGCCGCTGAACCACATCGCTGATGTTTCAACATGACACCGCGCCCATCGCTGCAATAGCAACTGCACCAGGGCGCGGTGGTATAGGTGTTGTCAGAATCTCAGGCCGAAACCTACATTCCTTGGCTTTGACGCTACTCAAAACAAAACCAACACCAAGATACGCGCATTTCTTGCCCTTTTTTGACGATAACGACGAGTTGATCGATAACGGAATCGCTATCTTCTTCAGTGCACCTAATTCCTACACTGGTGAAGATGTTTTAGAGCTACAGGGCCATGGTGGTACTGCTGTCATGCAAGCTCTGTTAAGCAATGTTTTAAAACAGGGTAAAGGTATCGGTTTGCGATTGGCTGAACCTGGTGAGTTTTCGTTACGTGCTTTTTTGAACGATAAGATTGATTTGGTTCAGGCTGAAGCAGTGTCTGATTTAATCAATGCAAGTTCTGTTGAGGCAGCTCAAGCTGCTGCGTTATCTCTTAGCGGTCGATTTTCCAGTGAAATCAGTAAACTCACTGAAGAAATTGTTGCCCTAAGAACGTTGGTTGAAGCAACATTGGACTTCCCTGAAGAAGAAATAGAATTTATTGAGAAGTATCAAGTCAAACAACGTATCAAAGATCTTGTTCTTCAATTTGAATCGTTTTTGACAACAACAAAAAGAAGCGTTTACTTGTCTGACGGCTTGCGTGTCGTATTAGCAGGCGAACCAAATGTCGGCAAGTCTAGCCTAATGAATGCCTTATTCGGTGAAAATATAGCAATCGTCAGCGATATTGCAGGGACAACGCGGGACAGCATCAGAGACCATCTTCAACTGGATGGTATACCAATTACCGTTACTGACACAGCTGGTTTACGGTCAACCAACGAGGTCATTGAACAACTGGGCATTGAACGCACTTTGGTGGCTATTGAAGCAAGCAATATCATTCTTGATATCGTCGACAGTCGTGAGCCTGAATCTGTATTGACAAGTTTCTCATCAGCAATTTCATTGGCTAACAAACATGTTATTTCTGTTTTTAATAAGACCGACTTGTTAGAAAAAACCACCACGTTTTCATCTTCACCAAATCGTGTCAATGTGTCTGCGATGACTGGTGAGGGGCTCTGCGAGCTAAAAGAGGCGATACTTAAACACACCGGACGGCAACTTGGTGAAAGATCACCTTGGCTTGCTAGAAAGCGCCATGTTACGGCCATTGAACTGGGTTTGGATCATCTCCAACAATCATATGCTTTTGCTTGTGAAGACGATAGAGTGCTGGATTTACTCGCAGAAGAACTAAGGCTATGTCATTTTCAACTGGGCACAATCACAGGACATACAAGCGCTGATGATCTGCTTGGCAAGATTTTTTCTGAGTTTTGTATCGGCAAATAATGACAAATGGGTTAAATGACCTTGTTGATAAGGTTGTTAACAACTTGTGTGCCAATTGAGGACAAATGGCTCTTTCAGAAGCTTTGGTAAAGTTGTTCATATCAATTCACTTAGTCAAACAGAGCTTATCCCTACCTTTTATCCTTTTAAGTTACTGATTAAAAACAATTTTTTTAAGTTTTCCACTTATCCACAGGGTGTATTATCCATTACTATCTTTATATATAAAAGAAGTTAACAAAAGATAAGCACTCCTCTTTACAACCTAAAACCCACGATTGAGTTGTCATGTTTTTCCCAGATGTGAATACCTTTCTATGATACGACGACCATTTACAAGGCAGTTACTAGGTGGGTGTGTTGCTGTAGTTGGCGCTTTTGTTGCAATTTACTTAAAAATTCCCCTGCCTTGGTTACTGGGGCCATTATTTGCCGTCGCTGCGTTGAGACTTGCATCTGCCCCCATTGCTAGTTCAAAAACACTACGGTTTACAGGGCAATGGGTCATTGGTACTTCCTTAGGTCTTTACTTCACACCTGCAATCTTAGATTTGGTAGTTAAACACTGGTTTGTAATTATTGTGGGTATGCTTATACCACTCGTATTGAGTGTGTTTGGTACTTGGGTTTTGTGGCGTATTGGTCGCACAAGTTTAAAAACAGCGTGGTTTTCAGCGGCAATTGGCGGTGCAAGTGAAATGAGTCACTTGGCAGAACGATATGGTGGCCGAGTTGATTTGGTTGCCAGTGCGCATAGTTTGCGTATATTGGCTGTCGTTATCGTCATACCATTTGGTTTTCAATATTGGAATATTTCTGGTGGTGATAACGACTTAATTGCTGAAGTATTCTTCAATCCAACCGATCTGATCTTGTTAATCTTATGCACAACTTTGGTCGGGTGGTTATTTCAAAAAGTTGATTTACCAAATGCTTGGGTTCTGGGGCCTTTGTTTATTTCAATTTTTTTAACGCTAACGGGGTTTGTTGAAACAGCCATGCCGATGGAAGTTGTAAACGTTGGTCAACTTCTTATTGGGTGGTCGTTAGGAGATCGTTACCGTCCTGCTTTTTTTAAAGCAGCACCAAGGTTTTTGTTGGCGACTCTTCTTTTCACCATTGGCAGCTTGTTAATCGTGGCAGTTCTCGGGAGTGTTATAGCTTTGTACAGTGAGCTGTCCCTTGCTACTATTTGGTTGGGGTTAGCGCCAGGTGGATTGGCTGAAATGGCTATTACGGCAAAGGTCCTAATGCTTGGAGTCCCAATGGTTACAGCCCTACAGGTCACTCGGATGGTGTTTGTTGTGGTGATTACAGGATGGCTCTACAATCGTATTGTTGAACCGTTAGAAAAAAAGTGGTTAACTCAAACAGATTGAATATTGTCCACAATTGATTAACAAGTTACCCCCAGCTTTATCCACATGTTGGATATCTTCTTTACATTGGTTCCTTTTGTTTCACGTGAAACGTTGTTTGGCTCTGTAAGGGTTCCACGTGAAACAAAGCCTTTTATTTTTGTAAGTGCTTTCGTATCGAAAGCAAGGAAAGATCTCGGATGCCAGCGGACTTTGATTTTGACGTTATTGTTATTGGTGGTGGTCATGCAGGTACAGAGGCATCACTCGCCGCTGCGCGCCGTGGTGCCCGAACCTTATTACTAACGCACAACATTGACACATTGGGTCAAATGTCTTGTAACCCATCAATAGGTGGTATTGGTAAAGGCCACCTCGTCCGCGAGATTGATGCACTTGGTGGTGCAATGGCTTTAGCAACGGATAAAGCTGGTATTCAATTCCGACTGCTGAATAGTTCGAAAGGGCCCGCAGTTCGTGCTACACGAGCACAAGCGGATCGTGGTCTTTATAGAAGCGCTATTCGTTACACATTAGAAAATCAAAAAAATCTTTTTCTTTTTCAGCAATCTGTTGATGATTTAATAGTTACAGGTGATAAAGTAACTGGCGTTAAAACACAATTGGGTTTGGTTTTTACTGCTCGCTCAGTTGTTCTTACTGCAGGTACGTTTCTCAATGGTTTAATCCATGTTGGATTAAGTAACTACTCTGCAGGTCGTGCTGGTGACCCGCCTTCTAGTTCACTTGCTCATCGATTAAAAGAACTTGCTTTGCCCCAAGGACGTTTAAAAACAGGTACACCACCAAGACTGGATAAACGTTCTATCGACTTTACGAAGTTAGTGGAACAACCTGGCGATACTAATCCGACACCAGTGTTCTCTTTCATGGGTACAGCAGACATGCATCCCAAACAGGTGTCTTGTTGGATTACGCATACCAATGAAAAAACGCACGATATCATCCGCGGCGGTCTTGATCGGTCTCCAATGTATAGTGGCGTTATTGAAGGTATTGGACCAAGATATTGCCCTTCTGTTGAAGACAAAGTACAACGGTTCAAAGACAAGACTGCTCATCAAGTTTTTCTAGAGCCAGAAGGACTTGAAAGCAATGAAATTTATCCGAATGGGATATCCACCAGCTTGCCATATGATGTTCAACTGAACTTGATTCATTCAATTCTTGGTCTCGAACAAGCCACAGTTGTGCGTCCAGGGTATGCCATTGAGTATGACTATTTTGATCCACGCGGATTGAAACCAAACCTCGAAACAAAAGCCATTAATAATCTTTTTTTTGCAGGTCAAATAAATGGCACAACGGGGTATGAAGAAGCAGCTGCTCAAGGATTGATAGCTGGTGCTAACGCAGCAGCTGTTTCACGTGAAACAGGGTTCTTTGTACCAACTCGAGATCAGTCTTATATGGGAGTTATGATTGATGACCTCGTATCAAGTGGTGTTACAGAACCGTACCGAATGTTTACGTCGCGGGCTGAATACCGGCTGAGTTTGAGAGAAGACAATGCCGATTGGAGGTTGACCGAGCAAGGTTTCTGTCTGGGATTGGTTTCATCTGAGCGGTGGATAGCTTTTGAGAAAAAACGTGACACAGTAAAAACTGAAATAGAAAGGCTCAAGAAAACATGGGTTCAGCCCGATAAGGTTTGTCCGCAAAAAGTGCTGGATACGTTTGGCCGCTCACTAGACAGAGAGTATGCTTTAGGTGATTTGTTAAAAAGACCGGGTATTACTTATGTCGCACTTATGGCCTTTTCTCCAGTTGTTTCACGTGAAACCAGGAATACGTTATCGCTGGCGGAAGCTGAGCAAGTAGAAGTACAAGTTAAATACGAAGGGTATATTGCGCGTCAGAAACAAGACATTGATCGGCAAAGACTTTTTGGTGATCAGGTATTACCAAAAGATATAGACTATTTGAGTATTGAAAGCTTGTCGTATGAGGCAAGACAAAAACTAGATAAACACCGCCCGAATTGTTTTGCTGAGGCAACAAAAATATCTGGCATCACGCCTGCTGCAATTTCAAGCTTAATGATCTATTTAAAAAAAATCGGTAATGAAAAACCGAACGAAATAACGTGAGCTTGAGTTCTTCCAATCAAGTGTTGGCACAACCTGAAAAAACAAGCTTGTACAACGCTTTTTCTGAGCTTCAACTTATAAACAAAAATAATAGAGAAGTAGATGATCACAAGGTTGACCAGCTCTTGACCTTTGTTGACATGATGCTTAAGTGGAACCAAACATACAACTTAACAGCACTTAAAAACGTTACCGAAATTTTGGATCAACACATTGTTGATAGCCTTACTGTCATACCTAATTTAGACGCGTATTTCTCGGAAAAAAAATTGTCATCTCCAACAATACTGGATGTTGGGTCAGGCGCTGGCTTACCAGGAATAGTTTTAGCAATCATGAAAGCTGACTACAAAATTTGTTGTTTGGATGCTGTCGAAAAAAAAACTGCTTTTGTTTCAGCTGTTAAAGGTCAGCTCGGTTTAAAAAACCTCACATCAAAACACGCAAGGGTTGAGCGTTTAGAATCTATGCAGGCAGATGTCGTTATATCAAGAGCATTCGCGTCCCTCAGCGATTTTGTTGAGCTGACCCAAAATCACGTCAAAGAGAGTGGTCGGTTGGTTGCCATGAAAGCTAGAGGGGTAGAAGATGAAACGGCAGAGTTGGCTTGTCGACACCCTGGCTGGAAAGTTGAGTCAGTGGAACAACTACTTGTGCCAGAAAGAAATGTAATGCGGTGCTTGGTTTGGTTACAACAGGAAAAATAAAAAAGTGAGTCAAATAGATAGCCTGCATGCAACAAAAATATTTTGTGTTGCCAACCAAAAGGGCGGTGTTGGAAAGACCACCACAGCTATAAATTTGGCTGCTTCCTTGGCCCAGTTCGATATGAGAGTTTTGTTAATTGACCTAGATCCTCAGGGCAATGCAACAATGGGTAGTGGCATAAATAAGTCAACGCTACAGCACAATATTTACGATGTATTGATAGGGCAAGCCACATTGGCAGAGGCCACCATGCATTCAGAAGTAGGCCAATATGATGTTTTGCCGTCTAATCGGGAATTGTCGGGAGCAGAAATCGATCTGGTTGGCATGCAAGACAGAGAGAAACGTCTGAGGTTAGCCATAACCGAAAATCAAAATCAATATGACTATATTCTTATAGACTGCCCTCCAGCATTGTCATTGCTAACGCTCAATGGATTCTCAGCAGCTAACGGTGTAATCATTCCAATGCAATGCGAATATTTTGCACTTGAAGGTTTATCAGATTTAGTCAATACAATCAAAAGAGTCCACCGCAACTTAAACCCACAGTTGAACTTAATCGGATTACTACGTGTGATGTTTGATTCCCGAGTGACGCTTCAGCAACAGGTATCGGAACAGTTGGAAGCACACTTTAAAGACAAAGTATTCGCAACAATTATTCCCAGAAACGTTCGTCTTGCAGAAGCGCCAAGTCACGGTATGCCAGGGATCAATTACGATAAAAACTCAAGAGGAGCAAAGGCTTACTTGGGCTTTGCCCAAGAGTTGATTAATCGTGTAAAAAATACAAACACTTAAATTATCGCGGACCTTAATGGCGTATTTGGCAATGAACCATAAGCCAATCGTTTAAAACCAACCAGCCAAGTAGAGGTAAAAAAATGGTTACTAAACCAAAAAAACCAAAGGGCCTCGGACGAGGATTAGATGCTTTATTAGGCGCTGATTCGGATGCTTTTAGTCATTTAGGCCAAGATGCCGTTACAAGCAACCTCATGCAATTGCCAACAAGTGTTTTGCAAGCTGGCAAATACCAGCCGCGTACTTTAATGGACGAGGAAAGTATCAAAAGTTTAGCATTATCAATTCAACAGCAAGGATTGATACAGCCTATTATTGTCCGTAAATTGTCAGGAGAGGATGAGGGCTACGAGGTTATTGCTGGTGAGCGTCGCTTAAGAGCAGCAAGGCTTGCCCAACTGAACAACGTACCGGTAATTATTAAAGATGTTGATGACGAAAACGCCGCCATCATGTCCCTTATTGAAAACATACAACGAGAAGATTTAAATCCCCTCGAAGAAGCTAGGGGACTAAAACGATTACTCGATGAGTTTGCTTTGACGCATGAGCAAATATCTGAGGTAATTGGTCGGTCTCGCTCAGCAACGAGTAATCTACTTAGATTATTGAATTTAGCTGCGCCGGTCCAAGAGATGTTGCTTAGCAACAAAATTGATATGGGTCATGCTAGAGCGCTTCTCGCGTTAACAGCAGCAGATCAAGTACAAATGGCACAACATATCATTGCTAAATCATTATCCGTACGTGAAACTGAGCGGTTGGTCAATCAAGGGTTATCGATCAAAACGCAAAAAACTAAGAATAATTATGCGCCAAGTGCTGACGTGGTAAAAATGCAAACTGCTATGGCAGACAAATTAGGCACGACCGTAAATTTAAGAGCAAACGCTAAAGGTAAGGGCAAATTAACGTTAGAGTTTCACGACTGGGAACAATTCCAAGGCTTACTGGAAAAACTAGAACTACAAGGTTTACTTGAACAAAACGACCAGTAAGGGTAGCAACCCTCACGTAACTTGACAAGTGTGGATCATACGCGCATAATCAACGGTTCTCTTTTGGAGGGGTGCCCGAGTGGTTAAAGGGGGCAGACTGTAAATCTGTTGACCTTGCGTCTACGTTGGTTCGAATCCAACCCTCTCCACCAAAAGAAAGCAGTGATAAGAAAGCATCGAATTCGAATTGCGCGTTATTAGACAGTTGGCCGCGGGTGTAGCTCAATGGTAGAGCAGAAGCCTTCCAAGCTTACGACGAGGGTTCGATTCCCTTCACCCGCTCCAGAAAACTGATGCGGCGCAAGGGAAAAAGTAATGAAGGTTTTTAAGCCCTCAGGTTTTTAACAATTGTGTTAAATGATTACACATATTGAAATGAATAGAAGTAAGTTGACCAGACGGTTAATGAATGCCCATGTGGCTCAGTGGTAGAGCACTCCCTTGGTAAGGGAGAGGTCACGCGTTCGATCCGCGTCATGGGCACCAGAGAAAAAAGCTTCCGATTTTAAGATCCGCTTGTATAGATTAAGTAAACACCGACCAGCTTCCAAATAGGTTCAGGAGTTTGTAATGGCAAAGAGTAAATTTGAACGCACCAAGCCACACGTTAACGTGGGCACAATTGGGCACGTTGATCATGGCAAGACCACGTTAACGGCGGCGATCACGACTGTGATGGCACGTAAGTTTGGTGGCGAGGCCAAGGGTTATGCTGCGATTGATGCAGCGCCTGAAGAGCGCGCTCGTGGTATTACGATTAACACCGCACACGTGGAGTACGAGACCGCGAATCGCCACTATGCGCACGTTGATTGCCCAGGCCACGCTGATTACATTAAGAACATGATCACGGGCGCTGCGCAAATGGACGGTGCGATCTTGGTGGTGTCAGCCGCTGACGGCC
>Ga0209491_10006531_pt1 | contig 16100 bp, 9 predicted proteins | sample BON02_FD_187213 | JGI IMG/M metagenome (GOLD analysis project Ga0209491, IMG submission 187213) | Freshwater microbial communities from Lake Bonney liftoff mats and glacier meltwater in Antarctica - BON-02 (SPAdes) (version 2) | ecosystem: Environmental > Aquatic > Freshwater > Ice > Glacier...
GGGACGTTCTTGTTTCTTTGGCCTGGAGCTTGCTCGCGCGGCGCGGCCTCGCGCGACGGCGGCGTCGTCGACGACGGGCGAGGGGGGCGTCCCTTGTTCCTTTGCTTGCAGGGTGATGCGCCACGTGTCCTCCTCTGGCGTCTGGCGCTTTGCATGCTTCCTGTTGCCTCGCAATCGCAATCTTTGTTCCTTGACGAGTGGATTTTATGCGTTCTGTCCCTCCCTCTCGAAGCAAAAAAGGCGCCGTCGCCGCCGCTCGCCGACACGCGATCGCACAAAAGGCAGTCCCCTCGCCTGCCTGCGCCCGCCACCGCATCCTTTCCACACGAACAAAACTTTCTCCACAGCGAGAGAGTCCCTTTCATCCAACCCAGCACAGCACAGCAACCATGCCCGGCGACGTGAAAGCCGCGAAGAAGGAGGGTGCGTTTTTCGCCTGGATGGAAGAGAGCGGGGAGCCAGGAAAACGACGACGAGCACCCTAGGACGCAAGGCAGCGCCCGTGCGTGCATGGGCGACGCGCGCGTCGTGTATCGCGTGATGCTCCGCCGCTGTTGACCCGTAGAACCGGCCGCTCTGTGCTTGTCGTGCCGGCACGCGCGCGCAAAAAACGGACGAAGGTTGCAGCCGCCGGTTTTTTCTCTTTTCCTGTCCCCTCACGCACCTCTGCGCGATCCTCTCCACACCACATCCCCAAACGCAGGCGGCAAGAAGGGCCAAGACATCGTCGGCAGTGAGTCACTTGGACGAACGAGCCGCACCAAGCGTGCGGAAGAGTGCCGGGCCGTGGTCGCCCGATCGTCCGCCGCCGCCGCTCGCGCGCTCGCCGCTCTCGTTTCAAACTCACCGCCGCTCTCCCTCCCCACCCCCACAAAAACAACAACCCACCCCTAAACAAACCGCGTCCCAGTGTGCGACATGGGCGGCGTCAAGTTTTTCTCGCTCGCCGTCGAGACCCCCGAGGGCGACGCCGCCCTGCTCGACGCCGTGCTCGAGGGCATGAACGCCGAGGTCGACCCGGCCGGCGAGGAGCGCAAGGGCGGCGCGGGCGCCATCGGCAAGCTGCTGCTGAGCGCGGGCGACAAGACCCTGACCATGGTGTGCCACGTGCCCAAGGAGCTCCAGGAGGAGAAGAAGGAGCAGTTTAGCATGAAGGAGTGGATCGCCGCCGTCGTCGCCGCCACGGGCGCCACCGTCGACTCGGAGACGGACGAGCTGGTCAAGCTGCACGCCGACGGCGACGGCGCCAAGGAGCTCTTCCCGCTCAAGATGCGCGACGCGGGGCAGGCGGCGGCCATCGCGTACATCCGCTCCAAGGGCCTGATCCCCGATGAGGACTCGGACGACTACATCCCCGACCCGGCGGCCTGCGGCATCGAGTGGTGATCGGCGGACGGGTGGATGATTTCTTTTTGGTTTGATCGCCGGTTTGTTTTTTGTGTTTGGCGATGATTGGAGGAGCACGTTTTTCATTTGTTTTGGTAAAAACATGATCACGAGCGCCTGTCTCTCTCATTGTGAACCGTCTGCGGAGGAAATGGATGAGGCGGACGGGAAGCCCCTCCAGCGTGTGCGCAGTCGCAACGGCGGGCCGCCTCCCTCCTTCGACGGCGAATTAACGAGAAGGTGCGACAGCGTGCGCTCCACAGAGCGTCGCGCGGCGCGCAGGCGCGGCGCGCCGTCACCGGCGCCGTCGTCGTCGCCCGCACGCGCGCCGGCAGCCCCGCCGCCCTGCTGCGGCTTTGCCGCCGCCGGCCGCCGGAAGCCGCCGCTGCCGCCGTCGTCGGGGGCAGCATCGGAGGCGGCGTCGGCGGCGTCATCTCCGCACCTCTGCTCCTCGAGCGCGGCGAGCACGCCCCCGCGGCCCCTCCGCATCACCCCCTCGGCAAAGGCCACGGTCAGCGCCATCGACACGCGCCGCACCTCGGCCTCGTCCGCCGTCCCGACCGAACACACGGAGCGCGCCAGCCCACCGCCGCTGCCGCCGCCGCCGCCGCCGCCGCCCGCCGCCCCACCCCCCCTGCCTCCGTCTCGCGCGGGCGGGTCCGTGAAGGCCATGTGCCCCGCGCCCGGGATCACGACCTCGACGGCGGGGCCAGGCACGCCCTCGAACCAGGCGAGGTAGTTGGACCCGCCCGGCGCGCAGTCGCCGCCCGCCGCGGCCCCCAGGATCGCCCAGGGGATGTCGGAGATGCGCCCTCTGCTCCGCGCCCCCGCCCCCGCCCCCGCCCCCGCCCCCGCCGCCTGGGCCCCCTCCTCCTCCCCCTCCCCTTCTGCTTCTTCGGCCGCTCGCCGTCGCATCGCGGCCAGGGCACTCGGATACCGGGGCGACTCGGGCGCGTAGCGGGTGGCGTCGACGGGGTCGAGGCAGACCATTCCGACGACGCGCGGGCGCTCGCGCTGCTGCTGCTGCTGCTGCCTTTGCGGCGGTTGCGGCTGTTGCAGCGCGGCCGCCTCGGCCGCCTCGTTGCGCGCGTCCAACGCGTCCTCCGCGGCGCACTTTGGGCCGTCCGGCGCCACCCCTGCCGCCGCCGCTACCGCTAGCGCCGCCACCGCCGCCACCGCCGCAGCCCGCCTCCTGCCGGCCGCCGCCGCCGCCTCCTCTTCGCCCGCCGCAGCGCGCTGCTCCCGCGCCTCCTCCTCCTGCAGCCGCAGCGCCGCCAGCGCCCCGACCTTGCACCCGCGCGAGTGCCCGACAAGCAGCGTCCTCGACGGGTCGGCCAGGCGCCTGAGCAAAGGGTCGCGCGCGCACCACGCGACGAGGTCGGCCAGCAGCTCGGCACACGCGGCGTCATCGAGCAGGTCGGTCAGGCCGTCGCGCCGGTCGTATCGCACGGCGACGTAGCCCCAGGTGGCGAGGCGCGTGGCCATCGACGCGTAGCCGTCGCTGCCGAGCAGGAAGCCGCCGCTGATCACCGCCAGCGGGTAGGGGGCGCCGAGCGGGTCGAGCGCCCGCCGCAGAGCAGGCGGGCTGCCCCCGCCCTCGGGCGCCCGAGCGCCCCCCCCCGCTGCTGCTGCTGCTGCTGCCGCCGCCGCCTGCGCTCTCCTCCGCGCGAGCGGGCGCGGGTACGTGATGTAGATCGACTGCAGGCAGCGGTCGCCGACGCAGGACGCGGGAAAACACGGCGCGCACGTGTGCTCTAACCGCGGCAGCGCGAGGGCCAGGAAGGGGCCCGGGCCGTCGTAGAACAGGCGCGCGGCGGGCGGCGCGCCGCTCTCGTCGGCGGTGCCCTGCGGCAAGCCGAGGAGGGAGCAGGTCGGGTTTGGCTCGTGCACGGGGGACGGCGGCTCCGCCGCGGCTCGGGCGAGCGGCGACGAGGATGCCAGCACCAGCGAGGGCAGCACCGCCAAGGCCGCGCGGCGCGAGACGAGCATCTGGCCGCCGTCGCGCGGCAGGCCGTCGCCTAGGCCGTGGTGCTCGCGGGCGAGGCCGCGTTCAGCCGCTCGCAGCTGGTTGCCCTCGCTCGCGGGACGACCGCCCGCCGCCCGGCCGACGACGCCATTCCGAGATCGCCGCCGACAACGACCGCGCCGCGTTGTCGTCACCACTGCTGCTGCCGCCGTCCCCGCCGCCAGCCCCTCCACCCTCTGCGCCTGCATTGCTCACACAGAGCGCGGGCCCACCTCGCGACGTGCTTGCATGGAATGCACGGGCGCTTGAGAGAGATGTCGGAGGCAGGGAGTCGAGGGGGGGAATGACTCCCGAGGAGAGGAGAGGGGCAGCGTGCGAGGTCAACAGACACGGGAGGAGTGTCGTGTGAAGAGCAAAGAACTCTGGCGCCAGAGGGAAGGTCGTGAAGGGGGGGGGGGAGGCAGGAAGAGCGCTCAGCTTGTCCGACAACCGATTGGCGACGCGCGCAGCGATTGCCGGCGGCCGCGCCGCGCCCTCGGGCGCCGGTCGCGCGGCACAGCCGCAGCGCGGCGACGCCGCCCGGCGGCGACCCCTGTGCCTCGAGGCTTCCCCTCGGCGGCGACAGCAGCGGGCCCAGGCTCGTCTCGACCATCAGCAGCGCGCGCTCGACGTCGAACACGCGCAGGCGTGCGTCGGTGGTCAGCACGGCCAGGCGCCAGGCGCCGTCGCCGGCCATCATGGCGGCCTGCGCGCCCAGCGCGAGCGGCGGCAGCGCGCGCCGGCCGCCGCCCGTGTATAAAAGCAGGCGCATTCCCTCCCTTCGCGCACCCAACCACCTCGCGACCACCACCCCAACATTTCGCTCTAGAGCCAAGCGTCGCAAGAGACACGCCTTTCCGCCCCCCACCTTGACGCCGAAAGTCGGGACCAACGGGAGGAGAGACACCCAACTTCCTGAACCCCACCTCCACCTCCTCCCGCGCGCTCGAACGCCGGACCCGAGCAGGCGCGACGCGTCGAGCAGGTCCTGCCCGCTCCCAGCTTTCCCCCAGTCAGGAAAACTGGAGGAGGACGCGGACTACCTCCAAGCCTTCTTCACAGAGGAGGACCTCCTCGCCCATTTCCAGGACCAAGTTGGGGAGCAGCCCAGCGACGCCATGGGCAACGCAGCGAGCACGGACGGCGCGGCCGCGGGCGCCGCGTCCGCGGGCGCGGGGGGCTCGGGCGGCGGGGGCGACGCGTCCAACGCAAACCCCGGGCTGGCCCCGGAGAACCCGGGCTTTGCGCGCGTCCAGGGCGTGACGGCCGCGCGCGCGGACGGCCGCACCAAGCCGCGGGGACCCCCCGCGCCCGCGTCGCAGTACCCCTTTTTGCAGGTGCGCGCGCGCGTCGAGAAATGAGATCGCAAAGGGGGAAAGCGAGGCAGAGCGCGCGCCCGACCGTCGCGGTTTGGCGGTCGGCCGGATGCCAGATGTCGCCGCTTCTTCGCGGAGTCTAGTCCATTGGGGGGGCAGCAAAGGGATCGTCATCGCCCGCCCGGACCTCCGTCACTTTGCTCGGTGGCAAGGACGCCTCGTTGGACCCCGCGCTCACCCCCTGCCACGTCCTGTCTCCAACACAACAACAACGACGACCACACCGCAACGCCGCCCGCCCGCAATAAACAACAAAAAAACAAATCGACAGAACTCCCTGTCCAACCTCCTGCTGTTCGCGCGCCTCCCCGCCGACGCCAAGACCAAGGTCTGCGAGGCCATGTGGGAGCTCAGCGTCCCCGCGGGCGAGATCCTCATCCAGGAGGGCGAGACGGGCCTCGCGGCCGCCGAGCTCTACGTCGTCGCCCGCGGCGCCTTCGAGGTGCTCGAGCGGCGGCGCGGCGTCAACATGCGCGTCAACACCAAGGAGCGCGGGGACGTGTTCGGTGAGGTGAGCCTCATGTACTCGTGCCCGCGCACGGCCACGGTGGCCGCCACCGCCGACAGCGTCGTTTACGTGCTCGAGCGCGACGCCTTCCGTCGCCACGTGCGCGACGCCGCGCGCGGCGAGGCGTCGCAGATCGAGGTCTTCCTCAACAGCGTGCCGCTGCTGGCGGGACTGCCGCGCCAGAGCAAGGCCAAGCTGGTCGACGCCTTCATCGAGGAGCACTTCCCCGCGGGCACCGCCATCATCCGCGAGGGCGACCCGGGCGACAAGTTCTACGTCGTCAAGGCCGGCGAGGCCGCGGTGTCTGCCGCCGCCAAGGGCGAGGTCAACCGGCTCTTCCGCGCCGACTTTTTCGGCGAGCGCGCGCTCCTGACCAACGAGCCGCGCGGGGCGACGGTGACGGCCGTGCAGGACACGACGTGTCTGTCGCTCGAGCGCGGCACGTTCGTCGAGATCCTCGGGCCCATGGACGCGGCCATGAAGGTGGCCAAGAGCGACGAGGCCAGCGCCACGCGGCTGGCGCTGCTCAAGCCGCGCGGCAGCGCGGCGGCGGCGGCGCGGCCGCGCGCCAACGTGGTGATCCGCGTGCGGCGGGCCGACGGGTCGGGCTTCACGACCGTCACCGCGTCGGGCCACAAGGACGAGGTCGACGAGATCCTCTCGTACGGCGCGGCGGCCGAGGGCGCCGGTGCCGCCCCCGCCGTGGCGGACGCCCCCGCCGTCGCGGACGCCGCCGCGGCGGGCGACCTGGTGCTGGTCGAGGCCGAGCTGCTCGGCGAGGGCGCCTTCTCCCGCGTCTCGGTCGTCACCGACGAGCACTCCCGCCGCGCCTTCGCCCTCAAGCGCATGGCCAAGACTGCCGCCCTGCAGTGCCCCGAGCACGTCTACTGCGAGCAGCACATCAGCAAGAACGCCGCCAACGCCTTTTGCATCCGCCAGTACGCCTCGTTCAAGGACGCGCACCACCTCTACTTCCTGTTCGACCTGATGCAGGGCGGGGACCTGATGGACGTGCTGGTGGCCGAGGCGCGCATCATCAAGCACCCGGTGCCCCAGCGCGGGAGCCTCAGGCAGGGGTGCCTGGCGCCCAAGGTCAAGATGTGGCAGGGCATGGAGGAGTCGATGGCGCGGTTCTACGTGGCGTCGATCGTCCTGGCGCTTGAGTACCTGCACGACAACGGCACGGTGTACCGCGACCTCAAGCCGGAGAACGTGCTGATCGACGCGAGCGGGTACGCCAAGCTCGGGGACTTTGGTGCGGAACGAGAGGGCGACGTCTTTTTTGTGTTTGCAAGATATGGGGCGTGTGGGGAGAGAGAGCAGAGAGAGAGAGCGAGGGGGCGAGCGAGCGAGCGCGAGCGCGCGACGGGAAAAAAAATACTCACACGTCTCCTCTCCCCCTCCCAACCAATCACAACAACGACCAACACAAACGCACAAACAGGCTTCGCCAAGGTGGTCGAGTTGGGCGGCCGCACCTACACCTTCTGCGGCACCCCGGGCTACGTCGCGCCCGAGAACGTGCTCGGCCGCGGCTACAACCAGTCGGTCGACTGGTGGACGCTCGGCGTGCTGGCCTACGTGCTGCTGACGGCGCGGCAGCCCTTCTCGTCGCCAAAGACGGGCGACCCGATGGAGGTGATGCGGCGCATCGTGGACGACCGGTGAGTGTTGGGTCCGCCTTTTTTGCCCTGGCGTTTGTGTCGGTGCCGTTTGTTTCCGCGCGATCGCGCGCGCCCGCGCTCACTCGCCCGCCGCCACCGCTCCCCCCCACCCCTCCCTCTCGGCCAAACGCCCAACAACCTGCCATCTGAAACACCACACCAAACGAAACACAGCTGGTGCGTCAAGTACCCGCCCTACATGTCCCCCACGGCGCGCGACCTCATCGCCCGCCTCCTCGAGCGCAAGCCCGCCAAGCGCCTCGGCATGCTCCAGAACCGCGCCGCCGACATCAAGGCGCACCGCTGGTTCGACGGCTTCGACTGGGCGGCGCTGTCCGCGCGGCGCCAAGAGCCGCCGCGCCGCCCGCGCGAGACCGACCACGCCAAGCGCAAGGCCGAGCTGGCCGAGCAGCACCGCGCCGACCCGGTCGTGCCCGTGATGACGGCGGAGGAGATGCGCGAGTGCGAGCAGGTGTTCAAGGACTTTTGAGGGAGGGGGGCTTCTGTGGGTCTCTTTGTTTGTTTCCTCCCGTCGCGCCACCGTTTCCGACTTGGCAAAACGCACAGACAAGTGGCACGACACCCGCCTTCTTCTCTTTGTGCCCGCCCTTGTTCCTGCCCGCGAAGAATGTTACTTGCCCATCCCCCTAGACAAAACGAGCGCGCGTGTGAGCAAACACATATCGGTTTTCAGCGAGCCTTTGCCCTCGTCCAGGGCGTGTTGCTCTACGCCGCCGCTGATCCCTCGCGGCGGTCGCGAGTCTTGCGTCTTTTTGCGGTCCGGTCGCGAGCGGCGGATCGTTCTGGCTACCGTCGTTTTCGTTGGGCTTGCGACCAGGATCAATTCAGCGAGGGCTCATGTTCGGCCGCGACGCTGTTTTGACACGTCAATGCAATCAAACTGAACCAGTTGATCCCATCTTTGCGGCGATCAGACACAACAAGGACGCACAACAGGTTTTGGTCCCCCCGGGGAAACAAAACCACAAAAAACACGCCCGAAATAGACGACGCCCGGGTCAAAAAGCGATTCCTTTCTTCCTTCTTCGTTCCCCTTCCATCCTCCTACCCTTCTCTTCACCAAGGAGACACTCAAAACCAACACCATGGCGCGCTCGGTCAGCTCGCTCGCGCGCGCAGCCGTCTCGAGCGCGGGCGGCGACAGCCACGCCGTCGCGAGGCGCGCGCTGGGCGGCGCGGGCAACATGGTCGCCTTTGCGGCGCTCGTCGGCCTGGCCGCGAGGATCGAGTTCCCGATAGACTCGGTGCCCACGATCGCGATGGTGTTGCTAGGGGTGCTGTCGCTGGCGGCCGGGCTGCTCGCCTGTTGCAGCGCGGGCAAGGGCGGGAGCTCTGGCGGCCGGGTCTGCCGCGGGACGGCGCTCGCGTTCATTATTTTGCAGCTCTCGGCCGTGATCCTCGAGTCGCTCCTGACGCTCTTGCTGTTTGCGCGGATGGGCAGGGCAGTGCAGCTTGTGTGCGCGTCCGGATCGGCAACAGCAGCGGCAACGGCAGCAGCGGCGGCAGGCGCGGGAGACGCGGCGTTGGCCGACGCAGTCGCGGCGGCCGAGGCGGGGCGTGTTCGATCCGCGCTCAACGCGGCTCGCTGGGTCCTCCTCTGCCTGCTCTTGCCGTTGCAAGCGTCGGCTCTGTCTCTCGGCGTCGCCACACGCTGCTGCGGCTACGGCGAGGGCGACGCAGCGGATGGCGGCGGCGGCGGCGCGACCCCTGCCGACCACGCCGGCGCAATGTCGTCTCTTGGGAAGCTGAGGGGCGACGTCGAGCGCGGCGGGGGCGGCGGCGGCGGCCTGAGCGCGGCTGCTCTGGGAGTCGGCGCCGTTTACGACAAAACGCGCAGCGCCCTTGTCGCGAAGTACGGCAAGGCGCTCGCCAAGTCGATGTTTCGTTGACGGGGTCGCAAGGGGCAAGAACAAGACCGAAGCAAAAGGCGCCGACGGGTCGCCGCGGCGCCGTCCTCCACCGCCTCTCTCGCTCGGCACCCGTGTGCGGAGCCTAGTCCCATATATTCGAAACGCACGCACGCACACACAATCCCACCTCGTCTCTGCTCTCTCTGGTCTCTGCGCGAGCGGAACCCCCCGAAACTGCTCGGAAGCAACACGCGCGCCCCCCACTTTTTACGACAGCAAGACGCTGCCAGCGTCTCATGCTCGCGGCCAATCGCCCGGCCCTGGCGGCCACGCTCTTCACGCGGCGACCGCCCTCGTTGCTGCTCGGCAAGCAGGCGCCCATGCCGCGGCGCCGGCCCTCCCTCGCGGCCCCCGCCGCCGATGGGCGAGCTCCTTCGAGCGGCGGCAAGAGCAGCAGCAGCGCCAACAGCAGCAGCGCCAACAGCGACAGCAGGGCTGGCACAGCCACGACCACGGCCACGACCACGGCCGCAACCGCCGCCAACAGCAGCAGCAGCGCCAGCGGCCCCCTCCTGATCCACGCGTCGCTCGCCGCGCGCCCGGGCCTGTGCGACGGCGGCCTGCCCGACGTCGACATGTGCCTGATCGACAGCGACGACGACGAGATGCGCGCCGAGGAGGGGGCGGCGGCGGTGATGGCGGCGGCGCAGGCCTCGGCCAGCCCGGGCCCCTCTCTTCCTTCTTCCCTGCAGCAGCAGCTGCCGTCGCCGTCGCCGCCGCCGTCCCCCGGCGTCGTCGCCCCCCCGCCGGGCCTGCCGTCGCCGCTGCACGTGCCGCCGGCGCCCGACAGCATGCTCGACGAGGCCGCGTCGCGCGGGCGCTGGCTCGTCGGCCTGCTGGTGGTGCAGTCGTTCTCGAGTGTGGTCCTCGAGCGGTTCGAGCCGCTCATCCGCGAGCACCTGGCCGTGACGCTGTTCCTGACCATGCTCGTGGGCGCGGGCGGCAACGCGGGCAACCAGTCGGCCATCAAGGTGATCCGCGGCCTGGCGACGGGGCAGCTGGACGCGTCGTGGCCGTCGGCGCGCGCGGCGCTCTCGCGCCAGGCGGGCGTTGCGCTCGTGCTCGGCGGCGGCTTGGCGGCGGCGGGCTACGCGCGCGTGATCATCGCGGCGGCCTTGGGGGGGCTCGGAGGCGGAGGAGCAGGAGGCGGAGGAGACGGAGGAGGAGCAGGGGCGACGGCGTTGGTGCCGTCCGGCTTGTCGGCTCCCGTCGTCGACGGCGCTGCTTCCCTCGTCGACTGGGCTGACGCGAGCCGCGATGCCGCCGCCATCTCCGTCTCCTTGCTCGCGATCGTTTTCACAAGCATCCTCCTCGGCACCGCGCTTCCCTTTGCGCTCGCGCGCTGCGGCGTCGACGCCGCGCACGCGGGCACGACGATCCAGGTGGCGTCGGACGTGCTGGGCGTGCTGGTGACGTGCCTGGCGTGCTCGTTCTTCTATTCTGGGGCGATGGACGCTTGGACGGACGGGATTGGCGTTGCGCTGGCGGGCGTCTTTTGACGAAGGGGCGCCGGCGGGGCGCTGGCTTGTTTTTGCTGTTGATTGTGGGTTTTTTCAGGTCATGACTCTTGTAATCTCATTCAATTCTGAAATCTCTCACACACAAACACACACGCGCGCGTCAATAGTCAAAAGCGCCGGCGCTGCGGCAGGGGCAGCCGTGAGGCCGCCTCGGGCGACGCCGCTGACCCGACGCCCCCCCCGCCAAGCCGCAGCGCCGCCTCCTCGAGCTCAAAGGGAAAGCCCGTGGCGATCAGCGTCACGCGCACCTCCTCGTCGCGCTCGGCCGCGTCGTCAACGACCGCGCCAAAGATCACGTTGGCGTCGGGGCCCACGAGCGCGGCCACGGCGTCGGCGGCCGCCGCCACCTCCTGCAGCGTCAGCGAGGGCCCGCCCTGCACGGTGAAGACAACGCCCGAGGCGCTCGAGATGGGCGAGCACATCAGGAGCGGGGCGGAGGCGGCGGAGAGGGCCGCGCGCACGGCGCGGCCGCGGCCGCGGGCCGCGCCAGTCCCGAGGACGCCCAGCGTCGCCGGCGACTGGTGAGCCTGCGGGTGCTGCTGTTGCGGCTGCTGCTGCCGTCCAAGCGACGACGAAGAAGCTTTCATGACGCTGCAGACGTCCGCGAAATCGATGTTGATCAGGCCCGCGGTCGACAGCAGCTCGGTGATGCCCTCGACGCCCAGGCGCAGCACGTCGTCCGCGCGCGCAAAGGCCTCGAGCATCGTCGGGTTGCTGCTGCGGCCGTTGCTGCTGCTGCTGCTGCGGCGGCGGCCGCCGCTCGTGCCGCCGCCGGTGCCCCCATCGTCGTCGTCCTCGTCGTCGTCGTCGCCCTCTTGCCGCGTGGCCAGCAACAGGCGGTCGTTGGCCACGACGATCAGCGTGTCGACGCCGCTGCCCGGCGCGCGCAGCGCCGAGATCCCCTCGAGCGCCTGCCTCTGCCGGCGGCGGCCCTCGAACGCAAAGGGGAACGTCACGACGCCCACGGTGAGCGCGCCCTGCTCGCGCGCGGCCGCGGCCAAGACGGGCGCGGCGCCCGTGCCCGTGCCGCCGCCCATGCCCGCCGTGATGAACACGAGGTCGGCGCGCGCGTCGGCCACGGCCGCCCGCAGTTGTGCGGCCGACTCGAGCGCCGCCGACCGCCCGACGCCCGGGTCCCCGCCCGCGCCCAGGCCGCGGAGCGCGCCCGCGCCGATCTGGATGCGGTTGCCGGGAGGGGCGGGGCTCGCGTCGAGCGCCTGCGCGTCGGTATTCACGGCGTAGTACTTTGTGGAGGTGGTGGTGGTGGTCGGGGTCGGGGTCGGGGTCGGGGTGGTGCTCGCGGGCTGAGCGCCCGCGCCCGCGACGCGCGCGCCCATCATGTTGGCGACGGCGTTGCAGCCGCCCCCGCCCACGCCAAAGACGGCGATCGTGATCAGGGAGGAGGGCGCTTCGGCGTTGGCGGCGGCGGCGGGCTCCTCGCCGGCCATCTCCGCCAGCTGCTGCTGCTCGGGCGCCTCGGCTGCAGAGACGGCAACGGCCGCCGCCGTCCCGTCCTCCTGCGCCTCCTTCTCCCTATCCGCCTTGGCTTGCATGAGATTCTTGGCGGGCGCCGGCCCCGGCGCAGAAAGCGCTGCGGCCGTGGCCGCGATCACGATGGCCACCTGGGCAAAGCCCGTCGGGTCGCCGACGGCGGCGGCCGGGGGGGCGAGGAGACGCGCGGGGGGGCGCGGACCGCCGCCCGCGCGACGGGGGCCGGCGGCGGCGGCGGCGGCAGCAGGAGCACGAGCAGCGGCGGGTGCGTGGACCGGCGCCGCCCAGGCGCGCGCGGTCTGCCTGATGGCGAGCATGGCTTGCTGCGTGTTTGGGTTTTTGTTGGCGGGAGATTGTCCTCCTCTCTGTTCTTTTTTTGAAAGGCAAAATGCTTTCGCGTGGATTTTGGCGGTTCGGAATCGCTCACGTGTGCGCGGGGAGAGCCGTGCGGCGTTGTCAAATGACAGCAAGTGCGGGCAGGCGTGCGTCGGTTTGCTTTGTGATGCGCCAGAAGCAAGAAGGAGCTGTCGTTGCGTTTGAACGGACGGTCGGCGCCGAACCGTCGGCGACCGGACGACGCTGAAATGTCACTGCGACCGCCCCCGCAGGATCGCAATCCATCTCGCTCTCTCGATCGCCCCACAACATTGACGCCATCATCACTCCTTTCACCTCCTCCGCTCTTGCAACCTTCTCTCAGCACATCCAGATCACCCAGTCCGCGCGCGCCCCTCAAAGCCCGCGTTTCTGTCTCCGTTGTTCGTTCCTCCCCGCCCCGTGGGCCGAGGGCAGCCCCAGCCTGGCGTGATGGATCCCGGGACGGGCGCGGCTGCTTGCGCAGACGCTTGCGCAGAGGGTCCGGCGTCGCCCGCGACGACAGTGCTCGTCGACGCCGACGGAGACACCGACACGGACGCCATCGCCGACGCCGACGCCGACGCGCCCGCCGCAGCAGCAGCAGGAGGAGGAGGAGGAGCAGCGGGGGAGGCGCCAGGGCCTGCGCACCCCCCCGCCCAACATCCTCCTGTGCCCCTTTCGCCGCCCCACGAGTGGCTCTATCACCTGGCCACGGCGCGCCCCGATCGCTTCCTTGTCGCGTGCAAGCGCTGCCCGGGCCGCCGCCTCGACCCGCAAAGCCGCCTCGCATGGTTCGACACTGCCGGCAGCCCGCCGCGCCTCTTCTGCCCGCGCTGCCCCGAGGCCCAGGGGCGCCTCCCCGGAGACCTCCTGCACGCCCGGAGGGTAAACACAGGCGTCGGCGTCCTGGCCGCCGACGTCGAGCGCATCGCGGGGCGGCAGCACCTCGAGGGCGTGGCGCAGTACATGAGCAACAGGCTGTCCTGCGTGTACGTCTCGCGCGACGACGCGTACGCTGGGCGCGCGGCGGCGACGGCGGCAACTCCGGCGTGCGCCCTGCACGGGCGGCCTCTGCCCGACCGCGCGAACCGGTTTTGCTCGATCCGCTGCCGCCTGACGGCGGAGGACCCGGCCTTTGCGAGGTGGCTGCAGGCGCGCGGGGCCGCCGTGCGCGAGCCCCGGCCGTGTGTGGTGATCAGCACCGACACCGCGCAGGACGAGGAGGAGGCCGCGGAGGTGGTGTCTGGCGCGGGCGGCCCGACACTGGTGCCGTCGCCGACGCAGCGGGCGACCAGGGCGGCTGCCAAGGCCGCCGGTGCCGCCGCCGAGGAAGGCGCTGCCGCTGAGGAGGGGCCCTCTCTGCCTGGTCCTGCTGCCGCCGCCACCTCCGCCGCCCCCGCCGCCGCCGCCGCCGCCACAGGGCAGCACCAGGAGGCGCGGGAGCGCCGTGGGCAGGAGCAGCAGCACCAGCAGCGCGACGCTTATCTGCACCCGCTGGGCGCTCGCCTGGCGTCGATCCACAGCGCCCTCCTCGTGGCCCTGCAGCAGCAGCAGCAGCAGCAGCAGCAGCAGCAGCAGCAGCAGCAGCAGCAGCAGCAGCAGCAGCAGCAGCAGCAGCAGCAGCAGCAGCAGCAGCAGCAGCAGCAGCAGCAGCACACGCAGGACGGGGAGGGTGGCGCGGGCGGACCGGCCTCCTTGCCCAGGGAGGTGGCCGACCTTCTCGCGTCGCTCGGGCGCGAGGCCGCCGCCCTCGACGGCGCGGCGCTTCCCGCCGCGCAGGCGCAAGCGCGGCGGCTGGAGGAGAGCGCCGCCGCAGACGAGCGCGCGGTCGACGTGGCGGCCCGCGCGCTGTGCGCGGCTTCGGAGGCCGCGCAGGCCGGACGAGATGCGCAGGCCCGCGCCGAGCGGGCGCTCGCAGAGGCGTCGGTGCTGGTTGCGGACGCCGCCCGTCGCGCGCGGGCGGCCGCAGCCTTGGCGCGAGACGACGACGAAAACGACGCCGACGGCGGCGACGTCGGGGGCGGTGACGGCGGCCGCGAGGTGGGCAACGCGCGCGTGGCCGCCGCCCGCCGCGCAGCGCCGGTGGTGTCGGTCTCGGCACGGTCGCCGCACGTGGCGCAGCGGCTTTCGCGCAAGAAGAGGATGGCCTCCGACGGCCCGGCGTTGCAGGGCCCGCCAGCGGAGGAGGAGGAGGAGGAGGAGGACGACGAGGAGGGCGAGCGCGAGGTGGACGGCGGCGACGGCCAGGAGCGCGCCGACGCGCAGCCGCGCAACGACGGCGCCGGAGCCGGCCCCGAGCAGCGCGGCGGGCGGCAGCAGCAGCCGTCGCAGTACCCGCACCAGCACCAGCGGCGGCGGCTCAGCTCGGGCAGCGCCTCCGACGTCGCCATGCCTCGCACGCTGCCGCCTTTGGCGCGGCCGGCAGGTTGGCCGCCGACGGCGTCGACGTCGCCGCCGCCGCCGCCACTGCCGCGCGGTCCCGCCGCCGCCGATCCTCCTGCTCGACTCGCCGCCGCTGCCGTTTGCCTGTCCGCGCGCACAGGCGCCCTCTCGAACGCCGACTTTGCCCGCGCCCTCAAGATCCGCCGCGGCCTGGTGCAAGCAGCGCGCAACCTGGCCAGCGGCGGCAGCTCGCTCTTTCACGGGGTGTACTTGCGCCGGCGCATTTGGCAAAGCAAGCTGAGCTCGACGAGTCAACATGCGTCTGTGTTTGCCGGTTCGCACTCGAGCGAAAAATTCGCTGCGATCGCGCTGGACGATGCGCTCGCGCGGCGGGGTCGACGCCGGATGAACGCAGACTTGCTACTCGTCAGCGCGCGCTTGGAGACTGCGCGGTTTTTCGACGGCGCGCCCGGCTCGCGCCCGTTACCGGAGGGCGTGGAGACGCCCGCGACGGCGGAGGCCATGCGTCCTTTGGAGCAGCTCTTGCTCTACTACGCCGGGTCGTCGGCGTCGTCGCGGAAGGCGGTCGGGGGAGCGGGAGCGGGAGCGGGCGGTGGCGGGCGCAGCGTGGGCGCGGGCGCGGGCGCCGGCACGAGCGCGGCCGCCGCGGCGTCCCGGGCCGTTCCCGCGAGCGGCGGCGGCGGCGGCGGCAGCGGCTTTGCGCGGCGCATCGCCGCCGTTGTGCCGCGCAACCGGTAGCCAGCACCGCCTCCTCGGCTTCCTCCTCTCGCCGCCACCGCGGGCAAATAGCCATGCAAGGAGGGGGAGTCCTCCGAGGCGTCGGACGATAAGCCGGCCGAGGCGCCCGCGGCTGCTTCCGCGGCCGTCTCTGGCGGCCGCGGTGGCGGCGGGTTTGAGGCCTTTCGGGTCTTTGGCGGGCTTGGCGCGGGAGGGGGGCGCGCTAGGGGGTGGGGCAGGGGGCGCCGGCGCTGCGTCGTGAAGCGGAAGTTTTTGCAGAACGGGGGGGCGGGAAATCGGGGGCGGGCGAAGGCGAGGGGGGGGCGTTGTCGTTTTGGAGAAATCTTTGTTCTTCGACCCCCTCCTCCCTCCCTCTTGTTACTGCCTGCAAAGCGCATGAATCGATCACTAACACGCGCCACCCTATTCCGGACGAAGAGCAACATGACGCCCCACGGTCGAACGACACGCATGCGAGCAGGTCGGCTCTTGAACAGCAGCTGCGCCCCAAGGGTTTAGGGTTTAGGTTCTAGGTTTTATGTTTCACGGTTTTAGGGTTTAGCTTAGGTCTAGGGTTCAGGGTTCAGGTTAGGGTTTAGGGTTTAGGTTTTAGGGGTTAGGGTTTAGGTTTTAGGGTTTAGGGTTTAGGGTTTAGGGTTTAGGGTTTAGGGTTTAGGGTTTAGGGTTTAGGGTTTAGGGTTTAGGGTTTAGGGTTTAGGGTTTAGGGTTTAGGGTTTAGGGT
>Ga0209491_10006536_pt1 | contig 16093 bp, 18 predicted proteins | sample BON02_FD_187213 | JGI IMG/M metagenome (GOLD analysis project Ga0209491, IMG submission 187213) | Freshwater microbial communities from Lake Bonney liftoff mats and glacier meltwater in Antarctica - BON-02 (SPAdes) (version 2) | ecosystem: Environmental > Aquatic > Freshwater > Ice > Glacier...
TTCCAAACTTGCGAATCAAGGCCTCCTTACAAATTTATAAACGGGCACTTTAAGTTCATTCCCCAAGGAACATGCAGGATCGCAAATTTCCCATTTATGATAGTTAACGGCGGTAAGTTCCGAATACTCTCGTACACGAATAGGGTATAAATGACATGACACAGGCTTTTTCCATTTAGTAGCCCCTTGATTATAAGCTTCTTCCAGTCCGCATTTGGTTATTCCCTTGTCGTCAAAAACCACATACGCACATTCACTGCCATTTACCAAGGGAGTTTCCCATTCGCCATCTTCTCCTCTAATAAAGGCCCCTTGCTTTTCTATTTCGGCAATACCCTCTGGTCGTAAAAAGGGTTTCACTTTACTATAAATATCTACCAAAATCTCTGTTTCCCTGTCCTCAAGCGGCGCACCAGCCTCACCATCAACACAACAAGCCCCTTTACAAGCACTTAGATTACAAACGAAATCGTTCTCAATAATTTCCTCGGACACAATTGTTTTTCCCAGTTGGAACATACTATTTTATTAGGCAGCAAATATAATTCTTTAGGTGGATATATTTTCCCTTAATTAAATTCAAATACCCCTAATTAAACGTAAATTTGCCGCGTCTTAGGAGGAAAGGGCAAAATAAGCACCTGATGGACTAAGATTATATTTTTAAAGCTATGGAATTCAATTTTAATTTTAGGGAAATAGTTACGGCTAGTATGGTTCTTTTCGCGGTAATTGATATTATTGGGAGCATTCCCATCATAATAACCCTAAGGAAGAAAGTAGGACATATACAATCTGAAAAAGCGTCAGTTGTTTCGGCTATTATAATGGTAGCCTTTTTGTTTGTAGGGGAAGAAATCTTAAATCTAATAGGTATTGATGTCAACTCATTTGCCGTTGCAGGGGCTTTTATAATTTTCTTTTTGGCTATAGAGATGATTTTGGGAATCACTCTGTATAGGGACGAACAACCCGAAAGTGCTTCTATAGTTCCCATCGCATTCCCTTTAATTGCCGGTGCCGGTACGGTAACCACCTTACTTTCATTAAGGGCGGAATACTACGTGGAGAATATCATTGTAGCCATTATAATAAATGTTATTTTTGTATACATCGTCCTAAAATCCTCTAGTAGAATAGAACACATTTTGGGTAAAAACGGACTTAATGTAGTCCGAAAAATATTTGGTGTTATACTTTTGGCCATTGCGGTTAAACTGTTTACCTCAAATATTAACCAGTTATTTTAATCAATAAAAAAGAAGGTGAGATGAACAAAATATTAATAGTAATACTCATTGTATTGGGATTGGCCTTAATAGCCTATAACGTAACTTTAGTGGATTTTAAGGACCCTTTTCAAGGAAATAGTATAATAGCCTTAATAGGAATAGTGGCTTCCTTATGTGCCGTAGCGCTATTGTTGATATACAGTACCTCTAAAAAGATCCAGAGAAAAATTGAACAAGATTAATTTGTAGCTTCAATTTTATCTACCTCTTTTTGGCTTATGGTCGGTTTATCCAATTCCAAAACCTTTTTCAGCATATCATCTTCACCGCTTTTTATTTGTGCATAAGCATTGGGGTCGAACAATTGCTCGGCCAATGTAGCCTTGATATATAATTTAATTTTTTCCTCGAAGGCATAAAAGTCCATTTTTATATTTCTTGCAAGGCAATAATCTATAAATATCTCAAAAAGGATATCATCTACTCTAAAGTTATTGATAAATTCCTCTCTGGAATAACCTTTGTACTGAGCCCTATTCCCATCCAAATGCTCAAATACAAAATAGGATAAAAACCCCACGCTTTCCATGCTCTCAAAATATTCGGATTCATTGGTCCCAATGGGCACAAAAACATCTGGAATAATTCCCCCACCCCCATATACCACCTTACCTTTAGGGGTTTTAAACTTTAGCGAATCGGCCACTTTAATACTGTCTACCGAAATGAGTTCCCCGCTATGGTAACGATCAGTAAATTTCTGATAATAATCCTTGTTCCCTTTATCGTACGATTTCTGAATAGACCGCCCTGTTGGGGTGTAATATCTGGAAACCGTTAAACGCACAGCAGAGCCATCTCCTAAATCCATTTCACGCTGCACTAGACCTTTACCAAAAGACCTACGTCCTACTATAGTACCTATATCATTGTCCTGTAAAGATCCCGCAATGATCTCACTAGCAGAAGCGGAACGCTCATTAATCAAAACATACACCGGTTTATCCTCAAAATCCCCTTTTTTGGATGCAAATACCTTATCTATCTTACCCTTTTTATTTTTTGTAAATAAAATCAACTTGCCGTCCGAGAGAAATTCGTCTGCCATCTGTTCGGCAATACCCAAATAACCCCCAGGGTTATCTCTCAGGTCCAAGGTTAATTTCTTGGCTCCTTGCCCTTCTAACTTCCTAAGGGCCGTTCTAAACTCTTTGTAAGTTGATTCGGCAAAGCGATTTACCTTTATATAACCCATATCATTAGTAAGCATATAATACGCCTCCACACTTTTAATGGGAACCACATCTCTCTTGATATTTACATTGAAGGTGGTATTATTGTCCTTTCTATATACCTTCAATCTAACAGGAGACCCTTTTTTACCCTTCAGTTTTTCCACCACCAAATTATTAGGTATATTCTCTCCAAACAAAGTGTCATTATCGGCCATCAGAATACGGTCCCCAGGCTGTAGACCTTTAAGAAAACTCGGTCCATCCTCTATGGTTCTAATCACGGAAATAGTATCCTTGTACATATAAAAATTAACCCCTATCCCCACAAAATCTCCCTTCATATTTTCAGAGACCTTATCCATTTCCTGTTTTGGGATGTACACGGAATGGGGATCCAATTTCTCAAGAATATTGTTAACGGTAACGTCTACAATACTATCCGTATTAATCTCATCCACATACTCATAGTCTATATAGTCTATTAGTCTATTGAGCTTGTCCTTTTTTGAATTGGTCGTGAAGAGTTTTTCTGGAGAATCATTAAAGTTCAATTTTCCACCAACAAATATTCCCATGGCAATTGCCAGAGCTATTACAGTAGGCCATATGTAGGTATTTATTTTCTTCATGATTCAAATTAGCATTTTAAACGTTCACGATAATGGGCAGGTGAACGAGTTGCACTCCAGCTTTTTCAAGAAATTGCAAGCCGGAATTATCTTTATAGGCTTTCTGATATACTACACGTTTTATGCCAGACTGATGTATTAATTTACTACATTCCTTACAGGGTGACAATGTAATGTACAAGGTTGCACTTTCACAGGACTGGGTAGAAGAGGCTACCTTGGATATGGCATTGGCTTCGGCATGTAAAACATACCATTTGGTATAACCCTCCTCATCCTCACATATATTTTCAAAACCAGTTGGAGTTCCATTGTAACCATCAGAAATAATCATCCTATCCTTAACAATGATGGCCCCGACCTGTTTGCGCTTGCAAAAAGAGAGTTTTCCCCATTCACTCGCCATACGTAAATACGCTTTATCGTACTTTTCTTGTTTACGTTCTTTCATTCAATAATTTTTCCCAATACCGCATGGGACCATTTCTAAATATTGTGCCTATAGACTCCTATTTACCTATTCCATTTGGTTTGATTACCACAAAGATAAGGCAACTGTGTATTGAAAATATTAGCCAATAGGGATTAAATCAACTTTAGTTCTTACTAAGATAGATGCTACCTACAATTCTCACAATCTTGAAAGGTTAAGATTTAGCCAAACTCTCTCTACCAAGGAAACGTTGTAATCAACATTGGTATTGTAATTAATAGTACAATAATCGACATTATTTGGATAAAATAGGGTTGTTTCACCTTAAACAAGGATCTTACAATGTAATTGCCCGAAAGAACAGTCAATAGAATTAATATTTGGGACATTTCTATCCCGGCCGCAAAGCCCAATAAGGGTGAAATTTTTTCCTCTTCCCCTGCCATCAACATCTTAAAATAATTGGAGAACCCGAAACCATGAACAAGTCCAAAGAAACCAGTAGCCACTATGTATGCCACCAAATTTTTCCGATCCGTAGCTTTCCTAGAACTTATTAAATTATATATCGCCGTAAAAAATATAGTGACTGGAATCAAAAATTCAATGAGACGTACATCCACAGCCACCACCTCATATACAGATAGACCAAGTGAAAAACAATGGGCAATTGTAAATACGGTAGCGAGCACCAATACTTTTTTCCAATCCATAAAGGTAAAAGGTATGGTTAGGGCCGCCAAAAACAATATATGGTCATAGGCATCCAAATCCAATACATGTTCCAAGCCCAACTGGATATAAAACCAAAAATCTCCCATGCTTAAAAATTAATACAGATATATTTAATTTTCATGAACAAAATTATTAAAGACCTCTCTCTTGTTGAATAATTTCATAGGCCTTTTGAACCTCCTTAAATTTTTCTTCAGCCCCTTTCTTAATGGCTTCGTTTTCTGTATTTACCCTATCCGGATGATACTTTTTAGCCATTGTTCTATAGGCCTTCTTAACCTCTTCATCCGTTACCGATTTTTCAATCTCCAAAATCTTGTAGGCATTGTCGGCCGATTTGATAAACATAGCCTTAATACTTTCAAAATCGATCTGACTTACCCTAAAATATCCAGCAATTTCCGAAATTTTGTTTATCTCTGCAGGACGCAAGGTTCCATCTGCTTGGGCTATGCCGAATAAAAAATGCAATAACTGAAGTCTGACCTCATATCTGGTACGCTGATTTAGATAGGTACATATACGCTCCGCAGAGACTTCCCTTTTTTTAACTACTTCGTTAAAGGTCTTAAAAATAGCATTGGCTTTTTCCTTGCCATAAGTACCGACAAAATATCGCCTAACGTAATCCATCTCGGTCTGACTTACAGAACCATCAGCCTTTATAACAATGGAACAAAGTGAAAGTAGGTTAATCTCAAAATCGGCAGGCGATACATTTTGCTGTGTAATATCCCTAAAAACAGATCTGGCACCTCCACCCCCCGAGCTTTTCAGATTATCGAAAAAGCTACCAATAATAAACCCTAGAATAGCCCCTGGAAACCTAAAGGTGTAATATCCCAATATTGCTGCAAACCATTTAATCATCTCAATACAAAATTTTGGCAAAGATATAATTTTAAGGTACAACAGAAGGTCTAATGAAACGTTAAGTATTCCATTGGAATGACCTAAAATGGTTATCTTTGACAACTTTAGTAATAATCCAATAAAAACAATACTATGTATCCTGCAGAATTAGTAAAACCAATGAGACAAGATTTGGCTGTTGCCGGATTTGAAGAATTATATACGGCCGATGCTGTCGAAAGCGCTATTAGCAAAAAAGGAACTACTTTGGTAGTGGTTAACTCGGTTTGCGGTTGTGCCGCCGCCAATGCACGACCAGCTGCCAAAATGAGCCTGCAAAACTCAAAAAAACCAAATCATCTGGTAACCGTGTTTGCTGGGGTAGATACCGAGGCCGTTGATGCGGCGAGGAACGCTATGATTCCTTTTCCTCCATCATCACCTAGTATGGCCTTGTTCAAGGATGGCGAATTGGTACATATGATAGAACGTCATCATATAGAAGGAAGACCTGCAGAAGTTATAGCAGAAAATTTAATGGAAGCCTACAACGAATTTTGTTGATTAATTGGGATCTATTTAATATTCTGGAAATATTCTTGAATGAAACCGCTCTGTAAAAGAGCGGTTTTTTATTTTTGTAACATGCAAAAAGTATTGGCATTTCCTTTGTCGGCCCTTTATCTCATATTATTTGGGCTCACTTTAATATTATTTCATCCCATTCAATGGGTCTGCTTTAATTGGTTTGGTTATGACGCCCACAGAAAGAGCGTCGCATTATTGAACCTTACTCTAATGCGATGTACCCATATCCTTGGCACCCGTTATTCTTTTAATAATCCCCAAGACATCCCAACAAATAGGCCAGCTATTATAGTGCTCAACCATCAAAGTATGCACGATATACCTCCGGTTGTTTGGTTTATGAGGAAACATCATCCCAAATTTGTTAGTAAAATGGAATTGGGCAAGGGCATACCAAGCGTTTCCTACAATTTGAGAAACGGTGGATCGGTACTCATTAACCGAAAGGACAGTAGGCAATCCCTGTCGGAAATCGCAAAACTAGGAAGTTATATTGAAAAACATAAATACTCTGCCGTGATATTCCCAGAAGGCACAAGAAGCAAAACTGGCCAACCCAAAAAATTCCATACTACTGGATTAAAGGTGCTGTTAAAAAAGTCGCCCTCTGCCGTAATAATCCCCATTAGCATTAATAATTCCTGGAAAATGTTAAAATATGGCCAATTTCCCTATGGACTTTGTAACCACATTACTTTCGACGTACACAAGCCAATGGAAAATTCTGGAGATTTGGAAAATCTCATTGATAGCGTTGAAAAAACCATAACCCAGGCCATAATTCCATCTGCATGACCAATACACAGATTGTTGAAGAAACTATTGCTTTTGTAAAAGAAACACTAAAGGGAGCAGAAGGGGGACACGATTGGTTTCATATACAACGTGTCTTTAAGAATACGCTGCTTATAGCAAAAGATGAAAAGGTAGATGTCCTTATAGTTAGTTTGGGGGCACTTTTACATGATATTGCCGATGCAAAGTTCCATGGCGGGGACGAAACTGTAGGACCCAAAATAGCCTCCGGATTTTTAACTTCTTTACAGGTTGATAAAAAGGTTATAGACCATGTGGTGAAAATTATTGAAAACATCTCCTATAAATCTGGTTTGGGTTCCAAAAATTTATTTACCTCCAAAGAACTTAAGGTAGTGCAGGATGCCGACCGCCTGGATGCCATTGGCGCGATAGGAATTGCCCGCGCCTTCAACTATGGCGGGTTTAAGAACAGGGAACTCTATAACCCGGAAATTGCCCCCAATTTAAATATGGGCAAGGAGGAGTACAAAAAATCCAGCGCGCCTACCATTAATCATTTTTATGAAAAATTGCTGCTCCTAAAAGATAAAATGAACACCAAATCTGGCAAGAAATTGGCTGAAAAAAGGCATCAATATATGCTGGATTATTTGGAGCAATTCTACACGGAATGGAATGGAAATGCCTAATGACATTGAATTAATATAAAGCTCCATTGGCATTTAAATCTGAGTGCGAACCTAGGAATTCAAAAATGGATTCTTAAAAATCTAGGTAAATGCTGGAGAATACACATTAATAAATCGTCGGCAATTCATGCCAGGAAATTAATTAAGTAATCAGATCAATTACTATTCGAATAAAATCCAATTTACATTAAACCATTAATTACGATCTTCGGTTATTGATTATCTATCATTTCTTTTCTTAATTGTACCATTTTATTTAAGAAATGTTTTTGTTCCATTTCATTCTCCGTAAGGTCGATGGCATTTTTTAACGCCACTAATGTTTCCACTTTACTTCCTAATTTTAATAAAAGTTCCGCTTTAATAGCATAATAAAGGACACTAACCTTGAAATATGTATTGTCTTCAAATTCTAAAAGCTTACTCATTGCCATTTTAGCCCCATTTACTTTATAATATGGCACTATCCTGTTCAATTGTACTACAGGGGAATATTGTCTCTTTAACTGTAAATTATATAAATTCAAAATGCTATTCCAGTCCGTTAATTCGAATGTCTTAGCAATGCAATGATAATATGAGACAGCTGCCTCCAAATGGTAATTGGACGGCTCAAGAACAGCTTTGGATGCTTTTTCCAAATGCTCTATGCCTATAGCAATTAGGGTTTTGTCATATTTTGTTCTATCCTGATGTTCCAAATCCACCAATTCCCTAGCTTCATTTACCCTAGCTTCAAATCTAGAGGTATGAAAACACATTAAAGCAAGCAGGGCATTTACATTGGGTCTATTGCAATATTCATTTTCACTCAACAAAAGAGCCAGTCGGATAGCTTCCAAACATATGTCCCTTTTAATGATATCTGAGCCGATGCTCGAAGCATAACCCTCAGAAAATAGTAGGTAGATTACCTTTAAAACAATAGAAAGCCTAGATTGCAAGCCCATTTCAATGGGAATATCCAATGTAGTGATATTCGAATTCAACTGCTTTTTAGCCCGTGTATATGATTTTGCTACTGATTCCTCCTTTTTTAGTAAAGCCTTGGCTATTTCCTTGTTACCAAAACCACCTATTAACTTTAAGCTTAAAATAATTTGATAATCAACGGAAAGTGAAGGGTGACAACATGCAAAGATCATTTTTAATTGACTGTCCGAAATAGCACTTTCCAAAACAATCTCTGGAATACTGATGTAATTTTCTACTAAAATAGTCTTGTCATATGCCTTAAGTAGCATTTTCTTATCTCTTCGGAGTGCATCAATAAGATTATTGGTGGCCACCCGGTAAAGCCATGACGTGGGATTATCTGGCAGGTTCTTGTATCCCCATACCTGCATGGCTTTCAAAAGGGCGTCCTGCACAGCATCCTCAATTTTCTCTATATTGCTTGGGCCAAATTTATTTATGAGTACGCCTATGATCTTGCCATATTCATAACGAAATAAGTTTTCTACCTGTTTCTTTGTTTCTGTCATATCCCAAAAAAATAAAAAGCCGTTAGAAAGTAGTTAATTCCCAATGTCCTGTTTGTACATTCAATTTCGCTCAAAGAAATGCCAATTATGAAATTATTGCCATTTCTTGGGAAATAAATATTTCTAACCTAATTAAACACCAAAGAGTCCTACTTTTAAACGACTTTTACCCAGTTTTACTTTTCTACATATCCATGGACATTATTTGCCTTACCTCTACATTTCCTCCATGCTCAAATATTGGACATCCCTTGGAAATCTCCACTGCCCCTTTTTGATCTTTTGAGGCCACAATAAGATAACCGCCAACCACCTCGGAACCCTCAGCAAAAGGTCCATCGGTAATTACTTCTCCGCCTTTTTTTACTACATTACCTTCCTTTGCCAAAGGCAGACCATCCACTAATTGGCCCTTTTCCTTTAATCCGCCCATCCAAGCTCCCCATTTCTGCATATGTTCCTGCATTTCTTCTGGCGTTTGATTGGTTCTTGCGGCATCACCGCCCCTAAATAAAAATAAAAAATTGCTCATAATCTTGAATTTAAATTAACAAAATTGTTTTTATGTTCGCTTTAATGACGAACAGAAACCTCTGCTTTGGACATATCTCGCCATTATTTTCAAAATAACTTTAACTGACCATCCTTATATTGCTCATGAAGACTAGTATCTAATTTAGGAAAGGATTTGTCCTTAAAATACTTATGGCGCGCCAAATGGGCCATATCATTTATTTGCTGTGCAATTTTACCTTCACCTCTATTGCGAATACCAAAACGACTATCGTTTAAGTTCCCCCCATGGCAGTCCGCTATTTGCTGCAATACTTTATTCGCCCTGTCAGGTAAGGTTTTTTTAATCCAATCCTCAAAAATTTTCCCTATGGCTCCATTTAATCTAACCACTGTAAACCCAAAGGACAGGGCTCCGTTAACTGATACCGCTTGGGCCAAATTAAGTATTTCATGACTGTTTATACCGGGAATAATCGGGGCCAACATGGCATTTACCGGAATATTGTTTTCGGATAATATTCTAATGGTCTCCAGCCTCCTTTTAATGGTTGTTGTCCTAGGTTCCAATATACGTCTGGTTTCTTCGGATAATGAGGTTACCGAAATATTTACCCCGATCAAGTTCTCCTTTGCCAATTGGGTTAGGATATCCAAATCCCTTAATACCAAGGCATTTTTAGTAATTATTCCTACGGGATGTCTATATCTCAGAAAAACTTCTAAACAAGCCCTAGTAATCTTAAATTGATGCTCCGCCGGTTGGTAACAATCCGTATTCCCGGAAAGAACTATAGTAGCTGCCTTCCAATTTTTACTTTTCAATTTGGTCTCCAACAAGGCTGGTGCGTCCTTTTTAACTAGGATCTTTCGTTCAAAATCGAGTCCGGCACTGTAGCCCCAGTACTCATGACTATTTCTTGCATAACAATAAATGCAACCATGTTCACAGCCTTGATAAGGATTCAAGGAAAAACTCATGCCCACATCAGGGCTATTTACCTTGTTCACTATAGATTTTGGAAAAATTGGAAGGTACTGTGTCTTATTATGGTCCGCAGTTTCCCCTTCCAAGCGACAGAACTCCAAAAAATCGTCCCTTAATTCATTGGAAAATCGGGCAAACCTATTGTCCGTATTTTGTTGTGCCCCACGGCCTTTTATATACTCTTTTGATTTCAATGATATGGATTTATTCCAAAAATATGGAATAAATCCATATCATTGAAAATGCCATTGTTAATTAACAAAATTGATTCTTCCAATAGTGTTTACAGAAATTCCTCTAATCAAAGTGTAATAGCCTATGGAGTATTAATTTCTACACTCACTAATTGCTTTTTAGAACCTCTTTTGGCATAGTAGAGCATTCGACTATTCTCCTTGTCAATTAACGGCATAGAAACCATTAAAGGGAGTCTAGCTTCTTTGTCATCGATAACCTTCTCATAACTGATCTTTCCATCCTTGTCCAACCTAATCATGAAAACATTCCTATTTCGGCTAAGGCCCTGCCTAAAAATTAGCCTTTCGCCACTTAACAATTGTGGATTTTCTGATGCAGTGCTGATAACATAATAGGTATTATCGCCCCTAGCGCATGAACTATAGGAGGCATAGGCGCCGTCCCCTTGAGTAACCTCCGACTTGTTAATATTTCTGGCCCAGATAATATCTCCTTCCGAATTTAATTTGGCACTGACAATGTCATTGTAGTGAAATCTCTCAATTTTTACCCTGGAACCAGTTGGGTCTTGTTGCACACTCGAAGTTACAAAGTATTCCTCTGCATTGAACAAAATGGAATTATCCTCGGTAACACTAACATCCTTAAACACTAAATTTTTAATTTCTATATCGTCTTCCCTACCAAATTTATCCGCCATAAATTGTTGTGAAAAAGGATTGTATTTTTTAGCGTTGATCGCCAAAGTATTCCTTTCCAGTTCAAAATAGGCCAAGCCATTATATCTATTATCCTTTCTATCGGCATAAAATCCAACACATATTAATTTCCCATTGACCATTATCGGTTTTAAAGCTTCTGAAAATTTACCTGGGTCATCAAAAGTTTGGATACCGGCCCCGCTTTTGGTCACCTTGAGCAATTCATATTGAAATTTACGATCTGTAACAGCAAACCGTTTCTTTTTATAATAGGCCTTACCTACCAAATACAATTCACTTAAATCCTTGGAAGTAACCATGTTTTCAAAAGCATAGTTCTTTTCTTCTATCTGCTCGGAAAAATCGTATTCCATAAGTTTGTTCAAACTACTGCTGAAGAGATATACAAAATGTTTTTCTTCCCTCCCCTTTTTAAAATGTGTACTTATTGCAAAAGCAGATTTGTCCTCATTGAAAAAGGCAGTAGTAGTAAAACCTGATGAAAAATTTCTCTTGTAATAGTTATGGTCCAAAGGCTGAGTTACCTGTTCGGAAGTTATGGAAAGAATAGTCTCTTCTGTAAAATTAAAACTGCTTATTGGACTTCTATGCACCACATAATCGTACGACCCATTACCAAGATTATAGTCCAGCAACAATATATTCAGTTGTCCATTTTTCACAAAGGCATTTACAAAGTCAAGGCCCTTTATCTTGTAATTATATTCCCCCACCAACTCCAAGTCCTCATTGTAGTGTTCTATATAATACCCCCTTGGTTTTAAGATTATTCCAGTGTAATAAGAGCGCACCAAAATTGTACCTCCCATACCGTCATCTGAAATTTCCAATAAGTTGGAGTATTTGTACCTATCGTTATATTTTTCGCCAAAACTATATTTCACAGGCATTTCCTGTGCTTGTGTTGAGCAGAAAAAGGACATAAACACGCAAAGTAACCCAAGATTTTTCCCAATATTCATAACAAGCCATTTAGGGGTATCCTTTAAGCTCCTGGAAAATTGGCTTTTCTTTTTTCTAAAAAGGCCGTAGTACCTTCCTTAAAATCAGAAGTTCCGAAACAACTGCCAAAAGCTTCTATTTCCGCTTTGAACCCATTAATACTATTGTTAAAACCAGCATTTACCGCTTTTATTGCATAGCCAATGGCCACAGGCGAATTATTCGATATCTTACCTGCAAATTTCATACATAGGTCCATTAAATGCTCTTGTTCAACCACATAGTTGACCAAACCGTATTCCAATGCCTTAGCAGCATCGATCATTCCACCGGTAAGAATCATTTCCATGGCCCTTCCCCTGCCTATAAGTTGTGGAAGGCGCTGGGTTCCTCCATAGCCAGGTATAACACCCAGAGAAACTTCAGGGAGGCCCATTCTGGCATTGTGACTGGCTACCCTAAAATGGCAGGCCATAGCCAATTCCAATCCACCTCCCAAGGCAAATCCATTAATTGCCGCTATTACCGGAGTGGTTAGATTTTCCACAAAATTGAACAATTGTTTTTGACCTTTTGCTGCTAGTTTCCCGCCCTCTTTCTCTGAAAAATTAGCGAACTCGGAAATATCGGCTCCGGCTACAAATGCCTTCTCACCGCTACCCCTTAAAATTATAACATTTACATTTTTATCCTTTTCCAAGTCCTTAAATGCATAATGTAGCTCCTCAATTGTTGCCTTGTTAAGTGCATTCAGTTTAGTAGGCCTATTAATGGTAATAGTGGCTACCTTTACTTCTGAAGTAATTAGTAAATTTTCGTATTGCATTGCTTTAATATTAAATTACACCTCGTTTCGTTAAATTCTCAGTATCTACTTTATTGCACGATCCGATCCATTATATTCGCCACGGCATTAGCAATAGGAAACCGAACGGTAAATACGGTTCCTTTGTTGGTGTCCGATGTAAAGTTGATAGTCCCTTTATAGGTTTCCACGATATTTTTAACCATTCCCAACCCGAGGCCCATTCCACTGGACTTGGTAGTAAATTTAGGTTCAAACACCTTGTCCCTAAACTCCAACGGTATGCCAATGCCGTTATCCTCTACGGTCATTTTTACAAAATCCCCATCTTTAGAAACTGTAACCATAACATAGGGCGCCTCCACTTCCACAATTGCCTGTGTGGCATTCTTTACAAGATTGGTCACTACTCTAATTAATTGGGTACGATCCAATTTGGCTATTATTTCCTCTTCATCGGACGAAAAGTGAATATAGTTTTCATCAAAAATGTCAACTGCCATCTTTACGATCTTCACCACATTTAAAGTCTCGTTCTGCTGTGCCGGCATATTGGCGAAATTGGAGAATGCAGAGGCAATACTGCTCATGGTATCAATCTGCTGAATCAACGTTTTTGAATACTCTGAAACCTTTTTTGTAATTTCCGGATCCTTGGGGTTGAACCTACGTTCAAAATTCTGTACACTTAAGCGCATGGGCGTAAGTGGATTTTTAATCTCATGTGCCACCTGTTTTGCCATTTCGCGCCATGCTTGCTCCCGCTCCCCTTTTGCCAATTTTGCAGCACTGATCTCCAGCTCATCGATCATTTCGTTATAGGAGGTAATCAGTTTTCCAATTTCTTCACTTGGATTCTCCACAATGATCTTTTCGTTCCGTTTGGTCAGGTCGGTCTGATTCAATCTGTCCGAGATAGTCTGTAAAGACCTAGTAATGTATTTTGAAATAAAATAGGCAAGTGCAATAGCCAAGAGCAACAAAAGAAGATAGGCTCCCGTAAGCCTTAACAATATTTCCTTTAATTCCTTATCATTAAATGAATTATCCTCAAAATAGGGCAGGTTTAAAATACCCACATGTTTAAATCTTTTGTCGCTTATGTAGGTATAGGAAGCCTGATAATTAAAGCCAGCGGCCGATTTTTGTTCCACATACCTCTTTGTAGGCGTAGAAGCCAAATTATTAAGCACTTCAGCATCCAAGCAAGTGGAAATGGAGTCAATTTCAAATTTAGGCCTAGAACTCTTGATCAATTGGCCTTGTAAATCGTAAATATTAAAATTAATATTTTGTACCAGAGCAATCTCATAAATTTCATCCCTAAAAATAAAGCCCAAATTTTCAGTAGTAACGGGGTAGGTTGTCTTTTGTAGTGCCAAATCAATACTCTGTTTGATCTGTTCCTCCTTCCGTTCCATACGGTCGGCATGGTAGTCCCTGTTTTGTTCGCTGTACTGGTATACGGTAACGGATGCAATTAGTACAAAAGCAATTACTACCCAAAAAATCATTGAGATAAAAATTCGGGAACGCAACGAAAAGTTTGTGAGCAACTGAAATCTAATTTAGATATTAAAGGTAACAATTATCAAGCCAAAATAAACAGCAATTCCAGCTCAAAAACCCCCTAAGCTTCAGGATTTTTATCTCGGATCCGCTTATAAAGTCTAATTCCCAGCATTAGCAGCACTCCCAGTACTATAATTCCGACAACACCAAATATCCAATTAAAAGTACCCTTTAAAACAACTAAAAAGACCACTGCGAATAGAATCAGGGTAGCTCCCTCGTTCCAAATCCGCATAAACTTGGAAGTGTAATTTACCTCATCCCGCTGCAATTGATTGAAAATTTGATGATTTTTTAAGTGGTAGACAAAAAGTAATACCACAAAAGTCAATTTTATATGCATCCAGGCTGTTGCAACCAAGCAGGATATAACACTAATAACCAAATAGCGAATAATGTGGCCAAAATAGCGGAAGGCCAGGTAATAATAAACCATAACCGTTTGGTCATCAACTTTAATTGTTGGGTAAGGATCTCCCTTTCAGGCGATGGTTTTTGATCAGCCTCTATATGGTAAATAAATAATCTAGGAATATAGAACAATCCCGCAAACCAGGTAACCACAAAAATGAGATGAAGGGCTTTAATATAATTGTAATAGTCGCTCATATATTGGCTGTTGTTCTGTAAAGATAATGGACGGGTTTCTTAAAAACTAATCTTTGGTACCCGTACTGTTTATTTCATTATTACAGAAGACTAAAGCGAATAAAAAAATATCCAATACTGAGTATTTCTTTAAAATATGGCCCTATTAACTGACTTAAAATGTTCTTCAGGAGCCTTAAGATGAATTTGGAATGGTTTATTTTTTTTAGCAATAGGACATGATTCCCTGAAAAAGTTACGTAATTTGGGTAAATGCAAAGAAAGTTATCCATTATAAACCTACTCTCGGTAGTTTTGGTCATCGCCGTAAATTATATTTCACAAGCAGTCCGCATTAACGATACCACTATAGGAGAATTAAGTCAGCGATATACAAATCTTTTCACTCCTGCCAGTTATGCATTTGCCATTTGGGGCCTTATTTTTCTTGGCTTATTGGCATATGCCTTCTTTCAGATTAAAGTTGTTTTTTTTGATAGGAAGGAACTTGCATTTATAAAACAGACAGGGAATTGGTTTGCCTTTGCAAATGTCTTGAACGCCCTATGGGTTATTGTTTTTGCTTATAATTATATGGGCTTAACCGTAATCATTATTGCTGGAATCCTAATCTCCCTATTAAAGATCATTATCAATACCAATATGGAACGATGGGATGCCCCTAAGGAAATAATAGTCTTTTCTTGGTGGCCAATTTGCTTTTACAGTGGATGGATTACCGTAGCCACTATAGCCAATATTGCGCTTTATCTAACAAAAATAGGATGGAACGGGGCATTTCTAACTGAAGTGCAATGGACCATTGTGCTCATAATCGTTGCCACTTTGATTAATCTTGTCATCATTTACAAAAGAAACATGCGCGAATTTGCGGCTGTTGGGGTTTGGGCGCTATTCGCAATTTACATTAGGCACCAAGGCGGTTTGGAAATAATTGCATATTCCGCATTGGCATGTAGTGCTGTTCTGCTATCGGTAATTTTATTCCATGGATATAGCAATAGGAAATCCAACCCCTTTTTTAAGTTTTGAATTCACTAGTGTCCACTAAAAAATAAAATAAGTTCTTTGAAATTATTGTAAATCTGTACTTTAAGTGTCATTTTTG
>Ga0209491_10006545_pt1 | contig 16060 bp, 21 predicted proteins | sample BON02_FD_187213 | JGI IMG/M metagenome (GOLD analysis project Ga0209491, IMG submission 187213) | Freshwater microbial communities from Lake Bonney liftoff mats and glacier meltwater in Antarctica - BON-02 (SPAdes) (version 2) | ecosystem: Environmental > Aquatic > Freshwater > Ice > Glacier...
AAAAAAAAAAAAAAGGCGTGCGCGGCGACGTAACTTGCGGGCGCCGCGACTACCACCTGAAAACAGTAGCAAACTAGGCCTTTGTTCCTGTACGTGTGTGTGTGCTGTGGTGTAGGATGCTTGGTTAAAAGTGGGTGAGAAGGAGACACAAGGACGCACTGGCTCCGCCGCAGATGAAGGTTGCTTCGCTCGCTCGCGGAATCCCACCACCGAAACCCAACCCAACCCACGAGCACACCACCTCACGCCCTCCCCACCCACCCATCTCTACCCATGCACACGACGACACAAAGGGAGCATTTAAGCAGCAGGATCCGCAGCATCCGCCGCCGCCGCAGCTTCCCGTCCGCCACTCGCATCATCACCATGCGCGCCTTCTTGCTGTGTTGCCTCTTGGGCTTGGCGGCTCTGGCCTCGTGTGATGTGTCGCCTTCGTCCCTGTCCGACAGCAGCAGCAGGCGGGCTGCGCGGGTGTTGACATGGGTAACCGGTACGTTTTAAGAGCTATTTATACGTGTCTGGGTTCAATGCCTTGCCGCAGTGGCGCTGCCATCATCATCGTCCCAGTAGCCTCCCCCCCTTCCCTTCTTCCACAGGCACGTCAGACCTTCCATGCAAAGCCCCTCCTCTTTGATGTGCATCCTATTTACCGTCAAAGGTGGTGTTATTCATTCCAATCCCCTCTCCTTTTTAATTCGTCCCACCCACAGAGCCCTCCATATCCTCCACCACCTCGCCCTTGGCCCCGCTCCCCAAATGGACCACGCGCCGAGGCGGGCTCAAGAACCCCTTCCAAAAGCAAGCCGCCCCGCTCGTCAAGGCCCCCTCCGTCAAGAGCAAGAAAGACACCAATGCACCTGTAACTGTGGTCGCAAAGGTTGACCCTGCAGTTGCTTACAGCACTGCGGTCCGTCGCACCATTCTGGCGGTGGGCGCCGCGTGTGCGTTTGGGTTTGGCCTGTGGTACATCGAGGGAAAGAAGTCGGCGATGGAGTTTTTTGCAGGTTATTTGATTGAGGAGAGTCTGAGCGTGGATAACATTTTTGTGTTTATTATGCTGTTTGAGTACTTTAAGGTGAGGAGGGAAGGGGGAAGGGAGGGAGGGAGGGTGTGGTGGGAGGGACGGAGGAAGGGCAGGGCATCGCGCCGAGGAAGAGTCATGAACGAATACGTGTCTTCGTGTGCACCATTTTTGTAGTCTTGGCAAGTTATGTTTAGATGGGTTCATTTACTCACTCCTTCCCTCCTTCCCTTCCCTCCCTTCAGGTCCCCCTCGAATACCAATCCCGCGCCCTGACTTGGGGAATCATCGGCGCCGTGGCTATGCGTGGCGTGATGATCTTTGTGGGCGTCGCTGCCATTCAGAGGTTTAGATGGGTGGTGTTGCTGTTTGCTGGCATCTTGTTGGGGAGTGCTTTTAAGCTGCTGGCGGAGACGGGGCATGAAGGAGGGGACGAGGACTTGAGTGATAATCTAATGTTGAAGCTGGCGAAGAAGTGTGTCAATGCCGTGGATGAATACGATGGGGACAAGTTCTTCACCAAGAGGAATGGGAAGCGGTTCGCGACGCCTTTGTTCATGTGCTTGATTTGCATTGAGCTGTCCGATTTTGTGTTTGCTGTTGACTCGATCCCGGCGGTGTTGGGGGTGTCCAAGGTATGTATGTGGTGCTCCCTCCCTCCCTCCCTCCCTCCCTCCCTCGTTCGTATCTTTATTCGTCTAAAACTTGAAGTTTTACCCTTCCTCTTTATCCCCTTCAATCTTCTCACTCAGCGTTGTGGCACTTCTTCTCACCGTCCCTCCCTCCCTCCCTCCCTCCCTCCCCAGGACCCGCTCATCGTCTACTCCTCCAACATCTTCGCCATCATGGCCCTCCGTTCCCTCTACACCCTGGTGGCCACCGCCGTAAACACCCTCGAGTATATCAAGCCCTCCGTCGCATTGGTTCTGGCTTTTGTGGGCGCTAAGATGATTGCGGAATTCTTCCATGTCGAGGTCCCTATCTCTGTTTCCTTGCTGGTGGTGATGTCTTTGTTGGGCGGAGGGATCGGCCTGAGTGTGTTAAAGCAGAAGATGACTGTCAGAAATGCAGGGGCGAAGCGGTAGACTGATGGAAAGGGGAGGAGGGAGGGAGGGAGGGGTGTGGTGTACAGTTACAGTCTGTGGACGGTTGTTGGAAGGGGAGGGAGAGGAAGGGAGGGAGGGAGGGAGGGATAACTGCGTTCTTTAGTTGATTTGCGATGAGAGTAGAGACAGGGGCCAGATAGGGAACTGGATGAACTTCTAGGCCATGAGAGAACTTATAGAGAAAAATGTGCCCGTGCATGCAGAGGCCCCAGCGTTCTTTGCGTGTGCTTTTGGACCAACCTCCCCACTTGGGCCAAGCCCACCACACACAAGAGTATTTTAGCCCTATCAACAAAGTCGAAACTGAGAGAAGAAAAAGAACCAAACCCGATGGGCACTATGAACAGCTAGCGTGTCTTTGATTTGCTTCAGCTGTATGTTTGCATTTTGTGTCTCCTTTCGGCCAACCTCCCGCCTCTCAGAGCGGCCCCAGACAGAGCGAGCAAACACGAGTTTGACCCTTTCGTCTTTGCTGATCACCCACCTCACCCAACCACCACACCACCCCGCCGACAAGCACCCTCACGACCCCTCTTTTCATCCTTCACAACCCTACCAGGAAGCAGCGGGAGCAGCGGCAGGCGGGAGGCCAGGCAACGCGCAACCGCTAGCGGCAGCATCGTCATAACTTGATCAAGCAAGCAAGCCCCACTCCTTCTCGTCTTGCCCTTGGCCTGCAGTTTATAAAAGCGCCAAATAGCACCGCACCAGCACCCCACGACTCTAAACAAGACATGCGGGCCTGCCCTTCCCCTGTCCTCCTCCTCCTCCAAGCCCCCATCCTCCTCGTCCTCCTCCTCTCCTCCTCCCTCCCCACCCCATCCCACGCCGCCGCCGGCTCTGGCAGCAGCAGCAACGGCCGCCACGGCAGTTCCTCCTCCTGGGGCATCCGTGGGAGAGGCAGCTTTCTCGCAAGAGGGCCGACGGGTGGGTCGACCAGCAGTGGAAGTGCCAGCGGGCCTACGGGACCAAGAGGGGTAGGAGGTTCGGGCATCACTATTGCGGGCCGTGGCGGGGCTGCCTTCCCTCCCGCACCAGCCACCTCGACCTTACCGCACGCCCCGGTGCCTCATGCGGACTACACGCGTCATTTCCCCGCGCATGCTGTCACGCCTTTGGCCGCCCTGAAGCACTTTGTGGTGTCGGAAGAGAAGGGACTCACCATCGGCGAGGCCCAAGTCCGTCTCGTCGCCGTGGGTCCCAATGAGTTGGCCCCTCCCAAGCAAACCTCCTTGCTGGAGCTCGTCATCGAGCAGTTCCAAGACAGGCTGGTGCAAATTCTGGTGATTGTTGCCGTGGTCTCGAGCGTTCTTTCTCTGTTCGAGGATGACCCAGCAGCGTTTGTTGAGCCTTTGGTTATTGTGATGATTTTAGTCATCAACGCCTTCGTCGGCATCTGGCAAGGTCGTTCAGCCGAAGGAGCCCTGGAAGCGCTCAAGAAGCTGCAGCCTGAAAATGCGTGTGCGTTGCGCGAAGGGCAGTGGGTGAATGACTTGCCGGCGCGCCAGCTGGTGCCTGGTGATATTATTTTTGTGAAGGTGGGGGATAAGGTCCCTGCGGACGCGCGGATTTTGGCGTTGAAAACCACGACTTTTTCGTGTGATGAAGGAAGTTTGACGGGGGAGAGTGCGAGTGTGTCTAAGTATTTGGACCCGGTCTCGGAGGAGGCAAGGATACAGAGTAAGACGAATATGATTTTTAGTGGGACCATGATCAGTAATGGCGCGGCCTATGCATTGGTCGTGGACACGGGCGCGCGGACGGAGATCGGGAAGATCAACCAGGGGGTGGAGGAAGCAAAGCAGGAGCAGGTGAAGACGCCGCTGGCGCAGAAGCTTGATGAGTTTGGGAATCAGTTGACTTGGATTATTGGGGGGATCTGTTTGGCGGTTTGGGGGTTCTCGTACCCTGAATTTTCGAATCCTGTCCATGGCTCGACGTTGAAAGGCGCGCTGTACTATGCCAAGGTCGCGGTGGCGCTGGGCGTGGCTGCGATCCCTGAGGGGCTTCCAGCAGTGATTACTTTGTGTTTGTCTTTGGGCACGAGGAGGATGGCGAAGCGCAATGTGATTGTCAGGAAGTTGCCCTCGGTGGAAACGCTGGGGTGCACGACTGTTATTTGTACTGATAAGACTGGGACCTTGACTACAAATCAGATGACCTGTGTAAGTCTGGTGACTTTGACGGAGGGCGGAAAGGCAGAGGGAGGGGCGGTCATGTCTGAGTATGCAGTGGAAGGCGTGAGCTACAACCCCGCGGGCGCCGTTGAAGGACTCAGCACCTCGACTGCAGCAGCAGCAGGCTCCCTGCCCAAGGGTCTGGAAGACATCGCGACCATCTCCTCCCTCTGTAACGAAGCGCGCATTGTGTTCAAAGACGGGAAGTACGAGCGCATCGGCGAGCCGACCGAAGCCGCGCTTAAGGTGTTGGTCGAGAAGCTGCTCATTCCTGGCCAGCCTCGGAGCGAGGACCCCTTTGTCGCCTGTTCGCAATACACCAAGTACTGGGAAGGGAAGTACATCAAGCTCGCGACTCTTGAGTTTTCGAGGGATCGAAAGAGTATGTCTGTTTTGTGTCGCGCTTGGAATGGGGGGGGCAACCGACTGTTTGTCAAGGGAGCGCCCGATTTGTTGTTGACGCGCTGTACGAAACTGCGGCTCTCGAGCGGGAAGACCGTGCCCTTGACTAATGAGATGCGCGCGAAGATTCTGTCGAAAGTGAGCAGTATGGCCGTGCGGCCCTTGCGGTGCTTGGGGTTGGCGCTGAAGGAGGGAGGGGAGTTGGGCGCGTTGAACAAGTTGACGACGGAGGAGGAGGCGGCCGCAAGCCCTCTGTTGAGGAACCCGTCGCAGTTCGGGCAGATTGAGAGTGGGTTGACTTTTGTGGGTATTTGCGGGATTAAGGACCCAGCGAGGCCGGAGGCGAGGAGGGCGATTGTTCAGTGTAGGGAGGCGGGGGTGCGAGTGATTATGATTACGGGCGACTCGAAGGAGACGGCTGTGGCAATTGCGCGCGATGTCAGCATTTTCAGTCGGGAGGAGGATGTGAGTCGCAAAGCGTGGAGGGGCGCGGAGTTCTTTAGCTTGTCCGAGCAGGAACAACGCTCGATCTTGCGGTCTGGGAATCTGATTTTCTGCAGGACTGAGCCGCATGATAAACAACAGTTGGTGAAGATGCTGCAGCAGGAGGGCGAGGTCCCGGCGATGACTGGGGATGGGGTGAATGACGCACCGGCGCTGCAGCAGGCGGCCATTGGGGTGGCGATGGGGATTACGGGCACGGAGGTGGCGAAGCAGGCGGCGGACATGATTTTGGCGGATGATAACTTTGCGACGATTGTCTCGGCGGTGGAGGAGGGGAGGTGTATTTACGCAAATATGCAGGCGTTTATTTGTTTCCTTATTTCATGTAATATCGGTGAGATTCTGACCATTTTTGGTGCGACCGTCTTGGGGCTCCCTGAGCCGCTTACGCCTCTTCACTTGTTGTGGGTGAATCTGGTGACGGACGGCCCGCCGGCGACGGCGTTGGGGTTCAACCCTCCTGATCCCGATGCGATGATCAAGCCCCCGCGTAGCGCGAGTGAGCCGATTCTGAGTCGGTGGCTTTTGACTCGTTATTTGATTACGGGCTCGTATGTGGGGTTTGCGACTGTGGGAATTTTTGTGCAGTGGTTCATGAAGCGCGGTGTTAGTTGGAAGGAGTTGACGCATTGGGGGCATTGTGTTAACTGGCAAGAGGACTTTGCGCCCGACTTAGGAGGGTTGACTTCTTTACTAGGTGAGAGTCCGGATAGGTGTGATGTCTTTGGCCCGGCGTTGGCGTCGCCGCAGACTCTGGCGTTGTCGGTTTTGGTGACGATGGAGATGTTTAAGGCGCTTTCGGCTGTGAGTCTAAATAACTCGATTTTCAGGGTTCCGCCTTGGAAGAACCCTTGGTTGTTGGGGGGGGTGGCGTTGCCGTTTTCGATTCATTTGGCTGTGGTGTATTTCCCGTTCTTTAATAAGGTGTTTGGGGTCTCCTCGATGGGGGAGGCGGATTGGATTAATGTCCTGCAGTGGGCAGCGCCTATTTTGGTGTTAGAAGAAATATTGAAGGCTGTAGGGAGGTATCTACAGGGGAAGGAGAGTACGGTCAAAATGGAGGAGAGACGTCAGAGGCTGCTGCAGATTTCGGCGGCGGCGGCCGAGGCGGCGAGCCATGCGATGACAAGGGTGGAGGGGGACGATGATTTTACGGAGGAGGGACGGTGAGGGAGGGAGGGAGGGAGGGGGGGAGGGAGGGAGGGCTTGTTTGCGCTGAAGTTGGCGTGGGGAGAGCAGCAGCAGGAAGAGGAGGGAAGTTTTGGAAGAAGGGTATTATACAGAGGAACGAGAGGGAGTAAAGGAACAACAGTACTGGGAGAGAGAGTCACAGGAGAACGAAGAGACGAGTGAGAAAAAGAAACAAATCAATCGTGCAGCAACAAAGAGGACTGTTCTCGTTGCTTGTGTTGGTTGCTGTTAAAAACCCCTGGTTACTGGTTACGTCTAAAAATATATCATTACATTACACTCAATGCCTGCTGTTCTCTTTTTTCATCACTCCCCCCCTCCCTCCTCTCCTTTCAAAAGCCAAAATAAAGGCAAGGCCTCCCTCCCTCCTTCCTCACCCCTCCTTGGCCTTCCACTCCTTTATCTCTAGATTCGCCATCTCCCTCTCTCGCATCGACAGGCTCCGATACACTTTTCCCGTCACCGCCTCCCACTTCCTCGTCTCCTTCACACTTAAAGCAGGGACATACGCCGGGTTCGCTTGCGCTGCTCGAAATTTCTTATTATGCAGAGCCACCAACGCTTTCATCTCCTCGTCCTCTGCTGCTGCTGCTGCTGCTGCTGCTGCGCTATTGCTGCGCTTTAGGCCCCCAGTCGCTGCTGCTCCCCTTCCTCCTCCTCCTGCTCCTCCCCTGCCTGCTGCTGTTGGTCGACCACTCACTACATTCACATGACCCCGATTAATACTGCTACTGCTGCTGCTGCTGCTGCTGCTACCGCTGCGGCTACTGCTGGCTGTCGCCGTCGTCACCCGATGCGTCTGCGTAGGCACCGCTGGCTTCCGTGCCGGAGGACCAGCCGCACCAGCAGCACCACCCCCTCCTCCATCCATCCCTCCTCCCCTCCTTACCCCTCCTCCCTTCCCCATCTTGGCCAGCCTAAACTCTTCCAATTTCTGCCGCATCAAGTGGTCTGCTAACGCCTGTCCTTGCAGCCCTCCTCCTCCTCCCCCTCCTCCTCCTCCCCTTCCTCTCATCCCACCCATTCCCCGCCTCTGCTGCTGCTGCTCTTCATCATCATCATAATCCTCCTCCATGCCCTCCCACCCTCCTTCCTCCTCCTCCTCCTCGTCCACCTCCATCCCCACCTCCCTCCGCGCCGGAAACGATGAGATGTGTGCCCTCGGTCGCTTCAATCCTCCTGCTGCTGCTGCTGCCGCTGCTGCTGCTGCCCCTCCACCCCTTCCTCCAGCAGCAGGCTTGAGCAACCTCGGTGGGGGAGGGCCCATCACCACTTGCTGCCCTCCTCCTCCTCCTCCTCCTCCATTCTCCTTATTCGCTCCTCCCCCTCCTCCTCCTCGTTCTCCTCCTCCACCATTGCTGGTCGTGCTGGTATTACTCCCTCGGATGCTGCTCCCCCTTCGGACCGCCAGAGCTGCTGCTGCTGCTGCTGCTGCGTTCAATGTGGCGACCGCCGTCCCCACTCCTACTAGCAAGCCTTGATTGGAGCAGCGACGGGCCGTGCCGCTCAGGCGCCGATTTGATGAGGAGGAGGAGGAGGAGGAAGAAGAAGACGAGGAGGAGGAGGAAGGGGAGCGGCCGGATTGCCGGCGCCAGTCGCGGAAGAGCTCGGGGTGGGCAGTCTGAAACCAGGGGTCGACTTGGGCCTTTTTGGGATGCGAGAGGTGGGGAGGGAGGGAGAGATAAGTGAGAACGATAGAAATCAAAGAGAAAGAGGAGGGTGTAACCTTACTAACCTGTTGGTACTCGTGCTTTACTTGGCGGGCATCTGACAGATCTGTCCACCCCAAGCCCGGGGGCAGAAAGTTAAAGTCCCAGGCGTCCTCCATGGCTGTGCTGCCTTAGTGCCTGTGGTGGCGTGTGGGCGTCGGTGTGGCTGTCTACGCGTGCGAGTAGGGGAGGGACCAGAGTGCTGCCTTAGTGCCTGTGGTGGCGTGTGGGCGTCGCTGCGGCTGTCTATGCGTGCGAGTAGGGGAGGGATCAGAGTGCTGCCTTAGTGCTTGTGCTGGCGTGTGGGCGTCGCTGCGGCTGGCCACTGTCTATGCGTGCGAGTAGGGGAGGGACCAAAGTTAACGAAGGATGGCGTGGGGGAAGTGCTGCCAGTGCCGCCAAAACAGTCCCAGGGAAGCGCATATTCCGGCAAGAGGGTCGCGGGGTGTGTGGAGAAGCTGGCCAGGCTGTGGTTGTGTGGTGGGGTGGGGTGGGCTTGGGAAATGGAGGTCTGATTGTGTGTTGTGGGAGCCCCACCATTGGGGAAAGTCGAGTTCTAACCTGGCCAGGTTCGAACCTGGGGAACGCGCCTGGGGGGGAGCCGTGTGTGGGAGGACTGTGGCTCGAGTTGTCGGCGATGATGAGAAGGCTGATTTCATAGGCAGGCCTCCCGCCTTTGCTGTCCACGACCACACGTCAAGCCTCACCACCGTCCCTACTCCAAGCGCACACACACAACGACAGGACAAAGGAAGGCACACTTGACAGGCGCGGCGCAGGGTTGGTGGTTTTGTTTTGGAAAAACCCAGCATCATCATCTTCATCAACCAACGCCTCTCAACGCCTTCCCTCCTTCGTACACACACCACACCACACAGCTAGCTCTCAGCTTCAGCCAGCAGCAGCACCACCACCACCACCAGAAGCATGGCCGCCCCACCAATCACCTCCCCGGCGGGCGCCGACGGTAAGTGCTCCGCTTGCATGCTAGCCTCCCCTCCTCCCCACCCTATCCCCTCCCGTTCCCCTCCCTACCCCCTTGCCCCACCCTGTCTCCCTACGTCCCAGACCGTCCTTCCTCAATGTTGGAAGATGCGTTTGTGTCCGTCCTATCCACATGCGTCCACCCCTTCCCCCCAAACACTTGAATTCTCACCATTCTCCCTCCCTTGCTTCCTCCCTCCCTTCCCCCCCTCCCCAACCACGCAGAAGAAGAACCCCTACACATCGACACGGGCGACCAAATGAAGGTGAAGCAAGTGCTGGATGAAGCGGTCGTCAAGGCCATTGTCGACGCGGGCTACGAAGGTATGTTGATTGTGCGAGTGTGGTGGGGGGCGTGCTTCTATTCCTTCCATCCTTTCTGATCCGTCTGTCTTGTCCGTTCTCCTCTTGCGCCTCCCTCCTTCATTGTCTCATTCTTGCATTTAATTGCTCAGCCCACAGCGCTCAATTCTAATATTTATTACCCGCTTTCCGCTTTCCATAACATTCTATGGCTGCACACAATCTGCCCTTCCACTCATCCCTCCCTCCCTCCCTCCCTCCCTCCCTCCCTCCTTCCCTCCCACCTCACAGAAAACTTCTTCTACGACAACATCAAGCTGACCCTCATGCTCGTTGCCTGCGCCTTTGCCATGGTCGCGCAATTCTACCCCATGCCTTTTCCCGAGTCCCGCCCTCTCTTAGGGGTGTGCTGCTTGGCCTACTTCCTGGCAAGCACCATCATCCAGCTCATTGTTTCCTACGCCGAACAAGACGCGATTCTGACCACCCAGCCCTTGGAGGGAGGGAGGGAGGGAGGGGTGAGGGTCCGGACGCAGTTTCCCAGGTTTCAGGATGAGTATACGGTGATCTTGGAGGAGGTGGGACTGAAGGACCCGCCGACGGTGTCGAGTAAGTGGAGAGGAGGGGGGAGGAAGGGAGGGAAGGAGGGGCGGGGGGGAGGGTGGAGGATAGGGAGAGTATTGCGAACGCAGATGTCTAAAAGGGGCGGAGAGATAGCGGATATGTGTATGCTCAATCATTTAATTGTCAGCTTCATCGGCATTTCAATTCAACGCACTTTTATTCTTCCTCCCCTCCCTTCCTTACCCTCACCATTTTCACCACACAGGCAACTTTTCCATCGGCACGGTTTTTGACGAGGGAGGCAACTTTTACGAGGAGGGCCTGGCACAAGAAGTCAGGACATCATTCGTTTTTTAAATCTAACTCACCCTCCTTCTTTCCCCTTTCCCTACCCTCACGTTTCTCATCACACAGGCAAATTTTCCATCGGCACGGTTTTTGACGAGGAAGGCAACTTTTACGAGGAGGGCCTGGCACAAGAAGTCAGGACATTGGTAGAGCGTCATAGGAAGAAGCGGTGGGATGCACCGGAGAGAGGGGGGGAGAGGAAGAAGACCAAGTGAGAGGTTGAGGGGGGAGGGGGGGAGGGAGGGAGGGGGGGAAGACATGCAGAAGCCGCTTGAAAGAGTGACAAGGACATAAGAAAAGGAGAGAAAACAACAATATAAAATAGGGAAATTAAGAGCTTGATGATGCCTCATTACTTTATTGTCCTACACTTCTGCTTTACGTCCTATTGAAGATTTAATTTATACACACACACATTCAGCTATCCCCTCTTCACGCCCTCCTTCCCATTCTTCTTGCTCTCCTCCGCCCCGTCCCCCCTCTTCCTCTTCCGCCCCTCCTCCTTCCCCTCGTCCTCGTCCTCCCACTTTGAGCCCGTCAGCTTCTGTTGTATTTCCAACCCCGGATGCACTAAACTACGAACCACCCCTCCTCTCCCCCCCCCCCCCCCCCCTCTCCCCCCCCCCCCTCCTCCTCTCCCTCCTCCCTCCGACTTCGGTCGCTTCTGCCCAGCTGCTGCTACTCCTCCAGTACTTGCTGCTGCAGCCGGCTTGATCCCTCCCTCCCTCCCTCCTTCCGCCGCCGCCGGCTTCTCACCAATACCCGTGGCAGCATCAAAATGGAGGAAGGGACGGAGGGCGGGAAGGAGGGCAGGGGACACCCCCCCCTGCAGGCAAGGTAGGGAAATAGACATTCTATCTTCCCCGTCATTAAATATAAGCTCAAGCACTGCTGGCGCTGTAGCACCTGCTCCTCCTCCTCCTCCTCCTCCTCCTCCTCCTACCTTCATCACAGGCACATTTCTATTCACTGTCGTTTTCCCTTGTAATGCCTTAGCAAAATCTGAGGCGAAATCGGCCATGCAATTATACTCGATTATCTCCTCCTGGCACGCCTGCAGTGTTTTAGGTTCAAGAACTAGGGAGTAGAATCCTCCTTCCCTCCCTCCCTCCCTTAGGCTGCTGCTGCTGCTGCTGCTGCTGGTGAGGAGGGAGAGAGTGCGGGAGGGGAGGTCGAGGAGAAGGAAGTGCTCTTGTTCTTGGCTGTCGCCATCGTCGTCGTCATCGTCGTGGTGGTGGTGATGATGCTCTTTTTTGATCGGACTTTTTGCTGGTTTTGCCTCTTTTGCATTTGATTTTGGAGAGTTGGGGGAAGGGACGAGGAGACGCCGGCTCCATTGGGCACTGCCGAAGACCTGCAAGAGAGGGAGGGAGGGAGGGGAGGAGGGTGAGAAATAATGTTAACACGTAATGGCTGGAAAGAGGAAGGTAGGCAGGAAGGGGACAGGAGGCTGTTTTGTTCTGATGCGTACCTTTTCCAGCTCCTCCCAAAACTCGGCGTAGCGCGCGGCGTCCATGCTTTGGGCGTTGGCGTGTGAGTGTGTGTGCAGCTGAACCCTCCCTCGTTCGAGGCTGTATTTGACTGTGTGTGTGGGTGATGATTTGATTAGATATGCAAGTGGGTAGGTGGGGGAATTAAATGCGCGTGGTTGTACAATCGAAGCATAGGTCCCAAAAAAGTGCAGAATCAAAGCGCAGAAATGAAAGGACACAAAAAAGCGCACAACAGGAGACGAAGACAGATGGCACACGAAGACGAAGAGAAAAAACCTCTCCATGCTACGATGAAATCCGCCGGGGGACAGCTGGGGGTATGTATAAATGGTGGGGAGGGCGCTAGCTCTTTGAAGTGTATACAGGAATGGACTCGATCGATCAGAAATTGAGCACATCACAACTCGAGCACCCGCCAACTGGCAGCAGGCGTGGCGGGGGAAATGCGACATGGAAGACAACGAGGGAACGACGGGCGCGCAAGTATCTGCAACGGCGTTACATCGACCTTGTGCTTGATAAAGATGGCGTAGAGATGACAAACGATTGAAAGTGTACTCACCCTCCATTCTTTCACCTCCCCTACCACACGTCCCCATCCAAACCCAAGCTTAATGCGCTGTCCATGCCAGCACACACACGTCCGCCATTCCCTCATAACTCCAGATTCCTCTTCCCCGCCACGCCAGCAACCAAATGATCGGCGCCCTAATTGAGAGTGAAGACCGACCGAGTTCACTCCAGCAAGAACAAGACAAGGAGCAGCAAGCTACGTCCTCTCGCTCAGACACACACACAAGTCCCAAATCACAATACTCGGAGAGAAAGTAGACAGAAAGGAGAGGAGAGAGGGAGGAAGGGAAAGAAGGACGAATGTGCTTGATCACGCAGACCCATTTTCCCCTCCTCCCTTCGCGTCACTGCTGTCGCCGCTGCTGCTGCTGCTGCTGCTGCTGCCTGCTCTTGCCGTTCCAAGCAAGGACCCGATCGGTGCTCAAGCAGCGAGCGCGAAGGCAATGAGAGCGACCAAGCCTTCACATAGCAGCCGGCGCGACTAAATGGAGGCACAATTCAATGAGGACCGGCAGGCGCATAGTAATCAATAAGCGCCGCCTAGTGCTTTGGTGCTTGGTGAGAAGACTTAGGGGTGCAAAAGCTTCGAGGTAAAACAAAATGCCTGGAATGCTTTGCCCTTGCCTACGCCTCCTCACCAAGGACTAGCGGCTGCCGTGCCGCCCATTCACACACCCGCCAAGCCCTCAACGATAATCTCCAGTGCCCGCCACGCTCGCTGCCATGTGATTGCAAGTAGTGCCTGCATACTCCCCATCATTCGTTCCTTCCCCTCCCTCCCTCCCTCTCTCATTGCTAGCCAAGAGACACGTGGCACCAGGCACAGCAATCAAAACGCCCTGCAGCCAGAGAACGCTCTCTTTATGTATACACACAATTTTCCTTCCCTCCTCCCTCTCTCCCTCCCTGCTCTATCTCCTTCCTTCTGCTTCCTTCCGCCTTTCTTCCTGCTACGTTCGAATAGGGACAAACACAACCAGACACTTCAGATTGCAACAGACACGGCCACACAAACACACACAAACAAGAGACCTGCAACAACTGCACCCACTGGAACATCCCCGCCGTCATAGTTAGGATCACTTACCCCAGCATCCAAACAAGCGCCGCCGTTCTCACTTTCTATTTTTCTAGCGCAGCAGGGGCTGAGAAGGCCGTGGAGTCCACTGCACGCAACAAGATCACGCCAATGACCTTGCCGGGGCCCGTCACTCAAGAGCATGGCCCGCGCATCCACGAGGGAAACGCTTGAACCCACCCTGGTCCCCACGCCATCCTTCCAAAGGTAGGGGTGGAGACCCAGGTGAGCTCAGCCGATGCCTTCGTTCGTGTCGCTCTCGAGTGCCGGGCCCGGGCAAGGTTGTTGGGGTGATACCACGTAGGCTTGATCTCCACGACCTTCTCGGCCAATGCCTCGCGCCAAGCCACAAAGAAGAAGAAAAAGAACCAGCAGGCGGGCTATCTGGAAGAAGGCGGATAGCTAGCACCATGACGGCAGGGAAGCCCCAGAGTATGCAGCAGCAGCAGCAGCAGCCCTCCCGATGCCCGCGCCGTCGTCAAGCCGCGGTGGCACATTTCTTGGGAGCTACATGTTCCCCCAAAAAAGAAGAAGCGCTGACCGACAGACGCGCTAGACGTTGGTTTTCGTTAGAAAGAGAGTGCCAGGATGGACGTAGGGAGAGGGCGTTGGTGGGGCATGGGGGTGCGTGATCAACTTGTTCAGCCAGGAGGTCGACTTGGACGCGGGACCACTCCCTCCACCAGCCGCCCCTTGCCCCGGCCCTACCGTAGAGACGTGTGCCGACTGCCCTTGCTTGTCATTCTTGCAGTGTGCGGCTGTGTTTGTGTGTGTAGAGTGGAGAAGCAAAGGGTTAGGGTTAGCAAGAAGCGAGCAAGATGGACTGGAGAGGGCTTGATCGAGGCAATGCGTTCTTTTGCCTTTCCCTTGGCCACCTTCTACGTACACCACACACGCAACCCAATCACCTCACACACAACGTAGCAACACGTACGAGGCAGCAAGGCCCAGTGCAAGCGCACAGGCACAACAAGGGAAAGACACAAAGGCTTAGCCTCCCCCCGCAAGTATTGATAGCAGCAAGCATCATCAGAAAGGCCGCCATGGCTTCTGCTTGCTGCCGCAGGGAAACCAGTGCTGCGAGCGACGCACAAACGACAACCAAAATCACAACAAGAAGCACTAAATGCACACAAGTAGACTTTCTTTCTTTGTGGGTGCCAAGCCCCGTGCAAGCCCTGACCAACAGAACACTTGACAACAACTCAATCCCTCCCTCCTTTCTTCGCTCAGGAGGCTTCCTAACACCCGGCGCACGGCCGCCAAGAAGACGACTGTGTGTAGGGGGCTTTATCATAGGTAAAACACATGCAGATGCCTTTGCGCTGACCCCATCTTACGCCTTGTCCTTGTTGGTGCCGCTGTTGCTGCCTTGGCACAATGCAGGCATGCCCTTTCCTTGCTTCCTAGCTATAGCAATAGCACCCCTTGCCTACAACCCCATTCACTCTCACACACACACACACACACACACCTGTCCGTTCACTATACACACACACATACACAGGGTCAAGCTGGCCGATGGAGGAGGGTGGGGGGGACGAGGGGAGGGAGGTGGAGGGGAGCAGCGGCCGAGGCGTGGGCAAGATGGTGGCGCTGGCCTTGTTGCGTGGGGGGTCCTTGGGTGCTGGTGGCGCGGGGGAGGAGCGTTGGGAAGCTTTTAAGGTAGGAAATGGAGGGCACCAGGAGGAAGAGGAGACGTTGGTAGGCGGGCAGTCCTTTTTGCTTGCGGGGGAGGAGAAGGATAGGAAGGCAGCCGGGAACTCATCCGCCCTCCACCCCCCTTCCCGCTCTCCCATCCTCGACAGCGTGGTGGCTGCCTGGCATTTTGTCGCGTGACAATTGTTTATATTATATAAAATTGTTCATATTACAAGCATGAAAAGGCGAAGGCCTACCTACCTTACCAAAGCACGAAAAAATGATTAAGAAAGGCACTGAAGAGATTTTAAACAGGGTTAGATCAGTGCGAAACAGAGAGAAGAAAAGAACAGCGTGAAGGAGAGATGCCTTTAAGTCGACCGACAGAACACAAGACAAAAGATGATGAAAAAAAGAACGAAGAGAAATACCCAAAACCAAAAAATGCATTTGCTAGCGAGAGGCCGCATGCGCGTGGTACTCTTGTTTTGCTTTTGACTTGTTCTTGCTGCTGGGACTGTACATACGTTTGAGTACTTTTCGATACAAACACATCATTCTTATCTCTTTATTTCGTCCTTGTCTCCGTTCGCCTCGTTCGGACGACTCGAGGGCCCTGCTGCCCTCCTCCTCCCCCTCCCCTTCCCTCCCCTTGCTCATTCATTCCCGGCAGCTGCTGCTGCTGATGTTGCTGCTGCTGAGGCTCCTCCTCCCCTACCTCCTCCTCTTCCTCCTGCTGCTGCTGCAGACGAAACAGCTCCACTTCCCCCCTCAACGCCCGCACCAACCTCCCCTCCCTCCCTCGCTTCACCCATTCCCTCCACCAATACAAACGCTCCCTCGCCCTCTCCTCCTCCCAGCACCCCAATACATTCTCCTGCATCCTCCTCCTCCTCCCCACCCACACCCATCTCACCCACCTCCTCCACCCCTCCGACACAACCATTAATTCTCTCGCCTGCTCCG
>Ga0209491_10006551_pt1 | contig 16050 bp, 18 predicted proteins | sample BON02_FD_187213 | JGI IMG/M metagenome (GOLD analysis project Ga0209491, IMG submission 187213) | Freshwater microbial communities from Lake Bonney liftoff mats and glacier meltwater in Antarctica - BON-02 (SPAdes) (version 2) | ecosystem: Environmental > Aquatic > Freshwater > Ice > Glacier...
GCGGCCCAGGCAGAACCTGTAGTCAACGACGCCGACCGCTCCGGTTGACCAAACGCATCGGCCGCCCGGCCGAGGTTGAACCATGAGGTACATGGCTCAACCGGGGCCGCCTGCGGCGGCCCGGCAGGGGCCTCGATTGAAAGAAGATCAGAACAGCCTGCGCTGCCCGCAACTACCAACGCCTGTTCACGATTGATGAGGGTCGACGAGGCCGGACCATCACGCAACTTGATCAATAACAGGTGTCAGCCCATCAAGATCAGTGCTCAGGCTCAATTTGACCGCTCCCCAGCCCAGGTTGAAGCGGTCCATCAGCGCACCGATGCGTTGGGCAGCCAGTGCCTCGGTCTGCGTGGTCAGGTGGGTGTAGCGGTTGGTGGTGAGAATGGAGTGGTGGCCCAAGATATGCTGAACGTCTTGCAGGCTGACGCCGGCCTCGATCAGGTGGGTCGCATAACTGTGGCGCAAGCTGGGGGGGCTGATTTTTTTTTGATGCCGCAAGCCAGCGCCACCTGGCGCAGCGCGCGTTGTACGCCGCCGCGATCCAGTGGCGTTGTGGCAAGCGCTGCCGCCTGCAGCCCGCCGTGCCGGTTGGGAAACAGCAGCTCGGGGTTTCGGTGCGCCTGCCAGAATCGGCGCAGCAAAGCCAGGGTTGCTGTGGGCAGGGGCACAAAGCGGTCGCGGTTGCCCTTGGAATCTCGAATCTGCACGCGGGCGCGCTGGGCATCGATGTCAGCCACGCTCAGGGCGAGGCCTTCACTGAGCCGCAAGCCCAGGCTGTACACGGTGTAGAAGAACACGCGGTAGCTCAGAATGCGGGTGGCGGCAAACAGGGCCTGGGCCTGCTCCACCGTGACGATGTCCGGTAGCCGGCTGGTCTTGGGTGGGCGGATCAGCCCGGGCATGGTCCAGGGCTGGCGCAGCACGTGGATAACGTAGAACTTGTAGCCGTACAGGTCGAGCTTGACGGCGCTCCAGGAGTGCGAGGCGATACGTCCGTGAAAATAGTCCGTCAGTTGGTCCGCACTCAGGGTGTCGATCTGCCAATCGAAATGTTCGCCCATGGTGCGGATGGCTCGCGCGTAGGCGTCCACCGTCTTGGGCTGAAGGCCCTGGAGTTTGAGGTGTTTGAGATGGCTGGCGTAACGCTGCGCGAACGCGGCGCTGGCATGGTTCAATGGCATCATGAGGGGGTTCCTTCGATGAGAAGTGCTGCACAATCAGGCCGCCAGAATTGACGACATGACCATGCGCATTACATCGTGGGAAGGAACATCGGACTTGCGCCGCGTAGCGGCTTCGTCCAACCCCTCGCTCAAGCGGACATTTTTCGGCAGGCCGGTTAGCGCAAACGTTAAATCGGAGCCTATTGCTGCCAATCGAACGGCTGCTGTCCCTTCTGGGGTACGTCCGCCAGCGCGCACTTTTCGCAAATTGCTGCTCATCCGTTGCCCACTTTGTGTGCGCCCGCATCAGGGCTGGAGGCTTTTGCAAGATTTGCGCGCCCGCGCGAATTGGCGCTCACCATATATTCATCGACAGAAGTTCAATGGGTGGCCCGCAAGCGTTGGTTTTCTTGTATCCCTCCGGGTCATGGTGATGTCGCCGATTCTCAAGATATGCACGGCACCGTCTCACCTTATGACCGGCCAAGAGTCGCTAACCTGTTGATTTTCAACAGGGGCCGTTCTCGGCTTATGACCCCCTCTACAGTTGTGTCGGGAAACGGTTCAACGGCGCTTGACCCGCAGGGCGGGACCGATCAAGGACGTTCAGAACATCAGTTTACGCCGACGCTCAATCTCTTCCACCCGACAATTTTGGTCGCTGCCGACTGCCAAAGTGCCCTGCCAATTTGGCAGATATCTGGCAGTCCTGGCGCAAAAGGGTCCCGCCCGGTCTGCCAGTGGGGCACCGTTGTGCGCGAAGACGGTTGATTTAACTGGGGTTTTTCTGTCGTAGCCGTGGTGGCACGGGTCTTGCGGAATTGGTTGGGTCTGCGACCTCATTGATATAAGGACTCTTCCATGTTTGACCTGCCCGACGCACTGCTGTTGGCGCGCATCCAGTTTGCGTTCACGGTGAGTTTTCACTTCCTGTTTCCCGCCATCACGATCGGTCTGGCCAGCTACCTGGCTGTGCTCGAAGGCCTGTGGCTGAAGACGGGGCGCGCTGACTACATGGATCTGTTCCGTTACTGGATCAAGATATTCGCACTGGTGTTCGCCATGGGTGTGGTCTCGGGCATCGTGATGTCCTACCAGTTCGGCACCAACTGGGCCGTGTTTTCTGACAAGGCCGGCCCGATCATCGGCCCGTTGATGGCCTATGAGGTGCTGACGGCCTTCTTCCTCGAAGCCGGCTTTCTGGGCGTGATGCTGTTTGGCATGAACCGCGTGGGCAAACGCCTGCACTTCACCGCCACACTGATGGTGGCCCTGGGCACCTTCGTCTCCGCTTTCTGGATCCTGTCGGTCAACAGCTGGATGCAAACGCCCACGGGTTATGCGATGAACGCCAATGGCCAGTTCATCTCCGCCGGCAGTTGGCTGGCCATCATCTTCAACCCCAGCTTTCCGTACCGGTTGGCGCACACCCTGTCGGCGGCTTACCTGACCACCGCCTTCCTGGTCGGTGCCGTCGGGGCCTGGCACCTGCTCAAGGATCGTGCCAATCCGCGCGCCCGACTCATGTTCTCGATGGCGATGTGGATGGCGGCCATCGTGGCCCCGCTGCAGATCGTGCTGGGCGATATGCACGGCTTGAATACGCTGGAGCACCAGCCTGCCAAGGTGATGGCCATGGAAGGCCATTACCAGAGCCATCCCGAAGGTGCGCCCTTGATCCTGTTCGGCATTCCCAACAGCGCCGAAGGCCGTGTCGATTACGCGATAGAGATTCCGAAGCTGTCCTCACTGATCCTCAAACACGACCTCAACGCTCCGCTCAAGGGTCTGGACACCGTGCCCGCGGCCGACCACCCACCCGTGGGTATCGTGTTCTGGTCATTTCGCATCATGGTCGGCCTGGGCTTCCTGATGGCCGGGTTGGGCATGCTCAGCCTGTGGGCCCGCGCAAAGGGTCGGCTCTATGAAAGCAAGCCGCTACACCGCTTCGCCGTGGCGATGGGTCCGTCGGGTCTGGTCGCGGTGCTTGCGGGCTGGATCACCACCGAAGTGGGCCGCCAGCCCTGGACGATCTACGGCCTGATGCGCACGGCCGAGTCGGCCTCACCGCTCGCGGCGCCTGCCGTGGCGGCATCCCTGGTGGCTTTTGTGATCGTGTACTTCGCGGTCTTCGGCGCGGGAGTGCTTTACATCCTGAAGCTGATGGCCAAGCCCCCGGTGGAGCACGAGTCACCGCCCCCCAAGAACCCCACGCGCGCTGCCGGCACGACGCCTGCGGGCGCGCTGCAGCCAGACGGATTGGCCACTGATTGAGGAACGCACCATGAACATCGATCTCACCATCATCTGGGCCCTCATCATCGTGGTGGCCGTCTTCATCTACGTCGTGCTGGACGGCTTCGACCTGGGCATCGGCATCTTGTTCAACACCTTCGAGGTGGGCCACGACCGCGACACCGCGATGAACAGCATCGCACCGGTATGGGACGGCAACGAGACCTGGCTGGTGATGGGCGGCGGCGGTTTGCTGGCGGCTTTTCCACTGGCTTACGGTCTGATCTTTTCCGCCCTGTACGCGCCCATCATTGCGATGCTGCTGGCCCTGGTGTTTCGCGGTGTGGCGTTCGAGTTCCGCTGGCGCGATCCCGCCCACCGCGGTTTCTGGGACTTCGCGTTCACCGGTGGCTCGCTGCTGGCGGCATTCTCGCAAGGCGTCATCCTCGGCGCGTTGCTCCAGGGTGTGGTCATCAGCGGGCGCGCATACGCCGGCGGCTGGTGGGACTGGCTGACGCCCTTCTCGCTACTTACCGGCGTGAGCGTGGTCGTGGCCTATGCGTTGCTGGGGTCGACATGGCTGGTAATGAAGGCCGAAGGCACGCTGCAGCGCCAAGCCCGGGCCATGGCCTGGTGGCTGGGCGGCGCCAGCCTGGCGGCCATCGTCGCGGTCAGCATCGCCACCCTGTTTCTGAGCGCCAATTACTTCGAGAACTGGTTGAACTGGCCCAACATCCTGTGGGGGGCTCCGGTGCCCATCCTGGTGGCGCTGGCCAGCGTGGCCTTCGTGCGCAGCCTCAAGGCGGGCTTTGAGACCGCACCCTTCCTGCTCACGCTGGGCGTGTTTTTTCTGTGTTTTGTCGGCCTGGGCATCAGCGTGTTCCCTGACGTCGTGCCGGGTGCTGTCAGCATCTGGGACGCGGCCACCGACCGCAGCAGCCAGGTCTTCATGCTGTGGGGCACGGCCGTGGTGCTGCCGATGATCCTGGCTTACACGGCCTGGTCGTACTGGGTGTTCCGCGGCAAGGTCAACGCAGACGGGTACCACGCATGAAACCCCACCTGTTTCGCTGGCCTGCCATCACCGCTGCGCCCCCCGACGAGCCGCTGCCACCCCTGTGGAGCCGTCTGCTCTGGATGGCCGGCATCTGGGCCGCCAGCATCACCATGCTGCTGGCCGTGGCCATGGTGCTGCGCTGGGTGCTGAAGACATGAAACACGCGATCTAAACTATCTGTTCAACATTCCACACACACACCATGAAAACTGCTCACGATCTCGTCCTCGCCGCCAAAAGCCAGTGCCGTGAAGTTTCCGTCGCAGACGCCCAGGCCCTTGTCCTTTCGGCCGACGCAATCATTGATGTCCGCGAAGCCGATGAATACGCCGCTGGCCATCTGGCAGGCGCCATCAACCTGCCCCGCGGTCTGCTCGAATTCAAGCTGTCGGGAACCCCCGCATTGGAGCGGCGCGACCTGAACGTGGTGCTGTATTGCAAGACCAGCGGCCGAGCCGCTTTGGCGGCCAACACCATGCATAGCATGGGTTACCTCAATGTGGTCTCGATCGACGGTGGCTACGACGCCTGGGTGCAGGCCAGCAAGCCGACCGTGAAGCCGGCACAAACCTCCTTCGAATAGCACGGGCTCGCGCGGCTCTGGCCTGATTATGCGGCGGCGGTTGGTGGGGGCACACCTGAAACAAGCCCCCGCGTCTTCAGAGCCGGCTGAGCAACTCGGCCTTCTTCGTTTCATACTCGGCATTGCTGAGTACACCCTTGCTGCACAGGTCGGCCAGCTTCTCGATGGTGGCGAAGATGTCGCTGCTGTTCATCGTGCCCTGCGAACCTGACGGTGCATTGTTGGTGGGGTACTGCTGTGACGCCGAAGACGACTGTGGCGCAGGCGCTTTTTGCGCTGGTACCGGTGCGTTTTGCGCAATACCGTCGATCGAGATGACCGGCAGGCTGGCCACGTCGATCAACCCATACTGGCTGTTGAAGCTCATCGAGCCACCGATCGACTGCTGCTGCGAGAAGCCGCCGATCTGATGGTCGAGGGTGTCATAGACGGTCACATGGCCGTTGGCTTCGATGACCAACCGGCGTGCCTGCGCGAAATGCGCGTAACGGGCGCCGTTCTGTGAGCCGACGCTGTTCGGCCAGCGCAGGTCGCCTGGCCACCAGTCGCCCGACGTGCCTGGTGCCGGCGCCACGAACAAGCTGACCGGGCCCATCGGTCCCGATCCGCCTTGCTGTTGGCTGCCACCACCACTTTGCTGTTGGCTGCCACCACCGCCGCCGCTGTAGTTGGCCTGTGCCTGCCCACCCTGGTTTTGCGACTGGAAGCTGCCGCTGCGCACCAGGTCGGGCTGGTTCGCGATCAGGTTCGACAGTTCGTTGCACAGGTTGTCGATACGGCCCTTCAGGTTGTTGTTGAACATGTCCGAGACCATGATCATGCCGCCGCGCATCCACTGTCCGGATCCGGAGAATTCGGGATGGCTGAACTGTGCCATGCTGCCATTGCCATTGATGACCGAGTCGAGCATGCTGCGCACCGCATCCGTGCTGAATCCATGACGTTGCGCAATGTCGTTGATGGTCTGCTCGCCAGCAGATGAAAGTTGTCGCATTGGAACCTCGCAGATTGAATAGGCGTTATTTTCGCCGATCACGCCCCGTGGCGCTGTTTTGTCAAGCTCTAACTCGGCTGTGCGCATGGCAGCGCCACCGGTTGCGCTGCGACCCAAACGCGCGGCAGGTCTGCATGCATCACCTGGATCACCGCGACGGGGTTGGCGTACCCGGCGTATTGCGTCCGATCGACGTGGCTGGCTTTGATGCTGCTGGAGCGGCTGGAGCGGCTGGAGCGACGCCGGGCGCGGCCCCGCGCGCCAGATCGGGCGCCAGACGTGCCGTCTCCAGCGCCTTGCGGATTTTCTGTTCGTCGCGCTGGCGCAGGCCTTCGGATAGCGCCAGCGATGCGTCGGAGCGCAGCCCCGCGTACTTGCGCAGAATGTTGAGTGTTTGGGCCGATGGTGCTGCTTCATCCAGGCGCAGGGCCGAGAGTTGCTCGAAACTCTCCTGGTATTCAGCCGTCACGCTGTTGTCGATACGGCCTGCGAGCTGGTCGAACGTCAACGTGTCCTTTTGGCCGCGGCCCAGCAGCGATTCCCATTGCTGGCTGATGCGCCGGTCCTGATCGAGAAAATGTGCGATGGCTTCACGGGCGCGCAGCTCTTCGCCCAGACGGTAGCGTGGCGCGGGGGTGAGGATCAGCAGAGCGAAGATGCTGGCTACCACCACGGCACCGGCACCATAGCGGGCGGCCTGGCTGCGCGGGCTGCGGCGGGTCCAGCGGCGCGACAACACGATGCTGAGCAAGGCGCCGGCGAACAGGCCACCAATGTGGGCGGCGTTGTCGATGCCGGTGATCAGCATGCCCATGACGAGCGCGAACACGACGAACGCGCTTGCGGCGCCAAACAGCCATCGGAATTCGCCACGACCCACCTGACGGCGCTCACGCAGCAGGAACACCAGCAGGGCGCCGTACAGGCTGAAGATCGCGCCGGATGCGCCGCCTGATACCGCCTGGTTGCCTTGCAGGGCCAGTGACACCAGGTTGCCGATCACGCCACTGCCCAGGTACAACGCCAGATAGCGCCAGCGTCCGTACAGCTGTTCGAGCAGGCGCCCGACGTCCCACAGGGCCCACATGTTGAGTGTCAGGTGAACCATGCCGAAATGCAGAAACAATGCGCTACCCAGCCGCCACCACTGGCCGTCCTGCGTGGCGGGGCCGAAGTTGGCGCCCCAGGCCAGGGGCACGACGGTCGAGGTATGCCACAGGCCGGCGCCGTTATAGACCATGGCCAGAAACACCAGTACATTGATCACCAGCAGCGTCACCGTGACGGGCACATGCGATGGCGCACTGCGCAGCAGGTCGGTCAGTGCCGGTGTTGACCGGCGTTCGCGGTGCGGGGGGACGTGTTGTGGGCGCGTAGTCATGCAATCCTGATTAGAGCGCAAGGGGCGCCGCGGTGTCCGCACTGGACGGAATGATCAAAAAGGTGACAATTCGGGTATGACACCCTTTGCCCAGTCCTCCGCGCAGCCTTTGTCGACCCAGGACGCGACACGTATTGACGATACCCGTATTGGTGCGGTGCGCCCGTTGATCACGCCGGCGCTGCTGCAGGAGTGGTTGCCGGTGTCGGAACAGGCGCTGGCGCTGGTCGAGCAGAGCCGGCTGGCCATTTCGCGGATATTGCAGGGTCAGGACGACCGGCTAGTGGTGGTGGTCGGGCCGTGCTCGATCCACGACCACGACCAGGCGCTCGCATATGGTCGGTTGCTCAAGGAGCAGGCAGCCGCACTGGCCCCCGATCTGTTGATCGTGATGCGGGTGTATTTCGAGAAACCACGCACCACCGTCGGCTGGAAGGGATATATCAACGACCCGCACCTCGACGGCACTTTCGCGATCAACGAAGGCCTGGAGATGGCGCGCCGGTTGTTGCTGGAACTGCTGGAAATGGGTTTGCCGCTGGGTACCGAGTTCCTCGATCTACTCAGTCCGCAGTTCATTTCCGACCTCGTGACCTGGGGTGCCATCGGCGCGCGCACGACCGAGAGTCAGAGCCATCGTCAGCTGGCTTCGGGCCTGAGCTGCCCGGTCGGGTTCAAGAACGGCACCGATGGCGGGGTCAAGGTGGCGAGCGACGCAATCCAGGCGGCGTCGGCGCCGCATGCCTTCATGGGCATGACAAAAATGGGGCAGGCCGCGGTATTCGAGACCCGCGGCAACCAGGACTGCCATGTGATCTTGCGCGGCGGCAAGACGCCCAACTACGGTGCCGCAGATGTTGCCGCTGCCTGCGACTTGCTCAAGTCCGCCGGCTTGCGCGAACAGGTCATGGTCGACGTGTCCCATGCCAACAGCAGCAAGCAATACCAGCGTCAGATCACGGTGGCGCACGACGTGGCCGGGCAGATTGCCGCCGGCGACGGCCGCATCATGGGTGTCATGGTGGAGAGCAACCTGCAGGAGGGTCGGCAGGACATCGTCGCCGGAACGCCGCTTGAACCCGGTGTGTCGGTTACCGACGCCTGTATCAGCATGGCGCAGACCGTGCCGCTGCTGCAGGATCTGGCGCAGGCGGTGCGTAGCCGCAGGACGGCTCGGGCAGCGGCCTGACACATTGCCCCTCACGCTCGCAGTCGGCCTTCGATCCATGACGATCCCAGGGAAAACCGGTGCGCCGATCGTGCGCATGGGGGTGGTTCAACCGCGCTCAGGGGCCGGATCGCTCCAGTTATCAGGTTGGCGAAAATCGAAGCAGGGACCGCGCGGATCATGATACTGAAGGAGCTGGATCCTTTTCTTGGCATCACCCAGGACGAGATTGCCCATCGCATCGCGCAGGACCGCATGGCGTACCACCTGCGTCGGTTCTTCGGCAAGAGTGACGAGGTCGACGTGCTGAACTACCTGCGCGTGAATTCGGGTACGGTTATCACGCAAGTCGACCACCTGTTGCTGCACAGCTACGGCATGATCGTCATTGAGCGGGAGAGCCTGACGGACCGGGTACAGATCAAGGACGACGGCCAGTGGATACGCTGGCGCGGGAATGACTCCGCCGAGATCCGCTCACCGATCACCCGCGCTTACGTGCGCGCCTTGTCGCTCAAGGCCTTTCTCGACAAATACGTCAAGCAGAAGGGTTTTTTCGACAGCATTGAACTCGATGTGCTGGTGGCGGTGCCCGATATCGACAAGATTCAGTGGCCGGCGATGGGTTTACTGCCGGAGGTCTGCAGGACTGACCAGGTCCATGAGCGCGTGAACCAGCGAATTCTGCAATGTCGAAGGACGGCATCAACCTCGGGCATACTGAGTGCGCCGGAACGCCGTAGACTCGGCGAGTTTTTGCGGTCCTTGCATCAGCCGCTTGTTAGGGCGGCGCCGCGCTAGAAATTCATGATCCTGGCTGGCGCGCTTGTGCGCGCACCAGACCGGGGCAGCTTGCAGGGAGGTTCTCGCGAAGATGATTTTGAAAGAGCTCGACCCGTTTCATGGTGGAGACGAGCAGGCATTTGCGGCCCGCATCTCGGCGGACCGGATGGCCTACTATCTGCGTCGTTATTTCCGCCGCAGCGAGTCAGTGGACGTGCTCAACGGCCTGCGCGTGCGCTCGGGCGGGTCGATGGCGCGCATCGACCACCTGGTGCTTCATGCCCATGGCATGCTGGTGATAGAGCGTGAGGATGTCGGCGGCCGAGTGCAGATCGACGACGACGGCAACTGGACGTCCTGGGTCGACGAACGGCCGCTGGTACTGGGTTCGCCAATCACGCGGGCCTATGTGCAGGCACTGCTGCTCAAGGCGTTTCTGGACAAGCGGGTGCGCCAGAAGGGCTTTTTCGACAACCTCGAACTCGACGTGCTGGTGGTGGTTGGCGATGACTGCGAGGTCGAATGGCCTCACACGGGCCAGTTGGTGGAGGTCTGCAACCGCGACGCGGTGTTCGACCGGGTCAGCCAGCGGTTTGACCAGTCGCGCCTGTCGGCCCGCGGCCCAGGCCCGTTGACCGAGGCCGAGCGCCGCACGCTGGGCTCATTTCTGTGCCTGTCACACTGGCCCCGCTCGGATTGGGAGCCTGAATAACCGGCCCAACGACCGCGCAGAGGTACAGTGCGTCGATGCGATTGCTGTACAAGGCCCTGTTGCTGATGTTGGCCGGCCTGTTGTTTTTTGCGCTGGCCGGGATGGTGGCTATCTGGGCGCCAGACGCGCCATTGACCACGCTCACGCCGCGCTGGGCCGGAGCCCCGTCACGGTTCGAGTCCGTTGGCGCCATGCAGGTACACCTGCGCGATGAAGGCCCGCGCGATGACCCGGTGCCCATCGTGTTGCTGCATGGCACATCGGATAGCCTGCATACCTGGGACGGTTGGGCGGAGGCCTTGCGCGGTCAGCGGCGGGTGATTCGTTTCGATCTGCCTGGTTTTGGCCTGACAGGTCCGCGTCCTGATGCCGATTATTCGATGGATGCCTATGTCCGGTTCGTGCTGACCATGCTGGACCAGCTCGGCGTTCGGCATTTCGTTTTGGCCGGCAACTCGCTGGGTGGCCAGATCGCCTGGCAGACCGCCTATGTGCAGCCAGACCGGGTACGCCAGCTGGTGCTGGTCGACGCGGCGGGTTACCCCATGGCGCCGCAGCAGATGCCGCCGGGATTCCGGTTGGCCCGCACCTGGCCGGCAAACGTTCTGCTCGAATGGTTCCTGCCGCGTGGGCTGGTACTGGCCAGCGTGCGCAATGTGTTTGGCGATCCGTCCGCGGTGACGCCCGAGCTGGTGGACCGGTATTACGATATGACCCTTCGCGCGGGAAACCGCCGGGCGCTGGTAGAGCGCCTGGCGTGGCCCGAGATTGATCAGTCCAACCGGATCCGCACATTGCGCGTGCCCACGCTGGTAGTGTGGGGCGCGCTGGACCATTTGATCCCGCTGCAGTTCGGCCGGCAGTTTGCGCGCGACATTCCCGGCGCCCAACTGGTCGTGCTTGAAGGTTTGGGCCACGTGCCGCAGCAGGAAGATGCTGCGCGCTCGGTGGCAGAGGTACAGCGGTTCCTCGGCGTCACGCCGTAATATTGAAGTTAGAGGATTGCATTCCATGGCCGACAAAACGGTGTCCGAACTGGCGCGTGAAACCCTGACGCAGTTGATCGTTCGCAAGATGGCACCCACGCCGTCCAATTACCGCTCGGTTTTCAACGAGTTGGGCCGTTTGCCCAATGACCCGCCGTTCCCGCTGGAGCAGCTGCACAAGATCGCCAAGGCGCTTCCGACCAGGACGCCAGGACAACAAAAACAGCGCGCCCTGATCGAATATGCGGTGTCGCAACTCAACTGGCAGGGCGTACAGGACGCGTTGGTGGCCTATGGCGGCTTTGTGCCGCGCCCCACCGGGTTCGAAAGCTCGAATTTTGGCAACCTGTCTGCGCCCGAGGAAGGCGCTGCGGCCAGAGCTGAGATCGACGGCGGGCGTGTGTCAGCGCCGGCGTTGACCGCCGACTTTCTGGAGCAGATCGCCCGTTTGATCGAGTTTGCCCGCCCGGCGCTGGGCACCGATGACCTGCGCTTTTCTGAACAGACCGATGCGCTGCTCACGGCGCTGCGCGAGCCTGGCGCCGACGTGGTGCGGGTCAAGCAGACGCTCAGCGACTTCGTGCACCGGGTGTCGTTTGCGGCCGAGGATCAGGTCGAGATCAAGTCGACGCTGCTGCACCTGTTGCGGCTGATCATGGAGAACATCAGCGAGCTGACGCTGGACGACCAGTGGCTCAAGGGCCAGGTCGAGACCCTGATGGCGGCGGCGACGCCACCCTTGACCTTGCGCCGACTCGACGATATCGAACGCAAGCTGCGCGACGTGATTCTCAAACAGTCCGATGCCAAGGGGCGCGCCGAGGAGGCGCAGGAGGAGATGCGGCAGATGTTGCGTGTTTTCATCGAGCGGCTGTCGACGATGACCAACTCCACTGACGCCTTTGGCGCCGAGATGGAGCAAAACGCCGCTTTGATCGAACAGGCCAAGAACCTGACGGAGCTCGCCCCGGTGCTCAAGCAGGTGGTGGCCGCCACCCGTGCGATTGCGCAGCAGTCACTGCAGGCCCGCGACGAACTGCAGTCCATGCGTGAACGTGCCAACGGTACGCAGGCCGAAATCGTCAAGCTGCATCAGGAGCTGGACCGGGTCAGTGCCCAGGCGCGCCATGACACGCTCACCGGTGCGCTTAACCGCAAGGGCCTGGAAGAGGCGCTGGCGCGCGAGTTGTCGGTGGTGCGGCGCAAGGAGTCGGCGTTGTGTGTCGCCATGCTCGATATCGATGACTTCAAACGCATCAATGACGAGCGCGGTCATTCGGTCGGCGACGAGGCGTTGACCCATCTGGCCACGGTGGCGCGCGAATGCATGCGCCCGCAAGATACGCTGGCCCGTTTTGGTGGCGAGGAGTTTGTCGTCCTGCTGCCCGATACCGCGCTGGACAGTGGTATCGAGGCCATGGTGCGGCTGCAGCGCGAGTTGACCAAGAAGTTTTTCCTGACTGGTACGGAAAAGTTGTTGATCACCTTTAGTGCCGGCGTGGCCCAGCTGGCGCCCGATGAGGAAAGCGCGGCGGCCCTCAAGCGTGCGGACAAGGCCATGTACATGGCGAAGCGGGCAGGCAAGAACCGGGTGCTCGGCGCGTGACCGCGGCAGGGTCGGCATTGACGATACGAAAGGACATGGCATGGCATATCTGATACTGGGGCTGGTGTTGTTTCTCAGCGTGCATTCGGTGCGCATATTTGCGGAAGACTGGCGCGGGCGGACCATTGCGCGCATCGGTGCGTTGCCCTGGAAGGGGGCGTATTCCGTGGTCTCGCTGCTGGGTTTCGTGCTGATCGTCTGGGGCTTTGCACAGGCCCGGACATGGCCGATGCAGCTGTGGAGCCCCCCGTATGGCATGCACCACGTCGCCTGGTTGTTGACCCTGCTGGCCTTTGTGTTGTTGGTGGCGGCCTATGTGCCTGGCAACGGCATCAAGGCATGGGTGCACCATCCCATGGTGCTGGCGGTCAAGGTATGGGCGCTGGCGCATCTGCTGGTTAATGGCAACCTGGCCCATGTGGTGTTGTTCGGCTCGTTTCTGGTGTGGGCCGTGCTGGATTTTTCCGCTGCGCGGCGGCGCGACCGTGCGCAGGCGGTCAGTTACCCGGCTGGCCGCGTTTTGCCCACGGTCGTCACTGTGGTTGTCGGTGCCCTGGCCTGGGCCGCCTTCGGCATGTGGCTGCACGGCATGTTGATCGGCATCCGGGTGATGGGCTGAAGTGCCCGGCCGTTCGCCGGCTCACGTGATATCCAGCACCCACTGGATCAGGTATTTGGCGACAAAGCCGACCATGCCAAACGCCAGGCCCAGGAAAATCACGAAGGCGCCGAACTTGCCCGCCTTTGCCTCCCAGGCCAATTGCCCGACGATGAACAACATGTAGAGCATGAACGCACCCAGGCCGAAGGTCAGGCCGAAGGATGCGATTTGCTCCTCGGAAAAGCCGAACATGGTGTGTTCTCCGAGCCGGCTCAGTCGCCGAGCGGGCGTTCGGGCAGCGCGCTGGCATCCACCAGCGCGGCATAGGCATGCCAGCTGGCATGGCCGAGCAACGGCACCACCACCACCAGCGCCAGCAGCCCGGTGGCAAAACCCAGCATTACCAGCAGCATGATCAATGTGGCCCACACGGCCATCGCCCCGGGGTTGGCGAGTACGACCCGCCAGCTCGCCAGTACGGCGGGCAATACGCTGACACGTCGATCGAGTAGCAACGGCATCGAGACCACGCTGGAGGCGAATATCGGGGCCGCGAGTACGCCACCCATCAACAACCAGAGCTCGAACAGGTAGTTGTCGCGCGCCAGCACGACGTGGCGCAGAAAATCAGCGGGCGCGTTGACCGGTGCGTCTGCCATCAGTGTGATGAGGGCCGCGGAGGTCATCACCCAACCGGTGCCGGCCAGTGCCAGCAACAGGCCAAACCGCACCAGGGACCAGTAACCGCCGCGCTCCGACAGACGCGACTGTTGCCAGCCCAGCCAGGTGTCGACCAGCAGTTGCAGGTGCACTGCACGGCCATGTGCCAGGGCCCGGCTCATGGCGTACAGGCTGGTCGCAAGCACCGGGGCCACGACGAGAAAGCCCGAAAAAGCGCCGGCCAGCAGCCAGAATTTCTGATGCGCGACGGTCAGCAGGAGCAGGCCGAACGCAGCGAGCGCCAGCCCGTGCAGCAGGCTGACCCAGCCGCTGCGCGTGAGGTCGCGCCAGCCCAGCGCCAGCCATTGCAATGGCGCAAAGGTGTCAACCGACCGAATCGTGACGGATGCGGAGGTTGTGGCGGAAGTGGGTGAGGGGGATGGCATGCGATGAACGTCAGGCGAGCACCAGGTTGGAGTCTACGCGTGACGGCACGCGCCTGTCCGCTCAGCGCGGTGTTGCCGGCCCCGCATAATGCGGGTTTTGCAGCAACTGCAGGAGTGTTTTCATGGTGCGACCCGTTCTTGACGAATCCCATATCCATCCCGCCATACGCGACAAGGTCGCCAACGACCGGCAGGACCTGGTACGCGAAGTTCAGGCAGCCGTAGCGGCACATGCGGTCGTCATGGTGGGCATGGGCATGAACCCGATGCCGAAAAAAGCACGCAAGTCGCTCGACGCAGCAGGTGTTTCTTACCACTATCTGGAATACGGCAACTACTTCAACACCTGGCGCAATCGCAATGCGCTGAAAATGTGGACCGGGTGGCCCACATTTCCGATGGTGTTCGTCAAGGGCGTGCTGGTGGGCGGCGCCGAAGACGTCGATAAGTTGCTGGCCAGCGGCGAACTCCAAAAGCTGATCGCCTGACGCGCGCCGGTAGGGCGCGCAGCCTTATCCGTGGTGGTGGCCGCCTTTTTTGCCCCGGTCGTCGCCACCATGCCCGCCCATCATGGTGTTGGCATCGAACACGTTTTGCTGGTCGGCGGTAAGCGTGTCGTAGAAGTTGCGGGTCGCCTGGATGCGCGTGGTCATGTGTGCGTCATGCTGGGCTCGCATTGCATCGCGTTCGGTTTTCATTGCCGCCATGCGGTCCAGACGCTCGGGCGTGGTCATCGCCTTCCATTGCTGGCGCATCTTCTTGCCGTCTTCGCGACCCATGTGCTTGCCCTGCATGTCGGCGGGCGGTTGCATTGCGGCCACATAGTCGTTCCATGCGCCATCCTGGGCGGCATTGAGGTTGAGTTTGGCCTTGAGTTCGGCCTGGCGGGCCGCCATGCGCTCGTGCATCTTGGCCGGGTCCATGCGTTCATGGTGTCCCATGCGCTGACCGTGCGATCCCTCGTTCATGACGGGTGTCTGCGCTTGCACCATCAACGCCGACGTGGCGAGCAAGGCGGTTACGAGCAGGGGTTTGAATACAGATTTCATGTGACAGTCCTTTCAGTGGTTCATGACCTGCTGGCGCCGGTGCGCTGCGGGTTGAAGACAAGTGTGCGCGGCACATGTATCCGTGCGATGCGTGAAAGACAAGGTTTTGTAAAGACGCGGGTAGCCGAGCCCGTGCCGGCGATGGCCGGCATTACTTGGAGCGCCCAGTCGAAGTCGCCTTCGTTAAATAACGCCAACAAGCAAGCCACAGCTTTGATTGGGATATTCTTCGAAGAGTCTCATATGAGCGGCCGAATTGCAGGCTGCCGGGATCTATTCCCCAGCACCGATATCGGTCACCTTACTACATGCTCGCGCCAAGCTGGCAGGAGTGCGCGTCCGGTATTTGGCGCGTCTTTGGATAGCCGGAACCCACCCATTCTGGCGGGTGGCTGCGGGCTTTGTCCGACGCTGAGTGGGATGGGTGCCCGTTGGTACAGGTCAAGAAAAACCCCACCGAAGTGGGGTTGGTACGAGAGCTACTTTTATTGCTTCGTCAGTAAAATCTGTGGGCGAGTTGGGGCTCTGGAAGCTTGCCAAGTACGTGATACAGGGCGAGCTCGGTGATTCTGAAGGTGCGAAACCCGTAGGACTTTCTCATGGTCACTTTGACCTTGTTGTTC
>Ga0209491_10006555_pt1 | contig 16045 bp, 8 predicted proteins | sample BON02_FD_187213 | JGI IMG/M metagenome (GOLD analysis project Ga0209491, IMG submission 187213) | Freshwater microbial communities from Lake Bonney liftoff mats and glacier meltwater in Antarctica - BON-02 (SPAdes) (version 2) | ecosystem: Environmental > Aquatic > Freshwater > Ice > Glacier...
AAGATTTAAAATGGAACTCAGAAATTTGGCCATTGCTATGATTGTCGTAAAATGTGAAGGGAAATTAGATCATTTTGAAACATAAAAAAATGGTCGGAATTTCTTCCGACCATGACTGGGTATATACCCGCTTTTTTTGTCAAATTTTTATAAGGTGGCGAGGGAAAAGAAGAAGTATTTTATTTCTTCTGATAAGCCTAAAGAGGAAACCCAGAACAATCAGATTTTTTAATTGGTATAGGATAATGAATCCTAAGTTTATTATTTTGATTTTTCAATAGAGATAAAAGGTGGGAGTCACTTCGACAGAGTCCCTTTTTCGGGACTCCCGATACCTATCGGGAGAGAAGTCGCACAAGTTGGGTTTTGGCGAAGGCTATTTACTTTTCGGGTTTCGAGAATTTGTGTACGCAATTCATGTTTTGGTTGCGCTACTTGTGTGATTTCTCCCTCCGGTCGAAATGACTGAGGAGGTCACTTCGAAATGAGTTGTTTTTTTACAACGTCCCGAAAGCTTTCGGGAGAAAAGTCGCACATAAAGGCTTGGTGCTGCTGCCTAGGTGATTTCTCACATCTACCATTGCCGTATTTATTTCAACCTCAACCAGATTTGCACATTTTAAAATAAATGTAAAGCCTCCCTAAGACGTAAAAAATAAAAGCTCCTTCCCATGGATAAGGGAAGGTGGATTCTCCGCCAATTACGGAGGAGACGGAAGGGATTGAAAGCGCAGGCCTTGGGGATGGTAGATTCCAAGAAACATAGGGGGAATGATTCTTACGCAGCCCGGGATTTCAATCTCCCCTTTCTTTCCCCTACCTAAGGGCAGGGCAATTCATTCCCCTCTTCGTTCCAAGAGGGGAGCCCTTAGCTATTGTGCTCAAAAGGAGTTCTCTCCCGATAAGGAAATTATTTCAACATCGTTCCAATTTATGTATTTTGGAATAATATTAGGTCGCAATCTGACCTCTGTATCTTATTTTTTTATTGTGTTATGGGAATATACGAATCTAAGGTTTATGCATTCAAAACCTTCTCTGGTGTAATCGGCAGATCATGCACCCGTTTTCCGCAAGCCTTATAGATGGCATTGGCAATTGCCGCAGCGGTTGGAGGTATAGGGACTTCTCCCACACCCTTGGCATCCTCTTCCGGGCGATTGATAATGGCGACCTCCACTTCAGGTATTTCTGAAAAACGTAGAATGGGGTATTTCAGCCAATCTGTGCTGGTGACTTCCCGAGGATTGAAAGTTACTTGCTCCTTCAGTGTCCAGCTGGCCGCCTGGATTAGCCCTCCTTCAATTTGATTGGTAATGCCATCCATATTAATTACCTCGCCTACATCTACCGCCGCCCACATTTTAATGAGCTTTATATCCCCGTTAATAGTGTCCACGGCAACCTTAGCGGCAACTGCTATATAAGCGTCCGTATTTTTATATCTCATGAAGGCATAGCCAATACCTTGATTGTCTCCCGTATTTTGTGCAGCGGTTATTTCTTTCACTTTCCAGATAACCGCAATGGCCCTTTCGTCCTCCAAATGATTTAGACGGAAATCCAAGGGGTCTTGTCCCGCTTTCTCAGCCAAAGTATCCATAAAGGATTCTACGGCAAAGATATTGGTAAAGGATCCCAGGCTGCGTAAAGAGGAGACTCGGAACGGTCCCTTGTAGTAACGGGCATTCAGTTTCATATTGGGAATGTTGTAGTAAGGATCAGCGTTTCTATGTCCGCCTCCCAAATACCCTCTCGACTTCATTTCGAAAGGCGTTTCCAAATATCGTGCTGCCAATACCGTCCCAGCATTCTTATTGGGGCGAGTGCTATGGGAGTCCGTCCACACCTCGCCCTTCCATGAATTTATTTTATTTTTTTCATCAAGGCTCGCCTCCAATTCGGTGATCATAGCAGGACCATAAGGGTCCCAAGAATGTTCATCTTGTCTGGACCATTGTACGCGCACGTGTTTTTTGGGATATTCCAATGCCAAAAGTGCGGCATCGGCGGCAGCATCATCAGCTGTACTATGACCAAAACAACCTGCTCCCGGAACCGACATGATGTGTATTTTATCAGCGTCCATTGTCAGCATCGTCGCCAATGCTTCCCTCAAAGGATATATCCCCTGACTATGGGACCAGATGTGCAATACTTCCCCATCAAACATAGCCAATCCACATGCCGGGCCTAAAGAAGCGTGTTTTAAATAAGGTTTGGTATAACTCGCCTTAATGGTTTCCACACCTTTAAAAGCTTCCTCAATATTGCCTTCATTCCTTACCGTTTCGGATTCGTCGGCAATCTCTTTGATATACGTAAACAGATTTTCTAGTTCGGGAAAGGGTGACGAAGTAGTCCATTCTGAATGCTTTTTAAGGTATAGTTCTGCTTTAATTGCTTGATGTTCTCTTTCGGCAATTATCCCCACAAAACTTCCTTTTACTACTGTTTTTATGATACCTGGTACTTCCGATTTTAAACCAGTTTCATCTAAGGTGATAAGCTTGGATTCATATCCCTTGGGGCGAAGGACCCTGGCGTGCACCATATCGGGGAAACGCAAATCCTGAATATATCCCGCTTTCCCGCGAACCATTTCCGCTATATCGGCCCTAGGTATAACTTTTCCAACATAACGATGTTCGGTTTTATTTTTAATGGGGACCGGAATGTTCACTTCCTTCTCTATTTGTTCACCATCTAGGATTGCAGCAAAAGTGAGGGATTTATTGTCCTGTTTCGATTTAACTATACCATTGAATAATAGTAGGTCATCAACGGGAGTGTTCAGTTTTTTGCTTGCCAGTTTAAGTAATTCCTGCCGTGCTGTGGCGGCTGCATAACGCACGGACATGGCACTGTTTTGAATGGAAGCACTGGCGCCCGTATAACCTTCGTTAGGGGTGAGCCCGGTCTCTGCAAGATGCACTTGAACCTTGTCCAAATCCATATCCAGTTCTTCTGCGGCAACTTGCTGGATGGCGGTGCGTATTCCCTGTCCCAATTCTACTTTTCCAGATAAAACCCTAATACTTCCATCTTCCAATATTTCCAACCAGGCGTTTACGGTTTTAGCTCGTCCTATACTGCCGGGAAGTTTTCCGTTATAAGTAACACGTGAGGCTATGCTAGGGTCTTCCTCACCAATGCAGGCTCCAAAAAGTGAAAATCCTATACTTATATAACCCATATTCTTTATGAATTTTCTTCTGGATTGAAGTGGCAATGTGGTCATAGGGTGTGTTGGTTTAGAGACTATTGGCTGCGGTTTTAATGGCACGGATTATCCTAGTATGGCTTCCGCAACGGCAAAGGTTACCTTGCAGGGTATTTTTGATTTCCATTTCATTTGGATTGTGGTTTTTGTTCAGCAGGCTAACAGCGGCCATTACCATTCCATTTAGACAATAACCACATTGGGCAGCTTGCTCCTTTACAAATGCTTCCTGAACAGCATGCAGTTTTCCGGAGTCACTTGCAAGTCCCTCCAAAGTGATGATTTTAGAAGTTCCAATAGACGATATTGCCAGCATACAACTGGTTACAGCGCTGCCATTTATTAGCACTGTACAGCTCCCACATTGCGACAGACCACACCCAAACTTAGGTCCGTTCAGTTCCAAATAATCCCTTAAAACATAAAGTAAAGGGGTATCTGCTTCTGTTTGTACCTTTTTTTGGAGGCCATTGATGTTGAGGTGGTAGGTTGGCATGCTAACAAGTTTAGCTTCTAAGATAATGAAATGCTTTTCCAAAACAAATGATGCCACAATTTTGGTAAAATGGGCAATATTGGCTTGCATCAATAGGCTTAATTAATCCTATAGTAAATGCTGTATAAAAAGTATTCTCGGTTGGGTTCAAGCCCATTAATGATGTAAAGGCAAATAATAGCCTTATTCCCCTAGTTTAGTTGTATCTTGATATACAAACCAAAACATAATTATTATGCGAAAGAATATTGGATTATTGGGATTTATGGCCTTTACCGTTTTAATTTTTTCAGCTTGTTCAACCCCTGAAAAAAAAGTAAGCCTTGATATGGACCAAATTAAAGTCGAAATTCAAGCTATGGAAGATGCCTATGCGGCCGCCGAAAAAGCAAAGGATGCCGATGGTGTGGCCGCTTATTACAGTGACGATGCCATGAGTTACAGTCGTAACAGGCAACCTATTTCAGGCAAGCGGGCGATCAGGGAAAATATTGCCAAGAATATTGCGAAGGATACAACTGGAAATTATAACGTTTATAAAGTTGTTGACCTTTTTGCGCAAGGAGATAATGCAGTTGAGATTGGTAGTTGGATCGAATTTGATGCTTCTGGTAAACAATTGGAGAATGGAAATTATATGTCTTATTTTGAGAAACGCGACGGAAAATATGTGTGTGTTCGGGATATGACGACCACTACTGCCCCTGTTAAGTCGGGTATGTAGGCTAGGATACAGGACTTTGGGTCAATTTGCTGCCTAAATATTTGGCGGGAATAATTGACCCTATTAGTATGTTGTTAGTTGTTTATTTTAAAAACGGTCTCTTTTATTAAGAAATGGGCCCAACACTTTTTTACTATAGTCTAATTACACTGGGCGGCTTGTCCTTTTATAAATGCCTTCCGAACGGTATTTAGTCATTCTCAAATTAACTAGTTAATACTTGCAACACACTGTCGGGGGGAGAATGTGGAAAGTTGCACAGCTTCGCTCGCTAAATCTTGAGGAGACTATAATCATGAAAATTGGACTGTTGCATGCTTTTAATAAGTGTTGGTTCATGGTCTTATTTCCCTGCTTCCAGCCGATTAAGCCAGATTAAGGGATTTCTAACAGGTAAATTTCTTTTCACCTCAAAAACTTCTGGTGTGTGTTCATTTATTTTCCAAAGTTCAAAAAGGTCAGGTCGATCAAAAATGATAGCCCCAAATAAGGAAGAGGGATGGGCAACCGGCCAATTTTCCCAATACATTACATCAGGTTCTTTAAACCATGTACTTTTATTTTCTATATAAGGCGCCATATATTCTAGAGCAAGGGATATAGATTTCCCATCGGGAGTTGAATATTTCCATAAATTGGACGCTTGGTCAGACAGGATTAAGCAATTCATTACCATAGCATCAAGGTTAAAAAGAGAATATCCGTATGGTTTTGTTCTTTTAAGCTCGAGAGGAAAACTACCATCTAATGCCATTTGATTTGGTAGAATGATATTTTTAAAATTATCCCTACAGAAAGCGAGGATACTATCATTATTTGTATAATCGGCATACAAAGCTACCTGCATATTCCAACAGGTTCCATGGTTATTGGGATGCTTCATTTCATCTTTACCATACTTGTGGGTTGTTAACCATACAACAAAATCTGAAAACCACTTTTTAAATTCGATCTTGCTGTTTTCGTCGATTAGTCCCTCTTTCTCCAAAACAGATAAAGATTGAACCACTTCCATAAAATGTATTCCGTCTATAATTCCAATGCCTCTTCCTGTATGTCTGCCTTTAATGGCTTGGGCATATAAAAAGTGTGGATTCATTTTGGTACTGTCAACTATAAACCATGATTTGCAATGTTTTATCGCTGCATTGCCGTATATAGTATCTTTTGTTATAATATAAGCCGAGGTAAGATTCCCAACAATTTCGCTTAAACCTAATAAGGCCTCGCGGTGTTCTGTGAAATTATTGGGATTGCTAAGTCCATCTCTTTGTATATAGGGTCCATCAAGATTTAGTGTATCTGGCCACCAATAATCCCCTTCTGAAAAAAAGTCATGGATTCCGCCGGAACTTCTAGAAGAAGTGTAAGATGTTATTGTTACGGGAGTTAATTTCAAAAATTCATTTGCCCTTGCCAATATGGAATCCTTTAAGACTGCTTCAATTTGCGCATTGTAATTTTTAACTTTGTATGAACAGTTATTCATTAATAGACAGATAAAGGGAACAGGTATTAGTCTTGAAATATTCATATTTCTATTTTTTAACAATTATGGTGTCCTTTTTTGTTTCCGAAAGTCAGGATAAAAAGGCTGGGAATATTTCTTTCATAAATCAGAGGATGGCATAGGAAATTCTTATACAGCCATATACAAGTATCGATTAGGATGACGTTTATTTATATTTGTTCGGTTTTGGTTATTATTGTGATCATTGCTATTGATTGCCAAGGTGTTATCATGGTTTTATACCTTAATGGCCAATCTCACAAGAGCATCCTGTATGGGTTTTCCCATGCCAATCAAATGCAGGGGCATAGTCGTTCATTTCCCAATAAAAGTCGCTTCTTGGTCGGTCATAATTTCCAATCTCGTTCATAGTATCTGTATCGTATAATCTACCGTTGATCATGGTATAACTAACAGTGTTGGAATTTCGAATATTTTCAAGTGGATTTTTGTCCAAAACAATCAAATCTGCCAGCATACCTACTTTTAAGGAGCCGATCTGATCATCCATCCCTAAATAATTGGCACCATTTATAGTTGCTGCTTTTAAGGCTTCCATATTGGTCATGCCACCTTGAGATAACATCCAAAGCTCCCAATGTGCCCCAAGGCCTTGGATTTGGCCATGGGCTCCCAAATTAACTTTAACGCCTGCGTCGGCCAGTTTTTTAGCATTTTTGGAAACTAGGATATGACCATTTTCATATTCTTCTAGGGGGGCCATAACACGGTGCCTGGATCGGGAGTCTATTATGCCTCTTGGGGTATATTTTAAGAGTTTTTTGTCTTCCCAGACGTTGGTGGTTTGGCACCAGTAATATTCCCCGTTCAGTCCGCCATAATTAACGATCAGGGTAGGGGTATATCCGGTCTGGCTAGCGGCCCATAATTGCAAAACGTCCTTACTTAAATTTGCTACTGGTATATTGTGTTCTATTCCGGTATGGCCGTCCAGAATCATGGACATATTATGGAAGAAAGTGGAGCCACCTTCGGGTACTACCTCAATTTCATTTTCGTAGGCTGCTTTAATAATCTGCTGCCTTTGCTCCCGTCTGGGTTGGTTGTAGCTTTTTACGGAAAAAGCTCCAAAGGCTTTCGTTCTAAGAATTGCCGAACGGGCATCTTCCAAATTATTTATCGTAGCTTTAAAATCTCCATCTGCTCCATATAAAATGGCCCCAGTTGAAAAAATTCGAGGGCCCACCATATGTCCGGCGCGCACCATTTCCGCTTGCGAGAACACCATCTCGGTATTTGCAGAAGGATCATGTGTTGTGGTAACCCCATAGGCCAGATTCGTGTAATATTGCCAATGTTTTTGTGGACTAAGACCAAATCTAAAATGGCCAAGATGTGCATGTACATCTATTATTCCTGGCATAATTGTTTTATCGCTTACGTCAATAATTTTGGCATCGGGAGGTATGCTAACGGTATTCTTAGAACCAATGCCCGTAATTTTATTATCCTTGATGAGAATGGTGCCATTTTCCAAAACTTCATCATCGTTCATAGTAATGATCCTAGCTCCTGTAAAAGCAATAGTTCCCTTGGGTTTGTCAGAAGCAAGGCTTAGGTTGATTTTAATACCCAGGGTATCCATTTTTGGTATGGAATCCGGTGCACCCTCCAAAAAGAGAAATCTTTGGTTAATGTCAGTACTAAAATAAGCATCTCCTAAGGTCCAATTGAGGTTTTTGCTATTGGCAGACCAATGCAAATTAATTCCGGCATCACGTGCAACTTGAGCTACGGGAACATTGGTGGCTTTTCCGTCCAATTCAATGGTGTTTCCTGTCATGGGCAGTGTTGCAATATAAACCTTGTATAAATTGGTAAAGGCTATCCAATTATCGTCTGGACTAGGAATAATTCTTTGGGCGTATTTGGATGTAACCAATTCTCGGGGCTCTTTGCCTTCAAGATTTACAGATTTTAGTGTTTTGGTCAATTCACCAAAAAGATATCCTCCGGTTTGGTAATAAATCCTACTCGCATCCTTATTGAACGCAGGAAATTCACCCTCTTTTACGACCAATTTTTTGTTGGACTTTAGTCCGGATTTTTTAGTATAATTAACATCCAGCAGATAAATCCCAGGTTCTTTTGTGTTTACATAGCCCTGATGCCCATTTCCGTCCTCTTCCCGATATAGAATCAGATTGATGTCTTTAGGCGAAAAAGAAGGTTCTCTATAAATGGCTTTTTCTTCGGTTATCTGTATAGGTTTATTTTTGGGAGAAGTTAAATCGAGCCTTTGTAAAGTTCCCTGGTTTTCATCGTTCCAAGTTACATAAACCAGGTATTTGCCGTCTTTGGAAAAAGAAGGTTCAAATTCTAGATCCGTTCCCGAAGTGAGGCGGACTGGCATACCAGTTGGAAGTGCCCTTTTCCATAAATAACCAGCGGCATTGAAAATTAAAGTTTTACCATCGGGAGAAGTTACGGCGTTGCGTATTGCCTTTGCATTAAAAGTATCGGGTGCTGCATTATTTTTAAATTTTAAGGCATTTACTATTTTATGGTTGGCTGATGCTTCAAAGGGAATGTCAGTAGTGCTTAGAGAATTAATATCAATTTTTTTGATTTTACCCTGTGCCCAAATAATTATGAATTTATCATCAGGAGTAAAATTGAATCCTGTGTAAGGTCCAAAGACTGCCCATGTTTCTTGTTGGTCTTTACTTAGTTGATCGTAAATAGGCCATTCCTTTCCAGATTTAAGATCATGAAGGTAGAGTACAGTTTTTTCTCTAACCCTTTTTATAAAGGCCATAACCTTGCCATCATGTGAAATTACTGGGCGTATGGCACCTCCAGGACCACCTGTTATCCTTTCGGTCTCGCCATCTTCTAGGCTATATTTATTAATGACATATATCTGGCTGTTCGGGTCTTTGTTATATTGAAAAGCACCACCTGGATAAACATCTTCACTATAGAATACAAACTTGCCATCTGGGGATGTCCAGGGTTCTCCAACATCTTGTTGTTCATTTTTCTTTTTGGTGAGCTGTATGCCCTTTCCACCAGATTTGTGGTACATCCAGATTTCACCGGCTCCAAGTGATCGTGTTGAGGTAAAATGCTTTTTACAAAAAATATAATTCCCATCAACGGACCATACCGCATTGTTGACCAGCCTAAAATCTTCCTTGGTTATTTGTTTGGCTTCAGTGCCATCTGTATTCATAATCCAGATATTATCGCCCCCACCAGCATCACTGGTAAAGCTTATATTCTTGCCATCAGGGCTATATCTTGGTTGTACTTCAAACGCATGTCCCTCCCGTATCAGAGTAGCGGTGCCACCAGTGATGGGCATGGTGTAAATGTCACCCAGCATATCAAAAACAATTTGAGTGCCATCAGGACTTACATCCAAACTCATCCAAGTACCTTCGTCAGAGGTAATGGAGACATTCTTAAATGATAGAGCGGGATTGGATACATCCCAGCTGTCTTTTTTAGTTTCTTCTTTATCTTGTGAATGGGAGCTTAGGCAAATAAGTAGGAGCAGCGCCGATAGGATACTATTTTTCATTGTAATAATGGGTTCTTAAATGTAGTTTTCTCAAAAGTACTTATAAGATGCATTAAAATGAAGTTTTCTAATTTTGTTTTTCTCTTATAAGGGTGCATTTTAATTCATGACGGAACAGGGTCGGCAAGCTATTTTTCATTGCTAGTTGAGGCTTTGTAGTATCCTAACAAAGAAAACAAATGGGGCATTGCATCTAGTTCCTTTAGACATTAAGTTATCCTAAAATCATTTTATATAAAACAGTACGGCTTCCTTTTTTGATTCCAATTTTTCGGTCAGGATTTTGAAGGCACACAACAAGCTTGCTATTCCAAGAATAGACACCATTTGTGTAGAAAATATTCCTTGTCACCAAGGACTTCCGGCAGTGTATCCTGTATCAGTGCTGAAAAATGTATACCCATATCTTGGCAGCTCACCTTATATAACAGATATCTTGGATAATCTAGGAATTGAACAATGGGAAGAAGGAGTTTGGGCAAATATTAAGACGGTAACTCCAGGTGATATTGGATAACTTTTATTGATGTTGAACTATGGGGTATTGAAGTATAAACTCCTTTAGCCACAAATTTTCTTGTAGTAATGACAGCAGATCCAGGCCATGAAAGCTTGGAAAATCTGGCGTCGTACATAGCACCTGTTGTTACTGTGGTTTTAAGGAAGAGTAATATATGAATATGGCTATTATTAATTATTGGAAATTAAGATGTAATGGGTTCCAAGCAGGACAGTGCAGGATACTGTTATTAAAATATCTAGGTAGTTTTATGAAAAATTTATGATAAAAAATGTTAAATTATTTTTTTACATGCTATTTGGAAAAACAAAATTAAACTCAACTTTATGAAAAGAACAGGATTTAAAAAATTATTTAGTTTGCTTTCAATTTTCCTGAAAGAAGGGATGCCATTAAGGGTGTCCATACTAGCTCTTATGCTATGTTCTGCCGGCTCGTACGCAACGTCAGTTGATAATTATGAATTTGAAACGAAGGTTTATGAAGACCTTTCTCAAACCGTAAATATATCGGGTACAATTTTAGATAACGAAGGAAATCCATTGCCAGGGGCCAGTATTGTTGAAAAAGGGACCACTAATGGAACACAAGCAGATTTTGATGGTAATTTTTCCATAACGGTTAAGGATCAAAATGCGGTATTGGTTGTTTCTTATATTGGATTTTCCACTCAAGATGTCGTAATTAATGGGCGGTCTCAATTGGAAATCGTACTACAGGAAGATTCGGCCAAATTGGACGAAGTTGTTGTGGTTGGGTATGGTACCGCTAGGAGAAAGGACATTTCAGGAGCTGTTAGTACAGTTAGGTTGGAAGATTCCCCAATCGCCCTTTCACCAAATACTAACGCCTTGCAGGTTTTAAGGGGGAATGTTTCGGGTGTTAACGTTGGAGTGCAGAATTCACCTGGGACTACACCGGGAATTCTGGTACGTGGTCAGAATTCAATTAATGGAAATAACGATCCGTTAATCGTTTTAGACGGCATTATTTATCTGGGAAGTATGACGGATATTAACACTGACGATATTTCAACTATCGATGTTTTAAAAGATGCGTCTGCTGCGGCCGTATATGGTTCTCGAGCTGCCAACGGTGTAGTGGTTATTACCACTAAAAAAGGAAAATCGGATAAACCGATGATTACCTATACTACATCGGTTGGTGTAAATACGTGGCAAAATAAGTTCGATATGATGAATCGAGAGCGATGGACACAAAAATATATTGCACAGACCCTTCTATAGATTCTCCAGAACAAATTATTTTTGATGCCGCTTATGCAACCACACTATGGGAGCAGAAGGAAGTTGATACCAAATGGATGGATCTTATTTCGCGCAATGGTTTTAATCAAAATCACCAAATTGCCGTTTCTGGTCAATCAAATCGTATAAACTATTATTTCTCCGGTGGATACACTAATAATGAAGGTGCCATTGTCGGTGACGATTACCAACGTGTCTCCATAAGGACAAAGTTGGATGCCGACGTTACCGATTGGTTAAAAGTTGGAATTGACGGAACTTACAATAATAACGACTATTCGGGGGTTAGGGCGACACTTGGTAATAATGTGTATCAGCAGCAACCCTGGGCATATCCGTACCGTTATGAAGGTATGCCAGTTAATCCAGGAGCCAATACCGGAACATTATTGGAAAGATATCCTACCGGACAATCTATTCCGAATCCATTATGGGGAACGGATGGGTCAATAAAAGATGTTGACGATAGAAACTTCTATAGATTAAGTACTTATGCCTTGATCAAGGTTCCACAGATTGATGGTTTGACCTACCGGTTTAATTTTTCAATTAATTCAAATAATAATATAAGGGATAGATTTGTTTATGAGGATTATTATGTGGGCGAAGCAACATCTACACCCTATTTAGACCGGTATTCCCCGGGAGAGTTGGCAAAAAGATTATCCCAGGCAAATGGGTATAACAACCGAACCAACAGTTATACCTATGTAATGGATCATATTTTGAACTATAAGAAAGTGTTGGGAGACCACTATTTAGATGCAACATTGGTGGCGACCCGGGACTATTCATATAGCAAGCTGGTAAGTATAGAAGGCAGTGATTATTCCTCAAACGGGAATACCTTACTTGGTACTGACGGAATTCATAAAGCAGCTGTTCAAAAATCAAATTTAGATGTGGAGGAGAGAGCCAATGTTGGTTATGTGGGTCGTCTGGGTTATGCTTATAAAGACAAATATCATTTAACCGCGACCATGCGTAGAGACGGTGCTTCTGTATTTGGAGAAGATCAAAAATGGGGCGACTTTCAATCGTTAGGGGTTGCTTGGACTGCTTCCGAAGAGGATTTTATTAGCGGATCGGAAAAATTGAACTACCTGAAGATTAAAGCTTCCTATGGTAAAAATGGTAACCAAGGACTCGACCCATATCAAACTCTGGCGCGAGTGGCCAGTGGTAATGATGGTGGCATTCGCTATGAATTTGGTGATGCACCATCAACCATATTGTATGGTGTTGATCAGACCAATTTAGGAAGTCCGAGTCTTGGTTGGGAAACAACCACTGCCTTTAATGGAGGTTTTCAGTCCATATGGTTTAATAATAGGGTATTCTTTGATCTGGATTTCTATTTCTCAGAAACATCCGATCAGATATTTTCGCGTCAAATACCGATTATGACAGGATTTAGTTCAATTTTGTCAAGTTTGGGACAAGTGGATAATAAGGGTATCGAAATAAGCTTAAATACCGTCAATGTATCAAGCGAAAACTTTAAATGGTCATCTGGCCTTACTTACTGGAAAAACCGAAATAAAATTGTTAGCCTCTATGGTGATGATGTTGATGGTGACGGAAAGGAAGATGACGATATTGCCAACAGCCTTTTTATTGGAGAATCCCTACAGTCTATTTACGGCTACGATTATATAGGGGTTGTACAGGAGGATGACACGGAATATATTGAGAATGTAGGGGCTGAACCTGGAGACGCAATGTTTAGGGATATTAGTGGACCAGACGGTGTACCCGATGGTATCATCTCAGCTGACTATGACCGAGAAATATTAGGTAATCGGAAGGAGAATTTCAGACTTGGTCTTTCAAATACCTTCGAGTATAAAAATTTTAGCCTGTATGTTATGATTTCGGGAATATTTGGTGGAGGTAAAGACAATTTTTATCTTAGAGAGAATGAATTGTCTAATTCGTTCAAGGATAGATATGGCACCAATGAAATAGACCATGATTGGTGGACGCCCGAAAATAAAAGCGAGAAATACTTACGGGCAGATGCATATAGCAACCGCTATTTAGGATTGCAGTCTCGCGGTTTTATAAAGATACAGGACATTAACTTATCTTATAAACTGCCGAGAGAGGTATTAGGCAGTATTGGATTAAATTCATTGGAACTCTATACTAGTATAAATAACCAATTTACATTTACCAATTGGTTTGGAGGAGGTGATCCCGAGGCGGGAATTAGGCCGGATGATAATACACCGCCTGTTCCAACAACTTACACGATGGGATTAAAACTAAGTTTCTAAAACATAAAAAATAGATCAAATGAAAATCAATAACATAAAAATACAACTTTTCACTCTATTGATGTTGTTATTAACTTCTGTAGGGTGCAGTGATGAAGAATTCTTAACTGAAGAGCCTAAAACGTTTTATACGACAGATAACATTTTTTCGTCTGAGACTCAGCTAGACCAAGTTATCTTGACCATGTACTCCAGGTTACGAAATTTCAAACTTACCAATGATCAAATGCATGGTATTGGTACAGATGTTTTAGATGCACCTGAGTTTAGAGTTTCAAATTCTTTTAGTGACTACAGTAGGATCAATGCGGAAAGTTCAAATTTTAGAAATGTTTATAATTTCTATTACAACTTAATTGCAACCGCCAATACAGCGCTCTTTGCAGTAGATGAGGAGGATATTACTTTTGAATCGGAGGCCAAAAAAGAGTACATAATCGCTCAAGCTCGGTTTTTTCGGGCTTACGCACATGGAATGTTGGCGGAGCTTTTTGGCGGCGTGCCAATTGTAACTGAGGTGGCGAAGGAACCACGTTTTGATTATGCTAGGAGTTCCCGTGAAGAAACGTATCAGTTCGCTATTGATGAATTGGAGGCCATTGTAAATGAACTACCCGAAATAACGGAACAAGGCGGTAGACTGGTCAGAGGTGCTGCCCAACATTACTTATCTGAATTTTATCTCGCTTTAGGGGTTGAGTCATCGAATGCAACGGCATATGATCAGGCCATTAAATATGCCTCTGATGTAATTGACGGAGGCACTTTTGAATTGATGACAGAACGTTTTGGTTCGAGGATAGATGAAGAAAACACTGTCACTGGTGGCGCCGACGTATGGTGGGATTTGTTTAGAAAGGGAAATATAAATTATTCCGATGGAAATAGGGAAAGCATCTGGACTTTTCAGGTAGATTTTGATGCTTTCCTTCAAGAAGATGGTCAATCTGTTTTAAATTATCCAAGATATTTTGCCCCGGTATACAGAGCCATTGAAGGATTTGGTGGTGAAGGAGACCCAGGAGGTGGTGTTGGAGAAGATGCAGGTGGGAGGGGCGTAGCGTTTTATGCGCCAACACCTTTAACAGAGTTTGCAATTTGGGACGAAAGTATATCGGCAGGCGACCAACGTAATGCAGAACATAACATTAGTCGTAAAATATTTTATAACCAACCTGCAGATCCTCTTTTTGGAACCCAGGTTCCACAGGATGTAATAGATGCTACTAATGAAGGTCGTGGATGGATTTTTCCGATTTTCTATAAATTGAATACCGATAAGTACGATGGTTTGGACCAGGGAGAAAATAGGAGCAATATTTTCCGGGATGAATACGCAATTCGTTTGCCGGAAACTATTCTTCTTAGAGCTGAAGCTTATCATAGAAAAGGAGAAAACCAAAATGCAGCGGACGACATTAACCTTATCAGGTCCCGTGCCCAGTGCGATGTACTGGCTACTGCAGGCGATATTGATATCGACTATATCCTGGATGAAAGGGCAAGAGAATTATTTGTTGAGGAAAGTAGATGGAATACCCTTTTAAGAATGGGAGGGACAGTTGCTACCGATCGTATCAAAGAATATGCATTGCATCCACATGTAGCTTTGACACTTACTTTCGATTACAATTTGTGGCCAATACCCCAAAGTACAATCGATAGAAATAAGGATGTAAAATTGGAACAAAATCCTGGTTGGAACAGGTAATCTGAAATATTTTTAGTTAAAATATCTGCTCTTTAAATTCAGGCTTTCTGAAATTTTCAGAGTGGATATTTTATTTTCTAGTTAATGGTTAAAACCCTGCAATTTCATTGCAGCTACTTTAGTTTCTATAAATGTTTTAGTTTTATGGAATGGATGATTACCGCAGGAATTCCCATTCGATAAGTAATTTGAGTTGTCACATAGTCTGGGCGACAAAATATCGCTATGATGTTCTAAAGGGAGACCTACAGCATCGCTGTCGGGACCTTTTGGTTCAGATATGCGATTCGGAGAACGTTCATATTCTGAAAGGGGTTGTGAGCAATGACCACATTCATATTCATGTGGAATATCCTCCCTCGTTGAGTATAAGCGTACTGGTAAAAAAGCTGAAAGGCCGTTCATCGCGGCTTCTTCAACAGGATTTCCCCGCTTTGGGCAAACGTTACTGGGGTCGCCACTTGTGGGCAGTTGGCTATGGAGCCTGGAGTACTGGTAAAATAACCGATGAGATGGTTCAGGAATATTTGGAGCACCACAAGGGCAAGCCAAACTCTGAGAAAGGCAACTGGATATTTGAATAATGTTTGGGAAGAATTTCATTCTTTATTGAAAACTATGGATTTTTAATCCATAGTGGTTTATTCTAGAGGGGTAAATACCCCGAGGCTTGCCTCGCACGAAAAAAAGCAGTAATCTTGAGCGTGAGCTCAAGCACCAATATACATAAGAGCCACAACGAGTTTCGTTGTTACTCTAACATTTGG
>Ga0209491_10006556_pt1 | contig 16041 bp, 9 predicted proteins | sample BON02_FD_187213 | JGI IMG/M metagenome (GOLD analysis project Ga0209491, IMG submission 187213) | Freshwater microbial communities from Lake Bonney liftoff mats and glacier meltwater in Antarctica - BON-02 (SPAdes) (version 2) | ecosystem: Environmental > Aquatic > Freshwater > Ice > Glacier...
AGCATAAAAGGGTCAACGGAAAGGGGTGGGGATGACTATCGAGAGAGGTGTGTGTGTGAGGGCTTCTGTCTGTATGTTATATCAAATATGATTGAAATTGTGTGCGTCGTGAAATGAAAGAGGGACCGAGCCTGGTGTGTAAGGTTGGAGCATCAGCAGCAAAACCAGCAGCAGCAGCAGCTCAAGCAGCAGCACACTCCTTCCTCTCCACACACACAGAGAGACACACACATACACAGACCTAGCATAAGATAGCACATGACAGGATCCAAGTAAAAAGAACGAACGAACAGATACACATTAAAGTAAAGAGCGACCAGAGCTCCACGCGCATCCTATCTCAAATTATCTCTTTTCACACAACGGTACTTTGTTTCTTCTTCTTGTTCTTCTTCCATTCTCGTTTCCTCTTTCTTCTCCCTTCAAACAACCAGACACGCACTCCTCCATGCATGCAATTTCACCCCTACCAACCAAAAACAGAGTCACAAGAGACAACAATAAGAACACTGAAAAAGGGTAATCTGGTAGCAGGACGGACAAGCTCACGTGCTATCATAATGCCTCAACCGATACAACAACACCCTCCCCCTATCATTCCCCACCGCCAACATCCCACTGTTCGGACTGAAAGCCAGCGCAGACGGGTACCTGATAGGGGTCTGCCCCGTGGGCCAGTTGGCATAGACCGTGCGAGAGGGCACATGCACCACCCGCAGGGCGTCCCGATTCCATTTCGAGGCCATCGCCAACAGCTGCCCGTCATGGTTGAAAGCCAGCGAGTCCACCGTCGTCGTCAAGTGAGTCAGAGCCTTGGTGGGTGGCAAGGCAGCGGAGGTATGTCGCGCCAGCGCTAGCCCTCCCTCCGCTCCTTTCCTTCCCAAGACGTCAGAATCCTCGTATAAATTCACCACTCCACTCTCGGCCCCCACCGCCGTCATGCCCGCCGACGACGCAGCTAGGGCTGAAGTGACCGTCCCTCCCTCGTTGTGGTATCGAGCGAGGCACCGGGTCGAGCGCAAGTCCCAGCGATACACGACGGCATCCCCCCCCGAGGCTAACAGATGCTGGCCATCTGCACTGAACGCCATGGATCTCGCCGTCCCATTCATCTTGAACTCCCCCGCCCACTGCTTGCTCTTCGCGCCCACCAACACAATATATCCGTCCTTCCCCGTGAACGCCAACCATTGCCCGTCTGGTGAAGCCACAAACCTCTCGAGGCTCTTCTCCTCTCGCCCCATCAACCGATGCACCCTCCCCGTCGTCCCCGACACGGTGTCATACCAATAAAAAAAAGGCCTCCTCCCGCTGACCACCACCTGCTCGAACGCCCCCCCGCCCGAAGGATCCACAAAGGCCGCCGATTGGATGGGTAAGTCAGGAAAGAACACCCCCGCCACCTTCTCGTTCCTCTTCCCATCCACCTGGAAGAATCGGAGCGTCTTGTCCAAGCCCGCCGTGAACAGCAACCCGCCCGTCGAGGGGTGAAACTGCACCGCCTGCACCATGGCCTTCGAGGGCTCTTGCATGTTGCCATCCCGGCAACGAACCACCTCCAAGGTTCCCGGCTGCAGTCTCTTGTTGCCCCCCGTCCCACTAGCCCCCAACACCAACGGCGCGGTGCTTCGAAACAAACCACCAAAGTCATCGTCGTCCTCTTCCTCTTCCTCCTCGTCCTGATCATCCTCTTCCTCTTCGCTCGTATCCCCTCCCCCCTCTCCATGCCATTGACGGCGCCTCCCTCTCTTCCCTCCTGCTGCGTCGTCCGCGGGTGTCACGGGCAGTGCCGCCCAGTCCAACGCCGCCTTACTGCTCTCTTGAAAGCGCGCCCGCAACCGCTCCTGGTAATCCGCCCCACTGATATCCTTCTCGTCGGGCTGCCGCCGTAATTTACGCAGGCGGTCCTTGCCCGCAATGTCCACACGCACGGCCTCGTCGTCCTCGTCTTGCCAGGCCGGGGCCCGTGCCGCTTTTGCAGCTGCTGCAGTCTTGGCGTCCGCTGCTGCGCGACGACCCTGGCCACTGCCGTCTTGGGCCGCGGCTTCTTGGTCGTCAAAGAGCACGGCCGTGTCCCGCGCCCCAAATACCAAACGCTCCAGCATGCGTTCCTCCTCGTCCTTGTCCGCCTCCGCAATTTGCCCCTGCCGCCGCCGTTGCACCTCGCCTTGCTTCTTCTGGCGCTTGGTCTGCATGGCCGCGGCCTCGTCCTCCTCCTCTGCCGCCTCCTCCTCCTGCTCTACCTCTTCCGATCCCGCCGACTCTTCCCGGTCCAGGTAGAACAAGGGCGCTGCAGCCTCCTCCTCCTCTTGGACAGGTACGGCCGCCCCTGCACCATCCTCCTGATGATTGACCTCCTGCCTCCGCTTCTTCGCCTTGGCGTTCCCCTCTCCACTGCTGCTACGCCGGCTGGACCGGGCGGCGGGGCCTGGCATGATGGCGAGCTAGTACAGGACCTTCCTGTGCTGTGTGTGTATGAGAACGTGGGGACGTGAGTGACTAAACGCGGAGTAAACACGCAAAGGGGGGCCAGTATCTGAGAACGAACGGCCTCGCTTCAGTCATCAGTCATCGCCGGCGGTCGCGAGGCTGGCTTCTTTCATTCCCTTCCGCCTCAAAGCACGCCATCCACACCGGCACAATTTCTCAGACAGCTTCCCACACCTCCCCAGACAGGCAGCCAAGCGATAACGAGCCCGGACCGGAGCTAGCGGCGCCACTGCTTGCCAAACGGGGTGAGCATTTCGCCTGCGTCTCACGTCCTCTCCACCGCGCTCAAGGAAGGAAGCAACGACCACAATCGGACTTGGCAAGGCAGCCATGCACTGCGGATAGCCTCGTCGACCATCCCTTCTTCTTCAGTGCCTACTCATTGCGGCCGCGCGCTGCGCGCTTTGCTCAGGAGATCATAATCTACAGACCCCAACGTGCCCCTAGTAGGCAACTTAGCGCGGCATTTGCTTGACCCCGCCTTCGTCGTCCCCTCTCCGTTCCTCACACGTCTCGCTTCACCAGCACCACCTAGTCTAGCACCATGTCGAGCAGTCTAGGGGATGCGCACTTCTTTGAGGAGAGCATGAACGCCACCAAGGTATGTCCTTCGCTCAACGCTTGTGTCTCCCTTCCTTGCTTGGCATGAAGACGATTAAAGGGCTGACGCTGACTCATCACTCTTTTCTCCATACACCCATTCTACAGGTGCGCGCCTACCTGGCTTCGAACAAGGAAGCAGAGAAGTCGAGAGGCATGAAGTTTCTGCTGGCCAACATGAGCAAAGGTACGTACGTAAAGGAGATCAAGACCACCCCGTCCCTCTCTACACCCCAGCACTCTCACCCTTTCTCTCTACTATCCCTTCCCTTATCTGTAACACACAGGCCGCGACATGTCCGAATTCTTCCCCGACGTGGTCAAGAACGTGGTCGTCCGCGCCGTGGAAGTGAAAAAAATGGTCTACATGTATCTGGTCCACTACGCCGACGCCACCACAACCTGCCGGGAACTCGCCCTCCTCTCAATCAACTCCTTCCAAAAAGACCTCGCCGCCGCCAATCAGCTCATCCGCGCCCTCGCCTTGCGCGTCATGACCTCCATCCGTGTCCCCGACATCATCCAAATCCAGCTCCTAGCCGTCTTCAAGTGCGCCTCCGACTCCTCCCCCTACGTCCGCCGCTGCGCCGCCACCGCCGTCCCCAAGATCTACGCCGTGGACGCCTCCCAACTCCCCGCCCTCATCCAAGCTTTGGAAAGGCTGTTGAAAGACTCATCCACCATGGTCCTAGGCTCGGCCGTCGCAGCCTTTAATGAGGTCTGCCCCACCAACTACGAGCTCCTGCACCGGTGCTACCGCAAGCTCTGCCACCTACTGGCAGACATGGACGAGTGGACACAAATTTCTGTCCTTGCCGTGCTAACACGATACGTTCGCACGCAATTTTGTGATCCTGCTCCTCATGCCCGCGCGGCTGTCCTGGCCCAGGCCCAGCAGCGTGCTTCCGCATCTGCCTCAGGTGCGGCCGCCGTGGCGGCAGCAATGGCAGGAGGAGGAGGAGCAGCCGCAGCGACGACGACAGGCAAGGCGTCCGCGAAAATCAAGCGAAGGGTGGTGAGGAAGGCATTCTATTCAGACGAAGAGGACATGAGCGAGGAGGAGGAGGTAGAGGTCTGCGACCCCCACCAACAGCAACAACAGCAGCAGCAGCAGCAGCAGCACTTGATGAACATGCCCCCCCGCTCCTTCGGTGCCCAGCCGCCGCCACGCTACCACAGCGCGGACGCCGAGCTGGACGCCGCTGACCTCGACCTAGACCACAAGCTCCTCCTCCGTTCCTCCCTCCCCCTCCTCAAAAGCCGAAACTGCGGGGTCGTCCTCGCCGTGGCCACCCTCCACTACTACTGCGGCACCCAGAGCGACTTCACCGCCGCACAGCTCGGCAAGTCCCTCGTGCGGATCTCGAGGAATCGAAGGGAGATTGCTTTTGTGGTCCTAAAGGCAATTGCCTCCATGGCGCAAGAGAGACCAGCAATGTTTCGGCCGTTTTTGCAGGATTTCTTTGTGAAACCTGCGACGGACCCCTCGTTTTGTCGGACGCTGAAATTGGATATTTTGACGGCTTTGACGGACGCGGGCACGGTGACCCTGGTCTTGAAGGAGTTGCAGTCGTACGTGAAGCATGCCGATAAGGAGTTTGTGTGTGCGACGGTCCGGGCGGTGGGGAGGGTGGCGGATGCCCAGCCGGAGGTGGCGGCCAAGTGCTTGAATGGCCTCATGTCCTTGCTTGCATGTATTCGCTCGGAGAAAGTAGCGGGGCAAGCAGTGATCGTCGTACGGCAGCTGCTGCAGCAGAACAAGAAGGGGGCTCATATCGAGGAGGAGGAGCAGTCAAGGGTGGTGCGGCAGTTGGCGCATGTCTTGTTGAAGGAGAAGGGGAAGCAGGTCCCTCCTCCGGCGCGGGCTTCCCTCATTTGGATTGTGGGGGGATTTTTGCGGTTTGTCGCCCCGGCTGCACCTGATTTGCTGCGGTTGCTTGCTCAGTCCTTCCCTGAGGAGGAACCGCAGGTGAAGATGCAGATTGTGAATCTGGCGTTGAAGCTCCACCTGTACCATTCGCAAGAGAAGAAGAAGAAGAGAAGAGAGGGAGGGGGAGGGCTGCAGGAAGTGGAGGAAGAAGAGGAAGAGGACGATGCAGTGGCCAAGCTGGTGCGGTATGTGTTGGAGGTGGCTCGGTTTGACACCAACTATGACTTGAGAGATCGCACCCGTCTGTTGACGGCCAGCTTGGGTCTGGCGGCAGGCGGGGCGGGAGGGGCAGGAGGGGCGGATACCGCGGCATTGGTCGCCTTGCGTGCCAAGGCCGAAGAGGTCTTCCTGCAGACGAAGCTCCCGCCGTTGACCTCCATGGGGCCGGTGGCGATGGAGGGCATGCCGCATTTGACCATCTCCTCCTTGTCCTGGATGTTGAATCACAAGGTGCAGGGCTATGAAGAACTGCCCGATTGGGTGAGCTTGGCCCCTGACCCGTCCGTACGGGATGCGCCAAAGGGCCCCGTGGCCGAGGAGCAACAGTCGGTAGGGGTGTTTAGAGCGGGCGGGGGAGGGAGAGGAAGGGCGATGGAGGAGGAGGGGAGCGAGGGCTCTGAGTTTTACTCGGACGGAACGGGGTCGTCAGGTGAGGAGGAGGAGGAAGAAGGGAGTGGATATTCTTACTCTTCCTCGGAGGGAAGTCGTAGTGGCTCTTCGTACAGCGGTTTGTCAGACGAGGAGGAAGAGGAGGAAGGGAGGAAAAGAAGTTTACCACCAGCCTCCGCGGTGCCTGCTGTACCACTACCTGCGACAAGACGAGCGAGCGTTTCCTCGTCAGAGGAGGAGGAGGAGGAAGAGGAGAGCGGTAGTAGTGACGGCAGCAGCACGGGGGGGTACTCGAGTGATTCGGAGAGCGAGGAGGAGGACGAGGCGGGGAACGGTCTTGATGGGAGTCGACGGGAAGGGTACGATGAATTGGGGCTGGGGATGCTGTCTGGTGGTGGTGGTGGAGGAGGAGGAGGAGGAGGCGGCGGCAGCGGAATGACCCCTCCCATGCAGCAGGGGTCGGCGGAGAGCTCGTTGCTGGACTTAGAGGCTTACGCAGCGGCCAAGAAAACGTCTCCCCCCAAGGCGCATCCACATAACAATGGTAAGGGCAAGAGCAGCAAGGCGGATGAACAGCTTTCGGGACTGATGCAAGGGATGGGCGCTGCGTCCATCAGCACCGGTAGCAGCAGCAGCAGTACCCGCAGCAGCACAACAGTGTTATCCGCGCCCCGGGAGCTCTTACGGCACGAGGTGGGCGGAGGCCTAGCGGTGGACTACTGTTTCTCAAGGGAAGACGCCCCAGCGAGCAGCACTTGCACGCTCCTCCTTTCCTTGAGCAACATGCGCGAAGGCCCCATGCGACGAATCAAGGTCACCACGGCGGCCGCCTCCGATTTCAGTCGTCTCTCTCTTTTCCCGGAGATTCCCGTGCTTGACGCGGGCGCGACTGTGGAGGTCCGGTTGGGCGTGCAGGTAGGGGGAGACGGAGCGGGAGAAAGCATCAAGTTGCAATTTGCGACCGATCGCGGAGGCCCGTATCCAGTGACGGTTGTCTTGCCCCCAGAGGAGCTTTTGAGGCCTCACCCCGTTTCCCAGGCAGAAGCCGACGGGATCCAACGCTCGCTTACGGGGGGGTTCCACGAAGGGAAAGCTTCCTTTGCTTTGCCTGCAGCTTTGCGCGCTGACACTGCAAGTGTGCCAACCAAGGTACTTCAGGCAGCAAATTTGGCGTGGGTTTCCTCTCCTGCTTGCTGGCGGGAAGAGGGGCGGGCGCTGTTTGCGGCGCTGTTGCGTCGGAAGAAGAGTGGGGGTGGGAGTGAGAGGATGGTGGTGCAGGTGTCGTTGGAGGGGGGGGGTGAGATGTTGACGTTGCAGATGAATTGTGATGATGCGATGATGAGTGCCACCTTGCTGGATGTGCTCAAGCGGGGATTGGCTAGTTCGCATGTGCCGCGGACTTTGTAGGGAGGAGGAAGGGGGAGGAGGAGGAGGAGGAAGGGGAGGGGAGTGTGGGAGAGCGCTTCACACGCACAGGGAGGAGAGATGATATTAGTGTAAGAAGAATTGAAAAGGAGCTGACCACACAAAGAACACAGCACCATATATATGGACGGGTGATTGCTCGAGAGGCAGTTGCTTGTTTATTTCTTTCGTTTCGTGTTCATTCTGCTTTCGTCTTCCTTTCATTCTGGTATGTATGTTATACACTAAGTGGCGCGGCGAAAAAAAGGCTCTATCTTGCTTACTCCAAATCTTGCTCTATGTACAGGAGGAGTAAGCAACCCGAAAGCCAAACAGTCGATCATCTCATCCCACTCTCCCTCCCTCACCCCCCCTTCCCTCCCTCACTCCTTCAACAACGCCTGCAGGTCCTTGATATCCTCCTTGCTGCCAATAAAAATCGGCACCCGCTGATGAATCCCCGTCGGCTTCAAGTCCAAAATCCTGTCCCTCCCCGTGGTGCTCAACCCCCCCGCCTGCTCCACCAACATACTCATCGGGTTCGCCTCATACAACAACCGAATCTTTCCATTCGGCGCGTCCACCGTGCCAGGGTAAGCGTACACCCCTCCCTCCACCAGCACCCTGTGCACGTCCGCCACCATCGCTCCCACGTATGCCGTGCGGTGCGGCAAGTTCCCCTCCCCTTCCCCTACCTTCAGCCGCCGTACGTATTCGGCCACCTTGGGCTCCCAGAGGTGGGAGGAGCCTTCATTGATGGCGTAGAGTTGTCCTCGGGCCGGGATGCGCATATTGGGGTGGGTTAAGATAAAGTCCCCGCCGGGCTTGTTCAACGTGAAGCCATGCACGCCCTGTCCGAAGGTGAGGACGAGAATGGTCTGTCCTCCATACAGACAGTAGCCCGAGGCCAGGAGCTTGCTCCCCGGCTGCATGATGGCCTCGAGAGGATCTCGTTCTCGTTCGGGGGAAAGGTTGAGCTGCGGGCGTCGGTAGATCCCGAAGATGGTGCCCACGGGCAGGCCTGCCTCAATGTTGGAGCTGCCATCCAAGGGGTCAAACACCCCGGCGTACTCTCCTTGGAACGCAGCGCTTTGCAAGACCGCGGAGCAGTAGGTGGGTTCTTCCTCTTCCTCCGAGGCGACGTAGTCCATCTTGCCGGGGGCACACATGGAGGCGGCCAGAATGTTGTTCGCGAGCACATCCATCACCTTTTGTACTTCCCCCTGTATGTTCATGTCCCCGGCATTGCCGTGCAGGCCCGCGATTTCGTCGCATTGCGCGCGCCGGACCAAGGTGGCGATGCCCCGGCAGGCGGACTCGATGCCGCTCATGACGGGTTGCAGGTCGGTCAGCTCGCGGTGCTTCCACGTCTCCACTTCCACGTAGCGCGACAAGGTCTTTTGCTTGCTCAAGGCTTGCGACATGACTGCGGGCTCTCCGTCGTTCTTTTGCTCGTCCATGAGCATCCGAAGCTGTGGTCGGTTCAAGCTCGAGCGGGGCAGAAGCGAGGACGTGGGGCGGGGGATAACGAAGGCTTGGCATTCGAGGCACGCGAGACCGAGCAAAAGAAGGGCATGGAGGAGGGACGACGGTGCGGATAGCGCTTGCTGTGGTCTTCTTCTTCTTCTGGCTGGTGCGGCTGCTACTGCGGCTGGCATGGTCGTAGTGGTCGTCATGCGGAGGCGGGAGAGAGAGGCGGGTTGAGGTGATGATGATGATGATGATGAGCGTGTTGCTTTGCACAGACCCAGGGGACCCGCGCAGGCTCTCCGGTTCCTGCGAAGTGTCCTGTATGTTAGTGGTGTGGGAATGGGAGACGCGTGAATATGAGGCAAGGGAATCAGACATGGACAAGTGCGTTATGTGGGGTCCTCGCCCGCCACCGCTCATCGTTCCCCCCCACCATTATTCTGCCCCAGCGCATGCCGTCGTCGTTACACATTTTGCTTGGCTGACGTCCTGCCTATCGCAATTGCCACTCAAACCCCGCCTCACCAAACGCATGCATGCACCACCACAATCCACACACACAGGCAAGCCTACGCCCTCCCACAATCTCTCTGTGAGGGGGCAGACGAAGGAAGGAGCTTGCCAGCAACCGACTACTCACCGAAACCGCCTCAATCGATCTTCGCAACACGATGGAGGCCATGCCGCCGCCGCCATCGCAGCCGCCGCAGCACCAAGCGTTGCCACCGTCCCACCACAACCCGGAGCTCCTGCCTCTGCCCGAGCGGCAGATGTACGACCAGTTATTTCGAGAAGCAGGAGCGACGAGCCTCGACGGTTTTGTTCACGGCAGACCCGCCGTGGAAGTGATGTCACGATCCGGCTTGCCCAAGCCTGCGCTGCGACAAATTTGGGCGCTGTGCGACCCCAAGTCTCGGGGTGTGCTCTACCGCCCGCACTTCCATCTGGCCATGCGCCTCATGGCCTTGGCGCAGAACGCCTACATCGCTCCAGACGACCCCACATTAGTGGGGCGCATCCGCGCCAAGGACCCCCTCTCGGTGACGCTTCCTCAACTGCCCCCCCTGCGTATGGCCCCGGCACCGGCATCAGCCCCAGCGAACCCTACGATTGTTGCTTGGACATCGGCCATGGCAATGCAAACGCCATCACGACCCTCCATGCAAACGCCATCACGACCGCTGACGCTGTCTCCAGCAGCACCGGTACTTGCGACGCTCCCTCCTGCTACGATGATGCCCTCGTCACCGCCGTCCTTTGAGGCGGCCCCGCAGACAGTGGCCGGACCAGTGCCTGTGCTGCCTGTGCCGGATATGACGCTGACGTCCTCCATGCTCGCGTTCACTAGCAATCCGGTGGTGCTTTCAGCAGGAAGCAGTGACGACATTGCCTCCCGGATGGCGGCGTTGGACGCGGTGGTGGAGGACCACGAATGGGATGATTTCCAAGAGGCAGAACCTGCTGCCCCTACTCCTCCTCCCTTTTCTGCTGCTTCTGCTCCTACTGTCGTGTCTCCTCCTTCTGATCCAGTCGCATCCACCTCAGGACCGGCGCTGCTGCCGTTTTCCTTTTCTCCCACGCCACCAGCAACAGCGCCATTGCCGTCCTTTTCTGCTTCCCTCCCTCCTGCTCCCCCTTTGCTGCCCATCCCTATCATGGGATTGGAGGCGGCTTGGATGACCGCCCCTGCAGCAGCACCAGCAAACTCGAGCAAAGCCAGCAGCATCCTACCGTCCCTCCTGGACGGAGACATGGACCCTTCGCACTTCCAGCCCTCCTTCTCCTCTGCTTCTCAAGCTTCTGTCATGTCCTCGTTCTCCTACATGCCACCCAGCTCTCCTCACGATCCTTTCGGGGGACCGCAGCTCGTCAGTAACATCAACAGCTACCAAGCCACGCACGTCCCCACCTCGCGCTTCATGACCGAATCCCCGCCTTCCTCCCCTCCCTTGCTCCCTCTCTCCGACGCCATCGACAACGACGACGGCGGCATGCCCTCGATGAGCAACAACTACTCCCTCCCCTCATTGGGCGCTACCCTCTCCTTGACTGGTGCTTCGCAGCCCTCCCTCTACGAAATGAGCCCGTATGCCGAAAACCGTTACGCGGACCCCGATGCCAGCCCGCAGGCCAGCCCTTCCACCCCGCCTGCGCCTTCCAACTCCTCCCCCACCCCCGCGACAACGACGATGGCATTCGGCGACCTTGATCTTGCTGCTGGAAAGGGAGCGATGGCCACCGCAGCTTACGTGACAAGTGCTGCTTCTGCTGCTGCTGCAGCTCCGTCTTCTCCAAAGGGACTGGACTTTGAAGCCCTCAAAGCGTCCTCGTCGTTGTCGTCCTCTGCCCGCAGCCCCTCTGCCCGCAGCCCCTTCTCCCCTCCTCCTCCTTCTTTTCCTCTTCCCCTCCCTCTTCCGCCGTCGCACAAGGCCTTATCCATGGCCAATCCGTTTCAAGTCCAGGAGGAAGTGGTGACTGGTGCTGCCTCCTTCTCCTTCTTGACCACCTCCTTCTTGACAGTCGCGCATACGGCAGCTGCCCCGTCCTCCTCCTCCTCCTCCTCTCTCTCCCCTCCTCTTCCTACCGGTGGGTTGATTACAACTTTCATGACGACCACGACCACAACCACGACCAGCACCAACAGCAGCAGCAGCACCAGCGTGGTGGCGGCTCACGTGCCGCAGGAGGTAAAAGAGGAGGAGGAAGATTGGGCTGAGTATCAAGGAGGGGACAATGGCGGGGTCGAGGTTGGCAGTGCTAGTGCTGAGTTTGTTCGTGTCCTCCCTCGACAACAGACGGGAGACGAGGAAATGGACCCCTTTGCGGGTTTGAAGGAAGACGATGAGGTAGAGGAGCACCCGGTGCGTCCTCTTGCTGCGGAAGGAGACAAACGGTCTTCTCCCTCGCCAATCCAACTGGAGGAGAGTCCTCCCGCCAGCAGTAGCAGCAGCGGCAGCAGCAGCAGCAAGCCCTCCTCTCCCTCTTCCTCCTCCTCTCTCCCTGTCTCAACGGAGGAGGAGGAGAAGAAGAAGGAGACAGAGCACGACGAGTGGGGAGAGTTTGCCGAGTCTGGTTCCTTGCCCCAGATTGCTGTAAAGCCGACACCGACCACTCCCGCCGACATTGCTGTAGCCTTGTCTGCCGTCGCCCCATCCATGCCCTCCAACCCTACCTGGGCGCAGCCTAACCCGTGGCAAGACCTCAACCCCTGGGACACCCTTCCCACCCAACCACTCACGTTACAGACGACAGGGGGAGGCAGCGCTCTCACGGATGCCCCGGAAGCAGTGACGACGGCATCTCCCCATTTCCTGATCTCCTCTCTTTCTCTCGCATCTTCTGTTGCCCCTTCTTCAGCATCCATCCTTCTAAGCCCCACGGCCAGGTTTGCGGTCAAGGACGAGCAGTTCAATGAACGAGAAATGGAGAAGTCGTCGCAGAGCCAGTTAGCCGGCCACCACTCCATTACTACCACCACCACCACCACCAGCAGCAGCAGCAGCAGCAGCAGCACTCAGCTCTCTTTGGAGGGTTTGCTTGGGAAGTTATGGGAACGGGAGATGCTGAACGAAGCGGCCGCTTTGACAGATCACTTGGAGGCAATGGCGACCTTACCTGAGGAAAAGGCGCGATACGAAGAAGCCAAGGCCGAGGACCAGTTGGAGAAAGCGATTGATTTGCGGGTGAAAGTCAAGGAGATGGAGGACAAAATTTGTGATGAAGCCAAAATGCAGGCATGGAGAAAGGCCGTTGCTACCGTTGATGATGGAAAGATGGAAGGGGGGGAGACTGGCGTGATGGTGACGCTGGCGGGGCTGCAGGCGCGGGTGGCGGTTGTGGACGCGGGGAGGGGTGAGGTCTTTGCGGCTGCTTTCCTCAGGGATCATCCCTCCTTGGCAAAGCAAGCGGCCAGTGGGCTGGAGGGCCGTAGAGAGGCTGTACGACGTGCACGACGGGCTCGGCGATGCTGTGCCTTGTTGGAGGGGATGGATGAAGGTGGGGCGTTGGCTGCTTACCCCGAGCATTGGCTGACTGTTCTGGCCGCCGCCCAGTCCCACGTAGGCCAAGCGGTGGAAGCCTGTAAGCACGTACTGCTGGCGACGGAGGAGGGAGGGGCAGTGAGGAAGGAGGTGGTGACCTCGATGAAGCTTTTGTCCTTGGTGGAAGCGGCGTTGGAGATGGTGAGAGTCGCCCGCCTAGTCCTCGCCTCGGCGGCCGACGCGCTGCTGGGCTTGATGCTGGCGGAGAAGGAAGGTCTGGAGGCCTGCGTGGAAGAGCTGCGGGCAGTTTTAGGGCAGATGGGGTTGGGCGAGCATTTTGCGTCGCTTTTTCCGCCGACGAGCGAGGTCATGGGGTTGTTGGTGGCTGATTGTGCTGAAGCTGGCGCTCTGGAGATTGATTCGCGGCAGGTGTGCTCCTTGTCGATGGCCCCTCTGAAGTGTGCGCGTGGGCTGGGGATGTCGGTCACGTATTTCTCGGGGCATGCTTATTTTTGTGCCTGTGTCAATTTGTGGTTGAATGCTGTGTCGCGAGAGGCGCCGCAGCCGCAGCCGCAGGTGCAGCGGAAGGGAGGGGAGGCAAAGGAGGAAAATGCGTTGTTTTGATCGGTGAGGGGGAGAAGGAGGGAGGGAGGGATGGAGGAAGAGTAAATCAGGGATTAAATCAGTGATTAAAATCAAGTCGAGAATAAAGTACCCAAGAAGCTATATAATAGACGATGTTAACTAGAAATTAAGAATGTTCAAACACACACAAACAAACAAACATTGTGTGACTAGACAAATCCAATTAAAAAGTACCAGAAATCCGTCTCGAGAAATGAGGAGAAAAAGAAGCAACAAATTGTGAGTGAAGAATCAATTTATTTGTTAGATTTATATGTACATTTAGTTTACTTTGCTTTTCCTTTCTAAGTTTCTATACGGAACTCAACAAGGGCGTCAGTGGTTTCAGCACCGCCTTGACCATCGAAATCGTCGCCGCTACTCCAACCGCCCCCGCTCCCAAGCGTGGAAACCCAAAAAAAGAAGACAAAGGCCAAGTAGCTGCCGGGGCCATGACCAAAAGAGGCGTCCGCCAGAAAATCACCACCAGCAATGCATACATCCCGTAGCGGACCTTGGTTGCGAGGGCCTCATATGCAGTGGCCTGGGCGAGCACCCGTTGCTTGCGTGGGAATAGGTCCTTGTCCACTTGGATGAGCTCGCGTTCTAGCTTGGATTTTTTGACGAAGTCCTGGATGCCGAACTGTAGGAGGGGAAGAGTGGAGGATGGGGATGTGAGGACGTGAGACGGACAGAGGAGAACGAGGGAGGAATTATGACCCACACGGAGGACGGGAAAAAGGGACTGAGAATGCAGGAATGCGGGCTGGTAGAGATGGGATGTTGGAAGTGAAAAATCGGCCGGCACAATTTCGATAGTCACGATGTCCACTCTCCTTCCACTGCTCCACCCACCACTTACCCCCTTCATGGCCACCGCCAGCTCGTACTTGCGCAAGGTCAAGGCCTTGATGTTCAGGGCCAAGGGCTTGCAGCGTTGCCGCTTGCCCAGGATCAGGAGCACCTCAAAGAGGACCACAAAGAAGAGGAGCGGCAGCACATACGGCGACGGTGGTTCCAGCAGCGTGATGGCCATGACGACAAGGCGCTGCGAGGGCACTGTGTGATGTGGAGGGGGTGTAAAGGGGTGTGAGTTCTAGGTGTACATAGAAGCAACGCAATCGGGGCGAGGAGACGAGGAGGAAGCTGAAGGAGTGAAGGAGGAGGAGGAGGAGGAGGAGGAGGCGATGATGTGCCCAAATGCCACCTTTGACCGCAAATACCTTCACGTCCACCTCACCACAGCTTCATACAACACGTACACAGGTCCCGGACAAGCCGGTGGACCATGGGAGACACGGCAGGCCAATGTCCAGCGCCACCACCATCATCATCAGCATCGACCGACAGCATGGTCCACCGCCGCCCCTCCTCCACGACACACACAAGAGCGCCCTTATGTAGAAGACACTGCCAACAACAGTCCCCCCTGCTCCTGCTCCTCCTTCTGGGCCTGATGGCCGTGGTCGTGACGGCTAGACCAGGGCCCTCCAAAGCCGCCTTTCTCCCTGTCGTGACCTCCCCGAGATTGCCTGATGCCCGCCGCTACGCGCTGCCCCCCCCAAACCAACTGGTCGACGCGAGCCTTGACGACGGCACCAGCACCGAAACCTTTGCCGAGCTCTACGGAGAGCGGCTGCCGGCGTGGTTGCTGACACGTGCCGAGAGCTTGGGGTTTGCGAGGCCGACGATGGTGCAGCGCGAGGCGTTGGGGGCTATTTTGGATGGAGAGGACGTGGTGATCCAGGCGCAGACGGGCACGGGCAAGACGTTGGCCTTTATGCTGCCGTTGTTGGCGGGTATTGACGCGAGCAAACAGGCCGTGCAGGCCATGGTGGTGGTTCCGAGCCGAGAACTGGGGCTGCAGGTGGCAAGCGTGGCCAAGCAGCTCTCTGCGGGGCGGGTCTATTACAGAGACGAGGAGGGGCAAGACCACGAGGACGAGGACGAGGGCGTGTATGACAGCAGCATCGCCACGATTAGCACTCCCGCAGTCAACGGCACGAGCAACAAGATCCTGGTCATGTCCCTGTTGGAAGGTTCCAAAAACACCCGGCAAAAAGCCTGGGTCCTAGCCGAGCCCCCCCACGTCGTGATTGGCAACCCTCTCGCCCTCTCCCGCCTGGTAGAACAAGGCGGCATCCGCTACCACCAGGTCAAGATGGTGGTCATCGATGAAGTAGACGCCTGCCTCACCCGTCGCGAGACCCGAGCGCAGCTGCAGGCCCTGTTGGGCAAATACCTGTCGCCCTCCTTCCTAACCACCGAGCTGGAGGAAGAAGCAGCAGTAGCAGCAGGGGCGGGTAAAGGGGACGAGGCACTCCTCCTCCCTCAAGGGGCGATGAAGGAAGGCGGGGGTGGGAGCGGCGGTAGCGAGGCCCGGCAGCTGGCACCTTGGAAATTGGTGCACCGTCAGACCGTCTTTGCCAGCGCTACTATTCCCCAACACAACCATTTCATCAAGCAATGCGTCCAGCAGCAGTGGACGTTACGACAGCCCGTCCACGTGCAAGTCACTCCTGGTGAGCTCATGCCCCCTCAGCTCCAACACAACTACCTCGTTTGCCCGACCAAGGCCGATAAGCTTGCGGCGCTTCGTGCGTTCTTGCGGCGGGAGCGGTCGAAAGGCAGGTTGCAGGCATGTGCCATCTTCACAGCAGACGACCAGGAGGCCGAGGACATCGCGGCGGGGCTAGCGGGGAGCGAGGGGCTGAAAGAGGAGGAGGAGGAGGAGGAGGAGGAGGGAGGGAAGAAGGGGAAGGGCGGGTTGCAGGCTTTGTTGAGCACGGACCATATCAAGAGACGGGCTAAGGTGATGGATGCCTTTCGCGCGGGCGAGTCCCGAGCGCTGGTCACGACTGATTTTGCGGCGCGTGGGTTGGATGTGCCAAGGATTAGCCATGTGGTTATGTATGATATTCCGACGGATGCCGA
>Ga0209491_10006557_pt1 | contig 16038 bp, 9 predicted proteins | sample BON02_FD_187213 | JGI IMG/M metagenome (GOLD analysis project Ga0209491, IMG submission 187213) | Freshwater microbial communities from Lake Bonney liftoff mats and glacier meltwater in Antarctica - BON-02 (SPAdes) (version 2) | ecosystem: Environmental > Aquatic > Freshwater > Ice > Glacier...
GTCAAAGTCCACCCGCAACGCTATCGCTACACCCATGGCAATGTCCCCCCCCAGACCTACCGCCATAGATTCAGACTTTTGCCGCTTTGGGAATCCCCCGTGAGTCAGCCATCGCACTGCTTGGTATAAGGCGTTTGTCGCGGAGTTGATTTTGTGAGCACCGCACCGCTCATTCGCGCCATTCAGGAGAGGCTTCGCGAGGCCCAGTATCATAACATCGCGACGCCGTTTCAGATGGCGGGCGTCAGATTTGACTTTACTGCGGCTATGCGTGGCAATGAAGGTCGCGCTCTCGATCTCATTCTTCTGTTCGACACGACCACCGGCGATTTTGGCGACCGGGAAGCGGCGCGCGTGCGCCAGCGGGTCGAGGCGCTGAGCCGCGCGCTCGATGTTATGGGTTCCCGCTATGTAGTGACGGCAATCCTCGCAGGTGCACTCCTCGCCGAGACAATCGAGGCGTTGGCCGAGACTTGCCGAGTGTTGCAAGTCGAAGACATCGCAATCGGTGCCGACGGGAGGCCGGCCGACGAAGCGGCGATGCGGCAGCTTGAAGACCAAATCAGAATGCTACTGCCACTCCAACTTCCTGAAGCTGCCGCAGAGAGCCAGGATGGAGACGGATCAGTAATGGAGCAACTAGTCCGCGCTCTTCCCGCGACCCAAAAGGCGCTTCTAGACGCAGTGATTGTATCATCGGAGCATGGCGAGCAAGCCGTCACCGAAGCAGCCGGGCTCGCCATAGGCGCACCGTTCGAAAGCAACGAGAAGGCGGATCCATCATGACCGCGTCGATCCTCAAGGAACTCGACATCACAAACTTCCGGAGCATCCGCGGGCATGTCCATGCGCCACTGGACGCCAAGGTCGTGCTCATCCACGGCGAGAATGGGGCGGGCAAAACAAGCCTGCTCTCGGCAATCGAATTGGCGCTTACCGGTAGCGTGCAGTCACTGTACCGCGCCGATGCCGGCTATGCGAAGCACCTACTGCATCGCTCGGCTGGCAAAGGAAGTGTACTTCTCAAAACGTCCGGCGCGGTAGGCGAGCAAAGCTTCGAGACGCGGCTGGACTCCACAGGCGCAACCACGTTTGGTAAGCTCGAGCAAAGGCTCGCGGGGTTCTTCAGCGAACGCGCCTACTTGCCGCAATCTCTGCTCGGACAGCTGTTGCAAATCTATCAAGACTCGGGCTCGGACGTGGATTCCCCGCTCGCAAAGTTCGTCGGCAAACTGCTCGGGCTCGACCGGCTTGATGCTCTGGAAGCGGGCCTAAAGCCACTAGTCGATATTCGTAACGTGCGGAAGGTCGTGCACGGCTGGAGCAGCGCCGAAATCGAGAAGACTCGCATTGGGCACCTACTGGACAGCCAGCGCAATGCTCGAACCGCTATCGTCGAGATCCTGACTGCGGAGATCAACGGGCTGAAAGCAATCGCTGTTCAGGTCGCGCCCAATCTGCCTGTCGGCGAAGATTCTTTGGGCGCGCTCACAACCGAGCTGGAGAATAAGGTTGATGCGGCGGCGTTGGATAATGTACTTGCTCATATACGCGAACTCGGTGCGATCAAGCGGGAGATTTCACTGGCGCGGGAAAGCGTAGAGGAAGCGAAGGTCCTGCCCGATGCCGGTTCGTTGGCTGGTGCCTATCAGCGATGGGAGTCCGGCCAGGGGGCTCAAGTTTCTGCCATGCGCGCCCGCGTTGAACAGCTGCTGCCCAATGTGACGCTTCCAAGTGACCTAGGACGATTTCCGGAAGAAGCGTTCGTCCAGTTGCGCGCGGAGGCCAAGGAGCTGAGCGATCGAGCAGTGCAGGCGCGCATTGACAGCACACGGCGCGCGGCAGCGGAATCGGAGCGCGACACGGCGTTGGCCCAGCGCGGAACAATTGATGCAGAAGTCGAATCGGCTTCAAGCGATTCTGGCAGCCTTGCCTCCGCACTGGCGGAGCTGACAAGCTTCATCGATAGCGAGATCTGCCCCGCCTGCGATCGAGATTTCAATGAAGTAGGCAAAGGAGCACTGAGCGACCATGTACATAGCAAGGTGCGGCGACTATCGGGATCCGCCGAACGGTTGCTTGCACTAAGCCGCTCACGCAGCGAGGCGCAGTTAAGCGTCGAACGGCTGGAGCGTGAGATCGAGTCGCTGACGACCCGTATTCTGGACCCGAAAGTTTTGGCGGATCTAGACAGGCGGGCAGCGTATTTGGAAACGGCAATGGCGGAGCTCGAGGAATTGGCGGAGGCCTTCCGCCAGGGCGGGAAGCTGCGGAGCGAAGATGTGGCGGCGCGCCGCGCCCTAAGCGAGGAGCAGTCGCGAACCGCGGCGCTGCTGGGAGCGCGCGAGACGCTCGGCAGCTTTGCGCGATTGGTTGGAGCAGCCGAGCCAGGCGAAGGGGAAACCTTCGAGGCGGCGGTTGGACGTGTCGAGCTTTTGTTAATTGCTGAGAATAGGCGACTTGCGGACCGGGTGGCGATGCGACGAGAAGGTGTGAACCGTATCGCCGCAATCCGCACCGCTTTGGCACAGCGCGCGGAGATCGATGCCAGGATAGACGAGGATGAGACGGCAAGGCGGCGCGCCGAAATCGCGCTCAGCCTTGCCCAGGAACTTCGCGACGAAGGCATCGCTGTCCGCGATGCTGTTGACAGAGTGCGCTCGGCGATCATCCGGCGCGAGTTCAACGACCGGCTGAACTTTTTGTGGGGGGATCTCTTCGTCCGGCTGGCACCGGCGGAGCCGTTCGTGCCGGCATTCAGCATTCCGCCATCGGGGACGCGGCGTCTGCAGCCCAAGTTGATTACCGAGCACCGCTATGGCGGCGAGGTAGGCGGCACGCCGGGCGCTATGCTCAGCGCTGGCAACCTCAACACCGCTGCGCTTACACTGTTTATAGCGCTTCATCTGGCGGTGCCTAAAGAGCTGCCTTGGCTGATTTTGGACGATCCGGTGCAGTCGATGGATGACGTCCATATCGCCCATTTCGCGGCGCTGCTTAGAACGCTATCTAAGGAACATGGCCGTCAAGTATTGATAGCGGTCCACGACCGCCAGTTGTTCGAATATCTTCGGCTGGAATTAAGCCCGGCCTTCACGGAGGACAGCCTGCTCACGCTTGAGCTATCGAGGAGCCGGCGCCGCGACACCCTGTGCAGCCATCAGCGCTATTTTTTCAAGGAAGAAACGGCCCTGATGCCGGCCGCTTAACGAGAGCACGGCAAGTGCAGCTACGTTACAGCAAGGCAGAATGAGTGCGATCCATGAAAGAACAGTCCGGCACCAGAGATTGAGACGGTCTGAATCGTCAGGCAAGTCAGCCAGATCGCAAAATGCGGGCCGTTATAAATGGATCAAGCCAGTAGCGAAAAAAACCCACTGCCTTGGAGCGGTTTTGTCCTTCCGCCACCCTTCTCATTACTTGATCATCTTATCGATAAACCCGAGAGTGTTTGCGTTTTCCATTAGCGTCCTCACCTTGCTCCTATCAAGGCCAGATGGAACCTCAGCATCAATTTCAAGGCGCAAAGTCACTTCGCTGCCCGGCAATGTGGTCAGCTGCTCGACAATTGCCTCAACGATTTGCCGCATTTCATGCGCCGGCCGTTCAGCGGAAATCATGACAGTTCCGATGAATCGGGTAGGATCCCGCTCGGGCGTATGGACTGCAACTGGTCCTGGCTGCAGGCCAGTCGCCTCTGTTGATGTGACCGACGCCGATGGCGCATTAGCTGACGCGACTGACTGAGCCTTGGCGAGATGTTGTTCAGCGATCTCCGGTTTCACAATGACGCTGTCGTTATCGATCACGACCGGCGCATTAGCAGCATTTTGAACGGAAAGGCCAATATATCGATCTTCTTTTTCGTCCCATCGCTCGGCATAGGCGAAGGGACCCGGCACCATAGCACCGACGGAGGCACGGACGGCTTTGATCAAGACATTTCTGTCTTTGACCCTCGGCAAGTAGATGTAACGGTTAAGGTACTCCCATAGATCCTTCAGCGACAAGTGCCCCTTGCCGTTCCAGATGTACTTCTGCAATTCGCGATCAAGCCGCGCGGGGCCAAGCTCGGGCAGCAACCCCTCATCACTTGCCAGCTTCTTACTGGCACGTGAGAGGAGTCCATCCTGCGCCGGCACTTTTGCCGTGGTCCATTCGACATCAGCCTGCGCACTTTCCTGTATCGGATAGAGCAAATAGCACCAGGTTTCCTTCAGACGTGTTTTGACGGTCTCGTCTGCCTCGGTCATTTTCGCCTTCGCCAAGGCGCTGTCACGTTGCGTCAGGTTCAACCGGTCCGTGTCTTTTACAATACCAGACCAAGCCAGCGCAGACCGCATGGCTTCTTTCAGATTATCGAGGTGCTTCCCTTCTGCAGCCAAGAAAACCAACATATTCCGGTAGACCCGTGGCGACGATCCGCGCTGCAACATAATATCCTTGGCCTCGGTCATGGCCTCGGATGTTTCGCGCCCGTTGTGTGGATGCGCAACACCGAGAATCACGGCCCGGACGCCACCGGGTTCATCTGGTACATCTGCAGAACTGCTGGGTGAAACCTGAACCGTATCAAAGTGACCGCGATCCCCAAGGCCGTTGATATAGATCGCAAGAGATTTGTCTATTTCAAGCAGAACCAACTGCTCTTCGATCTGACCCGCGCGGTCAGCTGCTAGGCGATTCAGACTCGCCGACATCGAATACCAGTAGCGACCCAGATCTCCGTGCATGAAGCGCGCATTGTTTGACAGACGTCGTAGAGCGTCACCGAAGATGGCAGGACGTTCTCCCGGCTGGACTACCCCCAGATTGATTTGCCGGTCATCGAGGCCCTTGTTATCCTGCTGGTAGGTTGGGGCAGTTCCCATGAAAATGGTCCGAGCGACGCGGCGCGTGGCAGAATATCGGTTCAAGTTTGGGGCGGACTGGTCAATCTTGTAAGGGGTCGAACTTGCCCCATCCACATCGCCGGCGATGATCGATTGCCAGGCAACATCAAGATAATGCAACAATTCTGGTTCAACTCGCGCAGAACTTATCGACACGCTGCCGGGCATGATCATTACAGACGGGTCATTGTGCATCCACAGTTCATGGATCACCTGCGCCATAAGGCGCAATACACCGCGCGTGCGCTGGAACTTTTCTAGCGATCCCCAGCTAGTATAAAGCTGGTCAAAGAGCTCGGGATGGATCGGATAGGATTTCTCCAGTTTACGGCGGTAATCCTCATCCGCGCATCCCTGCGGAAAGTCGTTTGGGTTCTCACGGTACATTTTAGCGAACTGCTTTAGCGTGTTATCCCGGTGATGGAATTTGTCGCCTGGAATCTGCTTGAACAGTCGGCGGCGGACAATCTCGTAACTTTCTTCCTGCGATGCGGGGCGCCAGCCAGTTTCCACACGGCTGAAGGTCTGCTTGAGACGTGCCAGAGCCTCTTGCCCACCTTCACCACCGACTTCGATTTGGGATGCGGGAAGCGATGCAACCAGCAGTGTACCCGGGCTCGCCTTCACCGCTTCGGTCAACGATTGTACGAAAGAGAGGTTGGAATCGAACGATCCCGACGCCAGCCCTTCAATCTTGTAGATCTGGCGCAGATAGGCCACCCATTCATCAATCAGGATCAGGCTGGGCGAACACTTCTTGAACAGCGCTTCCAGCAGGTTGGACCCGGGCGCGATGCCACTAGCGTCATTATCGGCCACCATCGCAAAGGCCTCGGCCCCACCAAGCTGCCAGGCCATCTCACCCCAAGTGGTGCGGATCTTCTGCCCACCGTCGACCGTCAGAATGTCCTGCGGCCCACGTGACGTGCCGACCAGCACGGCACGATTAATCTTTTTTGGCACAGTCAGGCCGTCCAGTTCAAACAGCTGATCCAGCCCAGGAAGATCCGGCACAGGCGTGCCACCGGCCATATGGTAAAGTGCCAGCATCGAGTGTGTCTTGCCGCCGCCGAAGTTTGTCTGCAATTCCACCACCGGATCTCCACCCGTGGCAGACAAACGCTTAGCTGCTCCAGTCAATAATGTGCTCAGACCGTCGGTTAGGTAGGTGCGCGAAAAAAACTCGCTCGGATCGCTGTATTCCGATGGCGCACTGCCGTTATGGACCTTCGCAAGGTCAGCGGCAAATTCGGCCTGCTGGAACTCCCCGGTCGCTACGTCCTGGTGCGGCTCGACAACATCCCGCCATGGCAACAGGCCTGCCACAGTGTCGACCATGATTTCCGACCGCGTCGTCTTCTTGCGCTCTTCGTTCCGCTGCAATTCTGTAAATTTTGTGCGTAGGATCGTATCGCGCATCGCACCGATGTCTTCGGCAGCCTTCCCCGCACTCACGGCTTCCAGCAACCGCCGCATGCTATCCAGAGCACGGTCAGCGTCGTCATAGGTAAACTTGCCGTCGTGAGCCAATTTGTTGCGAACGTCGATCAACTCGTTCACCATCGAACGGTGCGACCGGTCCAACACGTTGCGGAACGCGTCGTTCCACAGTCGCTCCATGAGTTTCAGAAGCTTCTGGGTATCAAGTGTGAACTTGCCGTTTCCTTCAGGGCGCCATTCAGGAAACCGAGAGATCACCTCCTGCGGCCAGCCCTTGCCTAGGCCAGCCTCAAGCGAACGGAGCACGAATGGATGCAACCCATTTTGCATGTGCTCCATGCCATCAAAAACATACTGACGCGTGCTCTTTGCCATACTCAAATAACCTTAAAGTTCAAATTTCGTTTGCCCACTGCGGTTGGACAGCGGGGCAACGGCGGCTTCCCGGGTAAGGTCTGACCAATCGGCGATCAGCGCGTTATAGGCGGTGGCCTCTTTCGCATCCTGTCGCTTGTTGGCGCATAGGTCATAGAGGATGTACGCCAGATCCTTCACCGCCTCGGCCTTGTCGCTGCCGAACTTTTTCAGCATCACAGCTGTCTCATAGCCGATACCGTGCTTTTCATGTAGCCGCACCAGATGCTGGCAGCATTCCCAGACGGTCAGATGGGTGTCAGCTTCGGGTTCCCAGTCGGCGTCCAGTTCGTCGCGCTTCAGGATGCGGACCTTTCCTGCGGCACTTTCTACGATGCCAGCGTGCTTCACGCTTTCAACCGAGATACCGCGGGCGGTGGCGATGTTGTTGGCTGTGCCGTAATCGCCAATCTTCAACCCGTTCTGTTCGAACCACGTGATGGCAAAGCGGGTGTCTGCGTCAAACTCGCCCTGAATGCCACCAAGGTATTCGTCGAGCTCGCGGTTGATCAGTTGCAGGGCGGCCTTCACGCTCATCGGGCTGTCGTCAGATTCCAGCACTGCTTTATAGCGCGAGAACACTCCCATACCAGGGCCGATCGCCGATTGCGGCATGTCGGCCGGCGCTACACTGGCCGCCTGCAGTTCAGCAATCGCAGGTGGTAACTCACGTTTTAAAGCCCGAATGAAATCCGCACGTGTTGCGATCTCGGCGCTTGAAACCTTCTTCCGGCAAACGAGGACAACCGAATTTGCGAGCGCGTTTGTGCCAACTGCAACCATCCTCCCTGGCTTTTCAGTACGTACTGGCCAAGTCCCCACTACAGAAAATCCGGAGCTCAAAATTGCCTCGATAAAAGTGGCCCAACCCGATGAGCTCACCCCCTCTTGCTCAATCTCACTTTGTTTAAAAGCATAATAAATTGTAACCGGAAAATCTGATCGGCAGTGGCTCGCCATATTTTTAATGGCTGCACTCATACCTGCAAGGAAAAATTTCTCTGCAGCATCGCGCCCCCCTTGCCTATCTGGCGAAGCAATAAGCTCATCCGCTTTTGGGGTAGCCATCAACCCAAATAAATCCGGGTATACCTCTCGCAATGCAGGCTTCATCCAAGAATAAAAAAAATCGGACACGTCGGAGTAGGATATGTTGTCATAGTAAGGTGGATCTGTTGATATGACGACCTCACTCGGATATTCCACCTTTTGGGCATCACTCTGAGTTACTATCGAGGTGGACGATGTCGATCCAAGCGTCTCAAAACCTTTTATAAGGCGATCAAATAGACTTCTAAAACTTCCGCTTGATTCACTGAACACGTTTACTTCTGCATAATCCCAAGACATCGAAATTGCCTGTCGCGAAAACGTGGAACGCATTTGCTGATTTGGACTATTCCACCCACAAACAGACGAGCTATGATTTGCAATCTGCCCAATCAAGAAGGCAAGGTAGATACTTATGGCTTCCGCATAGGCTTTCGCTCCAGTGCCATTGTCGCGAAGAGCGATAGCGTCCGAAGCCATACCGCTGGAAACAGCGTCTTTTTCAATTGTGACGCGTATTTCGTGAACTAACTCGCTCAACGTTGTGAGAGCAACCAATTGCCGTTTTGAAAATGCATCACCCCAAGTTGGCATCCCGTACATGGGAAGTCTGTCAACGTCATGAGAAGGAGTGGGAACTAATCCATCCGGTTTCCATTTTGGGTCAGCAGAGAGAGCAATTTCTTGCTGCATGATACTTGGCGCAACATATGCACGGCCCTTCGGTCCGTCTGCGACAATTGCGATTAGCTGAGCGCCCATTTCTCCACTCTTTGCAGCGCGGCGAACTTGCGCTGCATCGATGGCAGTTCCAGACAATAGGCACAGGAAGTTTGCTCGGCCCACTTTGGTGCCACTTCTAGCTTTTTCGATCTCTGCGGAAGATCCTTTTGTCTTCACAACAAAGTCGACCGTCATTTTTTGCTTATCTACAATAGGCTCAATCCAAGCCTCTTTTCCAACCTTTGAGCTAAGCAGGAAGCTAGAAACTATAGGCACTTGCACACCTGAAAAAGCAGGATCTGGGCTAGGCACGGTACGGGCCCAGATCCAAGCAATTACTTTTGCCTGTCCTCCCCCATATTCATTTGGCAGCTCGACCAGCGGATATAGATGTCCGATCCGCTCCCAAGCCTTCTCACGCATCCATTCGCCATAATACTTCACATCCTCAGCCAAACCTTCGGCATTTCGGTAGTGATTGCGCTCTTTTATTCCAAGGTGAACCGGCTTGTGGTCCTTAAACTTTGGCGGAATTTCGATAATTGCCTTGCCGATCATCACCGCTACCGGATTCAGGTCAGACCCATAAGCGGGCAGTCCAAGGCGTTGCGCCTCCAACGGAATTGACCCGCCACCCGAAAACGGATCATAGACCGAGGGCAGTACTCCGCCGCATGATCGCCTGATTTCAGCCCTCGCGCGTTCCAGTACTTCCTCGTTAGTGGAGTTTTCCCATTTAACTAGGTCTTCGATAATCGCAAAGAGCCTTTTGCGCTCGACATCCTGCAACTCCGCCGTGGGAAATTCATCCGAAAGGCTGGATGGGTCATCGACCAGTTGCGCAAACAATACCGCGCGGCATGTAGCCAAGGGCCGTCGCGCCCACCACAAATGTAGCGTGGACGGATGACCATGACGTATCGACTTTTCCCGCGCCGATGCCGTATTTATTGCTTCCAGCGGAATAGCGACTTCGATTAGTTTCTTCCTCATGTTGCCAAATTATCCAATTTTGATGCATTTTCGCCGCTAATTTGGACGAAATTCTGAGGAGGATGGAAATTGAAGATTCGTCGCACGGCTGACACGTTGAGCGGCTTCGAGAAAAAGTGTGGCTTACCCAAATGAATCACGCCGACAGATTGTGAGCCGTTTAGATAGCCCTCCAAATCCTCACTATCAATCGCACCCTCAGGAGCCATATTAAACGCAACTTCTGATGATACACGCTGCAGCTCTAGAACATTGGCCCAGCCAATTATAGAGCTAACGGGTGTACCCACATATAAATAAATGCGCTTTGGCTTAATACTTGGCACACGCTTTCTAAAAAATAGCTTTACTTTTCCATTTTTCAGCGGCTCGAGCCATCTGTGCTTGAAAGAGTAGATGACGCAGGCGTCTTGTTCGGAATTCGTCATTTATTACCTCGGCGCGAATGAGCGAGCTAAAAGGCTCTTAAGTTTAAATTGTACTGCGGTGTGTTCGAACGAAGGCTCGTAATCCGACAATGCACCCTGCACATACCGAGGTTCGCAGGCGGACCCACCATCGATCTGGACAATAGCTAGGATGTATTTTTGCGGCTCATGCAAGGAAGTAATAATTTCCTGTCGGGTCAACATAACTGTTTCTGCTCCTTCGATCCGGCCCTTCACCTCAATGAAGCGTAGATGTTGGGTGCTCGGATCATAGGATGCAATATCATAGCCAACCTTCTGCGCAGAAACATCGCGTGGATCGTTCCCCAACTTTCGTTCCGCGGCCATGACTGCTTCCATCGCCTTAATCTCGCTTTCGCGCCTAGCTTCGGGATCTTGGGAGAAGGCACTGACACGGGTCGACACTTTAGGCAGCGTCCGGGCATTCAGCAAGCCTTGCGGGAGGACCACCATGCCGCCACGAACGCGTGGAGGCTGCGCCGAGATGAATTTTTCCTTCTCAAGCAGCTCCATGCGACGCTTCAGGCGATCCGCCAAGTCTTCAGCTCTGCGCTCGGCATTCTGCCAGTTCAGTCGGGTCTTTTTGCCTGCCTTCTCGTCCTCACGCAGTTCAGCGGCCCGACTATCCCAATAATTGATCTCTTTCTTCAGGCGGGCCATCACTTCCCGTTCGACCTTCTTGATCTCAGGCAGGCGGCGCGCCTTCACATCCGCCACATGACGCTGCGCCAGCTCGACAGTCGCAAATCGCACTGCGGCCTTTTCGAGATCGTGACGCAGCCAGTCCTCACTCAGCTTGTCCTCAGCCAACTTGATTTCTTCTGGCTTCGCAGGACGAAGATTCAGGTGCGGCGCGATGCCTGCGTTGGTGGCGTTGCCCGCCTTGTCGATCGCTGCAAACTGCAGCTTTTCGGAAACCACATGCGGCTTGCCAATACTGGTGGGCCTGCCATCCTGAACGCTATGCTGTAGCAGGAAAATCGCGGTGATGTCTTGGCTATGGTCAGTTTCATCAACCATGACCGCACCCTGCTTCATCAGATGATCGTATTGTTCGCGAACCAAGCTGATCACAGCTTCCAGAAAGGGGTGACCAGGACAGACAAAGGTGGCAACTGGCTGCTGATTGACCTTGGACTTTTCAAAACAAATGCGTTCATACTTCTTTTGCACTGGTGAACCGGTGCCAACTTGGCGATCCCGCTCACGGATGCTGACCGGCACGTGCGTGACCTCATACCGACCATCCTCGCGCGACTTTATCTGACCACCAAGTCGCTTGAATGCCTCAATAAAAAAGCTCTGAATATGGTGCGGTTGAAGGCGCTGAGCTTCAGCACGCTCCATATCAAGCCTAATTTCCTGCACCTTGGCTGCGGGCATCGTCTCATTGGTGAGGGCGCGCCGTGCCAGCAGATCCAGCAAGTGCTGCTGGTCAACGGCACCATCCACAGCCTGGAATAACCGCGCTTTGACGTCAGGTTGTTCGCCATACTGGATGGCGTCGAAAAGAAGGTCCCTAAGAGCTGTGCCGTCAAACAGTTCGCCCAAGACATCGTATACACGACCACCGAGGGCCTCACGCGCTGTTTCCAACTTTTCCAGAAGGCGGCCATAAACTTCGCCTTCGCGAGTGTCGGCTGCGACAAGGTTCCAAAGATGGCAGACTTCGGTCTGACCAATCCTGTGAATCCGCCCAAACCGTTGCTCAATCTTATTCGGATTCCATGGCAGATCGTAATTCACCATAAGATGGCCACGCTGTAGGTTCACGCCCTCACCCGCAGCATCGTTGGCAATCAGCACGAGCATGTCGCGGTCCTGCATGAACCGTTCAACGATCTTGCGGCGATCCTCGCGGCTGACGCCACCGTGGATTACCTCAACCGCATCAGCGCGGCCCAGACGTGAGCGCACTCTCTCATGTAGATAGAAAAGAGTATCTTTGGGTTCAGTGAAAATGATGAGCTTCCTGCGATTACCGTCAGCATCTATCATCAGTTCGTCATCAAGGATTCTGTTCAGCTGCGACCACTTGGTGTCACGACCTGAGCCCAAGACGACGAGTGCCATCTTTTCCAATCCCTGCAGCGTTTCAACTTCCAGCTCAAGTTGGTCAACGGTTTCAGCCGAAGTGGCTGATGTGGAGATCCGATCCTCAATATCATCAATCTCGTCTTGGCCGAACTCTTCAATGTTCTGAAGCAGATCCTCTGCCACATCTGGCGATTCAAAGCCGACACGTTTGCCGCGTACCGATAAGCGGGCTTCGGCAAGTTCTGCTTCCAGCCGTTCACGCCGACGTTTCAAAGACTGATAAATTGCCGCAGGCGACGATGCGAGGCGGCGTTGCAAAATCTGAAGGGCGAAACCCACGTTGTTGCGCTTCTTACCGTCTTCGGCAGCGAAGCGCTGAACCCGGTTCATTTCGTTGCGGACGTATTCAGTGACAGCTGTGTAAAGTTCGGCCTCCGCCGGCGAAAGATCGTATTTCACCGTGTAGGCACGACGTTCAGGAAACAGCGGTCGGCCATCAAACCGCAATAGCTCTTCTTTGGTTAGACGGCGCATCATGTCGGCAGTATCAGCATAGTGCACACCGTCGCGAAACCGGCCCTCAAACCGATCGCCATCCAGCAAAGCCATGAACAACTGGAAGTCCTGCTCATGGCCATTGTGCGGAGTGGCAGTCATCAACAGGAAATGGCGGCATGCTTCGCCTAGGCGTTGACCGAGACGGTAACGCTTAGTGTATTTGGCCTCACCACCAAAATAGGTTGCCGACATGCGGTGAGCTTCGTCGCAGATAATCAAATCCCATTCTGTCGACTGGGCAAGCTTCTCCTGCAAATCTTCGTTGCGCGCCAAAACATCCAGTCGCGCGATCATGCGGTTGCGGTCGTTGAAGGGATTTCCTGAGCGTGAGTTCTCGATCATATCGCGGGTGAGGATGTCGAACTCGAGTCCGAATTTCTCGCCGAGTTCATCCTGCCATTGTTCGACCAGACTTCCAGGCGCGACGATGAGGCACCGCTCAAGATCGCTGCGGGCGATTAATTCCTTGATCAGCAGGCCCGCCATGATCGTTTTTCCCGCACCAGGATCATCGGCCAAAAGGAAGCGCAAAGGTTGGCGTGGCAGCATTTCACCATAAACGGCCGAAATTTGATGCGGCAACGGATCAACAAGGCTCGTATGTATCGCGAGATAGGGGTCGAAGTAATGCGCGAGCTTTATGCGGTTTGCTTCCGTCACCAGCCGCAGAAGATCGCCGTCAGCGTCAAAAGACCAAGCACGTCCGCGCGCATCAATCTCGATACGCGCCTGGTCATCGCGGTACAGCGTGGTTTCAGCGACGCCGCTGCTTTGAACCCGGTAGACAAGATTTATCGCTTGATCGCCGATCCATTCCACTGAAACAACTTCAACGGGCTGCCCTGGAATAATGCCACGGATCGAAGCGCCATTCTGGATGTCTTCCAAATTTGCCATCCGTCGATCCCCATGTCAGCCCTAAAAAAACAAATCCGCACGATCGCTTAGGACATGTAAAGCTCATCCGCGAACCGATTGAAAGCGGAGCATATATTCGCACTTTTAGACAGTAGATGCGGAGTTGAATGCTGGCAAGGAAAGCCGGCGCGCCACAAATTGCCATCCGGAACGACGGTCTGTCTTTGCCTTGGCTAGTGTTCGCCGCCTGACAAAAGCGTCCCAGTCCGCCTATGGTGTGCCGTCGGTTGCTCGGACGACGCTCCGGGGGGCAGCTATGCGGACTTTTCACACCTTCGCTGCACGTGCACCAATGTCCGGTCTGGTGAATCGTTCAACAAACGGGGGCTTTTGGAAAATGGCAAATATCCGCTATGCTTCTGTACCAGCTGTAAACTATTAAGCGGCTTTCCGAGTGCCTCTACACTTAGGGAAATTCGCGCAACCCCAGAAAGTGTCTCCTGTTTTACGGCTCGTCCGCTTTATCATCTCCGAGCCGCACTTTGGGCATGATGTTTGATCTAAGTTACCAGCAGAATTTCTGGATGGAGTATCCTTCTTGGCCGCCGCTTTCTTTTCTAGATTTTGCAAATGTTCGTTGCGTACTGCCTTCGTATTTTCCAGAGCCTGATCGCGCAGTTTTTTCGAGAAAGCATCTACTTCTGCATCAGAAAAAATTTGTTCTGTTTGACGCGCGATAAGTCTGCCAAGGTCTTTCAACCCCCAAGCAACACTGCCTGGCATAGCCGTCTTTGGTTCGGCTGTTCCGGTAAACACAACAAAATTGTGCAGGGCTTTCAGGTCAACTTTCAAAATCTCCTGCACTGCCTTCACATGAGCGTAATTCTGTCGAAGAGGATTTTGAAATTGTCGTTTGCTGCGTTTTTGCACTTGCATCCAATTGGTCTGGTCGGCACTGCCAAAAATCCAGCCAGACATATTTTTGGTTTCAATCACAAAAATCCCGAAGCGAGACAGCACAAGATGATCAATCTGCGTTGTGCCACCGGCCACTGGCAAAATTAAATCCGTCAACACCTTATATTCTTGATCATTTAAAACAGATGTGAGCGTATTGTGAACTAGGCGTTCACCTCTAACGCCCTTTCTTTCAGGATTGTTGAAACTGGCTTCGACAGCCCAGATTGCAGATTTTAACAAGAACTTCAGCATTTTGACTCTCGCTATTTTTCATTTCGGCTTTCAGCCAACATTACCATATATTGCACCTATGTGTCACATCCCCGATGAAGACGATACGCAACCTTCCAAAAACGGTCTTTTTTGGTTGGAAGTCAGGGAACAGCGCTGAGGCGTGCAGCCTTTAGGCTCCGCTGACAATGGCAGGAAAACCTTGAGTGAACGGTGAAACTCCGGTCGGGCTATATCTGATTAAATGAGGTAGATTATCCATAAGAATTGGCATATCCTTATTTGCCACATACCAACGCCTGACAGCTGCATCCATTCCATCCACAAACAAATCTAGATCAAACATAGCTGCCACTTTGTCTCCAACTTCAATAGAGAATGCGTGTAATTTGCTCTTCGTCTCGGGGACTGTGAAAAGAACGTGCGTAGCACCAAAGTGGGCATGACCGCGCATGTCACCCCTATGAACAAGGCCCCCTCTAAGCCTGTAAATACCAACGCCGTCATCACCAAGCTCTTGCGGCGTGGAGTAAGTATCAATGAATTTTACATAGTGTTCCTGTTTTACGAATTTATCTTTCGGAAGGACAAGCCCACTGCAAATTTCTGGGAGAGTTAAAGCGACGAGCAAACAGGGATAATAGAGCTTTGCCGTTCTCGCACGATGCATATCATTGACTACTGATGAAAGCTCATAAGGAAGTAATACCGACAAGATGATCCCCTAGGTTAAACTTTGTCTACCGTGTCTGTATCCCTTAATAATGAAGGTGTCTTGAGATAGGCGGATTTTTTCCCGCAGGCATCGTTTTACCCGATAGATATACTACTCTTGCACAGCGGACATGGGCATCTCCGTCCGCACAGCACCCACTCGATATCGTTCAAAAACTCTCGTTTTTGGAACATGCGCGAACTGCCTCTTCGGAGGCTACCAAAAACCCCGTTCCAAACCCAAGACTTTGTTGAAGGTTTTTGGCCGTCTCCTGACAGCCGACGTTCGCTGCGAAGCAGAAATCTTGCAACATGGGCTCAGAGCCGTCATCTGACGGTTTCGCTCGGGAACAAGGGTCTGTGTCCATTAACCTGCTTCCAACAGGAATCTTATGTCAGGTGGCGAACACTAGTCACTGGTTGCGTATTCCGGAACATCCGGCCACCCATTCCGATCACATCCGGCCACCTGTTCCGACGCATTCGGCCACCTGTTGTAGAGCGTCAACCACCTTGTCCGCGCGCGACAACCATCTTGGCCGGTTTTCAGGCCGCTGAGGTTGGCGTGTCGTTCAATGTTTCTGGTTAGGTTTCTCCTTCGTTTTGGTTGTCGGTGATGGTTGTCGGCGGCGTTTCGGCCTGTGCCCTTTTGTTGGAGGCGGCGGCACGCTGACGGAAGCTTTCGGCGTTCATCTCGAGGATGCTCGCGTGATGGACGA
>Ga0209491_10006558_pt1 | contig 16033 bp, 15 predicted proteins | sample BON02_FD_187213 | JGI IMG/M metagenome (GOLD analysis project Ga0209491, IMG submission 187213) | Freshwater microbial communities from Lake Bonney liftoff mats and glacier meltwater in Antarctica - BON-02 (SPAdes) (version 2) | ecosystem: Environmental > Aquatic > Freshwater > Ice > Glacier...
CAGTTAGATACTCGGCTACGATTGCCTCTTTGCTGATGTTTTCTTTTTTCTTGTCCATTTTCATTTTTGTGCGGTGTTAAATTTACACTATTTGTGTAAACTTATATCAGGACAAGTCAACCCCCCAAGGCCATAAATACTTTAACTTTTCCTTCGTGCATAGCGCGGATGGAATGTACCACATCGTAGCCATTTTTCTCCGGTACCTCAAAACCATACACCTCCCTAATGTTTTTTCGCAGAGTAGGCGGCACTTTTTCCCAAACGCCCATGGTACGGTCGCCCTGCACGTTACTGTGCCCTCTTACTGGGCAAGTTCCTGCGCCGGGCTTGCCGATACTACCTTTGAGAAGTAATAGGTTCACGACTTCCTTGATGGTATCCACGGAGTTGGCGTGTTGGGTGAGCCCCATGGCCCAGCAAATAATGATCTTCTTTTTATGAAGGATCATATTCGCTACCTCCTTAATCTTACTCAATGGTACCCCACTAAGCTGGGCAAGCGTAGTAACATCCTGTTTTCTGAGGTGGTCCAGATAATCAGAGTACCCAAAGGTTTTATCGGCTATAAACGTAGTATCGAGAACCGAGCCCGGTACCTTATCTTCCTCCTCTACAAGTAGGTAGGCAACAGCTTTTAATAAGGCCATATCGCCGTTCATTCGAATCTGGACGAACAAGTCGGCCAACTCGTTGTCAATATTAAGTATCCCCTTTATAGTTTGTGGGTTATTGAAGCCCAGCAACCCTGCCTCCGGCATTGGATTTACGGCAATAATCTTTGCCCCGTTCCGCTTACCTTTTTGCAAGGCAGTCATCATACGGGGGTGATTGGTGCCGGGGTTTTGTCCCATGATCATGATGACTTCGGCCTCGTAAAAGTCTTCCAGTTTCACACTTCCTTTACCAATGCCCAGCGACTCGGTTAGGGCCACGCCACTGGATTCGTGGCACATATTGGAGCAGTCGGGTAGATTGTTGGTGCCAAACTCCCGGACAAAAAGCTGATATACGTAGGCCGCTTCGTTGCTCGCCCGACCGGAGGTATAAAACGTTGCTTCATCCGGGGAATCGAGCGCATTCAGGTGATCGCTGATCTTATGGAAAGCAAAATCCCAGGTCACTGGCTTGTAGTGGGTACCCCCTTTAGCGAGGTACATCGGTTCGGCCAAGCGCCCTTTTTTGCCAATCTCCATATCGGTAAGCAAGGAGAGATCATAGACAGAGTTTTGGGCAAAGAAGTCGCCCCAAATTGCTTTGTCCGTAGCCTCTTCGGCGATAGCTTTTGCTCCGTTTTCGCAGTACTCCGCAATGGGCGATCGCTTTTCGTCAGGATCGGGCCATGCGCAGCTTGGGCAGTCGAAGCCTCCCTTCTGGTTCATTTTCAGTAGGGCGTGGTTGCCGCGCACGATCCCTGTTTCTTCCAGAATCATTTTAAGGCTGATGGCCACGGCGGCAACCCCGGCGGCCACGGTTTTTGGTTTATCCAAGCGAAGGCCGGTAAGTTTTTCGGGGGTTAGGGCAGAGGATATTTTCTGTTGTGTCATAGGTAGCTGTCAGCTTTTAGCTTGTAGCGGAACGCCGCCCGGCCGTTAGCTTCTTTTAAGTGTTGATAAAGAGTCATTTATCTTATATTTGAGCTAAATTTTCCATGCAAGTTATTTTTCTGAACTACTTGGCCGAAACCATAGGATGGTCGTAGATATAACCACCGGACTCAGGCCTTTACTAGTCGTTCGATACCTGAATATACGTTAAAACGCTCGTTTCGCAAGAAGCCAACGAGGACAATATTCATTTCAACGGCTAGCTGAACGGCGAGGCTGGAAGGAGCTCCTACGGCTGCCACAAAAGTTATTCCGGCGAGGGAAGCTTTCTGAATAAGCTCAAAACTAGCCCGGCCGCTGAGTAGGAGAATTTTGTCATGGAGGGGTGGTAGGTCTTGTTGTAAGGTAGCGCCGATGAGTTTATCGAGGGCATTATGTCGCCCTACGTCTTCTCTTATCAGCACTAAATCAGCTTGTTGGGTAAATAGAGCCGAAGCATGCAGACCACCCGTGGTTTCAAAATCGGCCTGTTGGGTCCGAAGAAGTCCGGGTAGCGAGTAGAGTAAGTTGGGGCTTACTTTCCAATACTGGGAAGGAGATGGCGCAGAATGTTCAACCCGAACGGCATTAATGGAGGCTTTACCGCAAATACCACAACTGGATGTGGTGTAAACGTGACGCTCAAACTGAGCTGGGTCGAAGGAAACATCTTCGTGGAGAATAACCACAACCCGGTTGGGGGATTCCTGAATGACGCCGATACTATCGTTGTATTGCCGGATTATGCCTTCGCCCAACAAAAAACCAATCGCCAGCTCTTCGTCGTGGCCTGGGGTCCTCATCGTAACGGACAAACTCATCTCCCGGAGTCCCATTCCGTATCGAAGTGCTATTTCCAATGGTTCTTCCACCGAAAGTAGGTCCATCTGGGTAGAACTGCTTTTGGCGGTAAAACGAGTAATGGATATCGGTTGAGTGGAAGTCGTCATGGAACTCTTTTAGCGTTGAAAAACTCTCAATGCTTCAATATATAAGTCTTCCCTGACATTGGCAACGTTCTGAATCGCGCAGCGGGCACCTATTTTTTCTTGGCACCCCGCTTGATAGGCCTTCCGTACTTCGCCATTTTTTCTTTGGCAATGTTTCTCCTTACGTTTACCTTTTGATTCTTTTCTGATTTTTCGTGGAAAGCTGGACCTGATTCTTCCCGTTTGGGTGGTTTTATCAGAATGTTCTTCATGGAAAGATTTGGCATCTCGTCCGGAGTAAGAACTTCGGATATCTCCAATCCATCGGGCAGGGGCAGCATGGGTATTTGGTAGTTCATCAACCCCTCGATACTTTCCTGGAATTCCTTCTCTTGCTCCGTAATAAAACTGATGGCGATTCCATGCTTATCGGCACGACCGGTACGACCTATGCGGTGAATATAATTCTCGGGTTCGTCGGGTACATCGAAATTGAATACGTGCGAAACCTCGGTGAGGTCAAGTCCACGGGCTACGATATCAGTCGCAATCAATACCAAATATTCTCCATCCTGAAACTTTTTCACCGTGTTAAATCGGTTGTTCTGCGCTTTGTTGGAGTGAATAACCCCCACCTGCTCGGGAAAGCGAGCCTCCATTTCCTGATGAATCTGATCGGCTAATTTTTTGGTACTAACAAAGACCAGTACTTTGGTCATGGCAAGGTCCTTGGTAATCAGCCATTTCAAGAGGTTGACTTTGGTGTAAAAGTTAGGTACTTCGTAGCCTAACTGTTCAATATTGGCCAAAGGTTGTCCCGCCGGGGCTGCTTCCACCCGAATCGGGGCGTTGAAGTAGGTAGCCATCAAAGACTCCACCTCGTCGGTCATCGTCGCCGAAAATAGTAGATTTTGTCTTTTTTGGGGCAGAAGATCCAATACCATATTCAGCTGAGAGCGGAAACCTAGGTTGAGCATTTCGTCTACTTCGTCGATAACCAACTTCTTGATAGCTTTGGTCTTTAACGCTTTTTTAAGGGCCAGATCAATAAGCCTGCCGGGGGTCGCTACCACGATATCGGCCCCCGCCATGAGCTCAGCCGTTTGAACTTTGATGTTGCCACCTCCGTACACACCCACCGCCTTTATGCTCATGTAAGCACTAAGCTTCTCAATGGTTTCTACCACCTGTACTACCAATTCGCGGGTAGGTACGAGTATTAATTGTTGGGGACTCTTATCTTTTGAAAATGTATATTGTCTGAGGCAGGGGAGCAGGTAGGCAAGCGTTTTTCCGGTGCCTGTCTGGGCGATACCACAAACATCTTGTCCGGACATCATCACCGAAAATACTTTTTCCTGAATGGTAGTTGGTTGCGTAAAACCCATGTCCGAAAGAGCATTCCGGAGGGGAGTTGTTAAATTTAGTTCTTCAAAAGTCATGGTATTCCTGATTATAAACCGCAAAGGTACTGCTTATACGGCACTTAACCCGAACTTGTAACGGGGGAGTTGTTTTTAAGCTCCAAATTATCAGGAAGTACGAGCTAAAAATAGGGAACAAGAAAAAGAGATTTTTCTTGTTCGAGGAGTCAATGTAGAATACGCGGGCCACCAATTCCTAATAGAAATGACGACCCGCAAAATGCTTATTTGAGAACAGTGGCTTCCAGTTTTTCCTCCACTACCTTACCATCTTTCATGGAAACAAAGTAGGAGTTTTCGGTTTCGCTCATGGATAGCACCTTAAATACTTTCCCGTTTTTGAAAATGATACCTGACTTATCATCCATGGCGTAGCCCGGCTTGAAAATGCCTTTTTCGATGTTGGCAAAGTATAACGGCCTACGGTACTCTTCGCTATGGTAATGGGGGCAATGGCTGAACGGTAAAAAGCCCAAACCTTCCACGACGCTCAACTCACTGGGGCGAGAATCGGTAGTGCCATTATCAAACCAGCAGAGTGACCCCGCGCTTCCACCCGCCAGAATAATACCTTTGGCCAGTGCCTTTTGAAGTACCTTGTCGATACCCTGCGCTTTCCAGATGGCGATCATATTGAGGGTATTTCCTCCGCCTACCACATGGCATCTACGTTCAGAAGTACCTCCTCAAAAGACGTTTTCTGATTGTAAGAGCTAATCCATACTTTTTGAACGGAGGGCTCAACTGATAAGTCATGTACTAGTTCGTACCAACGAATAATGCCCGGCTCGCCGTCGCCGGAGGCCGTGGGTAGATAGCAGATTTTTGGCCGCACTTTGCCGGTTAATTTGATGATTTCCTGAATAAACTGCTTGGAAGGGGCCTCGCCGTAGGGGAAAATGTACTGATCTTGGGCGGCCGCACTGCTGGCAGCGAAGGCCAGACAAATGCCCATAAGTACTACTAGTTTCATTGAATTGGTTGTTTTGAAAATTTTGAGAGCCAAGATAGTGCAAAACAAACAGCGCGGAGAGATATGGCCGTAAAAATTCTATTGGTAGTAAATTAAATAGATCGCGCGGAGGCTTTTTACCGGCCTTGTAGCATTGGCAAGCGTGAATAGTTCTGTTATTTTGTGTTGAAATTGACTACTAATTCTATGCAGGTACCGACCTCAGTTTACGAACTACGAAAAGAGCTTCATCAGCATCCCGAGCTTTCTGGTTCGGAAGTGAATACCGCTAGCCGCATTCATTCTTTTGTCATGAAGCATCATCCTACTGAGATTATCACTGGTCTGGGTGGAAATGGTATGGCGGTAGTATATCGTTTTGCGGAGGAAGGACCGACGGTGGTTATCCGATGTGAACTGGATGCCCTACCTATTGAAGAAGTGAACGACTTTTCGTACCGCTCCGGACATCCTGGGGTTTCGCACAAATGCGGGCACGATGGACACATGGCAACGGTAGCTGGTTTGGTTAAAGAACCAATCGTTTCAAAAAGGAAAGGTGGTTCTTTTATTCCAACCTGCCGAAGAAAACGGTCAGGGAGCACGAGCCGTTTTGCAGGATAAGCGGTTTCGGGAGTTGAACCCTGATTATGTATTTGCACTGCACAACCTACCCGGCGAAGCGATGCACATCCTTGTGTTGCGTGACGGGGTCTTTACAGCCACCGTGCAAAGTGTGGCTATCCGGCTCGAAGGGGAACTAGCCCACGCTTCCGAGCCAGAAAATGGTATTAATCCAGCCGTAGCCGAGCTTATTCAGGCATTTGACAAGATGAATCGGCCTCTTACGACTAATTTGGATTTTGCTATACTTACGCCCGTTTGTATTGAAATGGGCGAACGAGCTTACGGGATAGCCGCCGGCTCAGCGACCGTGCACTATACCCTCCGAACCTGGACGGAAGAGACTATGCAGAATTTAAAAACCCAGGTACTTGCCCTGACTGCCCAAGTGTGCAGTCAGCAGCGGCTTGCTTACAGTACTGAATGGTTTGACTATTTTCCGGCTACGGTCAATGATCCTGAATGTGATCAGCTGATCAGACAAGTCGCCACAAAACAAGGATTAACTTTGGTTGAAAGAGCTATTCCCTTAAAATTCGGCGAAGACTTTGGTTGGTTTTCCCGGTACTATAAAACGGCTCTTTTTGGGTTAGGGGCGGGCCTCAATACTCCGGCCTTGCATCATCACGACTACGATTTTCCGGATGAATTGTTAGAAACGGGGATCAGGATGTTTTCGGGATGTATTAATGAGCTACTGGGGTAGGGAATACGAGAGCTTAGTCAAAATAATGCCTCATTACCACCTAAACTCATATTTTTTCCAAAAGCCTGAGTTGGTTAACTTTCATCTCTTCCAATAGTCGGTAGTTCATTTCTGAAATTTTAATCTTCTGTTTGATGAGATAGTTGAGTAGTTTTTGGGTAGCATCTGCATCTTTATTCTTGATCACCAACGTAATAATCTTTTGGTTTTGGGCGCTGTTTCGGTCACTGATTTGGGTAAGCAGCGCAGCACTTAATTCGGGTTTGATCGTACTATTTTGAAGTTTATTGAGCACGGCGACCTGGGTGTAGTACGAAAGTGAATCATAGTTCTTGATCAGAAAACCTTGCAGCATTTGGGTGTCAAATAGTTTTTCGGGAATTTTCTCAATTGTGTTCTTGAGGAGATACCCTTTCCCATTCTTGACCAAAGCTAGTACCTCCGTCAAGTTTCCAGCAAACTGCGCTTCGGATAAATTATTGATCAGATAGTAATGCGCCGAGGCAGAATTGTATCCAATAATCTTTTCGATGAGGCGCTTATCAAGTCGCGACTTGGTATGATTCCTGATCGAGTCTACCACGGCTCCGTTGGCAACGTGCCACAGGGTATGACAGGTAAACAAGGCACCCTCGATTACTTCCCCCTTGATTGCTTCCACGGTAGCACCGGAGTACGCGTCCACGTTATTATCCCGGGTCTTGGTTACGAGTTTATCGGCCGACATCCCTGTAAATACGAGGTCGTGGTTGGTCAGGATACTTTGCAGTTTGGCGTAGTCGGCTAAGGTAAAGGGTTTGTGATCAAGCTTGGTAAGAGGATTGTAGGGCTGGGTTTGGTAGTTGATAAATTCACCGATCAGATTCCAGTTAAATATAACATTGACGTTGTAACAAATGCCTTCTTCGCACACCGGGGCAACGATATCGGCCGAGTACCGTTCCAGCTTATCTCCCCAGTACACCTCGTTCATCCCAAATTCGCCCCCGTTTTTTAGCTCTATGGTGAAGACTGTTTTGTCCCAACTAGTCAAAAAGGATGAAAGAACTACTATGCTAACCAGAACAACTACGAAGCGTTTCATTTCACTACCTCCATCAACGTTCCTCCTAGGTTATAATCCTGATCTTTTGGGAGTTTTGAATTACCAATTCCTTTGATCATCAAGGCTTCCAGTTTTGGGAAATAGTTCTGATAGATACCCCTTGGGTTAGTTTTTTCTTCTTTACATACGGCCGCTGCCATACCCAATACTTCCCCCATCATACCCATGGTGCGCATTAGTCGTGTAGTACCAAGTGCTACATGCGACACACTAATGTTGCGACCGGCCATCATGAGGTTGCTGATATTTTTGGAATACAAGCACCGAAAGGGGATGGGGTAGGGGTAAATCTTGATGTGCTTGGCGATCGACTTGAAAGCCGCACCCGGAAATAGCTTCGAATTCTCCGGATCGGGGTAATGCAGATCGATGGTCCAGGAGGTGGGGGCCGTACCGTCGGGATATACCCGCTGGTCGGTTAGGTCTTGCTCGATGAGCACGTAATCTCCTTTTAGTCTTCTTGATTCCCGCTTCCCGGCCACGTAGGCTACCCATTTCAGGTACTCGTTGGCAAATTTTGTTTTGGTAGCGGCGTGGTTTTTTAGGTAGGACCAGTTAGAGTAAACAGCCAGCAAACCGTAATCCCTGATTTGCTCAAAGTCGAGGGTCATGTCCAGCCCCATACCCGTTTCCCATTCCCAATCGCCCTTGGTGATTTTCTCTGCCTTGGCTTCGTCCCAGGGTAAGCCCCATTGGATGTCGGGGAAAGCCACGGGTTGCCCCTTTCTTTCGGAAAACCATTGCACTGATGCCCCCATCGTGAGGTTATCGGCTACTTCGGGAGCTGTTTTTTCTCCGTATACCTCTCTACTTTCGCGTCCGGTCATAAACTCCGCTCCCGCCAGAAACCCGATGGTGCCGTCGCCCGTACAGTCAGCAAAGAGCGGGGATTCGAAATATACCTTTTCGCCTGTCTCTATATTGGTAGCATATACCTTTTCAATCTTGCCGTCTTTGGTTTCAACCGAATTAGCGTGGTAGTTAAGGTAAAGCGTGATGTTGGGTTCGCTCAATACCGCGGCTAGTTTCTTTTCATCCTCGTAGTACTCTTTGGGTTGGGCGTTGCCGCCCTCCGAAGGACCTATTTCATTGACCAGATTGCCCAGGGCGGGGTAGGGTTCCAGGTTAATCCTTCCGCCGAGGTGTACCCGCACTTCTGAGCTATTGTTGCCGCCGAGTACCGGGCGGTTTTGCACCAAGGCCACTTTTACACCCAGACGAGCCGCCGAAATGGCCGAGCAAGTGCCCGCCATACCGCCACCGATGACCACAAAATCATATTTTCCGGCGTTTTTTGGATTCTTGTCAAAACCAAAGTAGTCGTTTCGGTAGTCAGCCAGTTTCTGTTTGTCCTCGATGGGCTTGAAGTTGGGGTCGTCAGTGAAAACGATGGCGTCGCAGCGGCCGTTAAAGCCCGTGAGGTCTTTGAGGGCAATGGTATTATCCTTTTGCCCGATGTTCACCGTTCCGCCGTATGACCACGTCCAGTCGCGGTTATCTTTTCCGAAAACTTTATCTAGAGGCTTTCCGTTCACCAGGAGCTGAAACTGTCCGGCGGCGGCCTTGTCTGACCATTGGGCGGACCAGTTTCGCGTTCACACGTAGACTTTGTAGGTGCCCATGGCCGGGAAAACAACCGCAGTACTGGCATCTTCCACGATCCTGCCCATGCCGTGGGCCATCAGAAAGGAAGAGCCCATAACATCCATAAACTGCTGATCAACGGACCAACCTCCTTTGTTCTGGAAATTTTCGGCTTCTACAAAAATGGTTCGCGGCTTTTTGGCGAAGCTATACTGGCATACAAAAAGTAGAAGAATGAGCGGGTATTTCATAGTAGTATCGGGCTGCTTATTAGAATTCGTAAGTTATTTTGGTAATTTGATTTCTTGACGACATTTTTAAAAGACTAGCGACAATTTAGGGAAAGTATCTGAGAGTCTTTGGACTATTTTTCGTTCCCTAAACTAATTGCCAATGGCTTGCAAAACGCCGGGAGGTACGGCGTCTATATTATATTATAGGTTGTTTTCAATTACCTATTTTTTCTACTGCTGTTTTTGCCGATTGAGCGGCAGTATGAACTGACACCTAATCTCAGGGTTTTCTTATAAAAATTAATACTTTTATAATTATATAAAATATGGTAAAAGTTTATAAAAAAGTCTCGTATTTAGTAACCTTTGTGGTCGGTTGAACCTGAATCAGTACTAAAATAACTACTTTCCTATCTCCTTTGTGATGCAAAATACCCAATTCTGGTCGAAATAAGTTTTTATAAGAAAGCCCTGCACCTAATCTTCACCATCGGTATACTCCCCACCTGCAAGATATATTTTATTGGCTACGGATTCGCTGAGCTTTTTTACTTTTTTCCAATCGGCATAGTCAGTCATATAACCAGCTTTGATGAATGGCTCATTATTTCAATTTTGGGTAATATTTTTTATATAACTTTTAGTTACTTGGTTTGAGTAAATTCCATCCAGCTCGCTAAGTATAAAGTCTCTTAAATCATCTCCTAATCGTGAAATAAAATCTAATGCTGGTTTTCCAACCACAAACAAACCAACTATATTAGATTTGTTGCAATATTATAAATCAGTTAGTTAAATAGAAATTCCAGAGGCCAGCACAGACTTCCAGAGTATCGTCATATTTCTCAAAGTCTCGCATTCTTAATCGATCCGACTATACTATGCTTTATACCAACACGTTGACTAGATAATTGCCGATTGATCAGTTTTTGATGATCAGTTAAAGGCTGTTTTTTCGGGCTTTGGTAGGAAGATATACGTGTCGACATTTGTAGTCTTTATCAAACCCCTGGTACCCTGAATACAAGCGGATATTGAAATCTTCAAACCAATCTTTATTAGTAGGAAAATCCTCTTTTAGCATTGTGTAATCATGTATCTTTCCAACGAAGCAGTAGCTCAAAAAGAGAATCTTTTTATTATTCTCTAAACCATTTAAACCCGTTATAACGGTTGTCTTTACAGTGTGGCTTTTTTTTACCGCAGCGGCGGACCGTCGGAGTAATTATCTTTTTGTGAATCTTCGTCAGAAGGTCGCTCAATGCGCTGCTCAGTACCATCAATGATCAACATGTCATATTTACGAAAATATTCTTCAAATTCAGCCACGCTATCAAATGATCGAGCGGGGGCATAGTTCTTAGTGTATAGCATTTATTTTAAGATATTTACGCCTAAATCTTGACGGTTCGCCGCTGCGATTGCGTTTTGCATTGGATGAATCCATTCCGGTTATAAAGCCAAGTAGATCATAAGTAAGTCGGTACGGGACGCCTCGCACTTTTAAGACTAAATAGAGTAAAAAGAAGCAAATATTCAGCAGATTTTATAACAGACTCTTTTGGACTATCAGCTTTTCTTTCGACAAGTGTTTTACCAAATCTTTCGTAATATGAATCCTCGAAAATTAATAGTAACTTTCTGAAACGTTTTTCATCGTATCCAGTTGCAGAACGCCACTTTCTTTCGGTTGTTAAACTTGCAGTTGAAATATTCATAGTGTTAAAAATACGATTTTATTTTCATTGCAACAAGTCTATTGATTCTTATTCTGCCGCCATAAACTGATGAAGCTTCTAAAATCTCAAAATCTACTCCTAGTTGTTGAAGTAAATATCCAGCAGAAAGTCCACCAGCTCCGGCTCCAATAATTATAACTTTTCCAGAAAATTTAGTACCGATGCCTTCGCCTTTCTCACAAGAGGTTAAGGAAGTTTGAAATGGAAAATCTACCCCAAGAATTTCGCATATCTTTATAAATTCTTTTCTTGTTATTTAATTTTGTGTTTAATTGGCCGCAACATGAGAGTCAACCAATCTACCGTGTTATCAGCAGATTATCTACCCGTTCAATGCTTGGAGGAGGAGTGTGAATCCTGAAATTTTCGGGATTATAAAAGTTCTCCCACTTCTCCCAACCGGAGCCATTGGTTAGTTTTTTCCGTAACGCGATCAGGCTCTTTTTTAACTCCTCGCTTTTTTGTTTCACGGATGCCGGGTCACTGAGTTCATTGACGAGGCTATTATTCAGCACCAGTGCTGATTTTAGGAGTAACAGGTTCAGATTAAAAATCTCGGTTGGGTAGGCAATCTGGTCAGTAAACGACATTCTTTTATTTCCTTCGATTGTGGGTGCAAGTTCATGGACAAGTTTCAGGGCTTGCTCGGATGCCTTGATGGAAGTCTCCACGGCTTCGAGAGATTCCAGCTTAGGGTTTTTCTTTTCGATAGTATTCAATATTTGAACGGTCTTATTCATCGTGTTTCGGAATCCCCCCAGTGGCACATTGGCTTGGTAGGTAAGTTTGAGTACTTCCACGGTTTTTGCTGAGGCATTTTTACCAAAATAGCGGGTGGTCCAGTCCGTATAAAACTGCTCAGGATCAAACCCGATCGGGTCCCAGGCGCAGGCGGCACTGGCCGAGATATTGAGCAGGAAGTCTTTGAAGGTTTGGCCATTCACCAGAATATTACTGGTGGCTTTACTATTTACCGCCACCAACGCACCTGCTTTGATGCGGCCTGGGTAGGGCGATTGGGTGACATTATTGTACCACACGCCCGCATGAATATAAATGCCGAAGTTGTAGCCTTTGAAATCAGCTGGAAACTCATGGAAATTGGCAAAGCCGTGATCGGCCCACAGCATTTGGATTTCTTTACGAGGGGCAAACTCCCCACTTTCCCACAAGGGCCGCCCTTCCGACCACAGATCACAAAAGAGTACTGCGCCGGGCCGGTGTTCCTGAATCAATTGGTACAGACCTTCAAACATTTTGTTCATGAGTTCGCCCGGTTTTACCCCAGCAGCGGCCTCTTCTTCGCATTTATAGGCCCAGTCGTAAATTGGGTGCCTGGGGCGTTGCAGAAACAGATCAGCTTTTCCAATGGGTGTTTTGGTGAGGTAGTACTCGTAAATCTCCATCCATTTGTCGTGGTACTGCGTTAGGCAGACTTCGTCCATTTCCAGATGCCTAAACTCCCAGCCCAAATACATCGGTACTTGCACCATCATCCCTTTACTATGGGCGTAGTCAATGACCTGCTCTACCAATTCCAGGTCCGAATGAAAGTCGGTGAGTTGAATATAGTAGTCACGGAGGTAGTACTCAGGGCGACCGAGTAAATCGTGAATATCAATGTAGTTATACCCGTGCCGCATGAGGGTATTGATCATCTCTTTCCAAAGGTCAAGCTCCACAATGAGCTTTCTCCCCTTGAAATTAGCCAGCAGGTCGTTATCGTTATCAAAGTACCCCCGGTACTGAAAAACCGGTGCTTTGGCTTGGTAGGATAAAGCCGGGATTGTGATTTTCTCTTGCGTTTTGGTAGTATACCCAATCCAGTAGGCGTTCGGATCAGTACCCAATACCGTTTTGGAAAACTCATATACTCCGTAGAAAGTACCCCGGTTGTCGGCACCCATGATGAGGTGCGTTTTGGAATTAATGCTTTTCAGGAGGTAGGTTTCAGGAGCAAGATCGCCGCTCAAAATATTGCCCGAAGCACTCGTGAGGTACTCACTCAGGTAGGTATGGGTGGCTTTGGTCCCTACATAAATCACGTGCCGGTACTTCTTTACATCGAAATTGGAGGAGTATGCACTCAGGTCTACTCGTTCCTTGCTCACTGACTCGATATCATACTTTAAATCGAGGGAAGCGTTTTGCTCAATGGAAGTGGCCTTGTCGCCATATACAATGAGAATAGTTGCTGTTGCATAATGGTTCAATAGAACGAAGAGGAGTAGGGATAGTGGTGTTTGCCGCATTATATTGGGGGACTATTTCTAGGTCAGAATTTAATTCAAAAGGTTACTAGGTCTTTAAACTACTAGTTTTTTTGCCGTAGATTGGCGGTTGTAGTTGTCAGAAAGGCACTGTTGTAGGATTTCTGATGATGGAATCGGAGACCATCACACAGTATGTTCTGAACTATGTTAGGACTTTCGCTTATACAGCATGGACAGTAGGATTCATCAGTTGTTGAACCAAGTAGTCGGTGAATAAACCTTGCCTGACCTGATAGATCGTGGTCTTCATTTGCTTGGCTTTGACTTTGAGAGAAACCCACGCATGGTAACAGCAGGCCAGGTGGTTGCGCTGCGAGCGGGCCTTGCGGCACTGGCATTTTTCCGAACCCGTCAACTGCTTGAAGCCTCTATGGAATTCCTCCACCTGCCACCTATTGTCGTTCTTGATCTCAGCGACAAACAGGTTTACAGCGTGGTCAAGGTCATTAGTAATGACCCAGTCAACGTCGCCGTTTGGGGCGACTACCTTGAACAGCTTCACCATAAACGGGCATTCTTTCAGCTTGACAATCAATCCCTTGACAAGGGTCTGACCATCGAATTCGAGTTCATTCAAATGTTGATAGCCAGTTTCCCGGCTCAGGCTCACCAGGCGGTTGCTCTTCAGCGGCCGCCGCTGCGGTGTGGTGAAGAAAGTCCACCCGCTGCGGTGAATCAGCTTGAGGTTTGCCACCGAGGCGTACCAAGTGTCGAAGAGTATCGTCTTGGCTCTAAGCTGCTTGTGGGTCACCAAGCGCTTGAACATTTCCTGGAAATGGTCATTCTTCGTCTTGCCATCGTCCTCGGGGCTGTAGACGCGGTAGTCGATGGGCCAGAAATCGCCATCGTTCCCCGAAGAGTGAAGGAGATTGACCAAGCCGATCCCCTTTACAGTACCGTGTTCATTACCAGAGTATTGCCGTTTGACCAGTTCGATAAAGTTGGAGTACTTCTTGTTCTGTACGCTGTCGTCAGCAATGACGACGGAGGTTTCCGAGTCCTCGATATGGGGGGCGACCGAAGCCCACAGTTGCGAGGGCGTAAAGCGTTCACGCCTCAGGAAGTCACTGACCGAATCATGGCACAGGTTGGGCTTGTGGTCGGCCAGGTTGGTGCAGGTGTAGTTGAACGGCGTGCTCAGCAGGTACTCTATGTAGTCTTTTTTCTGTAGCATTCAGTAAATTTAATCCTATTTTTTAGTCATAAGCGAAAGTCCTAATTTTATATTCCCGAGTTAATTTGCCATTTTTAAGATTATGTACATATTTTTTATGACTTTTTGTCAATTTTTGGTTGTAGACCAGTTTTGACTGCTGAGTTATTGACTGCACATTTACTCGACTACACCGCTTAATGCGTATTTAGTATAGTAACTTTTAATTATAGTTTAAACCACAAATAATTTACTAGAAATGAAAAGGATCACCTGCTGCGCGTTATTTTTTGTATTTGGATTCAACACCATTACATTTTGTCAAGATACACTTTTTTTAAAAACCAAAGAACAGATTCTGGCCAAAGTTCTGGAAGTTTCAGACCAAAGTATTACTTACAAAAGAAATGATAATATTACAGGGCCAGATTATAAAATGAATAAAGAAAAATTGGTAAAGATAAGTTTCGCCAATGGCTTACAAGAGTGTTACAAAAAAGAAAAACTTTTTGTAACAAGAGACGCTGTTTCTAAAATGCCAGAGAATAAGAAGAAAGAGGAGTCATTTCAAGTAAAAAATAACCAAGAAGTTGCTTACTATCAAGGAGTAACTGATGCATCTCGTTACTATCGTAAATATAAAGGAGCAGGGACAGGTACATTTTTCACAAGCCTGCTTCTTAACGGTTTTGTCGGCCTAATTCCTGCTGTTGCAACTAGCGCCAGTAAACCAAAATTAGAAAATTTGGGGTTTCCAGATGCGGCCTTAAATGCAAAATGGTAGATATGAAAGTGGATATAGAGTGACTGCCCATAAAATAAAGAAGCGAAGAGTGTGGACAAATTGGGCAATTGGTACAGTTATTTTAACCGCAATAATTGGTATTGCAGCCTCTAATATTTAAAATTTTGCAAAAAAATACATCTTTTATGTCAATGATTATCTGAATTATAGTATGTTCTATATCTGGTCATTTTTTCATGAAAAGGTAGTTGTTGAACTTTGCTTACGTTATTAAGATAATATAGACTTTGACGAAAAATAGTGGGTGTTCCTTATGAAAAAAAGTTGTGTATCATAGGATATGTATCAGGCCTTATTTTTTGTAAAACTTATAAATAGAATATAGTGTTCAAGGAATACAACTCATGTTTGGTACAGAGATACACAGCCATGATTTAAATTACAAATCATCATTCGAGAATGAAAAATATACTATCAATCACCGTTATTTTATTTGTAATACCTCTAATTTTTTCCTGTGAAAAACTGGGTATTATGCCTAAAGAAAAAGAAGTTAAGCCTACTGTTGATTTTACTTTTTCAGAGAATCAGGACGGAGTAGTTTCATTTTCAAGTGCAACAACTGGTAAAATCGACTCCTATTTTTGGACTTTTGGTACTCAACACTCTTCTAATGAAGCGAATCCGAAATATGAATTATATACAAAAAACGGAACATATAATGTACAGTTGCTCGTAAAAGGTCTTGGTGGAGATGCAATTGTATCTAAAGGCGTTCAAATAAAAAATATCAAGGGTAGACTTGTTTTCTGGATTTCACACCAATCTTTTTCTATTGATGTGAGTGTAAGTAATCAACGGGTGTATTTCAGTTTTGCAAAATAGGGAAAAAAAGTTGAGTTTTGAACTCACCCAAAACCTGCCCCCCCCCCATGACAGAATCAGAATTCGTGGCCCTGGCCCTCAGCAAGTCCGAGCAA
>Ga0209491_10006560_pt1 | contig 16030 bp, 4 predicted proteins | sample BON02_FD_187213 | JGI IMG/M metagenome (GOLD analysis project Ga0209491, IMG submission 187213) | Freshwater microbial communities from Lake Bonney liftoff mats and glacier meltwater in Antarctica - BON-02 (SPAdes) (version 2) | ecosystem: Environmental > Aquatic > Freshwater > Ice > Glacier...
GGTTCCCCTCGGCGAGCGCCTCGAGGCCGGTCGCCGACGGTGAGAGAGACTCCATGGTCGACGATGTCGACGAGAAAGATCGCAGCTAGATGGCGGCAGCTCAAAGAACAGCGCGAGCGACGCGCAACTTACTTCTACCGTTAAAGCGATCTAGCTTCTACGGTTAAAGTAAGGGCCGCCTCACCGCTAGTGATACCAAAGGGCTAGTGTACCGAAGGAAGAAACGAGAGGAGAGAGGACTCGCCCTCCTGTTCGCTCGAGCCTCCGCACGTGACCCCCCCGTCAGCAGAGCGACTGACGCAAGGGGGTTGTTCAGCCAGCGAATAGAGGCGCGAATAGAGGCGCGAGTAGAGGCGCGAGTAGAGAGGCATGTAGAGAGGCGAGCAGAGAGTCAAGTGGAGAGTCGAGTAGAGACTCGAGTAGACAGACGAGTAGAGCGGCGAGTAGAGAGTCGAGTAGAGAGTCGAGTAGAGAGGTGAGTAGAGAGTCGAGTAGAGAAGCGACTAGAGAGGCGAGCAGAGAGTCGAGTAGTGAGAGTCGAGCAGAGAGTCAAGTAAGGATTCGAGCAGAGAGGCGAGTAGAGAGTCGAGCAGAGAGGCGAGTAGAGAGGCGAGTAGAGGCGCGAGTAGAGAGGCAAGTAGAGAGGCGAGTAGATAAGCAAGTAGAGAGGCCAGTAGAGAATCGAGTAGAGAGTCGAGTAGAGAGGCGAATAGAGAGGCGAGCAGAGAGTCGAGCAGAGAGACTCGAGCAGAGAGTCGAGTCGAGAGTCGAGTAGAGAGTCGAGTAGAGATGCGAGTAGAGAGTCGAGGAAAGAGGCGAGTAGAGGGTCGAGCAGAGAGGCGAGTAGAGAGGCGAGCATAGAGTCGAGTAGAGAGGCGAGTAGAGAAGCGAGTAGAGAGGCGAGTAGAGAGGCAAGTAGAGAGGCACGTAGAGAGTCGAGTAGAGAGTCGAATATAGAGGCGAGTAGAGAGGCGAGCAGAGAGGCGAGTAGAGAGAAAGAGTCGAGTAGAGAGTCGAGTAGAGATTCGAGTAGAGAGGCGAGTGGAGAGAGTCGAGTAGAGAGTCGAGTAGAGAGTAGAGAGTCGAGTAGGGAGTCGAGTAGAGAGGCAAGTAGGGAGTCGAGTATAGTCGAGTATAGAGTCGAATAGAGAGAGTCGAGCAGAGACTCGAGTAGAGATGATGCAAGTAAAGAGTCAAGTAGAGAGGTGTGTGGAGAGTCGAGCAGAGAGGCGACGAGTAGAGAGGTGAGTAGAGAGTCGAGTAGAGACGCGAGTAGAGAGTCGAGTAGGGAGCCGAGTAGAGAGTCGAGTAGAGAGGCGTGTGGGTTAACCCTTGATATGGCGCCGGAATGCCGCCCACGTCGTGCGTATAGGCCAATTAACCAGTTGGTTATGGAAGAACCGGAGGAGGAGTGAGAGTGAACAGGTGAAGTAAGAGAGAGTCGGGGCAGAGTGCGCACACACCCACATGCCACATGGATGACATGGCGGGTGATGTGTGTATGTGTGTACTTTGCATGTTTGGCTGCTGTATGTGTGACTATTATAATACTATTAAGTCTGTTATTGACTGAGTGTGAGTGTGTGTGTGTGGCTGTGGGGCGGATCGTGGTGGGTGGTCGTCGTCTGGGTGTGGGCTGGTGGCTGGGTGGTGCCTATGTGTGTGGTGCTGTGGTGGTGGTGGGTACGTAGCCCAAGTAGACTGCTACTGCTGTCTGCTGTCACCTAAAGCAATGGCCGCGCGCTGCAGGCCGCAGGCCAAGAACATTTTCGGTTTGTTTTTGCTGTACAGCACAATGAGAAAGCTATACGGTATAGACAAGTTATTGTATCCACTGTATCCGATTATATCCGACTACATCCCATCATATCCCATCATATCTATGTCATATCTCATATCCCATCATATTCCACCATATCCTACCATATCCCACCATTATTTTTTTACCCCACCATATCAAAACCGGAATATCCCAAATATATACGCCAGAGGGGGGCTCTGTACTTGCGCATGTAGCGTCTGAGGATGTCGCTGACCGGCGGTGGCGTGTAGCGTGTACGTCTTCTTGTTGTTGTTGAAGTGGAAGTGGATGCGCGTGAGGCAGGTCGTGAGGTGCTCCGGAGTCAGGTGTCAGGTTGGCTTGGATGATTCTGTAGCATGCTACATAGCATGCTACAATGCTATGTATCCTCCCTCAGATGCTACAGTGCTATATAGCACACTCCACGTGTTCCTATATTTACACACTACTTTAGCCCTAAAACAAAACTGTTCCGCAGAGGCCAGAGGCGGCAAAGCCCGGCGCGAGGCCGGGGGTTTATGGAGGGTGGTAGGGTGGTGTGTAAGTGTGACTCTTGCGTGTTTGACGGGTACGTACAGTATGCATATGCTCCTCTGGCTCTCTGGCTACTGTCGTGGGAGGTAGTACTGCTGCTGCTGGTTGATCTTTGCCCCGGCCTCGGCCGAACTAAAGGCTGAAAATGGGGTGTTTAAACTACCAGATTCACCCTAGCCCTAGGCCTAGGTTTTGTAGCATAGGCATAGAGTGGAGCATATACTGTGTAGCATGTAGCGTCCCCCGATGCTACATAGCTAGGCTATATACTACAGAACATCCATCCAGCAGATTGGGGTCGGCTAGCGCGCCGGAGCTGGAGAACAAGAATATCTGCTCGACGTTGGCGCTTCGTGGGTCGTGGGGCAGGTACAATGAGGATGAGGCGAACAGCTTGAAGACGATGAAGTGCAGCTGGAGCTGGTTCTTGAATTAGAGGTCCCTGACATTCTCCTTTTTGGCAAAAAGGCTGGCTGTGCTCGCGAGGCCCTTGCCCTTGATCCGATATCGATATAGTATATATATAGTACGTATATATAGTATATATGGAGATGGATATGGATATAGCGTGTGTGATATTATTGTGGTTGAGCGTTGAGCTTGCTACAGCGCCTATACAGCTACACGTTATTATATTTATATACACAAGCTATGCAATATGTATAGATGTATACTATACGTAGCCTCCCTACCCCTGCCCCTGCCACCTGGTCCTGGTCCTGGTCCCTGACCCTGACCCTGATCCTGAGTCCTGGTCGCACTTTGCAAGTTACGACAGCAAGTTATAATCTGCTCACCATATAGCATGTATAGCACATAACCAATAAGCCATAGCCGATAGCCGATGCATTACATCGCACTTTTTGGGGAAACTAGGCTGAACCCAAAATCGAGTGGCCATAGCCATAGCTCGCTGACAGCTCTTCTATTTAAAAAATCGAAAAACTCTCCGCTAAAACCGGTGAGTTTTCGTGTTTTGAAGAAATAGGGATAGGGGGTATATTTTTTGTTGTTCGACTAGATTCAGATTCCCGGTGAAAAAGGCGCAAACAGGAGGCGAGGCGAATATTTTTTATTTTTTGGGGGGAGACGGCTGTTGGGAGCTGTTGGGAACGCGCTAACTCGTGATTCGTGACCACGTGCTCCTTGTGGGTGCCCGCCCGTCCGCAGACAAAATGGTCAGGCGGACGAGGCCGTCATTCTGAGCCATCCGGCGACCTCGTGAGGTGTCGGGAACCCTAGAAACCATCCATTCTCGGCCCTTGTTTCCAGTGGTAGCCGCTGTGGCCGCGGCCGCGTCCTTGTGGCTGGGTTATAGAAAAAACTGCGATTTATCGGATTTATATAAGCAGTAATATTTACTATATTTATACAAAAATAAATGGCATTGGCTTAATTATTAGCCATAACGGACCCATAACCATAACACATAACACACTTAATAAAAAAGCCGCACACCACCAGAGACAGAGATTCACATCAACTTCCACAACACATGTGCACAGGACAGTGGAGGACTTTTTTAGGAGCGGCATTGTGGTAGAATCGACAGGTCAACATCCTCCAAACACCTACAAACCTATCAAGCAACAATAAACACCCGGGCCCAACGCCCAAACGGCTAACAAACAACACACCCCTGCACGACACAGCTAGCTCAGCACGAGCACGGGCGCGCCTCGGCGCGCTCATTCGTCACACACACACACCACACGGCACACCACGCACACACACTCCATGCGCACACGACACACACGCGGGCATCGATACCCACCGCCCGAGCAAACATCGGCTCATAAAACGGCATGGACTGAGAAAAGCGGTCCCTCCATAGTAAACGGCCGAGCGCCTGCGCGTCGGCCAGGCCCAGAAAGCGAAGCGCCGGCAGTAACCAACCGAAGAACAACTGCGACCCGGTGGTGGCAAGAGAGGCACGGCCAGGGGCGGCGGCGGAGCCCCGCAGCGGTACGCCCGAGGCAGCGACGGCGGATCAGTGGTCAGCGGCGGACGCAGACTCAGACGGTGGCGGCCAAGGCGGAGCGCGCGGCGGGGGTGTTGAGTCGCTTGGCGCGCCCCAGCAGGATGAGGTCGGCCGCCTTCTCGGCAAGCGCGTATGTGGGCGCCTGCGTCTGTCCACCTGTGATGCGCGGCATGGCGCTGGCGTCGGCGACGCGCAGCCCGGCCACGCCGCGGACGCGCAGCTCGGGGTCTAGGACGGCGTTGGGGTCGTCGGCGCGGCCCATGCGGCACGACGAGGTTAGCGCGTTTGCCGAGTGGAGGCTCGAGCGGATGTACTCGTCCACCTGCGCGTCGCTCTTGACACCCGCGCCGGGGAACCTCTCCTGCCCGCGGAAGGGGTCGAAGGCCTTTGCTGCGCAGAGCTCGCGCGAGATCTTGATTCCCTGGCGCAGCGCAACCAGATCGGCCACGTGGTCGAGGTAGAGCCCCTCCACCTTTGGCTTGGCCAGCGGGTCGGCCGAGCGCAGCCGCACGCAGCCCTCCGTCTTGGGGCGGACGGCGACCACCTGGAACGAGTAGCCCGGCCGGAAGCGTGTTCTCCGGCCGAGCTGCATGAGCGTGTTCATGCCCGAGGCCGAGGTTGCGAGCGCCGGCACGAAGCGCACCTGCACGTCGGGCTGCTCCATGCCGGGCGAGGAGCGGAAGAAGCCGCCGTGATCGCAGGCGGCGCAGGCAAGCGGGCCCTTGCCGAGCAGCAGCCACCTGAACATGGCGAGCGGGTTGACGAGCGAGGCGTAGCCGCCGAGCAGCGCGTCGTCCGTCGCGGCCACCGCCTGGGTCGACTCGAAGCTCACCACCACAGCCGGGTGGTCCTGCAGCCCCTTGCCCACGCCGGGCAGGTCCTTGCGCACCGCGATGCCCAGCTCCTCCAGGTGCTCGCGCGGGCCCAGCCCGGAGAGCATCAGCAGCTGCGGCGTCTGCAGCGCGCCCGCGCAGAGCACCGCCTCGCCGCCGCGCCGCAGGGTGGCGACACAGGCGGTGCGCTCCTCGCCAGCCAGGTACTCGACGCCAGAGACGGAGAGCGGCGGCACTTCCCCGCCAGCGCCCGCCGTGCCGCCCTCGACCGCCAGCCGGCTCGCGTGCGCGCCCGTCCGGATCGAGAGGTTGGGCCGGCTGCGCGCCGTGGCGAGGTAGCCGCTCGCGGCCGAGCAGCGGCGGCCCGAGCGCTGCGTCACCTTGTAGCGCCCGTAGCCCTCCTGCGGCGCGGACCAGTCGTTGAAGTCGGCGTTCGGCCGGTAGCCGAGCTGGCCCGCCGCCTGCAGGAAGGCGCGCGAGAGCGGGTTCTGGTACGGAACCTCCTGCACCGACACGTGCCCGCCGACGGCGTGGTAGCGCGAGGGGCCTTCGCCGTAGTCCTCCGACTTGAGGTGGTAGGGCAGCACGTCCTTGGCGCCCCAGCCGCGCGCGCCCGCCGCCTCCCACGCGTCGTAGTCGGCCGCGCTCCCGCGGTGGTAGAGCATCACGTTGGTCACCGACGAGCCGCCCAGCGCCTTGCCGCGGCAGAGGTAAACCTCCTGCTGGTTCACCTTTGCATCCGCCTCGGACGCGTAGTCCCAGTCAAACTCGGAGCGAAGCAGCTTGGTGAAGGCCCACGGCACAATAGCGCGCTTGTCCCGCGAGGCGTCGCCGCCCGCCTCGAGCAGCAGCACGCGCAGCGCTGGGTCCGCGCTCAGCCGGTTGGCCAGCACGCAGCCGGCCGCGCCTCCGCCCAGGATGATGTAGTCGAACCCCTCCTCCTCCGCCGCCAGCCCGCCCGCATCGCCGCCGCCGCGCAGGCGCAGCGCCGCCGGGGCGCCGCGGGCCTGCTGGTGGGTCGAGCAGAGCAACCCCAACCACGTGGCTGAAATTACAAGCATTTTCACGACCACTCGTGGAGCTGGAGATTTCCCTGAAAAAAAAAACTTTGTGTTATTTGACTTTAATTTGACCATCTATTAATTCAACTATTTGCGACCATACCGGGGTGGGGCCGGGCCGCCGGCCTTCCGCTGGCCGCCTAGCTAAAGCTAACGCACTGCTCTTGTGAAGGGAGAACAAGCAGAGCTAGAAGGGGAAAACATCTCAAATCCACTACTGCAGGTCGAGGGCGAGGTGGAGTCCCTCTGACCTGCATACCACGACACCACACCTAAGTCTAAGTAACACATCAGTACAGCGTAAGGAGTTTAAATAAATTACCATTTATATTCAAAAAAAAAAAAATAATAATAATAATAAACAGTACAAGTTATATTATTTGCAAACATCCCTCTGTTTATGGGCACCCCCCCCCCTTCCCCCTTCATCGCACATGTAAAAAGATCTAGATCTAGCTAGCAGCCTTATTCATCGCACACGTAACACGTAAAGATCTATGCTCTATGCACTATATATTATAGAATATAGTAGCAGAAGTATAAGTTATGTATAAGTAGAAGTAGTAGTAAGTATACATATATATACTATGGGGCCAGGGCCAGGGCTGGTGGCACATGGCACATGTGTCGTCTCTTGTGGCGGTATTGCATGCGGGTAGCGTCATCGGGTGTTAGGGGCGTGTGGCGGGTGCGGCTAGCATGCGGCTAGCATCATCAGGTGTGGGGGGGGGTGCATCGGAGGTGCCGTCCGACGGCTAGCCGCACCCACTGCACGCCCCCAACACCCGATGACGCTAGCCGCATGCAATACCGCCACAAGACATGTGCAACCAGCCCTGGCCCTGGCCCCATAGTCCGTTGGCCGACGAGCGGCGCGCCGCTCGGATCGCAGTCCTTGTCGGTGGTGGACATGCACGTTGTCTGGGGCTTCATGCGCCCGGCCTTGGCGTTGGCGGTGATATTGTGCTGCGCACGCCCCTGGTCCGCCTTCTGCTGCAAGTTGCAAGTTGCTGAGCCGGCGCCGCGCCTCTTCCCTCTGGACCTGTTGCTCGAGCTCCGCGCGCTGCAGCTCGAGCCCCACGCGCAGCTCGAGCCCCACGCGCAGCTCGTCTTCCTTGTCTGCACGCAGGTTGTCTTCCTGGAGCTGCCTGGCCTTGAGCGTGGCGGACCGTTTGGCAACGAGCTTGGCGGCGGAGCGTCTGGCGACGAGCGCCTGGCGCTCCTGGACAACGAGAAGCTGAAGCTGCGAGGGGGCGGCGGGCTTTTGGCGGCGCCGCTCCACCAAAGTCCAGTCGCTGGTTTCCGGAGACATCGCGATTTCACGCAAACTTTCAAGTCCCGGCGGTATTTTTTCAAGTCGCTGGGGTGGGTGTTCCTCCGCCAAAATATGGCGTGTGTTGTGCGCGTGACCTGTATTTTGTTTTAAAATATGGCATCTGAGGGCTGGGTACCCAGCTTCTAATCTTAAAAGATTTTTTGAAGCAGGGTGCCACCAGGATAGAGAGAGAGAGATATAGCCAGACATGTTATATATGTTATACTGACTATGGGGCCAGGGCCAGGGCTGGTGGCACATGTCTTGTGGCGGTATTGCATGCGGCTAGCGTCATCGGGTGTTGGAGGCGTGCGGCGGGTGCGGCTAGCGTTATTGTATGTTGGTAGCTGTGTCGGTGTCTTGTGGATGATGTTCTGGATGCGGCTAGCATCATCAGGTGTTGGGGGGTGCATCGGGTGCCGTCCGAAAGAGCGACTGCCTGCTTGAAACACTCTGATTTTTTCTAAGTAAACATCCCGTCTCCGACTACCGATCAGTTAGGAGTAGCAGCCGTCTCCGGGAAAACGAACGCGCCGTCAAGGCCACCGACGAGGAAGCCACAGATACAATGAAGGCGAAAACGGGTCAAAGGTTAAACCTCGAGTGTAAATATATATATATGTGTACACGCACACATATATATATATATATATATATATATATATATATATATATATATATATGTGTGTGTATCTTTTTATATTCTATATATATATATATATATATATATATATATATATGTGTGTGTATCGGGTTAACTCCTATATATATATATATATATACATATAGATAAATAGATACATAGATAGATATGCATGACCCGCGTTTTGTGTTTTTTACACGGAGGTGATCGATGCAAAGAAAGACGAAAACGGGTCAAAGGTTAACCCTCGAGTATAAATATATATATATGTGTACACACACACACATATATATATATACATATATATATATGTGTGTGTGTATCGGGTTAACCCCGATATATACATATATATATATACATATATATAGATAGATAGATAGATAGATAGATATGAATGACTCGCGTTTTGTGTTTTTTTAGGCGGGCGCGCACTGTGAAGCCCACCGACACGGAGGCGGCCGATGCAAAAAAGACGAAACGATATACATATATATGTGTGTGTGTGTGTGTGTGTGCGCGCGCGCGCGCGTGCGCGCCTGTGCGTGCGTGTCTGTGTTTGTGTGTGCATCGGGTTAACCGCGTGTTTTTTTTTCAGGCGGGCAAGCACCGTCAAGGCCACCGACGAGGAGGCGACCGATGCAAAAAAGACGAAAACGGCTGCCGCGGCAAAAAAGCCGAAACTGCCTTCTGTTGCGAAGAAGGCGACACCGCCTACCCTGGCAAAGAAAGCGAAACCATCCGCAGTAGTGAAGAAAAAGAAGCCCGGTGTTTCCAAGGGCTAACCCGACCCCGGTGGGCGGACAGCATAATGGACGATTTCTGCAGCTCCACACTCAACAGGTCTCAGGGTTAACCCGAAAACTCCTTATGTTGCGAAGAAAGCGATGACGACCACCCTGGCAAAGACAGCGAAACCATCCGCAGTAGGAAATCAAAAGAAGCCCGCTGTGACCAAGGGCTAACCCGATCCCGGTGGGCGGACAGCATAATGGACGATTTCTGCAGCTCCACACTCAACAGGTCTCAGGGTTAACCCGAAAACGCGGGTTAACCCGTTAAACCGCAATATGAGGCGTTAGGGTTAAGGTTAGGGTAACCTAACCCTGAGACCTGTTGAGTGTGGAGCTGCAGATATCGTCCATTATGCTGTCCGCCCACCGGGGTCGGGTTAGCCCTGGGACACAGCGGGCTTCTTTCGGGGGGTTAAACCTAACCCCCCCCGGGGGTTAACCCGAGAAAGCGAAACCATCTGCAGAAGTGAAGAAAAAGAAGCCCGCTGCGCCAACAAATACAGCAGCGAGCCTTGTCGGCTAGAGTCAAAAGTGCCCTGTGCGCCTAAGTAAATGGCAGACCTGTTGCAAAGAAAGCGGCAACGACCACCGTGGCAAAGAAAGCGAAGTCATCTGCAGTAGGAAAGAAAAATGAGCCCGCTGCGCCAAAGCAAGCAGCGGGCCCTGTCGGCTAGAGGTAAAGGTTGACCCATACTGCCATACTCAACATCTCGGGTTAACCCGATACTATTGCACGACTATTGGGCGATATAAGACCCCCGCTCGACCTCCCTTGTGTATGCCATACACCATACACTATTGGCAATAACAATATCGTGTAAAGGCCAAAGTAGGGAGGGTATATGGAGCGAAGTGTAAGGCTAGGGCACCCACAAACTCTGTAGTTAGGTTGAACCAGACCCACGCTGCCACACACAACAGCTGCGCTCTCTGCGTTCCCAGAAGACGATGTCCAGTCGTCCCACTTAGTTTGCGTCTAAAACGGGAGTCGCAACCACAGGCCGTTTCCTGTGTTCTAACGAAGGTGCCCTGTGCACCTATGTAAATCGAAGCCGCTTTTTTTTTAATCAAACTGGACTAATTACGTTGGAGCTGTGACTCCGAAATGAACGACGGTTTCAGTTTCGACCCGCTCAATCGCATGTTCTTAATTGTTTTGGTTTAATGGGTACATCTAGGCTAAATCGCTGGTGATCCCGTCAGAACTTAAGGGGAAAATGTCGCTCATAGACATGAGCAAAAGCAATTTATCTATAGCGCTTACATAGTAGCTGCCGGGCACCTTTAACTATCGGGCGAACCCGAGCATGTGTTATTATGTAAACTGGTTCATTAAAGAAGCAACACCGATTGAGGCAACGCGACGGTTTCGCCGCGCGGTAGACAGATTTTAGCTCTGGCTTTGCTTTAGGCCTGCTGCAGGCGGCATGGCGAACAGCATTGTGCGCCTAGCGCTGGCGAAAAGTCGGTAGCTTTTGCCGCGCCTCTTAAGTTTGTGTTTCTCGAACAGAAAACTCCAACACCTGTGTGTGGGTCGTGGTGCCCCGTCTGCATGGTGTAAAACGATCAACGGGTCACACGCACACAGGACACGCCGACAGAAAACACCCCCGACACCGGCAAACACACGCGCACGACAAGAACAAAAAAACAAACGAACACCTCCCACAAGCACTTGACAACGCTCGAAGGTGGCGCAACGACGGTGCGTGCCACCTCCCACGCCCGGGCGGGTGGCCGCGCCGAAGTCAGCATGAGAGGTAGGGTCGACAAGCGATGCAGATGCTGCCGCTTATGGCGGCGACGAGCTTTGAGCACAGGGGGCCACAGTGCCTCCTGACCCTTGGTCGTTCGACTAGCCCCCCTCTAGATCAGTTCCCTGTGCGTGTGTGCTCGTGTCCCCTTTGTATTATAAACCGTCTGTGAAATTGTTTGCTGAGTGCAGCTCTCATCTATAACGCTCTGGCGAGAAGATGTCCCCGCCGACGCGGCAAGAGAGAGCGACTGTGTGCTAGGCCGTCACGGCTGTAAGGGTTGGATTCAGGAGGCAGGATACCCGGGCGCGATTTAACCTTTTCAAGATATTCGTTCACTTGAGGCTTTTGTGCACGAATCAATCATCCTGTTGTTTCTACCCCCCACCTGTATTGCTCACACTATTGCACCAACTGTTGCATGCCTTTTGCGCAATATACGATCGCCCCCCGACCCCCCTTTTGTATGCCATACACCATACAATATTGGCGACGGCAATATCGTGTAAAGGCTAAGGCGCGATGCGCATGGGCAGGGCATGAGGACTGTTGGTGGACGGCACGTCTGAGGTTAGCCTTCACACGATTTTGCCATTACAAATATTGTATGGTGTATGACACACAAAGGGGGGGTCGGGGGGTAATGGGATTGTGCGTACGTCGTAAGTATTGCACTAGTGTAGGCAAACGGATGATTGATTCGCGCACGAAAGCCTCGAGGTAAAAGAATATCTTGTAACGGCCAAGTCCAAGGAGCATGTGCGCATCAGAGCGCTGAAGGATGCAGGAGACGCGGGTGCGTTTGAGTGGGGTTGGTGCGCTGTGGGCCTCGGGTTAACCCGAGCGCTTAGTATTAAATGCATGCATGTATTAGTGAGTAAGAGTGAGAGTGAGTGAGCACCGTGTTCTCCCGGGTTAATCCGAGGTGGGGCCGGCTGTGCTGGCGGCGGTGTGCCGCTGGGGGCTATGTGCCCGCGCTGTCCTGGTGTGGGGAGGTGTCTCTCGAGGGTATACGTGTCATCATCATCGCTACTGGAGCGTTTTCTGGATGACTAGCCGGACGGGCTCGTGAGCAGCCCAGAGTATATATTATAGCTATAGCATACGCGTGTTTTTAAGTGCATGTGCATAGTTATATATGATGCCTTGGTATACAGAAGGCGCACACGCCCGCCTACAGTAGCGGTGGCAAAGAATAAGGAGGCTAAGGAGGCCGTTGCGTCAATATAAATTGCAGGCCTTTATCGGCTAGAGCTAGAGCTAAACCTATCTCTCGGGCTCGGCTCTCGGGTTGGGGTTAACCCAAGAACACACATAATTACCCGGGGTTGGGGTGAGGGTGAGTATAGGCATAGGTGATTTGCACATGCCGCGGTTGTGTGCCGCTGGTGGCTATGTCCGGGCTGTCCCTTGGTTGGAAGTTGCGGGTCAACCAACCCTAACCCTAACCGCGCCTTTAGCTAGTAAATACCACATAAAGAATCCGCACATTTCTATGACGTTATTCTACTCAAATATACATAATATATGTGTAGTGTCACAGATGTCAATATATGTGTATGGTATGATCATACACAATCAAAAAAGCTCAAACTCAAGCAATCTAAGATCCACACAAAGCCACAGTATTTATGATGAATGACTATATCCATATATTCTTTATTAGACACATATATATGCCTGTTATATTGGGTGTTATCATGTAGTATATATCATCATATATGTGTTTTGATGAGGTATAAGCGTATATGTAAAAAAAAATATATATATTGGGCCATTTCATTCATTTGAATGTTCTTGGGTTAGGTTAACCCGAGAATATGACTATGACTGCATTGGCATTGGGTGAAACCCGCCGAGGTAAAAAAACATCACAGACGCCTTATATATAAAGTTGTCGGGCGGGGTATAACGCGGGTCAAGTTATAACCGAGGGCGATATCACATCGCTTTGCTACAGTAGTGCACAGTACAGTTCCTGAAGTTTTTGTGTTTGCGGGCACAGACACACCACCCTGTTCCTGGGTGGAGAGTGACATAAGCAAGGTGTACTACGTACTGCGCTGCAAAGCCAAGTCTGACCAACTGCTAATGGTGTCGTACGTGTGCTTCAGTGGACAGTGACAGTGGATGCAGGCGAAGTAGGGACACCACAACCAGCGGCTTCCTGTCCCTCTGGTGCGAAACCACATTCTACCGTGCCGCGGCGAATAATGGTCATTTCGCGCGGTGCGGCTGCAGTACGTTTATAGAAGGGTTAACCCGAATCTCATCATATTATCCGCTGGCTGGCTGATCAGACAAGCGTGCGCGAGTGGACCCGGATTGCCCGGATTTCACACACGTCATAGTGGTTGTTTCGTTGCGTTCTTGTGTGGCTCAGGTAAGGGTAAGGCTCAGATCTAATACTAATACGTAGCACACACACGACACGCAAAACGAACTGATCGCGATCCGAGCGGGGGGCTGCTTGCTTGACTTGAGCTTGAGCGAGCGAGCGAGCCACAGGTTCAGGAGCTAGCATGGAGGCACTGTCAGTCACAATCAATTAATCAATAACATCCTCAACCTCAAAGAGAAACTTTCAAAGAGCCGCACACGAGCACACGCACCAGAGAAGCCACATCCACATTCCAGCACCACCACCACACGGGCAGCAGCCAGCAGACCCTGCGTCGCGAAGCGACGCAGGCTTGGGCTCGGGGCGGCGGCTAAGAGGAGAGAGTCGCGCAAGCGTTCTTGGTTGTTCCGTAGTAGCATACTATATAGCATGCTACAATGCTTTATAGCCTCCATCAGATGCTGTAGTACTTGGTAGCATAGCACTACTATTTCCTCAAATATTTGAACAATTTCGAGTTGACCCGATTACTGGTGCTGCTGCTGGCTGCTAGCTCACGCCCCGGACGGGCCCAAATGCTAAAACCTAGGTGTTCAAAAATACCAAAAATTACATCTAGGACAGAGTGTAGTACGTAGTACTATAGTGTAGTATACTATATAGCATGTATAGCATCCCCCGATGATGCTGATGCTATAGATGCTATATGCTACAGAACATCCAAGCAAGTGTTAGTTAGTTACCTTGCGCGACTCGTTCTCGCGCTCGATCAATATGTGCACGCCTTTAGTATTATACAGAAGCGCGCGAAAACTGCCGGGGAAAACCACCTCTGAACCTCAGGCGGGTGCGTGTCCTATACATATATAGAACAAAGAATAAGAAATAAAAAAAGACCCCTGGCGGGGCCCGCCCGCCGTGGCCCGCGTGATATCTTGCTTATTATACACTTTCACTATTAATAAGAAACTCAGTCTGTGCCACACGCACCATGCGGCGAATAACTACTATCTCTATCTACCACACCGCCACATCCAGTATCCAGACCACAGGCTACACATACACATACCCAAACCCAAAGAATGTATATACATGTAAATGTGAGTCCGCGCGGAGGGCACTCGCGCGGAGGGCACGATTTCGACCATACGAGTACGCTACGTGCGCTGGGATGTGGCTTCTCTATCTTGTTCTCGTGTGGCGCGCTTTGAGGATTTTGATTGATTGATTGATTGCGACTACACTACGTAGAGTGGACCCGTCCTCGTCCCGAGTGCGCTCCGCGACGCCCGATGGGCCCATCGTCACGCATCACCCGATGCTCATTATGCGATGATCCTCTCGCCTTCCCTCCTCTTTCCGCACTCCGTCGCCCCTCCTTCTACTTTGACGTAGCACGCAGCTCTCTTGCCTCTCCTCCGCGTCGCGTCTCCGTTCCGCCGCCACCGCCATACTACCGTCGCAGGAGGCACAGCGTGCGGCCTTTGCTCCCTGTGCGCAACGCGCAGCGCCGCGTTCACATTCACAGATTACAGACGATGTATACACACCGTAAATACAAACAAAGACCAAGAGCACACACACAGAGCCGCACACAACAAAAAAAAAGTTGCACACAGACGGGCGGGGACGACTGATCCGACCGAGAGTGGCTTTTTGAGTGCAGGGCGGGGCTCGGGTTAACCCTCGTCCGCCCTCTGCAACTCTACAAATACGGGGAGACACGTTTCTCCTGCTGCCCTAGGATCCAGGACCTCGCTCAGTTAGCAGTTGTAGAGGGTATAGGATGTAGGTAGAAGGCGGGGGTAGCGGCATAGGCGCCAGCCATGGTTTACTGCATACCCACATTATGTGCACCCCCGCCACCCCTCCTGGCTCCTGGACCCCAAATCTCAATAGTATACTTATTCGCTACGCGTATTATAATCAACTCTTATACCTTTCCGTAAATTGTTGTGTTATGTATTATCAATATAAATATAAGTATTATTATTAAAAAGAGTCTTTGTCTTTGTATTATGATTGCCATAACACATTAACAGTCATACATACGGATACGTATTTTCAGAAGGTTATTCGAAATTGGATCATGGTTCACGTATGTCAGATGTTTGTACATGACAAGGCATACGTACTTATTATTAGAATAAATCCGATGACCGAAGATCCGAAATTACATTTTGTTGGCTCGGGTTTACCAGGTAATCATATACACATACACAAATACGCGACGCGGAAACGCGGCAACTTGCCCTCTATATGAACCAGCGACTCGCCGCGGGTGAACAAGCTCGGGGAACGCTATCTGGCTTGCCGCACCTATCATCGAGGACACGTGGCTTGCTGGCCTCTCGTTCTCCACGAAACAGCGCCTCCCATCTCAAAGAAACGCGCTCAGGAGGCGCTGGCCGCACGGGCTTGGATGCGCCGTAAAACGTAAGACCGTGAGGTCCGAGTCCGAGAGAGCCCGCGGGAGTGGGAACTTACATAATGTCTTGCGTAAGTCTGACATAAGTCTTGCGCTGGATTTTTTTTTGAAAGTTTTGTTTTTGGTGCTGAGTAGTGAGTAGTATGAGTAGGTGAGAGAGGAGCGGTACCGAAATGTCTCAGAATTAGATTCGGATTCGGGGGTCGGTATTAGGATTAAATTGAAATTGGTATTAGTAGGTATGTATGTATGTAAAGATTCGGCGGCACCAGCACACGCGCGTACACGCGCACACAGGTCCGCGGCGCCACACCAGAGCTCCGGCGTGTCACAGACGCCACATCCCACGGCTTGTCCGCAGGCAGGCATTCCACACAGACCACCATAGGTAGCCCTAGTCTGTGTGATCGACCAAGGGGGGAGGGGGGGGGAGGGGAGCAGTAAGAAAACATTTAGGACTAGAGCCAGCCGCCAGGTTGGGTTTGTAGGTTAGGTTAAGTTAGTTTGGGGGTTCGGTTTGATTGGCGGCTAAGTCTGTGCCTAAACTT
>Ga0209491_10006562_pt1 | contig 16028 bp, 18 predicted proteins | sample BON02_FD_187213 | JGI IMG/M metagenome (GOLD analysis project Ga0209491, IMG submission 187213) | Freshwater microbial communities from Lake Bonney liftoff mats and glacier meltwater in Antarctica - BON-02 (SPAdes) (version 2) | ecosystem: Environmental > Aquatic > Freshwater > Ice > Glacier...
CACACTCTTTTCTTTCACAACACAAGCATGCTTACATAGCACGCCCTCCCTCCCTCCCTCTCCCCCTCCCTGACCTTGTGGCAGCTTCGATATGCTTTTGCTGGTGTCGTATTCTGGAGTGTTGTTCACATTTGTATCGGCAAAGGATTTCAATATTTCCGCAGTGCTTATGCTCACCCCTCCCTCCCCTCCCTCCCACCCTCCCTCCCTCCCTCACAGAGCTCTCCGCACGCAACCAAAAACTGGGCCAGCACCGCCTCTCCGCGCTCATGCACTCCGCAGAGGCTCGTCAATATTCACACCTTTCTGTTCATCGATTTTCTTACACCTCCCTCTCTCCCCTCCCTCCCTTCTTCTCTCTTTTCTATTGGGCACAGCAAGTGCCATAGCGAGGGGTGGCTACGAGACAGTCAAGCGAATGCAGGAGAGAAAGGTGGCCCGTAATTTCCTCGAGGGCATCTTAAACCGTACCAAAAAGACCAAAAAGTAATGGTGGAGGAGGGAGGGAAGGAATGTGTTGGGAGGGTATGATGGGGGTGAAGGAGAGAGATAGAGAGTGTGTTGTACAGAGGGAATAAAGGAGGAAGGGAGGGTGTGAGTGAAAGGGCGAGGTGGGAAGAAACGGAAGAGGCCTCTGGCGTCCACGGGGGAGAAGAAGGGAGGAAGGAAGGGGAACAGGGCAGAAGAGGAGGGTGAGGATGGCTACGACTCTGATTGCATCATCATCTAGAGGGAGGGGAGAGAGTGGGGCAGGAAGAGAGGGCCTGGTCGGATGGGGGGATTCTTAGGGAGACGTAGATGAGGACGAGGGAGGGAGGGAGAATGCAGTTTGTATGTGCATGATTGTGTGTAGTGGGGACATGTGCTATAGAGATAGGTGTGTCGTGTAGAGCAGTGGAAAGACTGGACAGATAAAGGCCGAGACAGACAAGAAAATATACATGTGAGAGAGGGAGAGAGCGAGAGTAAAATAGAGGGAGATAGAGATAGAGAGAGATGCAGGACAAAAGCAGCAAAGAAAAAGAAGAAACAGGTGAACATGTAGGTGTGTAGTGTAGAGAAAAGGAGAGAGGGATATACAGAGGTGGGGAGTTCACAGGAGGGCAGACACGAGCCGAAGAGACCGCAGAGGGGTGACCACAAAGAAACAAACAAGACGGAAGTAGACGCAGTACCTGACAGAAGCATCCCATGCTAAGAAAGAACAAACAAAGAATAGAACCAAGAATATTGTTTGATACCGTCTTACGATGTCCTCTTCATTCAAGTCTGCACACGAGGCCTCTACACTCATTACTTTCCACAAAGCCCATCCTCCCTCCTCCACTTACTGACCTACCCTCCGGCGGTCCACTCACACACATTCTTTGTTCAATCTTTGCATGCTCTTCCCCGCCACCACTCCACTTTGCTGCTGCTGTTGCTGCAGCTCCTTGGGCTGGGATTGCAGCTTCTTGTTCTTCTTGCCCGCACTCGTTTCCTTCTCGTCCTTAGAGCCCTCACCCTCCTTTTCCTCCCTCCCCTCCTTCTCCTCGTCCAGCTGTTTCTGCAACGCCGCCATCTCCGCTTCGCTCAGCCGCTCCACGGGATCTGCCTCTACCTCTTCCTCCTCCCCCTTCTTCTCCTTCTTCATCCCGGCAGAGGCCTTCCCACCCTGGACATCCTCACCCGCTCCTCCTCTCCCCGCCACTGCTACTGCTGCTGCTACCTCGTCCGCCCAGCTTTCGATCGGGTCGTCGTCATCCTCGTTTGGTGTATGCTGCAACACCTCCTTGGAAAACCACCGCAAGGCATTTTTGATGAGCGGCGTCCCTCCAACCCCACCCCCACCACTACTACTACTGCTGCTGCTGCCGCTGCTGGTCTTGCTGGTGCCTCGTTCCAAGCCGCTGCTGCTAGTGCTGCTATTGCTGATCGTACCACCAGAAGTGCCCAGGGGGATAGACGAGGAGGAGGACGCGCCCTTAGCAAGGTCCTCATTAGCTGCTCCGCCCTCTCCCTCCGCTGTCACCGCGACATTACTACTACACCTGCTGCTGCTGCTGCTGCTGCTGCCAACGCTGGTGCTGCTCAAGCTCGACTTGACCTCCGAAAACCACTTCTTGAATCCCCCACCCTCCCCCTCCTCCCCCTCCTTCGCTTCCTCCCCCTCCTTCCTCCTGTCCTCCCCCAACCCCGCAAACCACTTAGACACCGCCTCCCCCACAGCCTTCACCCCTCCTCCCTCCCCTCCCTCCTCTCCTCCCTCCTCCCCTCCCTCCTTCCCTCCTTCCAACGCCGCCTTCAACCTCGCCTCCCCCTCCTGTCGCGCCACCCGCTGCTGGAATCTCTCAGCCTTGTGTGCCCGTGCTTGCATCGCGACAAGCGCCCGGTCTAATCCTGCTGCTCTTGCTGCTTGTGCTTCTCGATCATTCAAATCACCTTGTAAAGACAAGACTTGTTCGGAAAGCTTATGGGTGAGAGTTTCCAGAGAAGCGACTTGAGCGTGGAATGAGAGGAAGGCATTGACCATGTCCGAGGCCCCGGGGACAGAGGAGAGGACGCGTACACGCACCCAACGACGACGCCGAACGCGACATTTCTTTTGCAAAGTGGTGGTGGTTCTGGTGGTAGTCGTGCTACTGCTGCTGCTGCCTTGTTGCTGCTGCTGCTGCTGCTGCTGCTGATGGTCCGGTGGTACTACAAGCATGCTAGCCGACCCCTGCCCCCGAATTAACTCCTCACAATCCACGCCATAACTCCACCCCTCCGCATCCGTCGCTGCACCAGCCCCCCCTCTTCCCCCCCCTCCTCCTCGCCCTCCTCCTCGCCCTCCTCCTCGATTTCCATTACCACCATCATCCACCCGCCACCCGCCCAACCATTCCCACCCTACCTTGGGAAGAGTGACTGAATCAGGATTTACCAACGCGGAAAAAATTGGGTCAGTGATCGTCTTGTCGTGGCGCCCGTACGTACTGCTGCTGCTCTCGGGCGTGGACAAAGTAGTGCATCGCAACACCATGTCCTGCAACTGCGATGTGGATTGGGAGAGATGAGCAGAGGCGCCGCTCCAGCCGTGGAAGAGGGACCATCCCTCCCATTCGTACAATTCTTCAGTCACCAAGGTATTGCTTAACACAGCTTCTGTCCACGGGCATCGCTGCAATAGTAATCGGACGTCTTCTGGAAGGCCGAGATCGGCGGAGGGGGGCAGGGTGTCTTGTTTTTTGACGGTACTGCTGCTGCTGCTGCTGCTGCTGCTGCTGCTCGCCTCTGAGGTGACAAGGACGCGCTTGAGTTCATCTACTTGCTTGCGCATCGACCTGAGCTCTTCCTCTTGCTGCACCGCTACACGCTTGCCATCCCGTCGCTCTTGCTCGAATGTGGCCAGGCGGGCCTTCAACGCCATCACGGACCCAATCACAGCATCGTCGTCGCTTCCTCCCGCGGTGCTACCACCCACCACGGCCAAAAGCTGCGTCTGCGCTGCCGCGTGCTTTTCGCAGTCCTGCTGGAGCCGCCGGGCTTGGTTTTGGGCGGCGTCGAGCTCCGTCTCCAGGGCAATCACGCGGTTGCAGCGTTTCTGCAACTCGGTCAAAAGGGAGGCCTCGGTTGCTTCCTTGGTGGCTCTCTCGGCGCGGAGACGCCCGATTTCTGCTCGGAGTACCAATTCGACAGGGGAGGGGCTCAAGAGGTCCATTTTATTAATTGTGCCGGCTCGGCAGGGTGGCACGTGATGATGTGTGATGATAAAGGGCTGCGGAGGGGACAGGAGGTCGAAGGCACCGCGGTTCCTAGGGGGTCTTGTGAGGCAGGCTGCAGCGAGCCTGTGGGTGGTGATTTGAAGGGAAAAAAGGAGAGGAAGAGTGAGAGTACAAGACCAACAAGCGTGTGCGCAAGGCATACGCAACATGGGCATCGGGCAAGAGGAAGCAAGGGCGGGAGCTGGGAGGAATAATGCCCCTCCCCTCACTCCTTCACGTCATTTTCGGAGTCTCTCCCTTCTCTAGCTTGACACCCGACACCACCTCTCCGCTCCTCCAAAACCCATCAAGCCGAGCCATCATCACCACGTCCTTCACGCTCACACTTCCTCTGTGCTTTGGTACGCTATCTCGCTGCTCGTTTTTTCGCAAATCCAGGCTTTGGGCGCTCAGTTTGGCGAGGCCGGGTCGCTGAGCGCGCCTTTCTGCGCCCGAAGAGTGAAGAAGGGCAAAGACATACACCAAACCACGACCCCACATTCAAGCACACACAACCACACGACACTTTCGATCTAACGCGCATCTTGCCCATCAGCGGAAGAAGAAGAGAAGAGGCTGCCAGCAACGGGTGCCCAATCAGTCTTTCGCTCACCCGCCTCCCCCCCTCCCAACAACAACACACTCATCAGGCTCAGGAACAAAACCGGGGCTTCTCTTCTTCTTCGTCGTCTCCCACCCCCCTGCCACCAGCACCGACACCAGGCATCATGACGCTCAAGGTGGAGGAGTTGAGCACGTCTCAACTCATAACAATGGTACATTTGTCTCGCGGGGCTCGGGCAAGGGTGGGTGGGTGGTGGGGAAAGAACACGACTAGGTGCCTCGTTCGAATAGTGCTTGACATGCCCCCCATTCTTTCCCTCCCCCTTTACCTTTACAGTTCATCATCATGGTCATGGGCGGCTACTTCGTGGTGGTGCACATCGTCTTCTTCCTCATGGACGTGATTAAGCTCAGCAAGATTCCGGGCCCTGTCCCCGTGCCTGTCCTCGGCAACCTCTACGACCGCATGGCCCTCACCTCGGTATGTATGTGGCACGAATTTTGGGGCCTGTGCCTCCGAGTATGTCCGCATATCTGCATGCTAATCCCCCCTGAGCATTCTAATGTCTTTGCCGACAATATAAGTCAAGCACACGGCTTTTTCTCCGCCCAGCTCCCTTCCCACCTAGTCAGACACTCCCCCTCCCTCCCCTCCCTCCCTCCTTTTCTCCTCCCCCCACAGTTCATCGGCTGGCTTAGCAAGCTCCGTCGCAAGTACGGGAAGATCTACTGCGTGTTTAAGGGCTCGAGGGCGTATGTTGCTCCTACTCACCCTCTCTCCCTCCCTCCTCTCTCAACAGTTCATCGGCTGGCTCAGCAAGCTCCGCCGCAAGTACGGGAAGATCTACCGCGTGTTCACGGGCTCGCGGGCGTATGTGGTGTTGATGGACAAGGTGGCTGCTCGTGAGGCGTTGAGCGACCCTCGTACCTTTGTCAAGGGGCCGGATTACAAGGAAAAATTCTCGTTTGTCTTCGGTGATGGCCTGGTGACGAGCGTGGGGGAGAAGCACAAGACGGACCGGGCGTTGTTTGCCAAGTATTTCACGCAGAAGAAGATTGAGATGCATTTGCCTGTGTTGTGTGAGCAGACCTTGAAGGCGATCAATGCTGAGATGGAGCCCCATGTGGGGCAGGGGCAGGGAGTGGTGGATTTGGAGCATTTTTTCTCGATTTTGGCGTTTAAGATGTTTTGTCGGTTTGCGATTAATCATGAGTTTCCAGATTCGGAGGTGTGGAGTGAATTGACCTCGCGGGGGTCGAATATTATTGGGGAGAGTATCGTGTTGGGCATCCCGGTGACGACGTGGATTCCCCGGGTGAAGAAGCTATTAGAGGACACGGAGAAGTTCCACCGGTGCTGTGATCCCTTGATTGATGCCCGGATTTTGGCGCATTCGAAGGGGGAGGAGATGGTGGATGATCCTTTGACTGTGATGGTGCAGGAGAAGATGACCCGGAAGCAGATGTACAGTCATCTGGTGACGATGCTTGCGGCGGGGCATGATACCACGGCGTTTTGCACTTGTTATACTCTGTTTTTGCTGGCTAAGAACCCCAAGATCCAGGCAAAGCTCAAGGCGGAGATTAAGCGGGTGTTGGGGACTAGGACAAATATCACGCCTGATGATATCGCCCAGTTGACGTATGCCAAGAATTGCTTCCAGGAGTCGTTGCGTATTTATTCGGTCGTGCCCCACGTGACTCGTGTTTGTATCCGTGATACCAAGCTGTCGTGTGGTGTGACCGTCCCTGCCAACACTGAAGTGCTCGTGCCCATCTGCCTGTTGAACCGCGATACCGACGAGTGGGGCGAGCCGATCGATGCCTTTGACCCTGATCGCTTCGAGGGGATCACCCGCGAGTCTCCTTCGAAGGGTTATTTCCCCTTTGGCTACTCGACGCGTTCCTGCATTGGCGCGACGTTGGCGTTGATGGAGGGAACGGTGATGATTACGTTGCTTGCGCAGAGGTATACATTTTTGGAGGAGCCGTCGTTTAAGCTCAAATTGAAAAGTGGGATTACGATGGTGTCTTCGAATGGAGTCAAGGTCCGCGTGGAAAGGGACACGGAGTATGCCTCGTAGGTTTGGAGGGAAGGAGGGAGGGGAGGGAGGGGGGGAGGGAGGGAGGAGGAGGGAGGAGGAAGGGATGTGGTGTGTCTGGTGTGATAGGTGTTTTGGGAGGATGACGCGTTTATCTTTTCGCTTGTTTTTCGTTAGTCTTTTCTCCCTCTTTTTCTCTTGCCTGTGGGACCGATGAGTAGGAGAGAAGAAGAGGGAGAGAAGAGTGAGGAAACATATGAAAGGAGAGAGGAAGGGAGAAGGAGAGAGTGAAGAATGAGCGCGGCAACACAATCGTACATACGTGAGAAAGCCCTCAAAAAGGGGGAGTTTATAAGCAAAAAAAGCAAGCACACAAGCATTTAGAGAGATAACCGGCTGCCGGCCTTGTTGTCATCGTCGGCCGCAGTCACACCCACCCACAGCAATTACAGCAGCAACAGCAGCAGCAGCAGCAGCAGCAGCAGCAGCAGCAGCAGCAGCAGCAGCAGCAAGAGCAAAACCAAAAAGACTTAGATTCGGAGACTCGAAAAAAAATAACAGAGAGTGAGAGAAGGAGAGACGCTGCAAGAACGACGATAGTAATCGAGAAAAAGGAGAGCGATGAATGGAAGGAGAGGACGGAGGGTTTGGAAAAATAATGAAAGAAGAAAGCAAACCGCTGAAGAGAAGGAGGACTGGTAGGAAGTAAAAACGGAAGAAAACGCAAAAGGAAAAGAATGAAAAGAGAGCGTTAAGTGAATGTTATGTGATTGTAGGAATGTCTGCGGATCTAGGACGAAACAAAATGGAAGAAGGGAATGAGGAAGGGAGGGAGGGAGGGAGGGCGTGCGCAGTACTCAAGCTACCCAGTGCAGCCACCCTGCCCTGCTGGGCCTTTGACTTCCTCATCACCAAAAGAAAGAAAAATGAACACATGGAACAAAACACTCATTTTCGCCTTTCAAAGTCATCAAAAATCATTCTTGTTGCTGCTTTCATGTATCTATCTGCGTTCACACCTCCAAATTTGCGTGCTCACTGTCATTTTACCTACATTTCACCCTTCCCTCCCTCCCTCCCTCCCTCCCTCCCTCCCTCTACCAATCCAAATTCGTCGTCCTCCTCCCCCCAGCCCCATTCGTCAACTCATTATCGGTCAGCGGGCCCGAAAGCTGCAGCTCCTCCAAGCGTCTCTCCTGGTAATACACCTTCAAATCCCCCGTCATTAAATCACGATTCGCCCACGCCTGGGTCGCTTCCAATGCGCCCTTCTCGGACTCCCTCACCCTCGTCAAACTCTCCATCCTCGCAACCGTCAATGGGCTCACCCCCGGCCTTTTCAGCACGCCTTCCGACAGCTTTTCGCCCTCTTCAAAATCAGCCAAGGCCTTAGTACACGCCTCAATAATCATCTCATCCACCTTCTGCTCATTCTCCTCACTCACCGGCAACTCCATAAAGGACCACACCTCATTCCTGAAAACCGCCTCCAACAAAAACGCATCCCTCCCCCCCAAATTTGAAAACCGCAAAAACTGCAACATCTCCGGGTCCACATCCCCATCACTCCGCACATCAAACGAAAACGCCATCGGCAATTTCAATTCAGACATCACATCCTCCTTATCATCAAAGAAACGATCCCCCTCCTTATTCAGCTCAAACGTCAAAGCACACAACCCCCCCACCAACACATTCCCCGCCACCGGTGGTGGGACGAAGCCATGGTCCTCCAAAAACTCAATCCCGCTCTTGGGTCCATAGGAAATAACAATCTCTTGCCCCTTCTTCGTATCGCGGTCCGCAACGACTTTCAACCCCTTCCCCCCAAAGATCCCCAGCCCCCCCACCTCCGGCTCATTCTGGCAGCCCTCCCCACGGTTGGCCATGTCCAAAAGCGGGGCAAGTCGCAGGCCGTTGTCCGCAAAAAAGGAGCGAGACAGCACCACGGCCACTGCCCATTGATAAGTAGCGAGGTCGAAGGCATCGGCCCCCAGCCCCGCCACGGCTCCACGCGCCAAGACGTTCGTTTGAATCCAGGCAAAATCCGCAGCTACGGCATCGATCAACGTTTCTTGCAGGTTGCGCGTGGACGACTTGGCGAGGACGGCTTGCTCGGCGGGGGACCAGAAGAGGGTGTGGTCGAACCCGTCTTGCCCCGCTCGGGGGAGGCTCTCCAACCACACGGCAAACTTAGACTTAGGCCCGAGGCTGGCCTCGTACAGCAGCTGCAAGGCAATCAACGACGCATCGCCCAACGTAGGCTCGAAGCCCCCAACGGCCTTGCCCACGGGCGACAGGCGCACGCTGTCCGTGGACAGGCACAAGGTCAAGGGGACGGTGGCGATTTGCTCCCCTCGTTTGATAGGCGCTGTGGCCACCAAGCCCATCCCCCACCCCGGTTGGCTCGCGGGTCCCACGCCGAGCTTGTTGGCGTCCTTGATTCCGTTCTTGTTGCACCATTCCAGCAGCTGGGGGACCAGGGCGGCCCGGTCTTGCGGCTCCATGACGGAGCTTGTCGAAGCGGCGGCGATGGTGGCGTAGGAGTGAGAACGGGCGGGGGCAACGACGGGCCCTAAGAAGGCCTGGACGCCCGAGCCTGCCGTGGCCAGTACGAGGAGGATGGCCCCCAGCTTGTGTATGAGCGATGTCATACTGCCTGTGTGTGTAGGGAGAGTGCGGCGTAAGCATTTGGTACGGAGGAAAGTGCAGCAGTTGTTCGAGAGGTGGGGAGGTTGGATCTATGCTCTTGGTCGCCAAGAAAGTCACTGCAGAGGCCTTGGCTATGCGTACCAGCACCAGCACAAGGACAGCATGAGCAGAAGCTTGGTGGTGGTGTGGGTGAGAGTAGGATGGGAGGAGCGCTGAAATTGCGTCAGGAATAGGGAGAGGAGGCGAGAGGCGAGGCAGGTCGACGTTGCTGCTTGCTGGAATGCCTTGCTATACATCCAAGCTAACCTCATACACCACACTACCAACACAACGTACACAGGACGGCAAGCAGTCGTCGCAGCCCGCGCGTAGGTCGCCGCCCTACCCGCCTCCTGCTACTGCTGCTCTTCCCGCAGACCTACCATTCCCGCAGCACCTCGAGCCTCAAGCCAAATCCCACTCCTGCACGCCCTCCCTCATACACGACACTACGACCACCATGCCGCGCGCACCCCTCAACAAGGTGGAGGACAAGTACCTCCGGAGTACGGCGAGCCATTCGGTGGAAGAAACCATGCGGGAAGCGCTCGTGGCGGACAACATTTTGCCAGCGCCGCAACGCAAGAATTTCATGAAGCTGTTTGGCAAATTTTTGGAGTCCCGGTCGCGTCCGCCCATTGACTGGACGGAGGTCGAGCCCGTGGAGCCCGAGATGCTTATGGACTGGGAGGCGTTGCCTAAATGCCCAGAAGACCAGGCGGTGCGGCACGAGCTGTTGGATAAGCTGGTCATCCTCAAGCTGAACGGCGGGTTGGGTACGACTATGGGGTGCACTTTGCCCAAGTCCGCGATTGAAGTGCGGCAGGAGATGACGTTTTTGGACATGACGGTGCGGCAAGTGGAGTATCTGAACTCGTTGTACGGCGTGGACGTGCCGTTGCTGCTCATGAACTCCTTCAAGACCGACGCGATCACCTTGCGGCTTCTCAACAAGTACCGGCAGCACAATCTGACCATTCACACCTTCATGCAGTCCTGCTTCCCCCGCATCGTCAAGGACACCCTCCAACCCCTACCCCAAGGCCCCTTCGACGAAGTTAACGAGGCAGATTGGTATCCGCCGGGGCACGGTGACCTGTACCAGAGCCTTTTTCAGTCGGGTTTGTTGGATAATTTGATAGAGCAAGGGAAGGAGTACATGTTTATCAGCAACGTTGACAACCTCGGCGCAACGGTCGACTTGAATCTACTCTATTACCTCGTCGATAACGATATAGAGTTCTGCACGGGCGTCGTGGACCTGACGCGGGCCGATCAGGACGGAGGGGTGCTAACTGCATACAAGGGCAAGCGGTTGGTGGTCGAGCTCTCGCAAGTGCCCAAACAGCATCTGGAAACCGTCGCCAAGAAATTCACGGCCTTTCACACCAACAACGTCTGGATCAACCTCCGAGCCCTCCACGTTTTGCTCGTGGAAGAAAAGCTCTCCATTGACCTAGTCACACACGAGCGCGTGGTCGACCGCCTCAAAATTCTCCAGCTCGAGACCACCATCGGCAGCGTCATCAAAGATTTCACCAAGGTCCTCACCATGAAGGTCCCGCGCTCTCGCTACCTCCCCGTCAAATCCACCTCCGACCTCTTCCTCGTCCAATCCTCCCTCTACTCCGTCTCGCGTGGCATGCTCCTCCCCAACCCTGGCCGGCCATACGCGAAGGACAAGGTGCCAATCGTGAAGCTAGGGGAGCAGTTTGTGCATATTCAAGACTATCTCGAGCGGATCCCTCATGGGGTTCCTGATTTGCTTGCGCTGGAACATTTGACCGTCGCGGGGGATGTGGTGTTTGGCGCGAATGTCACGTTGAAAGGCACGGTTATTATTGTGGCGAATGAGGGGTCGGTGATCATGATTCCTGATGGGACTGTGCTGGAAGATAAGGTCGTGACGGGCAATTTGAGGATTTTGGACCACTAATTGATTTTTGGGGGGAAAGGGAGGGAGGGAGGGAGGAAGGGGCAATAAGCAAATAAATAACTGTGTGTTTCACGTTTTAAAGTTTGGGTTGCGAATTGCCATCGGGTGCTGATATTTCTTTCTTCTCACTGGTCTTGTTCTACGTACGGAGAAGAAGAGCTAAACATGCATCCGACAGGTAAGGGTTCTTTTTTTTGGGTGTGAAGCACACACACACAGCACATCCCTCAATTCATTTTCTGTATAACTTCAGCTCATTGTTTCTTAACCTCTCTCCCTCCTTCCCTTACATCTCCTCCATCAACCCCGTCTCGCCCTCAAACTTATCCAACAACTGATGCTGCTGCTCCTCCTCCAGCTCCTCCTCCGAAAGCTCATCCCCATTCTCACCCTCCTCGCCCTCCCACCCTTCCACCACCGTGTCCTCCTTCCACTCCTCCTCCTCTCCTTCCTCCTCCCACTCCTCTGCCTCCCCCTCCGCCTCTGCCAGCATGGGGTGCACCGCCGCAGCCTCCCCCTCAGAAACCCCCACTTTGAAAGGCTTGACCGGCGCAAAATGCGTGAAAATATTATCGAAACTCCTGCCCACCATCGCCTGTGTCCGTCCATGAATCGAAGTCGCGGACTCATACAAACACATATCCCCCGCGGCCATTTCAATGAAGTGTCGGCGCCCGTCGTGATCGAGAATTTGCAAGGGCCAGACTTTATCCACGTCCTGACCCAAATTTAGGATAGCCGAGACAACATGAGTCACGCCAATGTCAACGTGATCACGCAGCACGCTCCCGTTGTAGTAACGGCGGATACCATAGGTACTCGTGGGCTTGAGTTCCTCCCCGCCAATCCACGATTCGAGGATGGGCTTCATGGTGCTAAGACAAGTTCGCGCATGGTATGGTCAAGGGTCACAACCGTCGTCATGCTCTCGTAGAAGTTAACATGCAGGTCGTCCTCGTTCCAGCCTTCGTCCGCGCGCTTGTGCTCGTTCTTCTCCAGAAAGTCTTGCAGGCGCCGGAGTAAGTTGGCAGGGATACGTTGCTTCCTGAAATCCACATCAGTAAACGTCTTCACAGTCGGAGGCTGTGCTTCATTTTGCTTAAGGCGAGAGATGTTGGTGCTGCGACGGCCTCGCCACACCTTCACCTGATGCTCCGTCAGCTGCAGCACCTCAGTGTCCGCTGGCCCCGCCAAGAGCTCCGAGATGACGATAGGCTTGCTGCCATCCGTAATCACAGCACGGGCCATCAAACGCATGTTGTTCTCCACATCCCGAAAGATGAGCGTGTGGCCCAAGAAGGAACCAAAACTCTGCTCTTGTCCGGGGACCAGCTCCATGACCCGCACTTCCCTCGCCTGCCAATCCCGCGACTCCCAAAACACATTGACGGGCTTCTCCAAGTCGTTTCGAATTTTGACGTCAGGTAAGCGCTGTTTGTCCCAATAGAAATCGTCTAATTCTTGTTGGCTTGTGGGTGTGAGCTTCGTGCCTTTCCTTTGCAAGGAATCGCCCGCGGTGAAGTAGATGAAGGTCTTGCAATCATGCACGTCGAAAAAGTCCATCAGTTCGTTGCTAGGAGTCTCCACCAGGACGTTGGCCATCTCGTGCGTCGCGCCGGGCAAATCCATGAGACTAAAGGGGAAGCCCACGTCGTACAAATCGTGGATGCATTGCTTGTTGGAGAAGCTAACCAGCGTGTTTTTCACCACCGTGCCCGCACCATCCGTGACCCCCACAATCTCGAGGCCGGCCAGGGAGTCCAGGCCCGTGAAGTAATGGACGGCGTGAGCCAGAGTCGGCAGGGCGGCGAGCCCCAGGGCGACGGTCACGCGGCCGCGTTTCATTGTTGTCTGTGCCAGAGGTATTCCTCTTGTCTGTGTGTGGGGTGTGTGGTGTGTGTAGTGGTGATGGTTGAGACGCTGGTGGCTGACGCGCAGGGCGGTGATGGTGCAGGGCGACCCGAGCGGCAAGGGAAGGAGAGAGCGGTGTCTTGCCTGCCTGTGGCGAGTGTGGGGCGGGTGTGTAAGTGAGTGATGTCTGAGGTCTGTGTGAGCTTCGAATATGGGCTATTGCATGCGGGGCCATATGGTTTGGTTTGAACTGCTCGCGCTCTCTTGCACAACGCAGCTTTCGTGCAGACCCACGCAAGTGCCTGCAGCATCACTACAGTGAGCTATTTATTGTGCGTGGGTGCTTAAGATATAACACAAAGCCACAAGCGAGGCACTGGGACATGCTAACCATATGGTGCTTCGCTCCGACGAATGCCGAACCATCGCCCGCTAAACTTCAAGTCCGACCTCCCTCTGCCTCTGCCCTTGTTGCCTCGGTGCACCTTTTCTAAAGCCCCGCGTATTTCTTATTGCCCAAGCATTGTTCAAATTAGTCAGTACTTTCTTCTTTTTGTACACATCTACACGCGCTTCTCCTCCTACATCTTCCCACTCCCCCCAGCACCAGCACCTCGCGCTGCCACCTCGGTCGCCAACTGGCCGCATGCACTCGACTCTTCCCTCCCCCGTGGCGGTCCTCACAAAGGTCGGCCACCCGCCCTGCGTCCGGACGTGGGCTTGAAAGGCCAAAATCGTCTCCCACGGCGAGGGCTTCCATCCATTTACCCCCGTGTCATTATAGGGAATCAAATTGATCTTCACCCCCTCCTTCCCAAACGGTCGCAGAAACTCCACCAGAGCCTCCACGTCCGTCAACGCATCATTCACACCTTCAATCAACGTGCATTCAATAAAAATATCAGTATCTCCCCTCTGGGCCATCACCTCTCGAAATGCCTCACGCAGCTCCACCATCGTCGAGCTAGTGGTAGGAACCAGGGCACGCCTCATCTTATCTGTTGCTCCGTGCACAGACCACGCGATTTTGGCCTTGGGCATGTCCAGGAACCGCCGGACGTGGGCAGGAGATGGAGCTACGGTGCTGACGGTTACAAAGTTGGGGGAGAGGGCGAACGCGTGTGCGTCGGTCATGGATTGTAGGGCTTGGGAGACGGCGAGGGGGTTGTTAAGAGGCTCGCCCATGCCCTGTTTTTATTTTGTGTGTGGGTGTGAAGTGAGTGGTTGAGTGAGTGCAGGGTGAGAGTGGGGGGGAATTAGGAAGAACATGACTGAGTGGCCTGACCACCCTCTTCCCCTCCCGCTCTCTCACGCACGCTGCTGCGTAAGCAGCATAGGAAAGCGAGTACATCCTCCCCCCCTTTTCATATCTCACGATGCCGCACACCTACCATGAAAACAACGTTTCGCACATGTGGCAACCCATCCTCCCTCGCCACCTGCAAGGCCAGCTGAAGCTGCATCAAGATTTCGTCCACGCTTAAATGCCGGATAAACCCCATCATGCCCGTCAGACAAAACGCACAGGCCTGCGCACAGCCCACTTGCGAGGACACACACACCGTCGAACGTGACGCCGCAGTAGAAGCAGAGGATTTGGCAGTCTTGCCAGTGCTAGGAATCACCACGCTCTCCACCATCAACCCGTCATGCAAGCGCACCAGCAACTTGACTGTCCCACAAGGGCTACGAGTCGTCTCCGCCACAGTCCAATGAGGAGTCTGCACCCGTTCTAGCAACAACGCTCGGGTTTTGGTTGTTATTCGCTCGTCGAAGAGTGGGGCCTCTGGGTTGCTTTCATACGGGTCGAGGCCTTCTCGGATGGCGCGCCAGACCATGCGGGCCCTCCCCTTGCCTTCTAGGACTCCTTCCAAGCCTGCGGTACCGAGCTCTAGGAGGGTTAGCTTCTTGGTTGATGGGAGGGAAAGCGCGCTGTCAAAGATGGTCGGTACCGTGGGGATAGGGCTGGTGCTGGTGGAGACGGCGGCAGCCAGGGCAGCGGTCCGAGGGCGCCTCCTGCTGGTGCAAGCAGAGGATAGGGAGGGGCGGGAGCTTGGCGTGACGAGGAGGGCCGAGGTGGACGACAGCAGCAGCATCATGACGGGCAGAGCTAAAGCTGTGTTGCATGGCCACCGTCGCCCTAGCCGTGGTATTCTAATGCTTGGAGTAGGAGTGGAAGTGGGCTGCGGCGTGTTGAGCTTGCCCATGTTGTTTTGCGTGTGGTCTTCGATGACGATTGATACTTCCGCTTTGTTTGTGTGACCTCGTCAGCGCAAAAAACACCACGCCAACGCCGTCCAGGGCAAGACTAGGAGATGCTGCCTGTGTCGTAGGGTGTGGGGGAAGCGTGGGTCAGTGTCTAGATTGTGAACTGTACCTTTGAAGGGCAAGGGAAGCAGCAGATTGAAGAGCTATTGGTATGGTAGCCTACCATTGGTAGGGCGATGATGACGATGACGGCAAGCTTGAAGCTTCCCTTCGCAGGACCATTTCTCTCATCCTTTTGCATAGCATGAATTCTCCTTTTGCTCTGCAAAAGGAGCGTGATGACGCCATCCAAAGCTCCTTTCGCTATTGACTAAATTCAAATCCTACTCCTTTTGTAGGGAGTTCTTCTTCTGCTGCTGACTTTAGAGACCACTTGCTCCGCTAATTGACATGCACCCGGACCCTGGAGAGGTTGTTCGCTGGTCTATGTTGATGGAACATTGTTGCCCAGCCAATCACAACCCCATCCGAGCGCCTTTTGCTATCGTTTTTGTGGCTGCAAATACGGCCAGACAGCCCTCTTCAGAGGAGGTTGCCGGGGTCAGATCAGTGGCATAAAACAATGAAAAGCGATCAAAAAGCGCAAAAAATGCTCGAGGCGTCTGGCCACCTACGCCCCCAAGTCCCTCCATGGCCATGACACTGCTGCTCTTTCTTAACTTATACAATAATAACGTTCTAAAGTAGTGCACCCTGGATGCACACATTTCCCCTTATCCTCCTTCGCCCTCCTCAATTTCGGCAGCTCGACACCTTCCATAGTAGCAGTGCAGGGCTCCCTCCCATTCTTGCCGTCGCTATGCAGGCCGGGCCATGCCTTCTTCAGATGGCCACACCTCCCACACCTGTGACCCCCGGACCCACTTGCAGCTCCCCCCCCTACCCCACCGCCGATGCCACCCCCTGCCACCGCTGCTAGCATCCCTCCTCCTCCTCCTCCTCCTTCTCCTC
>Ga0209491_10006563_pt1 | contig 16027 bp, 15 predicted proteins | sample BON02_FD_187213 | JGI IMG/M metagenome (GOLD analysis project Ga0209491, IMG submission 187213) | Freshwater microbial communities from Lake Bonney liftoff mats and glacier meltwater in Antarctica - BON-02 (SPAdes) (version 2) | ecosystem: Environmental > Aquatic > Freshwater > Ice > Glacier...
AGTGGGAGTTGTTAAAACTCCTGCCTTCACGCCAGCCGGGGAAGACCGCTCGCGTGCTGCACGAGCAATTGGGAAATGCAGGTCATGAGGTAGGGAAGCGCACCGTCGAGAGGGATCTCATCGAACTGAGCCGCATTTTCCCGATTACCAGCAATGAGATTTCGATTCCTTACGGATGGTATTGGACACCGGGAGCCCGGGTGGATTTTCCCGGAATCGATCTGGCCGAGGCGGTTTCGCTCGGCCTGCTCGAAGACATCCTGCGACAGTTGATTCCGCAGAACTTCGTTGATGCATTGGAAGGTCGTTTTTCCGCTGCCAGCGAGAAACTCAAAGCCCTTCCGAAAAACCGGCACGCGAAGTGGGCGGATCTGGTGCGCTACGTCCCGCCCGGCCTGCCTTTGCTCAAGCCCACCATCAATCCCGAAGTTTCCCAGGCCATACAGGAGGCGTTGCTACAGACGCAGCAGTTAAAGGTGACCTATCGCAGCCCGGGCGCGGAGAACGCCAAAGAGCTAACCCTCCATCCGCTGGCATTCATCCAGCAGGGCGAGCGATCCTATCTACTGGCCACAACATTCAACTATCCGACCGCCCTCTACTACGCGCTGCACCGGATGGAGGCAGCTGAGATCCTCGATGAGGCTGCGAACCGGCCTGCCGGGTTTTCGCTGGACGAATTCCTCGCGAAGAGCGGCGGCCAATTCGGCGACGGAAAGATGATTTCCCTCAAAGCCAATCTGACTGAAAACCTCGCCGAGATCCTCCGGGAAACCCCAATTTCATCCGACCAGAAAATCACAAACCGCGCCGGGAAAATCACCCTGACCGCCACGGTCAAGGATTCCTGGCAGCTCCACTTCTGGATTCTTTTGCAAGGCTCTTTCATCACTGTCCAGAAGCCGGTGTCCCTACGGAAAAGTATCGTCGCTCAACTCAAAGATAGCCTCGCTAATTACGAGTCATAACCAGCCTCCGATTCGCCTTTTTTAAAAAATCCCCGCAGTGCGACGCATTCTGTCGCGGTCTCTTGCCAATCTCTACTCTGTCATGCGCAACCTCTCCAAATCAAAGATCAACGCCTTCCACCAGTGCTCGAAACGCCTGAACGAAACCCTGAAAAACTACCCAAAAGAGTAGTGGGTATCCCCGCTCCTTGAGTCCACTCGGGCGTCACGCCCGAGTCCAAAAATTCCGTCAAGCTCCTCCAAGCATCTCACCTTGACCAATTCACCAAACTAACTACACCCACCTATCACTAAATGAAGTCCAACATTATATTCGAACCACACATCGGAGCAAACTACGGCAAAGATTTCTCAATCTTCAAAAAGAAGACCCTCATCCTCGGCGGATCCCACTACATTGACGAAAGCGAATACGATCTAGCGAAAGCCGCCGACCGCGCTGACTTGGCCGGATTCACCCAAGAAATCATCGGCATGTATCTCGATCCCGAATGCAAAGGCGCATGGAAAAGCACCTTTTCCAAGTTCATCAACAGCGTTTATGGACACCCCGCCAGCCAAGAAGAACGAAAAGCCCTCCTGGATTCCGCAGTCTTCTACAACTACCTCCAGGAAGTAGCCGGAGACAACGCCTACGTAGCAAATCAATACGACTACAACGCCCCAAAACACCTAGAAGCCCTCAAAGAAGTCCTAGACCAAACCAAACCAGAAGTAATCATCTCCTGGGGCGACCACGTCTGGAAAGCCCTACCAAAAGATTTGGGCTACGGGGAGAGGACACAGGTAAAAGGCATTATAGCCAACAACGTGCCTTTCGATTATTGCTTTGAATACCCGTATCTGGATCAGGAGATTACCCTCATAGGCCTCTACCATCCTTCATCTAGCCACTATGTGAAAGACGTCTATCGTGAGGTCTTCTGCTCAACGATTCTGAATCTGAAAGAAACTGGCTTTCCAATCTAATAACATAACAAGTTTTAAATTATGAACAATGAAAATTTTTCTGTAATCATCAATAAGTTTAAGTCTATTGTTCTTCAGATTGATCATAACGCGGTTTTAAAGGATGCAAACTCAGCCGGGATCGCAGTTGGAGCCATTTCTGATTTCAAAAATCATTCCCACAATTATTGGCGTATTGAAGACATAATGAACACTTATGCAGGATTAGCTGCACGTTACAGCGCATTAAGTGGAGCTACTGCTGGAGTTGGTGGCGCCGTGACGTTGGTCACGCTAGGAGGTGTTGATTTAGCGAATATGGCAGCCCAACTTTACAGATTAGGTCAAAGATTAGCAATTTTGAACGGTTTCGATCCAAGTGATGCGATACAAAAGGAAAGGATAAATGAAATTTATCTTTGCGCTCTTGGCTTTGACGGTGTAGCACAAGCAGCAATCAAGCAACAGTTGTTACGCGCAGCGAATATTGCAGGCAAGCGCGGAGCATACAGTAATCCAGTTCTCAAGCTAATCGTTATCGTAGCAAGCAAATTGGGCAAGGATATAACATCTAAAAAAGCAGCTTCTTATATTCCGGTGGTGGGGTTTTTCATTGGCGCAACTGTAAACTATGTTTTTGCACGAACTGCTGCGAAAACCATGGTAAAACTATACAAAGAGGAATATTTCAGAACTTGGCAAGCTAGGCAAGGTCAGAGAAGCAATTGATCAGAGAGTGTATCATCAGCTGAGATCGGACTTTCCAACGTGATTTTCCAAGAAATATAAAAATTAAAAAAGCCCCGAACGAACAAATTAAAAAATAAAATAAAAAAAAGATTCCTCCTATTTATTGTTAAAAATTATGTCATTCCAATTGCAGGAATCCTACTTGAAATTGTCCTCAAAAGATTTACATCTTGGATTGTAGTTACTCTAAAGGCTGCACTACGTCGCAGACAGAATGAGGAGGAGGAGAATGCCGTATCAGAAAAAGAGCGCGAAGAAATCTCAATCCGTTACGCAAAGTTCAACGCCGACCTCGATAAAATGGAAGTTGATGCGCCTGCTGCAATAGCTGACATTTTGAGTTCCTCATCTGCTGAATTTTCTTCTAAACTTAGTGAGCGCACAATTCTTACTCTCGATTCTATAGCTGATGAATTACCTCTAATCGACAGCCCAAATCTTACTAACAAACAAAATAAATAAAATTATGTCTAAAGAATGCCAAAAATGCAAACAATCAAGCGCTCAGTGACAGATTATCAGGGTGGCTATCGTGGAATTTTGAACGAAGAATCGGAAGAATTTGTGGAGGACGATAACCCTGGGAACCGTTCGCCGGAGACCTTGGATGGTGATTGTGCTTATTGCGATAGTTGCGTTGAAGAGGCTAGTCAGAACTGGTGGAAGGAAGAACAAAAGACATATTTACATGATGAGGCAGGTTATACCCCTAACGATGAGGAATACGGGAGATTTTAGCGACTTAAGATGTGAACTGAACGTCGGTGGGGTAGGTACTTCGGCTCAATCTTGAGGCAGGTGTCTCATTGCCACAGTTCACCAGACAGAATCCGCTTTCGCCCGATTTACCACGCCCGATAGCTTTTGTGGAACTCCCTCAGCACCATTACCCCGAGCTTCGGGAAAGGTCTCGGAAAAATGGTTCCCATCGTAAATTCCCAAAAAATATGAAAGAATTCCTTTGAACACGGGAATCAGCTTGGCAGAAAGGGGGCGTGAGTGGGAAGAAAAGGCGTTAGATTTCGCCTTGAGCGGAATGGGTGGAGAAGTTTTCGACCCGCCATTGTGTGTCGCGACTTGATAGTATCGCTTCCCGAGGAAATAATCACTATTTACTGCCGTTGCTAGTTCCCTGCCTGAAACTTATGTCTGGCGACGGTGCGATCGGGACAGGGTTAGGCTGGCCAGTAGTTCCCGACTAGGAGTCCCTCGCTTATCATGGCTTCACCTTTGAAAAGCACAGATTTTGAAGGATGTTTGAGCCATTCGAGTCTGAAGATTTGCTCGGCTCCATGTTTCTTGGTTATCACGAGTTTCATCATTAACGCATTTTTGACATCGGGTTCAAACCATGTAGAACGATAAACACCCTCAAATTTTTTGCATTCTAGCTCTGTATTGCCCTCCTGCATTCTGTCTGCGGATTCGGTTTGGGGTCTAGTGGATTGATTGTTCGCGAACTCTCCAGTTAAGTTTCCGTTGTCAGTAAGTCGATAATTGAAGTGACCAGCTAAGATTGCCATTTGCCGACAGTAAAAATTGGGGTGTTATAATCAAGAACGAATCTTAGTAGTGCCTTGTTTCACAGAGTAGAATGGTGCTAAAATCGAGGTGAAGACTTTAATTAAATCTTGAGAAATACCAGATTGAAATAGCTTCTTTCTATCTCCCTTCGATCACGTCGCGGATGCATTTTTTGGCATCACGGTATTCCAATTCAAAGAAATCTTGGTAATGTAAAGATTCGTCTGTAAAAGCCCGCTACGGAGCAAAGGCTCGCCGCACTGGCAGCCGATGGAGCGTAGCGGAATCGGCTGCCAGTGCGGCGGCGCGCCGACCGCCTCTCAGCCCTCTAGGGTTGTAGGCGTCCGCCCAAGACCAGATACTGAAGATACAAACCAAAAACAGCACTAGCCATGAACGAACACAAACAGACTACCCAACAAGATCTACTCATCAACCTCCTTTTCGACGACGGCCTTCAGAATGCCCTACCCAGAATCGCCGAAATCCTCATTAACGCCGCCATGTTACTTGAACGCGAAGCCCACATTGGAGCCGACCCATATCAGCGTGGCGTCGAGCGCAATGGCTACGCCAATGGCTTCAAAACACCCACGTTCCAGACGGGCGTCGGTGCCTTGGAACTCTCTGTTCCGCAGGTCCGTGAAAGCGACCAGACCTTCCGCACATCGCTGCTCGAAAAGGGTTCACGCAGTGACCGCGCTCTCAAATCCGCCATCGCCACCATGTATGTCGAGGGTGTCAGCACGCGCCGCGTCACCAAGATCATGGAACAGATGTGCGGCTTCTCGGTCTCCTCCGGCCAGGTTTCAAACCTCAACAAGCAGCTCGACGTTGAATTCGCGAAATGGCGCACCCGACCGCTTCCCGAGATCGCGTATATGTCCATTGATGCAACCTACTACAAGGTTCGTATCGACGGAATCGTCCGGGATTGCGCCACTCTCATTGCTTACGGCGTTCGCCGTGTGGACGGCAAGCGCATGATCCTCGGCGTCAGTTGCGCCCTGTCTGAGGCGGAAGTCCACTGGCGCGGCTTCCTCGTCGGCCTCAAGGAACGCGGTATTGGCATTCCGGATATGGTCACATCAGATGCCCACAGCGGCTTAAAAGCGGCTCTCAAAGCCTCGTTTAACGCCACTCCTTGGCAGCGTTGCCAGTTCCACCTCCAGCAAAACGCCCAGGAATACGTCACCAAGCAGCACCTCAAAAGCAAGGTGGCCTCGGACATCAGAATCATTTTTAACGCCGACGACCGCGCCCACGCTGAGGAGCGGCTCAAGGACTTCGTTAAAACCTACGGAGAAAGTCAGCCCAGACTCGCCGTATGGGCAGAAGAAAACCTCCCCGAAGGCTTTACCGTATTTGCGCTGCCCGAAGCCTGTAGGAAGCGTTTGCGAACCTCCAACGGATGCGAGAACGTCAATGGTCAGATCAAGAAACGCACCCGGGTAGTCGGCCTCTTCCCGAGCGAGGAATCACTTCTGAGACTCGTAACCGGCGTCCTAATCGAGATCTCCGAAACCTGGGAAACCGGCAAAACCTACATCAATCTCAACTAACAGAAACCAAACCGAAAACACAAAAACAACCACCTTCAGAGAAAGTTATCAGCCGCTTTTACAGAAAAAACTTTACGCAGCCGAAATCTTTATCAGGTTCCACACGAGAATCTTAAAGCCTGAAGTAAACCTCCTTTTCGACCTCAACGGGATTTTCGACTCTAAATGCCGCCCTCGCCGAGTATGGATTTGAATCACCGCTCGCTGCGTTAATTTCTCGTACTCGCTCGTCCACCGTCCTGCTCGTTTTCCCGATTCTGAGGAGCGTAGGAAGATCTCTTTTCGATAAGATATAAATCCAGCTATTACCTCTTTCAAGATGAGGGCTCAAATTTTTTTTAATAAGAGAACGCGCATCAAGCTTTTCAATGTTCGCAAGGCATTCGCCCATCGTTCTAGTATCGTTTTCTTTAAGAGCTCTGCGAAGTAACGGAATTTCGGTAGCTATCGCCGACAAGCGAAATTCCTTTGGAGATCCGAAAGCAGTGTAAACTGTGAACCAGTCTACCTGATCTTGCTTCCAGCATCTGTTACATATTCCCTTAAATTCACTCAGATAAACACGGGTTGCCTCAATATCGATTCTATCCCCTGAAAGCAATGAGAGCACGCCTGTGCAAGCTAGATCGTATCGATCTTGCATTGTTGCAGAAATAGGAGACATGCCAAAACCGTGAATCGGAGGGTTTTCTTTCATTGGAAAAAGAAATGTTAGGGAGCTCCTCGCTGTCAAAATGGAACTTAATCCATTATAACTTCCTCGGTAGGTTAGTCCTTTCGGATTGATATTCGAAAGGGAGGATTCCTGAAAATCTAGTGCAAGCGCTCAATTTTCCGGTGTGATTAATTTTGCTCCAGTTGGACGTGGGAGTTCATCCGTGGTTGCCGGAAATTCACCCCCAGTAGCCTCGGCGGCGGCGGTATGGAGGGATCATTCACACAACAGAAACCGTTTCACCGAGGGTCACGGTGACGGATTGATCGATACGTCCATAGGCGCTTCCTGCCGTATGACAGGTGATGTTCCCCTCCTTCCAAATGCCTTCACTGTGGGTATGTCCGCACAGGACAATGAATCGTGTTTGCCGCATCCGTTCGGCTGCGTTTGAGATCACTTGTCCTCCCGCTTGCCAGCAAAAGCGAGCAAGGGCAGTCGTATCGGAATTTTTTCCCTCATGCCAAGCGGCCTCCGGCCAAGGCGGGACATGGGTTAAGACGATCACGCACGAAGCGCCCTCTGGCACTGCCACGAGCTGCTTATGAAGATGCTCCGCGCTTTCCTTACCTAGCTCCTTCAGCCGGGCGGTCAGGTTGCGGGTTTTGAGTTCGGCGATCAGATGCTCGTCGTTCAGTTCCATTCTAGCAGCATCGGCACAACCGGCGGAGGCATCACCCCAGCCTCCGCTTCCACAAAGGTAGAAACCTTCGATAAGTTGCAATGGTTCCGTCTGGCAGCCCGGTTCAAAAACGATAACCTGGCCTCTATGGTGGCACGCCAGTTCCGAGCGAAAGTCGGTGATACTCGCGTAGTAGTAATCGTGGTTCCCAGCGACGAGCGCGACCTTTCCAGGGAAAACCTCCTTGATGCGTCCAAGCATTCGGGAAAAGATGCGGGAGTTCGCAGTGTCTCCACCCAGCAGAAGCATGTCCGCCGAAGATTTTTCGAGCTTTTCAAACCATTCTTCCACCAAAGCACGAGAAAGATGATCCAGATGTGCATCGGTAATCCAGAGCAGACGATTCATGAAGCGAGCCTATTCAATCCCACGGCTTCTACAAGCCACAGTAATCTCGGTATCCGCCGATCTAAGATTTATTCTCTATGCGACGCATTCTGTCGCGAAGCTCTGCTAATTTCTAATTCATCATGCGCAACCTTTCAAAATCCAAGATCATCGCCTACCGCCAGTGCCCGAAACGGCTCTGGCTGGAAATTCACAAACCAGAACTCCGCGATGACTCCGGCTCTGAGATGGCGTTCCAGATCGGTCATGAAGTCGGCGATATTGCCCGCGACATTTACGACCCGGAGCACACCGGGGATATGATCGATATTGGCGAACTCGGACACGGAGCAGCCCTTGCCCTCAGTGCCGAGCTGCTGGCACTTGGAGAGAAGCCTATCTTTGAAGCCGGTGTGACGATTGAAGGCGCCCTGGCATACGCGGATGTGATGCTGCCGGATCTATCCGATGGAACGCTGCGTTGGAGAATGATCGAGGTAAAATCCTCCACGGGGGTCAAAGACTATCACCGCGATGACATTGCCGTGCAGACCTACATCGCCGAAGAATCCGGTGTCAGCCTCACTTCGGTCTCGCTGGCACACATCGACAACTCTTTCGTTTACCAAGGCGATGGCAACTACAAGGGACTTCTCTATGAAGCGGATCTCACCACGGAAGCGCAATCGCGCAGTGGTGAGGTGAAGGAGTGGATAGACCAAGCCCACGCGGTCGTCGCTCTGGAACAGGAACCCGAGGTGGAAACCGGCCCACAGTGTTCCACTCCCTTCACCTGCGGCTTCTGCACTTACTGCAACCGTGATGTCGTGTCCCCGGAATTCCCACTCAGCTCACTACCGCGTCTCCATGCGAGCAGACGGGCGCGGATCGAGACAGCTGGTCACAAGGACTTGCGCGACGTTCCGGACGAATTCCTCAACACTCTCCAGAACCGGGTCAAGCAATGTTCCATTTCCGGGCAACCGTTCTTTGATGCCGAAGGTGCCGCCGCCGACCTCGCGCCCCACGGATTCCCCGCCTATTTCCTCGATTTCGAAACGGTCATGTTCGCCGTTCCGATCTGGAAGGGCTGGCGCCCCTATCGGCAGATCCCGTTTCAGTTCAGTCTTCACCAGATGAATGAAACTGGAGACGTCCGGCATACGGAGTTTCTCGATCTCACCGGAGCCGATCCCTCCGAATATTTCTCCCTAGCATTGATCGATCAATGCGGAACGGAAGGCCCGGTCTTCGTCTACAACGCAGCCTTCGAAATGACCCGAATCCGAGAAATGGCCGAGCGGTTCCCGCAACACGCTCCTGCGCTAGAGGCCATCAACGCAAGAATCGTGGATCTACTTCCCATCGCCAGGAACCGCTACTATCACCCCAGCCAACACGGAAGATGGGGTCTCAAGGCCGTCCTTCCTGCGATATGCCCGGATCTTTCCTACGACGACCTCGAAGGCGTCCAGGACGGCGGCATGGCCGTCGAGAGCTACAAGGAAGCAATCTCCCCGGCCACCACGCCGGAGCGGAAGGAAGAAATCAAAAGACAGCTGATTGAATACTGTAAACTGGATACTTTCGCGATGGTGCGGATGTGGGAGGTGTTTAGTGGGGGGCGAGGAACGCTTCGTACATGAGCCGGGTGGCTTACTTGTCTTGCGTTTTTTGTTTAGAGCGGCGTATTCTAGAATAATCTCTATGAGTTCGAATTTTTCGATTAAAGACAGCTTCCAAGGGATTACAATGCCCTATAAAAGGACGCCTGATACCCATCTATTCAGGGTCTTTTGAAGTCACGGTTCAGCTTTTCGAGCAACCGAACCACCTCAGGATCACCGAGGAACCTCTCCACTTTCTTGATCGCTTGTTTTACGAAGTCGTCTTTCCGATGGTAAGCATACCACGCCATTTCATCGCCGGGGATCATTCCATCATTTTGGCTTCCGAAATGAAAATTGTTTCTCTCGAACAGTTTGCAGGAGCTGTGAGGGTGAGGATCTTCACGTTCCATAGCTTGCCTAACTGGTTTAAATTCAGGCGTGGCGAGAGCTTCACTCATCCCAGCCGAGTCAAATGTCTTCTCATCCCATAGTTTTAGAACGAATTCATATTTCCAGCCAAAGCAAAGAACCAAACTAGATGAGCCAAAATCCTCATGATACCAGCGGCTATCTTCTCGGTGTTCGTTCCACCCTTCGCATTTCCATCCTGCTGGTAGATTCTCTCTGAAATGAGCCCGGATTTCCTTTGTTGCCGGTGCGAAGAACTCCGCCCTCAGGTTATTTACCTGTGCCGCCAGTTCGATGAATCCAATCCAATGATCCTGATCCTTGAAAAGACCAACCGACTCCCTTACTTCTTCATTCGTCATGGCCTGAGTTTTCCCAAAGTTCCGCGTAAAAGGCGAGGAAGGTTTTCAGCCTATGGTTATCCGGTGGAATCTCTACCTCGCCCCAACTAGCGAACAAGTCTTTCAGGACGACTATAACTATCTCAAGTGGCACCTCCACGTAGGGAACGGCATCGAGTTCGTGAGGTCTGCAACGGCTTTGTATCTCCAGCCGTTTGCCGACGTGTGGCACAAGATAGATCAGCTTAAAGCTATCTCTCGTAGCCTTCGCCTTGTAGTCTAGACTGGGATATTTCGTGTGGACGTGACTGTTCCAATAACGGTAGAGCTGCGAGCGTTGATCCACCGCCCAGTTCGATTTGTTCTCAATGATCACAACACTTGGAGGTGCTGTCCGTGTTAGGCAGATGTCGACATTTCCTCTCTCGACCGTAACCTGCCACGTCCCTTCGCCAGCGCAAGGCACTCCGATTAGATCAAGAAAAGCGATTAGGAATTTGTTGCCCTGCCCGTGCTCACCATTATTCTTTAGGAAATCACCGATCAGGCGGCTGTGGGTCGGTTCGGTGATGGGAATCCTACGGAGAGGATTGAAATTCTGTCCGGTCCCCCGGTTCTTTATCGTTCCATCTTCTTTCAGAAGCAGCCATTGACTAATCACCTCCAACGACTTCCTCCGCCTCTCCTTTCGATGCTGGCGCAGCGCCCCCATTCGCCCAATCACTTCGCGCATAGCCTCGGGCCGAGGCGTGAGACCTTCAGTCGTCGCATTCATGGCTGGATGGTCTCGCGCATTCTTCTCGGAAACTCGATTTCGAGATCTTCAACCGAGAGCTTTCCCTTGGTCAGACTCGAGACACTGGATGTTTTTTGTCCGCAAAATTTGCAGTAGTAGTTAGCCATAGGTATTCAATTTTTTGCCGTGTTAATTCGACTTTTTGGAGCGGTTTCTAGCAAGCCAAATGATCAGAAATATAGGTCTTCCCCGATTTTGCTGTTGGTCTGGGGATTCGGGCAGGATGAGATCGCGAATGCGCCTCCCAAGGCGGATAGCGTTCTTAGCAGTTGGCTGGAATCGAGTTTCGGCTGGCTCATGCAGGCGATTCTCACCCGGAGCTGCGACAAGAAGCGTCGTGGTCAGTCGTGTTTTGTAAATCATCCGCCCTCCAACACCGCCAGCAACTGCCGCGCCCGGCTGACGGCCTTCGGATTGAGACGCTGGCCTTGGACAGAAAACTACAGCCCCAATTTGTATTGCTCCAGCCAACCATTGACAAAGCCCCTGGTGGCGGAGTTCACCGGACGATTGCAGGATGCTTCCAACTCACCAATCGCCCAGTTTCCGTCCGACTGGCGAGAGATCGACAAGGTGGCGCGGCTGGGATGGAGCACCCGATAGACATAATGATCCCCAGCCACCACTCTGCCAACGTATCCGGCGACGCAGTTTTTCTGCTCCCGTCCCTCGGCCATGAACTCGGCTTGTGACCGCAGCGGGACGATCCGATCTTTTACTTCGGGCAGCGGCGGTAAAGGCAGGGAACCATGAGTGCCGCGAAGATTCTCAAGCTTCTGGAATTCGGCGGATACCGATTCGTGTATTTCCCGAAGCCGGGCAACAGAGGTGAGGTTGGTGAGCGGACGCTCGTCGGCAAGCTCGGCTTTCATCGCGAGGGTGTCGCGCAACAGGGCGGCGATCAACGCCCGATATTTTTCCTTCGGTTCGGAGGCCGCTTCTTCTAGTAAGTGCGGCGTCACCGCCGTGTGTATCTGGGGAGTGAGAATCAACTCCATCACACCGAGATTGACCACGGGCACGTGGGCAAGCCATTTGGCTGTGGTTCCGTCAGGCCGGCGCAGGGCACGGAGCAGAGGCTTCCACAAGCGCGGATCGATCGACGCCGGTGGAATTTTACGAAAGAGTTTAACGCGCGCGGCGGAGTCGGGAAGCTTGAGCAGTTTCAGCAGGCTGCGCTGTGGCATGCTTCCGAAGTCAAGGGTGCTCCTCGGGCAATCCGCATACCAATCCGCCACCGCAAAGGCGAGCACCGGGTTGGCCGCAGCCAAGTCCAGCACCCGTTTGTCGTGCGCCAGCAGGTTGAGCAGGTGCCATTGATGGCTGCGGAAGCCCTCCAACACCTTGGCCACTTCCTTGGGGAGCGAGAACCGGAATAAATCGAAAGCACTCTTCCGCTGCTCGGCGAGGGGCGGCGATCTGCGAACGCTCGGCTTCTTTCAAATTGGAAGTGCTTCAAATAGGCTAAAATCCAACTGGCCTGTCTCCTCGGGCGAGGGCGTTGATTTCGCAGCCTTCTTGGTCGATGCCTTAGCTGAACGGCGATACGGTGCGACAAGACGGAACTCCGGGACAAACGGCTCCCAGAATTCGCCGGCCTTCGCCAAGGCCGTCGGCTTATCCCATCCTCGAATTAGCATCACTTCCTCTTCGCTGAAAATCATCAGCTTGCCGTCCTTGAAACGGTAGCCGGGAGTTCGGGGACCGGAGGACGGCGGCATGATTGGAGGGTGCCTGAATTTCTGAAACGGCGCAATCGCGTGCTGTGTATGGCATCTGGAATTATGCCACATCCTCCTCGATCTTGCTGAGAAAGCAGAAATCCAGGAGCGAATATCCGGTGACTGATCAGAATCAGGAATCCCCTGATTGAATGCCTCTACGGGATATCCATCCCTTGAAGTCCGGGCAGAACGTGCTGAAAACGGCAGGAGTTGTTCTGTCGGGGTAGAGGGTAACTGAGATCATCTCGCAATCTTCCCAAAATGCTCCAGAAGATAGCCCGCTGTCAGTTCGAGTCGTTCTGTTTCCTGGCTCTCGTCATAGGCCGTGAAACCCCACATCACACCTGCTCCGACTCCGACAACGACCAATCCCACCCCTGTGGCAGCCAACGCAGTTCCAGCTACTGCGGATCCACCTCCGATTGCTGCCATCGTGGCGCTAGTCGCAGCAGCTCCACTAAGAGTCGATATGGCTGTGCCGGTTCCCGCAACCCCGTAGGCGGCTACCAATGAGGTGGTTGCCGCCATGGCGGCAGCTCCAGCCACGCTTCCGACAACTCCGGCGGTCGCCATGCGATTGGCGGATTCGAGATCCGCATACCCCATGAAATACAACCCGTAGGAAAATACCGCTGCTGCAAGTCCGCCTCCAACCGATGAGCCTAAAAGATTCGCTGAACAACTGGTGCTCATACCCATGGATGTGGCTACTCCCCTGGTGATGGATAAGCCCGCACCTGTTTCCATAAGTATAAAAGTGGTTCCTGAACCTGCAAGATAGCCTGTTGCCCCGGCTCCGGCTCCGATCAAGGTATTCGCTCCAACCTGCTTGAAATCCACGTCATCCTTTATCCAGAGCTGCACTCCCAAATCAATAACACCAGCAAAAATTCCGGCTCCGGCACCGGTGACACCGGATCCTTTGGTCATCGATTGCAAGAGAGACCTTGGCTTGAATTCGAGATTACCCGCCAATGCCGACTTCGATAGCTCACGAGCCTGGCTGCTGACTTCCCGGTTAGTCAGCATCGACTGGGTGCGCCGCAATTCCTCTGAAAATGCCTTCGCCAACGCATGATGGGTAGGCCCACCTTGTTTGAGAGGTAATTCAACACGATTGAGCACCGTCAACTTTGACTCCATTACACCGGTGCCCAACAGGGATGCGTCCTTCACCGTTATTACCAGTTTTCCGTTCACAATCTTCTGCCTGAAGATTCGGCTACGGTAATCAATTTTTCCATCCGCTGCAGCCTCGAAGTATTGGATGATGTTTTTGGTTTGCCGCTGCACCAATGAGATCTGTTCAGGCTTTGCGCTGAGCTTCCATGGGGATTGATTGTTCTCCCTCCAGAAGCGAGCACTCTCTCCGTTGCTGAGTGGAATTTCCAACACATGTTTGCTGGATAGGGCTGAGGGCGCTTTGCTCAGCTGTATCGTCCCGGAAGAAAGTTCACTTAACCGCATTCTCAGCTGACTTGCTCTTAGTTTGAGGCGTGGCGAGATCCACTCCGGAGACATCTGCCTTCCGCTCTTAGTCATCCCTAGTGCCGAACCACCCGTTTTGACCTCGCTAATCATCAGGTCGCTGATCAGCCCGTCCGGAGAAACCTTCAGGTGGATTAGGTCGATTCCCTGTCTTCCTACGATCTGGCGCATTGGAATCCATCGGGTGCCACGATTCAGATAGCCTGCGACATGATGCTCCCCGAAGTTTCCTTGCAGGTGCTTCATGTTCAACCGGCTCTTAGCGATGGAGAGATCCACCCGGCCAAGAGCTTGGGATAAAAGCGTGGTGCTGGCAACTGCACCCCCCTTCAAGGTGTCAACGAGGATAGTATTTGGAGTCTCATCCGCCTTAGCAGCCGTGAGCAGGAAGAGACACAGAATGTTGATACGTCGGAATGCCTTCATCAGAATTCCTCGAGTTTCTTTTTGGTTTCTGAAAACGAGAGACTTTTTTGGATTTCCGCCTGCTCTTCACCGCCTAGTTCCGACAGAAGACCGGAAAATACTGCCTGGAAAAACTGAGCGACCTCCGGTGACAGAATGGACTGGTCGATCTTTCTGATACCATTCTTGTAAAATGCATCCTTTGCATCCTTATTCGTGCGGATCCTTTTGCCGTCATATTTTTTTCGCGTTTCCTCGATCACTTCCGTGGCCCATTTCTGGTAGCTGGCAAACTGCTTGGACTTCAGTTCAGACATTTCCCGATACATTTTCTCATTCAGTTTAGCTGATTCCGTCCTTGAATTAGGCCCCTGCAGCTTGCTGAGAAATTCGGCACATTTCTGACTTGCTGCCTGGCAACCAATGATCCGATTCTGGATTAATTTATCATGTTGATACGGTCGTTTATCCCAAACCGCTTGTGCGATTTCGAGATCCTTCGCCTCAACGGAGTCCTGCACCATTTCGGCTTCCTTTCTGAGCTTCTCGGGAAGCGCCATCAGTTGATCCCTGAGCTTCGGTGTGACTATTCCAACTGATACGCTCCACACTTGGTTGACGGCGGCTTCAGTTCCCTGCAGTGCAGATAGCGCCGCAGTGCGGTTCACGGGGGAAGGGGCGGTGGCGACGAGTTTCGCGGCGGTTTCCAGGTTGGCGAAACGTAATTCGGCCAGATGAAGAACCTGATGAGCCATGACACAAGACTGAGCCTCTTCCAGGCTCCGGTTCACTCGCTTCGCGACTTCGGGGGAACCTTCCCTTCCTCCGTCAATCTCCTCCAGAATTGAAGTCAATTCCTCGATCCGGGATTGGAGTTTACCGAGGTCTGAAGCGATCGATTCAAGGGGAACCTTCGACAGTTTCTCATAGGTGTCTGCGGGGGTTGGGACCTTGATTTTAGGTGTGGCATCCTCCAGTTCGAATGCTGCAACCGTTTCAAGCAACTTGCGCACGTCCGGCACGTCCTTCGGACTTACTCCGTAGAGAGCATCTTGCAAAAGGCTCAGAGTCCCCTGAAGGATCTGAACATTTCCACTTTCGAGGGACCAGTCCGTGTATTTCCTTAGGAGGTCTAGATCGCCCGGTTGGTCGCTAATTGCATTCGCTACATAGACCAGTGCCAGATCCAGATCCCCTTGGTCTTTTGCTTCTTGTGCCAACTCCAATGCTTGTCCCGTGTTGGAAGTTCCGGACGGTAAAGTGACCAAAAGGCGCTCCGTTAGATTTTCCTGCTGCTTGAGTGCTTTGGAGAATCCAGAGGCGTTCGCCTCGGAGCGATCCTGAAGGCTACGGAGATTCTCTTCCTGCCGGACAAGGGCTGCAACGACCTTGTCGGAGTTGATCGACTCAAGGTTTCGGTCAGCACTTTCCATCCAAGCGGTGAGCGACCTCAGGTCTTCCTTGATTTGAGCATCTCGCTTCTGCCCCTCATCGCGAATGAAATACAATCCACCGACGGTAGTGATCCACAGAACCCATCCCAACCAGGCGATTCGGCGTCTTTTCTTTGGTTTTTCTTCCGGTTCTTCGCTCATGGGATTTTTGAATTTACAAATGTTGTATAGAGAACTCAATCTCCTTTATGGATCGGTCAGGGCAAACGCATTTAAATTTATGATCTCCTGATAATAAAGTTGTACTTTGTAATTACATCCCAACAATCACGGGATGTCCGCGACACATCCACCAGATCAGACCCCTGTAAATCCCGCCAAACCA
>Ga0209491_10006568_pt1 | contig 16013 bp, 14 predicted proteins | sample BON02_FD_187213 | JGI IMG/M metagenome (GOLD analysis project Ga0209491, IMG submission 187213) | Freshwater microbial communities from Lake Bonney liftoff mats and glacier meltwater in Antarctica - BON-02 (SPAdes) (version 2) | ecosystem: Environmental > Aquatic > Freshwater > Ice > Glacier...
CCCCTCCTCCTTCTTCTTGGTTGAGGAAAGGGATGGTCCTGCGAAAGCAGCAGCAGGGGGCAAGCGAAGCCAAATCCGAGGAAGAAGCTTCTGTGGGACGTGGTGGAAGCAAGGGGGGAGAGAAGGAGTCAAAAATTCGTATAAGATTGATATATAGCAGCTGCAGCTGAAGGAAAGGAATAAAGAAACGAAACAAGCTTGATCATTAGCAATTTTCTCTCTCCCCTTGTATTTCTTCACAACAGTGCTTGTGCTTTTTTCTCTTCTTCTTCTTCTTCTTCTTCTTCTTCTTCTTCTTCTTCTTCTTCTTCTTCTTCTTCTTCTTCTTCTTCTTCTTCTTGTTTTCTCTCTCTTCGTTTGTGTATGTGTACATGCACCTACTCTCCCGCTTACCCCTCCTTCCATGCCTCCTAAGAAACATAAAAAGGAGAATTAAGGGCCGAAAGGATGTCTGTCTGCCTTTGACTCTCTGACTTGATGGCCAACGGACGTAGGGAGGGAGAAAGTGTGTGATCAAAACAAGGAAAATAGAGAAAAAATAGGCAAGCTTACTAACTCGAAAATACACAACCGCAGTTCAGGTCACCACACCCAAACGCTGCTGTCTCTCTGATTGCAAATATGAATTTCCCCTACTTCTCTCTGTCTCTCTCTCTTCTCTCTCTCACACACACACCCTTTGATTCCCCTTGCCCTTCTTCTTCTCTGACTTCGAACCGAGACCGACGCGTGAAAAATGGACCGAGTGAATGATGGATGACCAACACAGACACACATACATGACGACAATAACGATGATGACGATGACTTGGACGAACTCTGACAGCACCAGGCTTGCACGTAGGAGTCAAAAGAGAAAAGAGCTGCAGCAAGAAGAAATAGATCTCCTCATACTACAACTACTCTTCCTTCTCAAACCCCACGCAGACTAGCCAGCTGCTGCTGCTTTAGTACTCCTCGCCTTCCTCGCCCTCGCCCTCCACGGAGGAGTCGGCGCCGACCTGTGAGTAAGGGATGGAGTAAGGGAGGGAGGAATTGAGTGATTGGTGCCCGGGGAGGGAGAGATGTTGTTGTTGAGCCTAAGGGAGGGAAGGAGGGAGGGAGGGAGGGAGGGAGGGAGGTGTATTGGTGTCGTTGAGCCTAAGGGAGGGAGGGAAGGAGGAAAGGAGTACATACACACACAATTACACACTACACACACGATACACACGCACTAAATACTGAACAGAACATACCTCTTCGTAGTCCTTCTCCAAGGCCGCCAGATCCTCGCGGGCCTCCGAGAACTCGCCCTCCTCCATGCCCTCCCCCACATACCAGTGCACAAAGGCACGCTTGGCATACATCAGGTCGAACTTGTGGTCGATGCGGGACAAGGCCTCGGCGATGGCCGTGGTGTTGGCCACCATGCACACGGCGCGCTGTTTGGAAGGGAGGGAGGGAGGGAGGGAGGGGTGAGATGAAGCACACAAAAGTCAAAAAAATGAAGCCCGCAAAAGTCAAAAAACAGTCGAGCCCGGGGAGAGGGAAGGAAGGGATAGAGGGAGGGAGGAACTATTCGTACCTGCACGCGGGCTAAGTCACCGCCGGGGACGACGGTAGGGGGCTGGTAGTTGATTCCGCACTTGAAGCCGGTGGGGCACCAGTCGACGAACTGAATGGTGCGCTTGGTCTTGATGGTGGCCACGGCGGCGTTCACGTCCTTGGGGACGACGTCACCGCGGTACATGAGGCAGCAGGCCATGTACTTGCCGTGGCGGGGGTCGCATTTGGTCATCATGTTGGCGGGCTCGAAGACCGAGTTGGTGATCTCGGCGACGGAGAGTTGCTCGTGGTAGGCTTTCTCGGCGGAAATGACGGGGGCGTAGGAGGTGAGCATGAAATGGATGCGGGGGTAGGGGACCAGGTTGGTCTGGAACTCGGTCACGTCAACGTTCAGGGCGCCGTCGAAACGCAGGGAGGCGGTCAGGGAGGAGATGACCTAACAAGGGAGGGAGGGAGGGAGGGAGGGAGGAGGGAGTATGGGTGTGGGGGTAGGGGACCAGGTTGGTCTGGAACTCGGTCACGTCCACATTCAGGGCGCCGTCGAAACGGAGGGAGGCCGTCAGGGAGGAGATTATCTAGAAGGAAGGAGGGAGGGAGGGGGGAAGGGAAGGTGAGAATTTGATCAAGTCCACGTTCAAGGCGCCGTCGGAGCGGAGGGGGGCGGTCAGAGAGGGGATGACCTAGGGAGGGGAAGGGAGGGAGGAAGAGGAGAGGGAGGGATCGTGATGAGATTCGGTTACGTCCACATTCAAGGAGCCGTCGAAACGCAGGAAGGGAGAGAGGGAGGGAGGGAGGAAATGGGAAGGAGTATGTACCTGGGCAATCAAACGGTTGAGGTTGGTGTAGGTGGGTCGCTCAATGTCCAAGTTACGACGGCACGTGTCGTACAAGGCCTCGTTATCCAAGCAAAAGGTCACGTCCGTGTGCTCCAACAGGGCATGCGTGGACAACACCGAGTTGTAAGGCTCCACCACAGCCGTAGCCACCTGCGGGGCCGGGGTCACAGCGAACGACAGCTTGGACTTACGCCCATAGTCGACCGAGAGACGCTCCAAGAGCAAGGCACCCAGCCCAGAGCCAGTCCCACCGCCAGTGGCGTGGAAGATGAGGAACCCCTGGAGGCCCGTGCAGTTATCCGCCAACTTGCGCACTCGGTCCAGGACCAGATCCACAATCTCCTTGCCGATGGTGTAGTGCCCACGCGCGTAATTGTTCGCCGCGTCCTCCTTGCCCGAGATGATCTGCTCGGGGTGGTACAGCTGCCGGTAGGTGCCGGTGCGGACTTCGTCACACACGGTCGGCTCCAAGTCCACGTACACCGCGCGGGGCACATGCTTCCCCGCGCCGGTCTCGGAGAAAAAGGTGTTGAAGGCATCGTCGCCGCCGCCGATCGTCTTCTCGGACGGCATCTGCCCATCGGGCTGGATGCCGTGCTCGAGGCTGTGTGGCGGGTGGGGAGGGGGTGAGGAGGAGGGAGGGAGGGAGGGGAAAAGTGAGTGAGTGACGGGGAGGCGAGGAGAGCGCACAGAAATGAGAGACACCTGACTCTGCTCTCTCTCTATTGAGCTGAGTGGAAGGAGTGTGCACCCGTTGCGGGAGGGAGGGTGTGTAGACAGAAGGCACACACTCTGCCAGCGAAAAGAAGAACCCCTCTTTCTGCGCGGCTCCACGCGACACACGACAAGCCACCTCCATCTCCATCACCGCACCCCACCCCCCTCGACAGACAGTACGTACCAGTAAAGCTCCCAGCAGGCATTACCGGTCTGGATACCGCCCTGGCCGACGTGGATAGAGATGCACTCACGCATGGTTGTTGGTGAAAAGTTTTTGGAGGGAGGGTTGAAAGTGGTGGTGGTTGTAGGGGACTTGGCAGGCAAACGGGGTGAACCGGAAGCGAGCAAAGAGTCTCCTGTGGGTCGTGTGGGTGTGGTGAGGAAGGCGTGAGTGTGGTGCGCGTGGTGTGCGGCGTGTGGTGTGGGTGGGCGGGGCCGGAGGGCCAGCGAAAAAGTTAGGGAAGTGACGCCTCTTTTCGGCAAACGCGGAAGACGGCGGGCTCGTCAAACCACGGCTTCTGTGCGGCCCCCGGCACCTCCCACCGCATGGCAATGGCCTGTGCGCACGTAGGGCAGGTAAGGGCACGCAGCTGTGGGGTGGTGGGTGTGCCGGACAAGAGGGGGTGGGAGAAAGGGCAGCGAAAACGAACAAGAGGGAAGCGCGGGGGGCTTGTTGCCCCAAAAAGTGCAGGGGCTTGTACACACACCCACGCCACGCCACCACTTCTGGCAGCATGCACTGAGCTGAGAGAACAAGGGGCGAGGGCGTGGTGGTGTTTGCGGTTGTGGCTAGTACCAAACCAAAGGCACAAATGGCATACAAACAACCAGTCTCTCCTTAGAGCGCGCCCAAAATACACGGAATTTGAGCTTCGCCGTTCCGTTCTTCTCGCCAACTCGCTGTGTGAAGTGAACGTCACGCGCGTGCCGTAGACACACGTCCTGCACGTGCCGTGGGCCTGTGTGAGAACAAGTGAGAACAAGTAGCAGCAGCGTTTCTTCGTTGCTGTAAATTATGTTTTTGCCAAGACAACGAGGCCTTTTCAGTCAGCAAAGCCCACCACATCACTCCTCGATTGTCATTGCCAAAAAGAGGGCGCCGCAAGAGGGCACGCACGCTCCACCCTCCTGCCCTCGCGGGAATAATAGTGTGTGCCTTTTCTGCGTGCCACAAGCATAAGTGTGCATGCGCGTTTGCCCCGCATTCTTATCAAGGCACACATTTCCCTTTGCTTTTTCAACTCACACCCAACCACCCACCCCCACCCCCACAGGATCGTCCACAGCAGCACCATCCTTAATCTTCTTTTTGCCGCCTCGTCCTCGACGCACGCCCCCTCGCCCATCCCTCATCAAGCACCATGCAGCGCCACGCAACGGCAACATCAACTTACGCACGCACCCTTTCCTGGACCCTTGTCCTAATCCTTGGCACCGCAGCCACCACGGCTTTCCTGCATGCCTCCCCCTCCCCACCACGGGCGTTCACCTCGGTCACTTCTGCGACCCAGCGGTTTCGCGTTGCCACCATCACCACCACCCCCCGCCGCCCCTTTGCCTCCGCCACCGCTCGTAGCATGCGCACTACGCTGAACGACGAGACGTCCGAAACCGGGCGACGCCCCACCCAAGAAGACGAAACCGACTCCTCCAGCAGCAGCAGCAGCAGCAGCGGCGGCAAGAGCAACAGCAGCCGCCGCCCCCGCTCCCAACAAGAACAAGAGTACGAGCGGCCTAAGGCGCAAAAACCTATGTCGTCTTCCTCCTTGGCCAGCATGGCCCAAACAGCCGCTCGTCGTGAACAACAAAATATGGGCGAGCTGGAGGTGGTTGGTGCAACTCTCGCTCTGCTGGTTGCGCGGGCCCTGGACCCTTTCCTCAACCCGGCGCCGGTGCAGAATTATGCCTTGTTGATTTGTGATATTGCCTTGCTTATTACCTTTCGCACGGTAGAAGACATGGTGTTGACTCCGTTCCCTACTATTGATGTGGTGGCCTCCCCTGCTCTGATCAAAAATGGTTTGCTTGCGTATGCTGACCCTTTTGCCGCCGTGTCGCACATTGCCAGTGTTACCTCGGATGGATTGACGCTTGGGTGTTTTTGGCTTGCGGCTGTGATGCTTGGGCGGGCACAAGCTGTCGAGCGGGATGTGGGTAGTAGCTATGCGCTTTCGACTTGGGCCACGTTTCGTACCTGGTATTCTCTGGTGAATTTGCGCCTTGGTGTGCTCTTCTTGCATGTAAATTTGGCTGGGAGGGGGAGGGAGGAATCGGGGAAACTGACTGTGTGCTTGTAAATTTGCTTTGTAAACGGCTTCCAGCAACCTTCTATGAGAGTGCGAGGTTGATTTTGTCGTCGTAAAAATATATGTGGACGCTCCCCATTATTTTCCAGCAAAGCAAGCAGAATCTCACTTCTACTCCCAACCCTCCCTTCAAAAATCACAGGCTCTCTCGATACAAGAAGGCGTGGACCTCCAGCACTTCCAATTTGAAATGAGCGCCGTCCTTGTGACCATGCTGTGCTGGCGGTGGCTGAATGTCAGCATTGGCAAGGCCTTCTTTTGAGCAGCGCTGAGGAGAGCGTGGTGGTTTAGCTAGAATTGTACAGAGACAGACAGTATTTCCCATTTTTGCTTTTCAAATTTTGATAGTATTTAGTTATGCATTCCCCTTGTTTTTGCACACTTTTCCATTAGTAGAAGTAGAAGTAAACAGAGAGTAGAGTTGAAAAAGACGAGTATACCAAGAAAGACGAAATAAGCAACCTCCCCACCCCATGAGTCCAAACCGGACGTGGTGGTGTGAAAAAGAGCTTGCGAAACAACAAAGAGAAAGAAAAACACACGTGCTTGACAAACAAAGACTTTGCCTACACACACATGCTCTCTTTGTTGCCTGTCCCCACGTCGTACAATGGGCCGCGCTGCGCGAGAAACACCACTTCTTTCCGGCTCGGCGAGAGAGCCACACGTCCACACGCTTCTTCTCGGATACTACGCTCATGTGCCAAAGCTCTTCTGCTTTGGGCTCGTCCTACTCAACCCACACACCAAATCCAGTGGTACCAAGACAGGGACTAGCTCTCGCCGCACCATATCTACGTGCTGTGGGGTCTGCGTAGCTCTTCCTGTGTCCGTATCCCCTCCAACGACCCGACCAAGCACCGTCGTCATCAAGCCCGCTGCATCCTCCTAACCTCCCTCCCCCTTTTTCCATCCCCTACGTCCCACAGAGTCAGCCATGAAGGGTGCCGCCGTGACGCTGCTTACCGCTGGCTTGTCCGTGGCCTCGGCCTTCGTGCCTTCCGTGCCCCACGCGGCGGTGACGGTCCGACGCCAGCAGGGCGTGGTCTCCATGGGCCTGAACGCGGAGCTGACCAAGACCTACCCCCGTGACTTTAAAAACATCCCCACGGGCACCAGCTACGGCAAGGGTGAGGACGCCACGTTGAACAAGGAGATTGAGAAGCAGAGCCAGGAGTACCTGGAGAAACAGCTCATGTCCGTCCTGAAGGAGACGGCCGAGATCAAGAAGAAGCCCGTCTTCACCACCGCCCTCATTGCGGGCGACTGTGTCATCCTTGACGCGATTGCCAAGGCCGGCCTGCTCGACAAGATCGACATTGTCTTCATCGACACCTTCTTCCTCTTCCCCGAGACCCTGGACTTCCTGCACGAGGTGGAGGCGCACTACGGCTTCAAGGCCAAGATGTACCACTGCGTGGACTGCCCGACCCAAGAGGCTTTCTATGACAAGTACGGCGCCGACTACTGGATGGAGGACATTGACCAGTACGATTTCAAGTGCAAGGTCGAGCCCCTGCAGCGTGCTCTCAAGGAGTCTGGCACCGATGCTTGGATCAACGGCCGTCGGCGGGACCACGGGGCGGAGCGCGCGTCTTTGCCCGTGTGGGAGGGCGACAAGGTGAACCCTATTGCTTTCTGGAGCTTTGAGGACTGCTGGACGTACTTGCGCAAGCACAACGTGCCTTACCACCCCCTGCACGATGTGGGTTTTTCTTCCCTGGGTGACATGCAGAGCACGGCGAAGGTGCCTCTGGAGAAGTGGATGACCTATGGTGGGGAGCGCAGTGGCCGGTTTCAGGGCTTGACCAACAAGGATGGGTCTGCCAAGACTGAGTGCGGCATCCACACTGACAAGTGAAGAGTTAAAGATCTCGCTTAGAGAGAGTGTGTGATTGTGATTGATGAGGCATGAGGGAAGGTCGGAGGAGAAAAGAGATTCACAACCAACCTAAAAGACGACGCGTGAAATTTTGTGATACCACAAAAACAGAAAGAGGAAAGGTGGGAAATGCCGTGTGGACGGCATGCATTGACAGTCTCCTGAGAAGCAGAACTGAAAAGAAGCAAGATCACCCTACTATTACATTCGATAATCGTTGTACCCCTTTTTCCTCTTTCCCATTCTTCTCGTCTGCCTTCTAGGCGTTTCCTTATACAGCAACACCCTGTTTGTCTTTTCTCTTTCATTTTCTTCCTATGTTATAATTAAATCCCCTCCAATCCACTTATCTCCGTTCCTCCCCCGGCCCCCGATAAAAGTGCACACGCCCCGACGAATTAACCCCCACCAGAATATTCCGGGTCGGGTGAAACTGATTAATGGACTGCACGCTATTCATCCATTCCGACCGCACCGAGGCAATCTGAAACCCAGAACTCGCCGAAAACACCTCAATCCGCCTCGGTTGCTCCAAGCTGCCAATCACAAAGGCATCCGGGTGCTTGGGGTCCCAGGTCGGCCAGAACTTAGACAGCCACCGGCCCGTATTATTATTATGCTTGATTCGATATTGCGCAGTGGTCACGTCCGGGGGGTTAGAAGCCGTAAAATTACCAGCGACGGGGTCAGGGTGGACGTAGAGCATGTGATTCTGACAGGTGATAAGGAGGTGGTCACCCGTAGGGTTGAAGGTGGCGTTGTTGATACTGTTGGTATGGGCAATGGTCCAGACTTCCTTCTTCGGCTTTCGGTCATCCCACAGGGTAACAGCCCGATCAGTCGAAGACGAGACAAACAAGTGCTCCCGCGTCGGGTGGGCCTCAATGCTATTCACCTTCTTGCCATGCGCCTCCCCATGGACCCAGGCCAGGGTCCGCGAGCGAATATCGAGCAAACCAGTGCTACCCTCATGCCCAGCCAAGTACAAGTTATCGGGAGAGTGAGCCGCCTGCGACGCGCAGGTAAACCCCGAATCCTGGAATTTCTCATCCGTGGCCACCAACAAATCGAAAGCCTGCTTCTCCAAATCAAGACAACGGACGGTACCATCGTGAGAGGCCGAGATAAGCTTGGAGGGATCAGCGGGGTGATACTGCATCGAAGCTACCTTGGCAATGTGCGGGCGAAATTGAAACACGTCCTTCTCCCCATCCACTTGCCAAACGCCCAAATGACCGTCCACGTCCGCAGCTACCACCACTAAGGTCCGCTCCGAAGGGTGGACCACCATGGAGGTCACCCGGGAGGGGGTTAGCTTCAGGATGTCCTCCTCTGCCAAGGTCAAGGCTGCCAGTCGCTCCACGTAATCCATGTCGGGCTTCTTATTCTTGCTCGAAGACGAGGACGAGGCAGCAGGGGCGAGACCCTTCCCTCCCGTTGCGGAGGCTTCTCCCTCGTGCTCCGACAAGAGCTGCTTGAGCAAGCCTAGGAAATCAGCACCGCCCTCCTCCGAGCGATTCAACGTCTCCAGCGTTAGAGGCCCTTCGTCCATCCGCTTCTCCTCCTCCCTCGCCGACTGCGCCGCAACCTCCATAATCAGCTTTTCCTCATTATAAAACGGGGCATCTTTACCCTCCGTCCGGGCCGACCGCCGAGTGGGCTCGCGAGACTCCCGCTTGGCCGGCTTAAGGCCACGGCTGCTGCCAGCCGTCTTTTTGCGAGCCTGCTGCTGAGCAGCGGCATTCAAGCCGATCTCCGACCGCGTGGCCCCCAAGCCCAAAGAGCGCAGCACTTCCTGGTTGCGTCGAATGTTGTCCAAACGCTCCAGCTCAAAGGCTGACATGGCACTGCTTCCTCCACCTCCTCCACCGCCTTCCCCGCCTCCCCCGCTCACCATGGCCATGGCCCCGCTCGTAGGTGGGACCACCGACAGCTCCTCCTTCACCTGCACATCGTCGTCCTCGTCGTCGCCGCTGTCGTTGTCCTCGACCGTGGGGCGGGAGCGCGTGGATCGACGCCGGGCTGTAGTGTGTGCGGGGAAAGGCAGGGTGAATGAATGCATATGCGTGAGTGCGAGATGACGTGGAGAGCGGGGAGATTACCCTAGGAGACAGACCAGGGCCACTTTCCACCCACATTGTCCTAGACCCCAGGCCCACCCCACAATGCCTACCTGCTGCGCCCCCCTTGTTCGGTTCCGCCGCCGCCGCCGCGGTCGAGGCCGCCTTGCGCTTGTTGTTGGCGGTCGTATTGTTGCCTGGTTCCTCTTTGATAACGCGCCGCCTCGTCGTCGTTGGGGTCTCCTCTTTGATGGTGTCGCCCTTGGCGCTCGCCGCCTTCGTTAAGGTCTTGCCCGCCATGGCTTGCCTGTGCGTGCGTGTTGTGGGGGCACGTGTGTCGCGTGAGATCGGGTCTCGCGTCAGCAAGGAAGCAAGTAAGGCACGCAAAAAAACAAGGAGAGGCGTTTAAATCATCATCAGCAGCAGCAGCAGCACTTTGACCCATCCACTCATTTACCCTCATTCAATACACAGGCGGGGGGAGCAGCATGGGGAAGGACAGGACCAAGGACCGGAAGAAGACCCAGACGTCCAGTTCCAGGTAAGCCACGAGATTGGGTGGTTGTGGGGGAAGCAAAGGAGGCAAGGGAGGGGGAGGCAGCAGGAAGCCTATGGAACAAGTCAAAACTGATTTCTTGTCCCCCATTATCACAGCGGTGCCTCCAGTTTGCTGTCTGGCACGGGTTTCATTGGCTTCTCGGATGTCGCGTCCTCGTCCAGCAGTGGCGGCGGCGGCGGTGGGAGTGGGGAGTCGGGTGGTGGAGAGACGTTCAGGTCTTCGTTTGGTGGGGGAGGCGATGCCGGTCTCAGCAGCAGCAGCAGCAGTGCCTCGGCCACGCCCTTTTATTCAGGTGGGGACCCGGAACTGCAGGTGATTTGCAAGCGTTTGAGCAAGAAGGACGGCGTCACCAAGCACAAGGCCTTGCTGGAGCTTGCCCAGCTCGTCCAGGCTCGAGGCACTGCTGCCTCATCCTCGGCCTCGGTGGTGGAGGGGTTGGTACCGTTTTGGCTCTATGTGTACCCACGGCTGGTACTTCTGGAGGACGACCGCCGGGTACGGGAAGCTGTCTTCTCCACCGCGTTACCGCAGCTGTTTTCGGCCGACAGGAAGGCCATGGTGGGCGTGCTGGGTCGGCACTTACTGGGACCGTGGTGGGCCGCCATGAGCGACCCCCAAAAGGAAGTAGCCAATGCCGCCACCCGTGCCTTCCAGACGGTGTTTCCCAAGCAGGCCAAGCGGGACGAGGTGCTCGCCCAAGCAGCGCCCGTAAATTTGGGGTATCTGCACGACAATCTGCGGCTCAAGCCGGCAGATGCTGTGCTTGATACGTCGGGCGGGAATGGTAGCAGTCCCGAAGAGGCCGAGGAGCGGTTGGAGCGTATCGTCACCTGCTCCTTGACGGCACTAGCATCCTTGTTGATGGCTCTAGACGAGCAAACCCGGGCGCGGCTCTTGAATACCGCCACCATGACAGCAGCACCCCCACCACCACCACCACGCCCTCCGCCCACCGCAGACTCTTCCTCTACCCCTGCGGCCGCCGCCCCAGCCTTCCTCCTCATCGACGGCCAATCATCTTCGTTGGAGGACGTCTTTAGGGACAGCGCCACCTGGAAGTTCCTGAGCGATACGAGGCCCTTGGTGCGACGCGCGGCCTACGGACTGCTGGCGGCCGTGGCAGAGCGGGCAGACCACGTCATTCGGCAAACGGGGCAGGTGGGCAAGGTGGCCCAGCACGTCTGCGGGCTGCTCTCCGAGAAGGAAACGGCCAATTTTGGGAATATGTGGGAGGCCATGCTCCTCTTTTTTCATCACTTTCCCAAGGCGCTCACCACCACGCTGGATTGCAAGACGCAGCTCTTCCCTCGGGTGCTCAAGTTGGTGCGGGCCAGTTTCCTAGGAGCCGCCCAGGCGTCGTGTCCTTCCCTCTTGCCGTTGGTGGCCTTGGTGCCACCTGCGGCGGCGAGTGCGTCGTTTTATACAGATCTGCTCGAAGCGCTGTGGAAGGGTGCCAAGGCTGATAAGAGCGATGGGGAGGAGCCTTACCTTGTGGCAATCGTCGAAATTGCTACTTACCTCCTGGTGCGGCAGCCGGCCAAAAAGGAGGAGGAGGGAGAGGAAGGGGAGAAGAAAATGGCGATGGAAACCGAGGCTCCTGCAGCGCTGCTAGGCGCGGAGGGGGGCGTGGTGTTGGTTGGGCAGCTTTTGACGGTGCTTGCCAAGGTATTGACGCGCGAGGGTGGGGTGATAGAAGGACCAGCAAGCAAGGCCTTGGTGACGGCGTTGTCGCAGCTGGAAAAAGCGGGGGTTGAGGGGAAGAAGGGGCGGAAGTGTTTGTTGGTGGACGTGGAGAACGAGGTCTGGCGGGGCGTGCGGGCTGTAGCGCTTCGAATGTTGGGGCTTGAGGTCCCGGCGTCTGCATCGCGGGAGGGTGGAGAGGCAGCAGCTGTGTTGAGCTTGGTTCAGGATGCCAAGACTTCTCGGCAGACCCAAACAAGAAGTACCCGGCTATGGCAGCTCCTGACGGCAGCCTATGAGAAAGGGGTGGGGCCAACGTTGTCGTCGTCATCGGAAGCAGCAGGAGAAGAGTGGGGGTTGGAGGCCACGCTTCGTTTCTTGTTCTGGCAGTGCGTCCTCCATTGCGAGGCCCACAAGGACCAACACGGGGACGTGCTCGTGCCCTACCTTTCCCTAATAGAAGCCGTCACACTGCGCCTTCCCTTTAAGCGCCTGGCCTCCGCTGCTCCCTCCCCAGCGTATGCATCGACCTCAAGCTTTGTGCTTGCCTTTTCCATTCCGCTCCTGCAAGCGACCGTGCAGGCAGCAGGTGTAGCGGCGGGCACCATGGGAACGCTCAAGCCGCTGGTGGGCATCATCACCACCCTCAACTTGGAGCTGGGGGCGGAAGGACACTGGCAAGAGCTGCTGGGTGCCGTCACGCGTGCACCAGACGGGAGCGGAGCGGGAGGGTTGGGGATCTTGCTAGGGGCATTAGAGGCCATCTCGGCGACGTACGAATGTGTAAGGGCCTCGGCAGGTGCTCAGCAGGCGTTGCCAGCCCTGAATTCGCTGTTGTCAGCAGCGGTGGCTCCTTATATCTTGGCGTTAATTGAAGGTGAAAAGGCAGGGGAGGCCAAGGAGGAGCACGTGCGATTTCTGGCTGTGTGTCTCGGGGCGGGCGGCGAGGGCGCGACGGGCGCAGGGTCCAGGACGACGACGAGCACGGCGATGCAGAAGAGGAGAAGAACGCGGCAGCAGCCCTTGTTGGCACCGGCTACGGTTAAGCAGCTGGTGGAGCACACGTTGGCGTGCAAGGACGAGGTGGGCTTGGAGGCGCTGGTGCTGGCGTTGGACAAGGGCGATCAGGAGTGCCCCGTGCTGGACGTGGTTCGATCTCAGGCTGCGGCTATTTTGACCTTGGCCTTTCAGAAGCTGGGGCCGGCGGGAGATGTGCGCATTGCCTCGGTGCTTAGCGTGGGTGGTGGTGGGGAGGATGAAGCTGAGGAGGAGGGAGGAGAGGAGGAGAAGAAGCAAGGGAGCGGGGAGGTGGGCACGCCTGGCTTTCGTGCTCAGGTCGTCTCGCGGCTGCGTTCGTTGCTGGCGCGCGTTGTGAGTCTGCAGCAGGAGCTGGCGTGGGCGGATGACTTCGTTCGGTTGGTGGAGATCTTGTCGTCTGCTTCGCACGAACCCGCGTCGCACTTCATCCCTGCACTTCTCTTTGAGGCAGGCCTGGGGGATGCTGCCCTGTGGGCGAAGGCTCGCGCGCAGCCCAGGGAGCGAGCAGCCATGTGGCGGTGCTTGGAAGCTGTTATGCACGAGCTCGCGGAGGAGGAGTCATTACATGCGGCTCCCGACGCAGCAATGGTGTTGATTCGCCCGGGGGCCTTGAAGGAGGAGACGGCTGCTTTGATCCATGAGGTGTTGCGTGCGGGTGTGGAGCTTGGAGAGAGGGCGAGCATGATACTTCCTGTGCCGGGCCGGGGGGCCTTTGCATTGTCTCGCTTTTTTAGCGCGACGGCCAACGAGGCCAACCTGCCCTCCGAAATCCCCTTCCAGCTCTTCTTCCCCGCAAGCCACGACGAGGAGGAGGAAGGCGACAGCGGGATGGCGGCCCCGCTTTCGGTACCGTGGGACGTGGCCCACCTCCTTAGTCAAGTAGTCGAGGAGCAGCTTCGCGTCGTTGCTGCTTCCTCCTCCTGGGCAGATGCCTACTTGCTGGCACGCGTGATATCGCTGCTCGAGGCCGCGGCTGGGCACGACATCGGAACACAAGCACATAAGCCCGTGAATGAGACGGCGTGGAGCCGCGTGGTCCTCCCCAAGGAGCTGACCGTTTTCTTCGCTAGCTCCGACGAGCTGCGGCTGGGGACGGAGGTTTGGTACTATGATCGGCGCGCGACCCCTTCCTCTTCTTCCTCCTCCTCGGAAGCAGCCACGCCGGTGCCGCCCGAGTCGGCTTGGAAGCGAGGCAAGGTGGTCGGTGTTCATAGGGACGACGTGGAGAAATATTTTACGGTCAGCAAGGCCAGCGGGGGCGAGACGCAGATGGAGTACAGCCGGCTACGGCGAGTTAAGCCCTCGGATATTGCGGGCTTGGTGGCTGGGGTGTGTGAAGGCCTGCCGGATTTGCAGTTTGTTGATGCCGTCCAGCATCATCGTCATCAGCAGTTGGAGGGGGAGGCTACCCAGCATGTGGAAAGCGTGGCACGCCTTTTGATCGCAGCTCTGACTCCCTACCTAGAGGACAGCGCAGGTGCGAGGTCTAATGTTGTGCTTGCCTGGAGCGCGGCCGAGATCCTGCGCGGCCTGCGAGCCTTGGCCTCCTCCCCCTACTCTTCTCCGAGCCTGCAGTCCGAGGTGGAGGAGTGGATGGCGAAGCTACAAAGCCGCTGGTGCAACTTGGCAGAGGCAGCTTTACGAGGGGCAGCGGGTAAGCAGGACTGGTCTCATGTGGCCTCGTCGCTGTACGTCCTTGGGGGTCTCCCCCCGCTAGACATGGCTGGAGCAAGCGGGCTGTGGTTGGCGGCTGTTCGGGTCGGCGTGGTGACGGGCACCAAGCGACAGCTGGTCAATAAGCCTTCCACAGGGGGGGAGGCCGTGCCTGTGACTTATACCGTGACTCCTGCCCATGTTTCTGAAGCTGCGCAGGTGGCTACCTTATGCTGGGCTGGCGGGTTGAGCATAGCATGCAGGGAACAAGCGGCCTGCCTCGAGGTACTAGAGCATTTGTGGGATCTTCAAACTACAACAGCAAAAACCACCTCGCCCGGCACCCTCCTCGCAGCTCTTGATTTGGGTTTGCAAACCGTGCTAGAGAAGGGTAGCTTGGCCCTCCCTCCCTCCACCAAGGTCCCTCTCTTCCGTCTCGCCTTGCAGGGCCTCACTTCCTCCCCCGCGCCCACCGCCACTGAGCCCACCACCACGGCATCTGCTCTGACGCACGAGGTCCGCAACCGCTGCCGTCTACTAGCCGTGGCCCTCATCCCCTTTGACAATCGCAACATGGACTGGACCACCCGCATCTACGCCGCAAAAAATATCCCCTCTTCCTCCTCTGCAGCGCTGGCGTTGGACCTGGCCTTGTGGAACGCCGACGTGGACGCCTTGCTCCGCGTCCTCGAAATTGACGGGCAAGCGGCCTCGCCCGGGTTGCACATGAGCACCTTCCATGTCCTCCGCCCTTACCTACGCAGCGCCACGGACGTGAACGATGACGAGGATAGCGACGACGAGGACGAGGAGTCGAAAGGCCGCACGGCAGCGGAGGAGGAAGGAGAGGTGGTGGCCTTGATGAAAGGTCCGCGTGCCAAAGCCCTGGCAAACGACGCCGCCGAACGGAGGGACATGGCCCGTGACTTGCGCATCGTGGCACGACGGGTCTGGCCCACCTTTCACCGCATGCTCCAGTCGTGGGTAGCTCCTCTTGCGGATGCTGATGCGTCTTCCTCTTCCTCCTCTCAGCCCCACCCGACCCAGCGGCTCGCCTGCCTCTTAGAATGGGAGGGCGTGCTCGAGGCAGTAGGCGGGGACGGAGCAGCAGAAGAAGAAGGGGGAGGTGTCATGGAAGTTGACCACTTGGACGCGTACCGTCGTGGCGTCTTCCAAGCACTGCTGGCCTGGCTCCTCTTCCTGGAGCACGTGGAGGGTGTCGCCCTCTCCCCACCCTTGCGGGACGCCTATTCCACCTACGTCTCCCTCCTCGGTGCCCTTCCTCTCCTCTTACAAGCCTGCTTTCGCATGCTCGGTCGGCGTGTCGGGTCCACGACGGACACGACGGGCGGCCAGTTCGAATTGCAGGATTTGTGGGCCACGGCGCACATGCTGGGGAGTGGGAGCCATTCAGCAGCGGCCGGCGCGGGCGGGCGGGAGATGCGACGCTTGGTGGCCTACGTGCTCTTCCGTACTATTGTGACCTTCCCGGCGCTGGTGCGCAAGTGGTGGTCGTCGGACTGCGAGCGGAGGTTGAGCACGGGGATCTTCAAGTTTGTGGAGGAGCAGGCGAGTGGGCGGATTGTGCAGCGTGAGATTGATTTGCTCTTGGCCAAGGGCAAGGGGCCCGACTGCCCGTGGGGTGGAGGGGAGGACGAGATTGCCGTGCGGGGCAGCGCTGTGACGCGGGAAGTGACGGCACATTATTTCAAGGACGATTGCACCCTTGAAGTG
>Ga0209491_10006574_pt1 | contig 15991 bp, 5 predicted proteins | sample BON02_FD_187213 | JGI IMG/M metagenome (GOLD analysis project Ga0209491, IMG submission 187213) | Freshwater microbial communities from Lake Bonney liftoff mats and glacier meltwater in Antarctica - BON-02 (SPAdes) (version 2) | ecosystem: Environmental > Aquatic > Freshwater > Ice > Glacier...
AAGTCACACAGAGGCATTTGACTTTACTCCTCCAACAACCTGTACTGCAGTGGATAGTGCCGAAAATGGAACAAGATATCAGACACGACTTTCGAGCGTCCAGGGACACTTTGCAACTATTTTGCTGACCAATCCCTCTCTCGATCAGGGCTGGCTGCCTGTATTAGGCAGAGGCCTGGGATGGCAGTGGCAGCGCCTCGAGACTCCCACTGGAGATTCGCAATATCGATATCACATGCACAGGTCCAATAACACTTTTGTCAAATCTGCTGCAGTCTTGCTCAATCAGCCAACAATGTACGGGTATAACAGCAGGTCGTGCTTGAGTGGTTGCACCGATGAGGCCGCACAGGCATCGCGCATCTTGGAGATTGCCTATGACTGTGCCGTGTGTGGAGATGGCGAGTTCTTTCCCGGAAGGGAAGAGTGTGACGACGGCAATCGCCTCGACGGCGATGGATGCAGTGCAGAGTGCAAAGTTGAAGTACCCGTGCAAGTGAATGCGTCAGTCACCTATTCGACGAAATCGTCAAACCCAGGCACGGTGACACTGACGTGGCAACATTCGTCTCTTTCTTTACTCGCCCTTCTTCCAGATCCTGCTGGGGAGCACACTATGCACTCAGTCTTAAACTATGAGGTCATAGTTGTGCGGGAGCGGCAAGAGTCCTTTTCTGCTGATGGCCAGTATACGAAAGGTCTCGTCAATTACACCGAAAGGTCCCTCCTGCCTTTTTTTGGTGTCGAGTGCAACAAAACAACTTGCGTGCTCAGGATCCGTGAAGTACTGGGAGGTGAAAGACTGACTGTCTCCCTCACCGCACAAAATGTAGCCGGCGAGAGCAGTCGATGGATGTGGGACGGGAGATGGGAAACTTTGCCATTTGGACTGCTGCATGTTGTATACCAAGACCAAGTGCCACTTCAATCGCTCACGTGGAATGCACCGCCTAGTTCGGGCTGGGGAAATAGCTTGGAACTGCCAATCGTTTCCTACAAAATTGAAGCATCGCGATGTGGTAATTTCAGAGTATTTGACTACAGCGTCCTCGTTGACTCGGCCAAATCATACATGCTTGACAACCAGACGACAATTAGGTGCTCAGTCAGCAACTGTACGTGCTCTGAGAGAGGTGTGTCGCACACAATCTCACCCTTGGGCAAAGACTGTGGCTGTGGCTGTACCCCAATGGAAAACACATGGTGCGAGAGCAGCGAGGTGGACATTGTAGCCCCGAATCAGACCGTCTTTACGTATCCACTGGTTTATAATGTCACCCAATATCATCCAAATCTGCATCAAGGTCTCTTCTACTACTACCGCGTAACTGCAACAAACAGATTGGGCACGTCGAACACGAGCGACGTAGTATTTATGCAATTCGGCAAGATTCCATTTGACATTTCCTTCGTCGACTATCCCACCGTCTTCCCAGTGCCTGTTGCCGTTTACCTTGGCCAGACGCAACCGTGGACGGGCTTTCCACCCAGAATATCCAAGTCGGTGTTGATACACTTGTCGGGATATCCGTTGATTCGAAATGCGCATGATCTGGAGCTTAGCGTCAATTCGTACCACATGAATGTGTCGGCCGACGATTCCATCGTTATTGTCAAAAGTTCTCTCGCCGAGGGCACTACTCTAAATTTCTTCCCGGACGATCTGCCCCAGTCAGTTAAGCAAGATTGCGGAATGCCTTGCGAACTGCATCTGGTGATAACATTCAAAAAAGACCGCACAAAGACATCATCATTTTCCCTTTCATATTTTGTCTACCCCGCGGCAGATGCCCTCTCCGTCACACCCACAAACGGGCCCATTGGAGGAGGCACAATCCTGACGCTGACTTTGATGGATTTCGTGGGATCCGCCACTAGGGACGCAGCAAATCTGCCCAACTTGCTTTCTGTGTTCCGTGGACACTCTAAGCTCAACGTTGTCTTTGAAATGGGCGGACAAAGCTGGAGCGGTCCGGTACAGTCTATCGAGGAAAATCAAGAGGCCAAAGCTGCGGACACGGTCGTGGTGGACGTTGCTATTGTTTTGCCAAAGTCATTGAGTGGGGAAGGAGTGGCAGAGATACGCTTTGAAATTAATGGATCGTCATTTAACGTGGAAAGTGCTGGTGCAAGCCTACGTTTCGAATACGTAGGCACCCAGATCTTGTATCTGACCCCAGGCTCAGGGTATCTCAACCCTGGCTCGGGGGGCATGGAGGTAAATGTTGTGGTGCTGAATCTGCCGACAGATTTGATGGGTCTAGAGATTCTCTTTGGCGGCCTGCCGTGTCTGGTCAAAACTATTTCGCAATCCGACTCAGAACTAGGGGTGGCCTCTGCTATTGCGTGCTATGCACCTGAACTGCCGTTGTCATCAGTAGGAATTATCGACGTCACTGTCTCTGTGTCTGTCATGACCAAGATTTTGCACAACATATTTGAATATCTTGCGCCCCCAGCACCGATGATAAATGTCGAATCAGTCGTTTTTGACGGTCGCAGTGAGCTGTGGATTGCTGCAGGCAAAAAGGGCAGGGCGACCAAACTCAAGATCAGTAATCTGTCACCTATCTATTCGGTCATTTTTGATGATATCCGCATAGAATTCGACGGAAAACCTGCGACTCAAATCGCCTTTGTGCCGATCGGCACAGATCTAGACGTTTCATTCATGACGCCTGAGATGATGCCACCTTCGTGGAATTACGTAAATGTTTCCGTATTTCTCGATCGTCAACTCCTCATGGCATTGACGCACTTCAGCAATGGTGAACTGTTTTATGTCGAATTTCGAGATTTGTCCCAGCCCCGTACGATTGCATCAGCACCAAACGAGGGTTCAGTCAGCGGCGGAATTGTGTGGATGGCTGGCGTCCAGAGCTTCGACGCCTACTTTACAAATGGCAGCGAGGTGACAACAGACTTTACAGCCAGCTCCGACAGCCGTCGGCGACTTATGTCAACATCTGCTCAAGTGTTGGCAATCTTGTCAGTCACCGAATACCTGGAAAAAGGCTCTCGATATCTTGAGGTGATGAGTATTCCAACCATAGACAACTGGTTTCGCGGTATCAGTTTAGACTACAGGGATCAAGTGGTTCAGAGTACGGTGGATGCAATCGAAGATGCCTCCTTTGATCCAGCCGCAGCAATGAAAGTTGCTGCTCTCCTCTTTGTCTGGACTCCAAGCCGTCCTCCTGGCACCGCATCCGTATCCATGAATGCCGGTTCCGCGCGGGTTTCTGCATTGTTCCAATACCAAGTGGACCCGATTGGGCCGGCACGCCTGATCAAAGCCAGGACAGATGCTGGAGACCTGAGATCTGGAATGTCTGGCGGGTTGCGTGTGACGGTAGTGCTCACAAATTTTGGAATTGTGTATAAGGGAAGTGACATATCAGTGATGTTTGGAGATGAGCCTTTGATTGTTTCTCGTCTTGTACATTCCACGAGCACTGAAACCAAATTATACTTGATTGTCCCTCCCTCTCTGCCTGCTGTGCTGCAAGTCACAGTGTCTCCGCTTCTGAACCCATCAAACCTAGCTTCATTTTCGTTTACGTACTGGGACGATCGCCTTCCTGTGCTCGAGTCACTGTCGCCGTATTTGATGTATGAAACTGGAGGTACATATATTAACATGACGGTTTTGGACCTCCCTGACCTCCCTATAATGCGTTACAGGATCGTAGTGCGCCAAGGCCTGTCTATGATCACAGTAGCAATCAACTGGATTCACTTCGGAATCAACGACGACGAAGCATCGGTCTCATTCGTTGTGCCGTCAGGAGTCGCTGGGTTGGCCTCGGCACAGATTTGGGCTGATGTCGACGACATTATCTCAAAGGAAAGCAATCTCATAAGTTTTGAGTATGCTGCCATTCCTAAAACACCTCCTGTAGTCTTTCAGGTGGATCCCCGCAAATCTTCCAATTTTGGTGGAATCACGGTGTCAGTGTTCATGAGCAATGTAAAGATTGTTGCCGATGTTTCGAAAGTGCGCGTTCAAGTCACTCTGCTAGATGAGACCCACCTTTTGGTTGCTTCTGCGGACACCACAAGCAACATCAAGGTACTTTCGCAGATGTCACAGACCATGATTTCGTTCAACACACCGGTATTTTCGGGGGGTGGAGTTGCAACAATTGGTATCTGGGAAGTTGGGCGCGAAGATTTAATAGCTAAGACCACCCTGGAAATCATTGACGAGAACATTGCTCTCCTCATATTCGCCTATCCGAGCGTCGCAAAAGCAAACGAAGAGGCCATAATTGAGGTCGGCGTTCAGAGGTTGGGTGTGTTGCCTCCTCTTGCCAATATGTATGCCAGCTCAAGCCCAGGTGTTTCAATTTCCATTCAGTCAGCATACAAATCAGGCCTGAATTCTGTGCTGGTTGTCCGGCTCAAAAGAGATGATATCAATATTCATGGGTATGTCAATGTCACATTGGCTGCGTGCTCAGAGGTGCAAGAGTGTCTGAAAAAGTCAGTGCAATTTACCTTCTTGTTTCGGGACCAGAACGCAGTGTACGTGAACGAAGTTTCCCCCGTCACAATGTTTGTAGATGGAAGACTACCTGTATCCCTGGACATTGAGAATTTACCATCGGGGCTTACCAGAACAGACTTTGCTGTCACGTTTCTTTCAAATACAACTGTAGCAACAGTTAGGTCAGTCGAGTATAAGCCGCAGCTGCAGAATGGCAAGCACCAACTTATTTTGACCATAACAGCTCCAGGAGTGGTGGAGCCCATGTCCTTGACACCGGTGGTTCGGATTCCGAAGCTCAATATGGTGATTCCGTTTCCGGTCACGTTTACGTATCTAACAGCCCCATCACCTACTTTTTCCACGATTGTACCTGCCAAAGCAAAGACGACAGTGGCTTCACCGATCCAGGTCACTCTTCTGAATTTTCCAGGTGTATCGCTCAAGGCAGATTTTGGAATCCAGTTTCGGTGGCCCTCTGGAAAGATTATTCCAGCTTCAATCAGCGAATTCTTGAGAGTCGATCCATCAAAAGACCCCGCTGCGATTCAATCTTATCAAGTCCTCATTTTCTCTCCTGTTGGTGAGGATGTCCTGGAAGGTGCCGTGCAAATGTGGGCGTTTCATGGACAGTACCGACGGAGGGTGGCAAAGACGGGAGCAGTCTTCACCTTCCTTGATGCTACTTCACCTGAAATCGTCGGAGCTGTTAGTACTGGCATTGACGCTGGCATCGACTCGGTCAAGATACGAATGTCCCAGCCAACGCAGGTATCTTTATTCATGAATAATGCCAAAAAAGAAGTTGCGCAAGTGCTCCTCGGCACAGGATCTTCGTCCCTGGGTAATGTGCTTTATGCGCTGAAAGGGCCAACGCTCATAGGAATTGAGATGAGCTCCCACGATGAAGCATCCAAGTCAGCACAAATCACCTTTGTTGTACCTGGTGCATCCAAATCTGGCCTGGTGCTCGGGCTCATCAAGTTTGAGGCAAATTGTGGCGGCGATGAATGCGCTACTGCAGCTTGTTGCGAGTCAGCGACGTGTGTTGAAAGGTGCAAGAACAGCAAAGGCGACAGCTGCAAGATAGCGTGTTTTAAGCTAAATTACTTTGATGACCTCCAACCTCGTATTACGTTCAACAGCGAGCTCCAGGGCCCGGAAATAGGTGGCTCCCTTGTATCTCTGACCATCGCAATGTTGCCGATAGTAGCACCGGGAGAACCCGTTGGTGTCGTATTTGATGGGAGACCAGAACTGATGGGAACAGTATATGTCAGATCGTCTACACACGAAGAAACAACGCTTGACTTGCTCACACCTGCAATCTCTATGCTGGGTTTGCCGTCAAAGAGCATGCCTGTCGTCCTCCAAGTGTTGTCCCGCCCGGACAGGCCTTTAACGTTTCAATACACTGCTAGGGCGGTCTCTCCAAGTCTGAGATCTGTAAACCCAACGACATGCTTCAGTGATGCGCCAACAGCAATCACCATTTCTATTGACTTCTTTCCTTATCCTGTGGTTGCTGTCGTCCAATTTGGGACAAGATTGATTGGTTCTGAAAATGTGACAGTCCTGCCCGTCTCAAACTTACAAAAAACTGTCATCACATTTCTGACTCCTCTTGATGAACCCTCATTGAGCCAAGTGGTTGTCTATCCCAAAAGTTGCCCAAAATGCGGCAAAAGCATCTCCTTTCCTTTCATACTTCGCAATTCTAATCAGCCGGAAATTGTCAAGCCTATTCCCAGCGCTGGACAGCGCTACCCTGGCCCTGGTGTGTTTGATTGGGTTCGCTTGATAAAGTTCCCCTCAGCTCATGCTGACCTTAAAATCCGCTTTATTGTCGATGCACACACATCATATACTACTCATCCCAGCTCGTTTGAGCTTCAAGCATTTGGGCTCGCTGTCATTTCCTACCGGCGGCCCTTTATCAACGTGACGGGCAGTATCAACGTGTCAATTGACATATCTACGAATATCAAGGGAGGCAACGGGACGGAATTAAAATCAGCCATGTTTCCGTTTGCCGTGTATGATGAAACAATAATGCGGGTCGTGAGCAGGTTTCCAGAAGCTGTGTCGACGCGACTGCTTTTGTACGGGCGCACTCTGGTATATTCTTATTGTATATATCTACACTGAATCATCCTTATCTTTGTGAGATATTTGTGCATACACGCACCAAAAAGAGTCCACCACAGTACTGGTTGAGCACCGTATTCGAGTGTAAGTAAACTGCGTGGCTGGGCGATGGGAATTAGGGTGTCAAAAATATCGGGTGCGTCGCGTGAATTTTGGCCATTTGAAGTCAACTGTGCCGTGAAGGCTCTTTTTGAAGAAAAGAGATGTGTTTGTTCGTGTTTGTTTCTCGAGTATGCAGAAAGCTTTATCGTAGGGCTCTTTTAGCACTTGTGTAGGGCATTTGCACCTCGCCTGTATGATTCTTGACTCATCACCCAAAGTAGTCAAAATTGACACGTAAAGTGAATTCGCGCATGCGTCTATCGATTGAAAAAGTTTGATTGTACATACGCTGCATACATACAGGACCTCCGATCGACTATGGACTTAGTGATCGCAAATTTCCCCCTCTACACTCTGGCAACAGACGTCACGATTTTGCTGATGGGTGGATTAGAAGCCAACATATTGTCCATCACCCAGATTTCGCGCTGCCAAGAACAATACGGCAACTGCAACCGAACGCGACTGAGCATTTTGGTGCCTGCCGTGGATCCCCCGGGAAATTGGGCTGGCGAGCTCTCTATCAAGGGGATTTCGGTCCTGAAACTGAATTTGGAATATTTTGCCCCCTGCAATTTCGAGCAATTTTGTGAAACAGAAGGCAAAATCGTGAACAAGCACCGTCTAGAGACGCGAGTGCCCACGAGCGCAAGTTGCGATCCCCAGTATTGTCTAAATGTGGCCCTGTTGTTGACTCCGTCCATCGTTTCTTTTTTCCCCAGCGAAGGCCCTTCTACTGGTGGGACGATGGTGACTGTTACAGCGAAAAATCTGCCAGCTTTTAGGACGTCTGATCTCACGATTGAAGTTGGCACTGCAGCCTCTAAACAATCGCTACCCCCTCAGGTGATCAGGCAAGATTCCGGCTCGTCTACAACCGCATCGAGCGGTGTTTTCATCTTCAAAGTGCCTCCGGTGATGGGAGGTGTCTTTGGGATCTTATCTGAGACGTCCGTCCTGTTCAAAGTCGCTCTGGGCATGAACATCCGAAGTGCTGGGTTTAGGTTTAGATATACGCCCGTAATTCAAGGGCCTGCTGTCGTTGCGAGTTTCTATCCTCTGAAAGCCTTCCCTACTGTAGATGTCGAAGTCAAGGTGCAATTGATAAACTTTCCGAAGCTGTTGGCCTTGACGCCGCGGCAGGTGCGGGTCCAGTTTGAAAACGTGCCGGATGAAGTTGCCGATTTTGCCGCAACAGCAATTGAAACTTCCTCGTTTGCAGGCACCTTGATTAGTTTCAAAACAGGGGCAAGGCTGAAAATCAGCGGCATGATTACAATAAAGATTTACTATGAAGTCCATGGCCTCGCAAGATCAGGCAATTTCAAGTTTGAGGTGCTGGCTGCACCAACACCCACAATCTTTAGCATGTTTCCGCTGAGAGGACGAGCCAACGTAGTTCTCAACGAAGCAGTCACGGTTCAGTACATTGACCCTCTCATAGCAGCGCAGGCAACGTGGACTGTCGCGCTGAGCGGACTTGTATCAAAGTCCCTTGCTTCTCCTGTGGTTACAGACCAGAGCACGCCCGGGTGCACGCAACGATATTGTGCGAAATATCAGATCCAGTTTGTGGTGCCAAAGGATTACATACCTCTTGATGGCGGCGAAGTAAACGTAACAATTGCGGCAGATACGGAGCAAGTTGTCTTTGGATTTTACTTTGATGCGGACGACACACCATCAGTGGAATCTGTAGATCCCGTGTCTATGGGGATTGAAGAGACCGAGACTAAGGTCGTCAAGGTACATCTGAAAAATGTAAACGCGACATTCTGCTCCGATTTTGCAGCATGCACCGTCATGTTTGGGGGGAGCAAAGGAAATATCACTGGCGCTGTGTATGCCAATCAATTGCTGACTGTAACCATCAAGCCGCCTGCCATTGGTGCAGGTGGCTTTGCACCTGGGTTGATAACGTACAACGGTGTTGAGATCAAATTTGACTATACATTCATTGCACCACCTGCATCACTCGAGCCCATAGACGGTGCCTGTGCTGGCGGAGAAACACTCACGTTCGAGGTGCTGGGCTGGGGTCAAGTCGTGCTCAATGCCAATTCGATCAGAGTCGTTGTCGGGAGCAAGGAGGCTACCGTTCTGCAAATCATCAGCTCGGTGGCTTCGGCGTCTTTTTCTAGTACCAAGTTTCAAGTGACCTCTCCGATATTAGGCTTTCAAGGTCTGTACAGCGGTGTAATATCAAGTGGCACAAAGAGCTCAAGTTTTGTTTATGAATGTTTTGACGCGCCGACTTCGTTAGCATCACCTGCTGCTGCGACTCTTGACGGACGAACATCCTCTGGCAACGGCAAATCAGTAACACTCCTGTTGGGCAACTTCCCAAAGATTGCCACCACAGGAGACGTGGAGGTCAGATTTGGTGACGTACTATGCGATGCAACCCGGTGCAGTGTTGTCAGCTTTTCCAACGGAGAATCGGGCGTTACTCTGGTGGTTACTCCTCCAAAGGTGTCACTGAGCGCAAACGTTTTGGTATCTGCCAGGTACACTGGCAAAGCCGAGCCACCAAAGGATGGAGACCCTAGCAAAACGTATGTACGGGCCCAGAAAACGGCTAGGACTGCCTTTTCACATTTCCGCCCAAACCCAGTGATTCTCTCGGCAAAATGGTGTCAAGAATGCGTGCTCGGGAGCAGAACATGCATTGCAAATGGCCGGTGTTTTAAAAAGATCAAGCCCAAAATCAACGCCATGGGATCGTCGGGAAGTGGGGTTCTGACAGTGGTGGCAGACAATTTCCCTCAAATCCCGATTGACCTTGCAAGTGGAACGGTTGTTGCCAGCGCTGGAGGTCAGATGCCAAAGGTAGAAGTCAGCTTTGGTGACTATTTTGGGAGGATCAGTAAGGTCCTATACAGTGACGAGACCCGTAGTTCCTTCGAGCTGGTGCTCTCATCCCCAGTTGCAATTGGCAGAGACACCATGTCCTTGAGTGTCTTCGAGGATGAATCATCGCCCGTATCGTACTCGGCGCGTCTTGACATGAGCTTCTTTGACGAAAATATTGCCATTGTCTGCGTCGGCATCTGTCAGGGTCCTTCCACTGGAAGTGCAGGCGGAAATGTGTTCCGTTTTGCCGTGGAGAATCTGGCCGTGATCAGTTCCGCAGATGTGATGGTGAGTTTTGGCGATCAGGTGCCGCCAGATCTCACACTGGTCAGCTCCTCTCCTTCAAATTCGACCTTTTCAATATCTATGCCCTCCTACGGTCGAAGTTACACAAATGGAATTGCTACGGTGCAGCTCAGCATTGCGTTTGCATCGGACAGAATCACACTAGCATCTGCTCTTTTCAGCTACTATGCGCCGCCCAGTTTTGAAAGCATCCGATTTTCAAGCACGGGAACTTCAATTGATACCATCTTTGATCAGCCAACAGATCGAGCTGGCATGACTGCCGAAAATACAATGTGCGAGCTGATTTTATCCAGCGCAACTGTTGCAACGCTTGGGACGGGGTCGAAGTGTGTGTGGAGTGCAGATAATGCCATGACCATATTTCTGGGCGACATTCAGGCTCTTGTGCAAGGAGTTGCAGCAATCTCTCCAGGAAATGCCATCCACGTTCTTCTGGGCGTGCTCAAGTCTCGCAATAAAGTCTCGCCTTTTAGTGCAGCCTCTGCAGTCGTGGCAAGGCCTCTTGTGGTGCTGCAGCCGGAAGTTTCCGTCAAGGGCACGGACACCATTGATCCGTGTTCGAGTCTGGAAGTGCGTGCGAGCGTCTTATCTCCTCGTGATGCATCTGTGACATGGGCGTGTTCGAATGATAAAGATTTAAACTCATACTTGGCTACTGTAAGCTCGTCGACTCTTTTCCTCCCGATCGGCACGAGTCAGATGACGACATTCCCAAAAGAGTATGCCATTGAGGTTAATGTGGTAGATTTCCTCGGAGTGCAGAGCGTTCCTGTCATCTTTCGAGTCCTCAAAAAGGTAATGCGTGTTGATGGTTGTGGTTGGTGATTGGGACATGCGATATTTGTATTGTTGGAGTAGCCGTGACTAGTAGTACTCTCATTTCTTGTTTAACGAACTTGACGAACCACGACACACATGCACCCACACACGCACCCACACACACACTCAGGGAACGGCTTCGCCGCAAATGGAGTTCAGTCCCCCCACAGTCGACACGTTGCGAAACAAACCCGTGCTCATCAAGGGAGAAACTGTATTTTCAGCGTGCCCCGTTGAGGAGACTGAAGTTGGATTTTTTTGGCGGCAAGTCTCTGGACCAGCGATTGACGCCGAGTTACTCAGCGGAATTCGAATCCCGCAGTTGCTTATACCGGCGAATTCACTTGTAGCTGGCAGTGTGTATCAACTGGGTCTTAGTGCGGTAATGGGCGATATCAGTCAGTCATCCGAGTCTATTGTTATCATCAAAGTCGGCTACCAAGAGCTCGTCGCCAGCATCGCTGGTGGCACCAGAGTGTCGACATTTGTGGCGCTAGAGTTGTCAGCAACTGGCTCGCGAGATCTCGATGTTGACCAGTCCGCGCCGCAAGGGCTGGCCTATAGTTGGGAGTGCGCTTTTATTCAGGATGGCGAAAGATACTCTTGTCGGGACTCCACCGGAGCTGCCGTCGTACTACCAACCAACTCACCTACGGCCTCTGCCATTAGCATTGCGCCTGGAGTTTTGCCACCGATGGATGAGCCATACATTCTGTCCGTCACAGTACGGAAAGGAAGTAGAAGCTCGTTGGCAGTATCGAAGAATGTGCTTGTGGTAGCGCAACGTATTCCAACGCTTGCGATCAGGCTGCCAGACGATGCATTTGTCAATGATGGCGCACTGGTGATGAACAATGATGAGCGCATGATTTTTACTGGCTTATCGTCGCTGGGCATCAACGGCACATCTTTCCAATGGAGCGTCTCACCAACCGTCAATGTTTCTTGGCCTGGCGTGTCACCGATGGGAATACATGGAAGTACCTTCATTTTTGAAGGAGCATTTGCACAACTGCAGGCGGGGAGCAAATACACCGTGCAACTGCTAGGCACTACTTCTGACGGTATCGTGGGCCAGTCACAGGTGGAATTTGTCGTGAATTCAGCACCGCTCGGAGGCAGCTTTTCTGTTTGTCTGCAGGATTCAAATCAAGCAGAGCCAGGCTGCATCAAAACAGGCGAGGCTGTAACGCAAGACTTTCGCCTTGAAGCAGCCGGTTGGACTGACCCACACCTTCCCCTCATGTATGAGTTTGGATATATTGTAATTCAAAGCCCCACAGCTGCTGTGGGCGAAGCATTGGGCGCAACAATTCCTCTTTCTACGTATAGCTCGAATGTTAGTCACTGTCAGCCAGGGGGATCAGATGCAGTGGACCTTGGGACTGCTGCGCGGTTTGCGGTGCTTGCCAACACTGCTGTCACAGATGCTGGAGGGTCCACGATCCTTGGCGACATGGGCACCTCGATAGGCACTTCGCTCCCTGTTTACCCTCCCTACTCCCCAGGCACCCCTGGACTAGATGGCACACTACACCCTAATGACGACATTGCTATTGATGCGCGCGCTGCTGCTATAGCTGCTCTGACTGACATCAATGGGCGCTCGGAGGGAGAGACTGCTCTTGGAGGCGTAGTCGAGCTTGGCGGACGGACTCTGGCGCCTGGCCTCTACACGGCAACCATTGCAATGCAGCGTGAGTTTGACTGTCCCTGTTCCTCCCCCTTTTCCCACCCTTGGTGCCCATCTTAACATCGGCATTATGGTGGTTGTCAAATTAAGGTAATTTGAGCATGTCGCATGCTCCATGTGCCCTGTTATTGCGTACCCTGATATTGCAAAGTGCTGAATATGCACCACTTTAGACATATTTGAATGGTGATATCATATTCATCGTATTCGTGTGGACTATCATTTTACGAATCCACGAGCATCACCTTCACGACGGCATCATATTCGAAGTGTATATCATATCCAAATGTCCTGATCATACTTATAAGTGTGCATCATATTCTGTATCGAATTTCAAGTGCATGTCAAATCTGATTGGCCTAATCATAATTATAAATGCATATCACATGACACCATGGGTCGGCATATTCAGCAAATCTCAAAATACATGTCTAAACCTACGGCACAACCCCTAGCATGCAAGCAAGCAACCTGGAAAGCAACCTGGAATGTAGCAGTTCGTAAATCTGCCGTCCATATCGGAAAGAAGCAGAGCACATTGCTACTGCGTTTGATAAACAGCCACCATATGTGATCATGCATTACCATCTTCAAAAAGAACAGAGCATATCGCTCCCATATTCGAATAGGCCTCAGCGTAATAACCCGGTAAAATTCAAAGTTCACTTTCAGAAATGCCCCACCCGCATTCGAACTTTGCACCAAGATTCAAAATAGCCATTGTTTTTTTTGATGGAGTTCTCTCACACATGCACGCATCCTGCGCACAAACTTGAATTTGTAAAGCTACCCTTGGCGCCACTTAACGAAAATTACAGGACAACCAAATTTGCCCACAGCGAAAATCCCGGGTTAAAGCAGTATGGGATTTTCGCCGTGGGCCAATTTGATTTTCGCCGTGGGCAAATTTCAGTGCACGCAGTACTCATTGCAAAGATCAACAATCGATTGATTATCGTAAGAAGCACCCTGATTGAAAGACGCCAGCAAGAATGGGTCAGACACTTTCAGCTTTCAGATCGTGTTGCAACATGACACACAATTAGAGCGGAGGGCCAGGATGGAACGTGTCTGTGCTTGCTCTCAGTCATCTTGTGTTGCAATGTGTTGCAGTGTGTTGCAGTGTGTTGCAATATATTGCAGTTTGTTGCAGTGTGTGTTGCAGTGTGTGTAACATGTCTGTGCTTGCTCTCAGTCATCTCGGGTGATCTCATTCTGGACGCGGGCAACAACGCCGAAGCTGTCTTCATCTTTCGCATGCCTACCACGCTATCTACCTCAGCAGACAGAAAAGTCATCCTAGCCGGAGGAGCCAATCCCAACAACATCTACTGGAGAACAGGCACTGCTGCTACCTTTGCTGCGAGATGCACCATGCAAGGCAACATCTTTGCAGGTACCGCCATCACCTTCGCAGCTGGATGCACTCACCACGGCAGGTGCGCTGCCATTTTGACTTGACACCCGCTACCCCTTTCTCACGCTGCCCTCTGCGTAGTACTCCTGCACTGACATGTTGCAAGTGCACGCGGCTAACTTTCTTGTGCGCAGAGCATTTGCAATGGGTACTGCGTGCACTCTGAGCTCCACCAACATTGGTCTCGGGCCATGTCCAGCTGCATCAGTAACCGAAGAGGAAGACCAGATCCAACCAGGTGAAATATGGTTTGAGCCTGTACGTGACCCCGTTCGAGATATGGGCTTCCCCGGCGGGCGCGTCAAACTTCTTTGTCGTGTAATGGATGCGCTCGGCGCCTCTACAAACGTCTTGATAGATGCGATCAATGTGACCTCGGCTGTCGTCACGACTGGGCCGGGTGGGAGGAGGCTGCTAGCTGCAAACGACTTCTTTGCAAAAGCAAAATTGAAACTGGCTGGCGCCTTAAAGACGTTTCGCGCCGACAAAGTCAACCAGATGGCCAACGCTGTGGCCACGCACACAGACGGAGGCGGTTTGGGTCCTGCAGATGCTTCCTCTATGAAGGGGACCCTGATGGCTTCGCTCCAGTCTGGCACTGGCAAGGCAGTGAGAAGTACTGGCTTTGCTTGCGAGTCGTTTGGCGCTGGCAAATCTGTGACGGGCAATGCCGCCCAGCTTAATGGAGGTGCTGTTTCTTCGTCTGCTGGCATGCTCAGATCCATGGTTTCAGGTGGACTGGGCAAAGGCGGTATGAGCATGGCATGTGCCAGCAACGCTGCTTCGATGATGGGCAGCTCATTAAAGGCGCAAGCCATGTTTGCTAAGCAGAATACCAATCCTAGCGCTCCACTGCCAGAACCCATGCTGTCAGCTGATGAAGCTGCAGCTTTTTTGACGTCGCTGGAGAATGGACTAAAAGAGGTGATGCGACAGACGATCTATAACGCTGTAGTTGGCGAGCCAACGCTGACTGACAATGGCGAGTCGTCGACGCACGCCATTTCACGAACTACACTCGAGACTATATCGGGTACCAAAATCAACCAGATTCTGCCAGCTCTCTCCAAAATCTCTGCTCCTGCATCGTTTACGCTACCGCCAACCTTTGCAGCCGACATCTTTGGGGGCTCCAATCCTGAGGTCGACATCCACCTGCAGGTGCACCGAGGAGCACCGTCTGTAGGAACACACGTCGTCAGGTCACCATTAGTGGGAATGACGGTCTCGCTTGCTCGAGCAGCAGTTGAAACACCCGTCAAAGATCTAAAGCAAAACTTCCTGCTGCAGATACCCATTGACACAACGGGCATGTCTCTCTCGTCTCGTATGCTCCTAGCTCAACAGGCAACGTGTGTGCACTGGAACCAGAGTCATTACTCGACCTCAGGATGCAACGTGACTGAAGTTTCTCTAACTTCAGCTACTTGCAGTTGCAACCATTTAACCATGTTTGTGATATCTCAAGACATTTCCATTCCAGCCTGTGGCGACGGAATCCTCCAGCTCGGTGAAGATTGCGACGACAACAACATTTATGGCAGTGACGGGTGCTCAGGTCGCTGTACGATTGAAGCAACTTGGACGTGTGAAGGCTTACCGTCCAAATGTGAGAATCATATCATCCCCGGAAAGGAAATCCTCAACAATGCAGGGGTTCGATCCACGATGGGACTCACCGGCTACACCTCCAAAGAGGACTTTATTGTCAATCAACACAAATTTGTGAATGGTATTGTGGCGGCCCTCAGTGTGACAGGGCAAGGCATAAACAGCAGTCATGTGGTTGTTATAAACGTCTGCTACGGTGTGTGTGTGTGTGTGTGTGTGTGTGTGTGTGTGTGTGTGTGTGTGTGTGTGTGTGTGTGTGTGTGTGCGTGTGTCGTGTCTCATTCATGTGTGTGAGGTGCCATGTCATACGTGTGACATAAAAAGCATTTACGTGTATTGACGGACGCAAATCTGCGTGTGTGTGTGTGTGTGTGTGTGTGTGTGTGTGTATGTGTGCGTGGATGCAAATGTGTTGCCCTTTGCAGGCAACGACTGCACGACCTACTACTCGGGCAGGCGTCTCCTCTCACTCATCACTGAGGTAGACTTCCAGATCAACATCCCCGACGGCTCAGACCTGACAAAGGTCTTCACGACGATGGCATCCTCC
>Ga0209491_10006582_pt1 | contig 15975 bp, 25 predicted proteins | sample BON02_FD_187213 | JGI IMG/M metagenome (GOLD analysis project Ga0209491, IMG submission 187213) | Freshwater microbial communities from Lake Bonney liftoff mats and glacier meltwater in Antarctica - BON-02 (SPAdes) (version 2) | ecosystem: Environmental > Aquatic > Freshwater > Ice > Glacier...
TATGTGTATGTGGTTGTGTTTGTATGTATGTGTGTTTGTGTGTGTGTGTGTGTGTGTGCTAAGACAAAGAAGATAATACGTTACCGCGGGGAATATATTTAACTAAATCTCCCTCCTCCTTCCCCCCCCCCCCCCCCCCCCCCACAAAAAATAAAATATACACAGATCGTGGCCGACAACGCCAAGGGAGAGAGGGAGCTTGCCTTTTACCAGACGGTCTTCCCCCATGAAGACGCCTGGGCGCGTGTGGCAGAGACAGGGTGGCATGGCCAAGGCATCCCTTGCCGGCAACAACAGAATGAAGACGAGGAGGACTGTACCTGTGAGAAGAAGGTGCTTGCCCTGCAGCCTTTTGTCCCAGCGTTTCATGGCGTTGGACTGGTGAGTCGTGTACATGTGAGCGTGTGTGACTCGAAAAAGCAGCAGCAGTACAAGCTGCTGTCTCACACAAAATCATCGACTAACCAACAAACAACCACACAACCCCACACGCACACACAGGTGAACGATGTGCCTTACCTGATCTTGGACGACCTGACCAAGCCTTACGCGAGCTGTCTTGAGGACGGTAATCATGACTGTGGCCCTTCCGTGATGGATATCAAAATTGGACGAAAGACCCACGGGCCTTGGGGTAGGTGTGTGTGTGCGTGTATCCGTCTGTTTTTGTAGGGGGAGATCTGTCTTTATTTCTCGTTGTCTTTTGCTTTGCTAATTTAATTTACAAACTTAATATTCTCTCTCTCTCTCTCTCATACACAGCAAGCGCCGACAAGATCCATAAGGAAAGCACCAAGAACCCCTACCAGGAGCGGATGGGCTTTCGTATCTGCGGGATGAAGGTAAGCCCGCCAGTGTGTGTATGTGCATGTCTATGCCTTTCTACTGCTTGATTATCTTTTTTCACTAACTCATATACACACACATGCACAGCTCTACGACCCACTCCAAAAGACGTTCATCGACTTCTCCAGCGAGGATGGAAAGAAGCTCACACCTGACACAGTCGCGGGCGCTCTGCGGTGTTTCTTTTTCCGCCCTCGTCTTGCCACACACACACACACACACACACCAGCAGGCAGCAGCAGCAAGGTGAATATTGTGCGGGGTGAACAAGAAGGAGGAGAGGGAGAAGAGGCAAGGCTGGCCTTGGCCATCGCCACGGAACGACTGGATTTTTTCGTGCGGCGGCTCAAGCGGTTGGAGGCATGGTTTGAAGGTTAGTACATGTAGGAGCAGGGAGAGGATGTATGTATCTATGTGTCTGTTTGTGTCTTTTGCTCCACACACACACACATATCCACTCACTCATTCACACACACACACACACACACACACACACACACACACACACACACACACACACACACACACACACACACACACACACACACACACACACACACAGCCCAACGCGTCATGCGCTTCTTCGCTTCCAGCCTCTTGTTTATCGACGCCAACCATCACAACCACGGCACGGGGGAAGAAGAAGATGGGAAACTTGAAGAGAAAGGGGGGGAGGAGAGCTCCCCCTTTGCCGATATACGGATGATTGATTTTGCGCATGTGGGGTTCCGGCCTCCACAGGCGAAAGAGCAGGCTCAGGAGAAGGGAGAGGGAGAAGGAAGTGGTGGGTGTCATCATGTAGAGAAAGTGGACGAAGTGGAGGAGTGGGATGATAATTATACCTATGGGCTTCGTATGTTGTGCAGTATTTTAGAGGGGCTCAGGGAGGAGATGAATGGAAAGAGTCACTCCTGAAAACCAACAAAGAATTGAAGTGATGCGAGTAATTGGTGTTTGTTGTTCTGTGTGTGTGTGTGTGCGTGTGTGTGTGTGTGTGCGTGTGTGTGTGTGTGTGTGAATGAGTGAGTGGATAGGTGTGTGTGTGTGAGAGCGAATAAGTGGGTAACTGGAAGAGAAAGAGAAAACAAACCAAGAATTCAACGCACATAATTGATGGTATATCTCTTTCTTGTTGGATTCTTATTCTTTTCCTGGTTCGCCTTACCGGTGGACAATCACAGACACAGAGGCACTGACACACTTCATTTATTCATTCATTCGTTCAATCTTCTCATCCTTTCCTTTCTTTCATTCTTTCCTTCTTTCTTTCTTTCTTCCTTTCCTTCTTTCTTCCTTTCCTTCTTTCCTTCATTGGTTGTTCCTGAGTCAGTCGGTGGCAACGCAGAGACTATTCATTTATTCATTCATTCGTTGATTCAATCTTCTTCCTCTTTCCTTCTTTCATTGTTTCTTTCTTTCTTCCTTTCTTTCAATCAGTGGCGACGCCGGCTTCTTTCTCCTCCCCCTCTCCGTCCTCCCCACTGTTGACCTGCAACTCCCACATTTTCGCGTACTGCCCTCCCAGTGCCAAAAGCTCGTCGTGTGTGCCTCTCTCGAGCATGCTGTGGATTAAGGAGAGGGTGTGTGTGTGTGAGTGTGCATATGTTAATGGAGAGAGTGGATCGATGAGAATTTGGGGGTTGTATTAAACACATATACACACATAGACGCACCAGCCCTTGTCCATGACGATAATCTGGTCCGCATTTCGCACCGTACTGAGGCGATGGGCAATGACAAGCACCGTGCGATTGCTGCCCAAACGGTTGAGGGCATCGGAGATCTCCTTCTCAGTTTTCGTCTGTATGTATATATAAATATTTGTGCGGGCATGGGTGTGCGGATGTGTAAGAAATGAGACAGGGCAGATGCATGCATGCTAGGTATACTTACGTCGAGCGCACTTGTGCTTTCATCCAAGAGAAGGATGGGTGCGTCCTTGAGTATGCACCGCGCGATTGCCACTCTGTGTATGTGTGTGTGTGTTTTAGTGTGTGTGTGAGTAAATAACTCTGTCTTTCTTTCTCTCTTACAAACATACCTCTGCTTCTCTCCCCCACTCAATTTCAGGCCACGCTCCCCGACGGCAATGTTGAACCCTTGCGGTTGTGCGTCAATGAAAGGTCGGAGCTGTGCGGATTCCACCGCCTTTTCCACGTCGGCAAAAGTGGCACTCAGGGAGCCATACCGAAGGTTGTTCAAGAGGGTATCATTGAAAAGGGACGTGTCCTGCGGCACCACCCCAATGGCCTTGCGCACGGAGCGTTGCTTGAATTTCCTGATGTCTTCCCTGTGGATGTAGATGTGTGACGTAGGATGTGTGAATCCGACGCACAACAACAGATCAATCAATGTCTTGCTTGATACCCTCATTCCCCTCCTCTTCCCCCACTCCAAACCATCCAACACGCACACACACACTTACCCATTAAACCGGACAACCCCGCTTATAGGATCATAGAAGCGGAAAAGAAGCCGTGCGAGGGTCGATTTGCAGCTTCCGGTGTGGCCGACGATCGCTGTAGTTGTCCCTGGCTTGATGGTGAATGACACATTCTGCACCCCCTGTATGAGTGGGGTGTGTGTGTGTATGTATAGATAGGCTTGTGTGAGCGCGCGCTTTTAATCTGTCTGTGTGGGGTGACTAACTTCTAAATACATCTATCTCTCTATGTCTTTTTCTATCCCAAACCCGCCTGAGCGCCCCGCCCCCTCACCCCCCAAACACACACACACACACACACACACATACTACTTACTCGTGCCGGGTCCTGCTCCGGGTAGTGGAAATAGATGTTCTCAAAGGTCACCTCCACACCGCCCTTCTTGCCCCCCCCTGCCTCTGAAGCAGGTATAATTGCAGAAGGAGGAAAAGAAACGGACGGAGGGGGAGAGAAAGTGGGGGCATAGACAGGGTCCTTGATGTCAGGCCGTTCGGCGAGGAGGAGGTTGAGATTCTGCATGTCGATGAGGGCTTTGGAGACGCTGTTGTAGACCGTCGAGAGGACCTTGAGGGGCTGGAAGGCGTTATCAGTGAACTTATTAATGGCCACAAAGTCACCCACCGTCATCTTGCCTGAAGAAAGAGAGGAGGGAGGAGGAAGGGGGTATCGATGAGAGTTGGTCATGAGCGTATCTATATTCAGAAAAATGAAACGGGTGCCTAGCTCTCTATATATATTTCTTTACTTACCTGTCACGACGCGATGAACCGTCAACAGGAGAATCCCCATCTGGAACGTCTGCAAGATGAAGCCTTGCGTCATGGTCAAATACGAAAGGGAAGCGTCCGTCTCTGCGTCCAGCTCCTGGAAGACCCGCACGCCGTTCTTGTACTTAAATTTCTCGTAGGGCTCGTTGGTATAGGCCTTCACCGTCTCGAAATTGGCCAAGGAATCGGTGGCTCGTTCCTGCAGCAAACAATAGCGAGAGTAAGTGTGTGTGTGTGTAAGCTTGACTTATCCTTCCAACGTTCTCTTCACTTTCGCTTTTGTACATACATGGATCTCCGAGTCTTTTTGATTGGAGAGTTGGCGGAAAAAGCGTCGCCTGTTTGTGATCTTGACGGTGACGATGCCTGCGTGTGTGTTTGTGCGTGTGTGTGTGAGAGAGATGAGAATCAAGAGTGAGTGACTGTGGTGGTTTTCATATCTATATATATGTCTCGCAATCGACACACCATCCACAAAACACACACACACACACAAGTTCTCCAACTCACCAAAGAGCCACAGCCCCACCAACAGCAACAGTGAGACATCCCACTGATGGTAATGGACCAAGAAAATTGCGCACACCGCCAAACATTCCGCCAGGGTGGGGATAAGGGTCAAGAAGGTGTAAGTGACGATGGTATTCACCGAGTCCATTCCCCGGTCGATGGCGCGGATCGTCTTGCCGATCTTTGCATTGAGCTGCCAGCCCATGCTGAGGGAGAGGATGTGCGAGTAGGTGTGTTCGGATATTTCAGCGCTGGCGACCTTGATATACATATATGTGTGTGTGTGTGTATGAGTATATGTGTGTGTGTGTTTGCTCTCTCTCTTTCTCTGCCAATATTTACCTTGCGGACGCTGAGATAAATGACACTCTGCAGCTCTTGCAGGAAAATGCCAAGGAAAGTAAGGGCGCAAAACTCGACCGCAGCCATGGCCGCTTTGACTGGTTCCATCTGCATTTCACCAGTAGCGGCGTCCGCTGCTGGTTTCCCGCCTAAGAAATTGATGGCCCTGGCAAGAAAGAAAGGTGCAATGACAGTGCAGCACTTGGAAGCGGCAATGAGAAGCCACGACGCGATGCATCGCACTCGATTGCCCAACCAATTGAGGGAAGTGCGGCTGGGCCAGAAGTAAGGTTGCAGGACGAGGAGGATCTGTTGCCAGGTTAGACCTATGCTGCTGCCGGCGGGGGCTTTGGCGGCTTTGCCAGTTTTTTCTTCCTTCACGTTCTCCCGCCCGTCGCGACGGACCTTTTGAAAAGAAGGGTCACCTAACTCGACGTCGGAGGTATAGATCGTCTCATCTCTGATGTCCCCCAGGGGAGGAGCCTCGGTTTCCGGCTGCTCTCGGTGCTCTTTTCCCTCTTGCTGGTCTTCCTCTTCCTCCTCTTCTTCCTCCTCCTCTTTGCCTTCAACAAGCACCGAGGCCCCCATCTGCGCCTGTGTCTGTATCTGGGTCTGGATCTCTGCCCGAGAGGGGGAAAGATGATACGCTCGCAGGAGGTTAAACAGGATGGGCAAGTCGACGATGCCGACGAGGAGGAAGACGACCAAGACAGCCTTGGCGACGTGGGGGGTGCTGGTGATGTCGTCCTCATCCCATCCGAGAACGGAGGCCTTGACGAGCTGTTGTTGTGTGTATGTGTACGTGCGTTAGATGTATATGAGTGTGTATAATATTTTGCTGTCCCCACAAGACCACTCGTTCTTATATGACATACATCACATACATAAAACGCACCATTATGACGAACGTCCCTATATTCAGCAAGCAGGTGGAAACGCAAAAGCCACTGATGACAGGGGAAGGCAATGCCGTGCGGCCCTGCTTGGAAAGGACAGCTGGCAACGAGACGTTCAAAATGCCACGGACTAGAATCAGCAGGACGATATCTGCTACGGAGGTGGAGAATCCATAGCTGTATGGTTTTGTTGTGAGATTGAATGGGGCGGCAGTGAGTGAGTAAGTGGATTAGTGGATTGGTAGGTGTGCTCCTTTTGCAAAACCACTTACTTTCGCACATGTTTCTTCCAGAAAATTGTCATATCGCCATCGTACATTCCCAAGAGCAACGCCAAGAGGAGAACCACATCCACAATTCCTACGATCAAGAGTGCCGTGCGCCATTGTCGTACCTGTATATATATACATACATTTATTTATTGTATATGTGGGTGCGCTTTTATCTACTCCCTTTTCAAGCTTTATGATTCGCTTACCTTGCGCCAGGCGAAAGCCGCTTGGGTTTGGCTGGTCGTGACCCCACTGGACAAGCTTTGTGCTAGCTTTTCATCATAGTGGAGTGGGTCCATAATCCTCCTGCTTGACTTGGCTTGCAGAACGGTGCTCTGTATAAATTGTGTTGTGAGAGTTGTGAGAATTATATATAGATTAGTGCTCACGACTAGCCTCCCAATTTCCACCCATACATCTTTACAGCATTACTGCACAAACATATATTTACCATGAAAGCCCTGGCCGCGTGCATGTAGGCATCCTGCTCATCCGCCGCCTCCTTATCTGCCGCCTCATTCTCCTTCTCATCAATAAATGATGGCCCTGGTTCTAGCAAGTCCTCCCCACTCCCTGTCAGATAGCCAGGCCCACCAAAGACACGCATGCTGATATTTTCCCAACTGCTGCCGCCGCTGCTCCTGCTCTTGCTGCCACCAGGAAGGATAACAGGGACAGGGGATGTCCGTTGTTGAGGAGGTGATGTATCCATAGAATCCTCAAAAATAATACGGCGCTCCTCGGTGGGGGAAGCACCAGGGCGCTGATGACTGGCCATCCTGGAAGCCAATGTCCCTCCTTCTTCTTATGTGCCTGTCTCTGGAGAAGGGGAGTGTGGGGTAAAGATAAAAAAGGTCAGCTGATGAGTAAGAAATGCTGTCGGAATATAATGCCATGTGTCATGTCTAGTGCTGCTGCCATCATGATAAGATACTATCGCCAAACGACTTGTCTTGTCTTGTCTTGTTTCTTTAGAGTGCACCCTCAAGGGGGGCTTTTCTGGCGCGTGCCGGAGCAGGCCTACACTGTACCGTGCAAGAGCATCACATCCCATGGGCAGGGTGCTCAGGTCTTATGCACTTGAAGCATCTCAGGGCTTGTGCGGCTCTGACACATGTATGCCCATCCTCGACCATAAAATTATAGAAAATACGTTACGTTCCGATCCCTCTTGTCTTGTCTTGTCTTGTCTTGTTTCTTTAGAGTGCACCCTCAAGGGGGGCTTTTCTGGCGCGTGCCGGAGCAGGCCTACACTGTACCGTGCAAGAGCATCACACCCCCATGGGCAGGGTGCTCAGGTCTTATGCACTTGAACCATCTCAGGGCTTGTGCGGCTCTGACACATGTATGCCCATCCTCGACCATAAAATTGTAGAAAATACGACACGTTCCGACCAAAAACCGGAGCAAGGCAATTATGGTGGGCAAAAAGCAAAAGCGCTCACCACAACAAGGTATACATCAAGGCGCTGTTGAATCCCAGCGAAGGCCAATTATGGTGGGCAAAAAGCGAAAGTGCTCACCACAACAAGGTATACATCAAGGCGCTGTTGAATCCCAGCGAAGGCCGCTGGGATTTGTGGAGGAGGAGAGGAGGAAGCTCGAGGGCTGGATGATTTGCTTTAGGCATCTTGGAATGTGTCTCTATATATGTTCCACGGGGTACGACATGATTGATGGTTGTGTCGTGCGTGCGTGAGCGGATGGAGCATGCGAGATGAGAATGTGATGGACGGGCTTTTGGTTCGTGCAACACACACGAGGCACAATTTGTGTAGAGATAGGGGGGGGGGGAATGCTAGCTGATCCAAGCAAACAGCTACGTCTGTTGGGACTTGGGCATTCATGTTTCATCAATTATTTTTTTGTGGTGACATTACAATCATTATTTTTTCTCGACTGAAATCTTGTTATGTTCATCTTTTCTGTCTATTTACTCGCCCTGTGACTTTCTCTTAACAAAAATAAATAAGGAGCAAAACTTGAAATCCCCCCCTGTGCTGCCACTGAAACTACGCAGGTGTACCTTACGAAAGCCCGGCCGCATACACAAGACCGGAAGGACGGCACTCGCAATGAAGTCGTCCGCTTTCCCCAAGTTCTTGTCATAAACCGAAAGGCTCAGCAATACATGTTCGGGAGCCAGCAAGGGAAAAGTAAAACTGGTGTCCCAAACAGGGTTCAGCCCGTTACCCGTGATGGAATGTGTCGACATCGTCTTTTGATCCGCAGGCACCCCCATCATTTGCAGATAGACATACGGGTGAATGACTGACCCTCCCCCCGTCTCCTCATTCCCTGTTACTGTCGGCAACTGCTGCGCCGAGATCACTCTCACCTCCAACAAGGCAGGTGAAGGAAACGGACCCTCCGTCGGGTGGAAAGACTGTTGCTGCTGGTCTTCTTCCTCCGGCAACCGCAACGCAGGCGGCTTAAGGAGATAGCCACAGTTGCCATTCTCCACAAATTTCCCCCGATTTAATTGCATTGCGAAACCATTGGTCTGGTAATTAAGTGCGACCATATGCACCCCAGCCGTCCAGGGTGGCACTGGGTTGTAGTTGGAGGAATCAAGCCGCATCGGGGAGGGGAACACGCGAAACATGCGACGTTTATTCAACTCTGCCCACTCACAGGGTCGCTTGGCGAGGGCTTGGTCCATCTTTGTCTCGTTGTAGCTGGTGCAGGTCAAGGGCTCTCCGGGTTGGGGGAGAGGGATGTCGAAGCGCTTGAGGCGGACGGCAGGCATCCAAGTGAGGCGGGACAGTTCGGGGGCGACCTTGTTTTTTTTCTTGGAAGGGGTGCTCGCTTCTGATGACGTTATTCGCCCTGTTCCTGTGGATGAGAAGCTGACGCTGCCACCACTGCGATCGCCATCAACAACGACGGCAGTGTCAGCCTCAGTGGCAGCAGCAGCGGTGGTGGTGACTGGCGTCGTCGTGTTTTTCTTGCTCTTCTTCTTGCTGCCATCCGAACGAAGGGAGAAGGAAATGCGCGAGCCTAAAGAGTGAAAGGAAAACGACAACCACAACAGCATAGAGTTGAAGAGACGTCGAGCTCCGGAGGAGGACGGAGAGGCTGTTGCTGTTGCCCCTCCAAGGTCGACATGATCGCTGCCTTCCCTTTCATCCATCTCTCCTGCATCTACTGCTGCTGCTCTTACAACTACATTTACCTCCGCCTGTGTGTGAGGGATACTGCTACCACCGCCACCACCAGCAGCAGCGAAGACGTCTCTACGACCACCACCAGCACAATCATCACTACCACCACTGTCTCCCGCCTTGGTTTCTTCTTCTTCTTCTTCTTCTTCTTCTTCTTCTTCTTCTTCTTCTTCTTCTTCCTCATCCTCCCCCTCCTCCTCCTCCCTCTCAGTCTGAAGCCCATCCAACCCAGACCCAACCGACGACCCCGCCGACGGCAACAAATACTGATGCGGGTCAAAATGCAAACACTTCGCCTTCACAATCACCTTCCCCCGCAACGCCTCCGGGGACCGCAGCAAGAAGCTCGTGGGGGTCCCCATATGGCTCTCAAAGGAAAAAGAGCTCTTCCCCCCAAAACGATGCCCAAAGAAACTCCGACTCATGTTCTTCATGCTCTTGAACGGGCTTGCGCTACCACTACCACCAATATGCAAGCCGCTGTGTGTGTGGCTGCTATGGCTGCTGCCACTGCCGTGCCTCTCCCCTTGCCCATGTCCTTCTTCCTCGCCGAGCGGGGGAAGTAAAAGCTTGTCCCCCAAGTGCTTCAACAGATATTTCGCCATAACTTTCTGTTGCTTGAGGCTGCAATGGTTCTCAATCGAGAGGATCACAGGGTAAGGAGAGGTCTTGAACGCATACTCTTCAATCGCCTGCACCACATGCTTAAATCGAATTCTTCCCGTGAGTGTGTGCCCATGATACACCAAAGGCTTCCCCCTCTCGCCATCCCAACAATCAATCTCCACACACCGGCACCCATTCATCAAATCCTGGATGTACCGATTCACGGAGGACGCACTCTGGACCTGATCCCCCTCCAAGTAAGTATTGTGACTGCTTGCGATATAATAATCAGTCAATGGCCTCGTCATATCTTGATATACATTCTTAGTCTTCTTGGGGTCAAGCACTGCATTCCGCTCATCGTTCATAAAGGAGGCAAACCGAGGATAAGAGAGGGCCTCCCCTCCATGTTCAGGGTCGATCTCTAAGAGGAGCGTGCGGGCCTGTGGCAGTGTCATGTCTTCTTCTCCTTGGTATTCCGTGAGGAACGAATGGAAGCCTTGCAAGGGCAGCAGCTGTCGGAGGAGGGGGCAATAGACACCACCACCGTCTTCAGGACCCTCGATCTGACACCGCTGCTGCTGCTCATCCTTCTGCTCCTCCTCATGCTGCTCTTTGCCTTGCTGCTGCTGCTGCTGCTGCTGCTGCTGCTGCTGCTGCGCTTCTTGTCCTACGGGTACTGCAATCTCCCCCTCCTCTGATGATGATGAAGCAACAGCACTCGCATTGCTACTCCCACGGCTTGTCCTCCCCGGGCTCCCACCCGTCAAGCTCCACCCATGCACCTTCCTCTTCTCCGTCTCCTCGGGGGAAGAAGGCGAAGCCACGTTCGATGATGGTGATACATCCACAACAACACTCCTCCTCCCACCCCCCTCCTCCCTCTCCACCTGCACCCCCTCCCCCGTCACCATCCTTCCCCACAACCCCTCCAAGTCAGGCCTCCGCCTCAGGCGCCGCATCAACGCCACAAACTCGTCAAAATCCAAGCTCTGGTTCCCATCCCGGTCAATCTCACGGAAGACTTCCGCGACATACTTGCGATCCATTTTGATATTTAAAGTGGTGACGAGGTCTTCCACTTCCTTCTCCGAAAGGACCCCGTCGAGGTTCTTGTCGGCCTTGGCCCAGACTTTGCGGAGGTACCTGTGGATGTGGGGGTAGAGGGGGCATTAGAAGTAGAAAAAACGCCAAAGAAACAAAACAAAACATACTCTCACACATACACACACATATATACATAAAAACGTACTTTGCATCCGAGTCTTTAAAAAGCTCCGCGGCCTTCTCAATCTCCAGTGCCAAGATGGTCTTGAACCGTAAGAATTCCGCATCAGAGTTAAATACCAAATCGAGCGTCTCCTCCTTCCTCTTTCCGTGATAGACAAGGGAAAGGGAGCGGGCCAAGTCTTCGGGACGGGAAAACAGGCGCCAGTAGCGCCGGAATTGCTTTGTCTGTTGCCCTTCCATGACGCGCGTCACCTGTAATATATATGTATATGCGTGTGTGAATATGTGTACATGGGGATGAAGGAGCGATACGTTTATATTATATCTAGAGGTGTGTGCATGTATGAGTATATGTACATGTGAATCAAAGGGAGGGATACGTGTATCTATGGATATGTGTGTATGTACATATATATATATATATAATATACCTACCTCATCAAGAGGCACCTTGGCCTTGTGCGCTTTCTTGCTCCTAGAGGCCCAATACAGACAACCGGCGATGACTTTGAACCGCGTGATTTTGGGCTTGACAAAGTGCTTGGTGAGCGAATGCGAGCGCCGGGGGAGCTTGGTGGCGTAGGCTAGGATATATATGTGTGTGTATGTGTACGTGTGTAAATATAAAACAATTATGTGATGGAAAAATATGGACACGACGACACGGCAAACAGGCGCCTGACTGCTGGCGAGATACACTTACTGCGCACAATCGTCTTCGCTTGAGGAGGGCCTGAGAAGGAGATGGGACCCTTAATCCGCTGATGAAAGACGTCCAAGATGCTTACACCCATGCTTGTTGTCTATTGGTCACACACTTCTCACAGGGTCCTCACGCGGCGGCGTTTTTTAGTTTCTTTAGTTGCATGCAGCGGCTAAAAAGTCACACTCAGCAAGTAGAAGCAGAAGAGAAAATGGAGGGTGCATCCGCTGGCAATATTTATCTGTGTTCTGGCTGGGGGATTGGGAGCCTGTGTGTGTGTGTGTGTGTGTTGTAATCAATAGGGGGAAAGAGGGTGGGTTAGGGTGGGTGGGTATCTATTCCAGTATGTGTAACATGAAGTCTCCACACATGGTGGTTCTTCAAGCCTCTCTGCTCTCTGCACAACAACAATTCATCATCCTCCTCACTTAATTAAGACCGTTGATAGCAGCGCCATAGTGGACCTCCGTCACCTCCAACCCCTTCTCCTGCATCTCCCTCAAAAGACCCACCGCCCTCCGTCCCTCCCTCCCCCTCGCACGCGCATTGATCGCACATCCATACGCCACCGGATTCCGAGGCAACCCTCCTCCCTCCCTCCCTCCCTCCCCCCCTGCCTCCATCTCTCTCAACAAACCCACCGCCTCTTCCACCATCCCTCTCCTCGCACACGCATAAATCGCTGCTGTATCCACAACAGCATTGGGCCTCACCCCTCCCTCCCACCCTCTTCCCTCCCTCCCTCCTCCTTCATTTCCTTCAACAATTCCATGGCCTCCCTCGCCGTCCCTGCTTTCCCCTACGCGTTGATAGCAGAGCTGTAACAGCCAACAGAAGGCCTGACGCCCTTCCTCCTCATTTCATACAGGACCTCCCTCGCTTCCTCCCACCCTCCCGCCTTCCCCAACCCATCTATCACCAAATCTCCCTCCCTCCACTCCTCACACATGCCATCAAGGCATAGTTCTAACACCACACATCAGGCTTCACCCCTCTCACCTTCATGTTCTTCAGCAATTCCAATGCCTCGCCCTCCCTCCCGCCCTCCCCCAAGCCCTTCATCACCTGACTATACGACGACAAAGGAGGAGTCAATCCATACGTGTCCGTCAACGACCGTAGCAACTCCAAAGTCGGCACGCCCTCCCTCCCTTCCTGGTCCTCATTTTCATGCTGGTGTTCTTCCACCTCCTCCTCCTCGTCCCTCCCGGCCTCCCTCCCGTCCTCACCCTTCCCAGTCATCCCAATCAACCTCACGCACTCCCTCTCCTCCTCCTCCTCCACCTCCCCCTTCCTCCCTCCCTCCCTCCCTCCCTCCCTCAGGTCCTGCAATAAATACAGCGCACTCTTCCTCCTCCCCAGCCGACAATACCCAGAAATAATGACTCGATAACTAGCAGGCAAAGGCATCCTACCCCCCTGTGCGACAAGGCGTCGAAGCAAGGCCAGCCCCTCGTCCACTAATCCTCCCTGGACCAAGAGAGAGATAGCCCCGTGGTAATCTTCAGGAGTCGGCTTCCTTCTCCTCCTTTCCTCCCTCCCTTCCTCTTCCTCCATTGGATTCCTTCTCCTGCTGCTGCTGCTGCTGCTGCTGCTGCTGCTGCTGCTACTGCTGCTCTGCTGTTCTTGCTGCCGCTGTGCCCTTCCTCCATCCCTTCCTCTTCCTGCTCCATTGTTTCCAGCAGCAACAATGCCCGTGGTGCCATGGAGGGTGACAAAGTCCCTAACAACAATTCCTCTATACTACTACTGGCCGACAGCTCCAACTCCGTCCTCACCCCCCTCCCTCCCTCCCTCCCTCCTCCTCCTTCTACTGCTGCTGGTCCTGCCGCAGCTGACCTCGCCGCCGCCTCCTCCAGCATCTGCAACACCTTTGCTCTTAATCCCCCTTCCTCCCTCCCTCCCTCCCCCTTCACCCCTCGTCGTCTGGCTTCTTGATAAATGACCCACATGGCTTTCCACCCGTCTTCTTTTGGCATGGCTGCTGCAATTACCTTCCACCATTTCTTACCCTCCTTGTCGCCAAGCTTTCCTTCTCCTTCTTCTTTCTTATTTTCCTCGCTTAATTATCCTTCTATTATTGGGAATTCTCCACTCTTTTGGTCATGGTGAGGGAAAGAATTGAAGAAGCCTTTGACGGCCCTATCCATGGCTACGGGGTGATTGGACGCCACGGCCGACGACAAGGCCAATGCCACCTCGCTTGGTAAAATGGGGACGTACTTATTTTCAACCTTACTACTACTGCTCTGCTGTTGCTGCTGTTGTTGCTGCTGCTGCTGCTGCTTGCTAGCAGCGTACTCCTCCTGCTCCAACTCGCACAGTTCCTGGAAGGTCCGCAAGACCTCCCGATGCATCCCCCTGCTATGACACCTTTGCATTAGCTCGACTAAAAAGACACGGCGCGCCTGCAAGTCGCCCGTGGAGGCACGTAAAACAGCGAAGCCTAGATTGGTCCGTTCGTGGTTCTTGGAAGAAAGCCATTCCTCGGGAGAGGACAAGGAGGGAGCGGGGGAGGGGGAGGGGCGGCGGGATGGACGACGACGACCGCCACCGCCGACGCGGGGACGAAAGACATTGTCTGAAAAAGGAGAGGAGGAGGAGTGGGCGCTCCTGCTTCTACTGCTGCTGCTGCTGCTGCTGCTGCTGCTGCTGTTGCTGTTGTTGCTGCTGCTGCTGGCATGGCGAGGGATGTGGGCGGGTCCAAGCCGCTGAGGTCATTGCTTGTTCGAGGAAGGAGGAGGCGTGGCCGTGGCGGTCTTCTTCTGGTGGCCACCGCGGCGACGGCTTTCCACATGCGGCCGCGTCCTGTGTGTATATGGTCGGTGGAAGAAGCGTGAGGATGCTGTGTGCGGCCCTAGATACATGCACTGCACTGCCTGCAATCGAGACTCCCCAAAGTCATCAAAAATCGCCTTCGGCGAGGCGCTTCTTCCTTCGTTCGACGCCATTCGAACTCACAACCCATCTCTACAGCCCCCCTTACAGCCATGGCCACCCTCCTCCCAAAGGACGGAAACAGCTCTCCCGCTTCTCCGCCAGCCATCCATGAAGAAGAAAAGTGAGTTGAGACGAGCAGCAGCAGCAGCAGCAACAACAACGCCGCCCCTGCAAGCCTGCCCGAGTACGTCGAAGCCACCATGCCGCCGGAAGTCGCCATCCGCCCCAACGCCTTTGGCCTCGGGTTGTTTGCGACGCAGCCGTTCCAGGCGGGCGACACGCTGTACATCGCCTCTTGCCTCTATGTGCCAGACATTGTCCCCGGCAAGGTCACTTTACGACTCACGGGCTCGAAGGAAGAATATACGCTAGACATGCAAGAGCACTCTGTCGTGCAGTCCGACCTACCGGGCAAGCGACAGCTTTACACATACGATGCCTTTATGAACCATGCTTGTGACCCCAACACCACGTCGTTCGTCACTGGTTGTACAAGTGCCGCACTCACCTACGGGATGAAAGCCTTGCGTGACATCGCGACAGGAGAGAGCTCACATGTGATTACAACCTGTTCGAATTCGACGCTGGGGACGCGGCTATTCTTCAGTGTCAATGTGGGGCGAGGGAGTGTTTGGGTGCCATTAAGGGGTTTCGGTATTTGAATTTCGAGCAGGCCTTGGCGAGGTTTGCGACGGCGGAGCCTTATGTGCTTGCTTCTTACTTGGAGGAACACCCCGAGGTGTGCTTTGTGGACTTGCGGAAGAGGACGAAGGAAGAGGAGGGGGGGGAAGAGGAGGTAAAGATGGAAGTCACGTTTGAGGAAGGGAGCGGGTGCAAAGCCTTGGCGACCAGGACGTGGGCATCGGGGGAAGTACTCCTTCGTGGCATTAAACTACCGGAGCACCAGCCGCAGCAGCAGCAGCAGGAGCCGGAGGTGGAAAAGCAGCACGCTTTCATTGTGGTTTTGGCCCCAGGCGTTGCGCGGGGGCTCGCATCGATTGACTTGACGGGTCTCCGGGGGGCGGAGGAAGAGGAGGGGAGGGAGGACGAGGAGAAGGAGGAGACCTGGCCATTACGTTTTCTATTTAGCGGTGATAGGAGGAGGAAGACCGGGGAGAATAAGGCGAATGTCAGAATCGGCCATCTCAACGTGGAATACGCCGGAACCCGTCCGCTCTCCGAAGCTAAGCGCGTTCGAGACACAACAGTACTGCCGTGGGTGACCAGGCTGGAAGGTGTGTTGCTGATTCTTTTT
>Ga0209491_10006583_pt1 | contig 15966 bp, 12 predicted proteins | sample BON02_FD_187213 | JGI IMG/M metagenome (GOLD analysis project Ga0209491, IMG submission 187213) | Freshwater microbial communities from Lake Bonney liftoff mats and glacier meltwater in Antarctica - BON-02 (SPAdes) (version 2) | ecosystem: Environmental > Aquatic > Freshwater > Ice > Glacier...
CAAACCTTGTGACAACTTCACCAGCACGATGCGCCCGTCGTTCATCGCGCCCGCGAAGTCGATCTTGTTCACCTTCTGCGCGACCATGTAGCGGATCGCTTTCGGGCGAAGGAACGCGTCGAGCCGCGTCATCAAGGGTCCCAGTGAACCGCCCTTGAGCAGTGGAAATTCCTTCTGCCAGTAGTAGACGACTTCCGGGTCCGCGACCGTGCTGAGGAACTCCTTCCGGTATTCGGGTTCGATGAGAAAACGTCTGAGATCCGCGAGCGTTCCGCCCCGGCTGTTTTCGAGGAATGCGAGGATCGCGTTGCCGAGCACGGAGTTCATCTGGTCACCCCACGAAGTTGAGAGTCTTCGGAAGACCGCGACCAGGTCGGAGGCGAGCAGGTTCTTTTCCTCGTCGGAACTGGCGGAAAGAAGATTGAGTCCGACGGGATACTCGCTGTCGGCTGGGTCTATGAGGATGGTCTCCATCATTCGTTCCGGCGGAATGTAGGCGGCAATCTGTTCGATGAGGTCGCCGTGCGGATCGATCACGGCCAGTCCGTTGCCCTGATAGATGTCCTGGCAGATCAGGTTCAGCAGCAGCGTCGACTTGCCGGTGCCCGAGGCACCGATGAGATGCAGGTGTCGCAGCCGGTGTTCGGTGCCGAGACTTGGGCGGACGGTTTTGCCCTCGTGCGTGTTCTCCCCGAGCACCAGTTCATGGCTGAGCAGTGAACCGGGCGCGGCCTTGGTGTGTTTGGTTTCGCGATGAAGTTTTTTGGAGCGAACGGCGGACGAGGGCAGATGCACGAGTGACACGAGTTCTTCGCTGTTGAGCAACATGCCGGAGCGATGCGTCGTGCGGTTGAGCAGATCGTCCAGATGTTTTTCAACCGGATAATCCTCGTTGTCGAGCAGGAGCAGTGCGTTGGTGTCGTGATGACCGAAGAGTCGCATGACGCCTGACAGCTGCCGGAGCAACGCGTCCGTGCGTTCGTTGCTGCACACCGCCACGCGCACCACCACCGAATAAAGTGGGGCTGTCGTTTTCTGATTGGTAAGGGAAACCAGCTCCGGTGCGTTCTCGAAGAAGGGATGCCCGTTCGCGGTCGTGACCGCGCCGCGCATGCTTTGCACCCACGGCGACATGGCCGGTTGGAACATCACCTGAAACACGCCGAGCTCGTCCTCCTGCAGATGTTCGAATGCCCCGCACAGGCTAACCAGCGGATCGGTCGCCAGTTGTTTGCGCGTCCGGATCGGGATCATGAACTCGTCGGCCAGTCCGAACTCGTTGATGCAATAGTGTTCTCCAGAACACTTCTCCCACGCATCTGACAGTGTGTTCTGGGTTCCGATGATGACGGCTTCGGGAAAGTGCGCCTTGAGCTGGCCGAACACGAACTCCGCGTCGTCCGCCGCCGCACTGATCACGGTGGCCATGCCCTCGTGGTTGGCGATCACCTCAAAGGTCAGCGCCGAGCGTGTTTCCGAAAGTCCGAGCAGGCACTGCGCGAAGATGTTGGGGTTCGGTTCGAACTTGGGCGGAAGGGCGATGACCAGTTCGATGCGTTCCTCGGGTCCTTCCACAAAGGTCGGCCCGGGCTCTTCAACGGCGGGCGCTGGCAGCGGGGGTGGCCGATGTCGTTCGGGTGGTCCGAACAGGTTTTTCAATCGCTGGGCGATCCGGCTGACACCGGTTGGCCGGAAGCCGTCATCGATCATCGTGTGCGCGACGGTGTGTCCTTCGAACGGTCGGAACGGGGGTTCCAGCTCAACGGGATCATCATAGACCGTCCAGCCGCGTCCCCGGCACTCCCAGTCATAAAACTGCTGGGTCAGCAGATCCGCCACGGTTGTCAGGTCGTCCGGCACAGCAAGGAACGCTCAAAGATTACCAACGCCGTTGCATGGTGGGGCTGCGCAAATACGGTCGGCGTTCCTCCTCAGTCATGGGTCGGATGCCTTGTTCTTTCGTGATCTCGTCGATCACACTCATCAACACGTCCCGCACGACTTCCTGATACGCATTCATCGTGTCCTGCCGGTGGTAGGTGTCGGGGTGGAAGAGCAGTTCGTGAATGGGACCGATGACCGGCAGGTCGCTCAAAATGCGATCAAGTGATCCAACCGCATCGAGCGCGCCCAGGCGCATCAGGGACCATAACAATGCGAAGGCACCCGTCGTGATGACGAACGCCCAAAGAAACGGCAGGAAGAACCACACGCCCATGAAGAGTCCGAACCCGAAGACCATCACAATCAGAAATTCCAGAATGCCCGCCGGTCGGCGTCGGTCGAAGACGCGTTCGGAAAAGAACATCCCGTCGGCAAACGGCAGACCGCAGATTTCAAACACCAGCCGTTCGCGTTGCATCCGCAGATACATCCTCCGGGGTGACATCGGTCCGGCCTGTTTCAGAAAGATGGGGCCGGTCATCATTTCAGGGACGCCGCGTTCCTCAAGTCGGGTGGCCAGGCGTTGATAGAACTCCGTGGGGTTGCATTTGACACCTTTGAAGTGCCGATCCCAATGCCTGAGAACGATGTTGCGTTTCGCGTTCTCCGCTTTGATTTCGGCGATCTGACCCTCAACCCATTCGTGTGCTCCCATATGTTATGTCTCCGATCGTAGTTTGGTTTTGAACTCCTCCGCCATCTGCTCCCGCCGCACGCAACAATAGTTCGCCGTTTGGCATCGTTTTTGGAAATGGTCGGATTGGGTTCCCTCTGCACCACAGGTCTGATACGCCTTACTTCGCCCTCAGAGGATTAGCCCTTTTGATACCGGGATACGGGCGCTGAAGCGAGGAAATAATCGGAGGGGCGGGGGCGGGTTTGAGCCCGAAACCGGGCCTTCCGCCAAGTCCAGGTGGGCGGTTCGCAATTTTCTGCCTCGCCGAAGCAAACGGAGATTCCGTTGGGACAAACTTGACATCAGAATCTGGCCGTCGATTATTCTTCTCAGAAGAGGATCACCCATGGGACCTGATCAAATTCAAAATGGCAGATCGACCGGCTCCGAAAAAGATGGCCCGGGTTCCTCCCTCCAAGTGCTCCACTATCTGACCACCAGCCAGATCGGCGGCACCGAGATCAGCATTCTCAATCTCTGCCGGGCAATGCGGGATGAAACGGCGGGCGTCATATTCAGGCAGGACGGCCCCATCCTTGAACAGTTTGAGAAGGCGGGCATCTGAACCGTCGCGATGAACGGGCCGGATGCGGATGTAGCATCCAGTGAGCTGGCCGCCGCTTCGAATGTATTAAACATCTCGGTTTATGGCGATGTTCCTGAGATTGATTCGGCCAGAGCCCTCACGGGGCTGCCCGGCGTCATCACGCTCCATTGGTACACGCGCCTCTCCGTTCGAAACATTCCGGTCGTGTGCGCCTCGCACGCGGTCGCCGCGATCCAGGACCGGGCCAACCAAACGGTCACCATCCACAACGGTGTCGATATCGAACGGTTCCGACCGGGCAAATGTGGATCGACAGGGCGATTCGTGGTTGCCCGGCTCTGTCGGCCCGCCAAATCAAGCAAAGTGTTCCCCCAGATCGCGGAGATGCTGCTCGCGGAACGGTCGGACATCGAACTCTGGCTGATCGGAGAAGAAGGCCCCTCCTCGGATCGGGTGAAATATCTGGGACTGAGGAACGATGTCGACGAAATCCTGAGGTGCGTGGACGTTGTGATTCACACGCCGAACGCCCGGCAGGGCGCGCATGATCTGGCGGTGCTCGAAGCCATGGCGACGGGACTTCCGGTGGTCGCGTTCGATGTGGAGTGTACCCGCGAATCGTTTCCCAACTCCGAGGTGGGAATCCTGGTCCCTCACAACGACGTCAGCGCGGCGACCCGCCGGGTCGTTGAACTGCTGGACAACGCGGACCTGCGGGAGCGCATGGGGCGGGCTGCCAGGAAATTGGTGGAAGAACGGTTTACGATCCGGCACACTGCCGCCCGATACCGCCGGATCTATCACGCGCTGATATCGAAAAAATCCGTCGGCGGGCTCATCGACTGACTCCATGACAGGACATATTTCAAGGGAGAGAATCAAACTGGTGAGCTGTCTCGGCGTCAGCCGGAAGGAGCACTTTTCCAGGGCGTTTCTCCCCCACTTCGTCGGTCACTATCTGGGGCTGGGAATCAAACCGGAAAACTTTTTGATCACGCTCTGTGCGCCCCGTCGCGGAGAGGAGATCGAATGGGCGGAGAACGCGCTGGCCCAGTACGGAATCGGGGTCTCCCACCACCTCATCAAGGAATACGATTGCTACGATTTCTATCGCAGCGATTTCGAACTGATGTCCCGGTGTCCGGACGATGACTGGATCGTGCTGGTCGACTACGATGAACTGGTTGAATTTCCCGCCTCCCTGCCGGCGTTTGCACACCAGCTTGAACAACGTGAATGCAACGCCGCCGGAGGGGTGCTCGTCGACCGGTTTGCCGAGCACTATCATTTGGCGGAGATCAAGGAGGGACCGCCGATCTGGGATCAGTTCCCCATCCAGGCCCGGTTCACCAAGGATGTGGTCCGGGGGTTCGACGGCAAAATTTGTCTCTTCCGCAACTACATTGAAGTAAACTTGGGGCACCACGCCGTGGTCGGAACACGGCGGGAGCCGACGAAGTTTTCGCATCATCGGCTGAGGGTGCATCACTTCAAATGGGACTCGACGTTGGAACCCAAGCTCAGGATGCGACGTGAACAGTTCAAGGCGGACATCGAACGCTACCACTGGCACGAAGAACCCGACCGGATACTGGAACTCCTCAACGACGGTCGAATCGAATTTCGCAAGTGATCCCGCAAAAACCACACTACGATTTTGCCAACCATCAACTGGAGATGGCGCAGATTGCCTATGATTATCTGTTGAGCAGATCGAACGGGAGCCCATGGATTCATGTGGGACCGGAGGAATCCGGGCTGGCGAGATTCGCGGAACGATCCGCCAAGCGACAGGGTGTAAAGTGGGTGGCCGAAGACGCGGAACTTGTCACGGGGATCGGTTCCACCAATGTGTTTGTGGACGGCGACGCCCTTTCCGAAGGAGAGTTCGCCGCAGCGTTGCGGAGACTGGATTCGCTTGAAACGGACACGATGGTCTGCGGGACCGGTTACCACACCCGCCCCGCCCATCGCGTGCTGCTCAACAAAAAGTTTTCGGACCGTATCACGCATGTCGCGAGTTCGGTCTGGTGGGTTCGGCCGGGGTTGCCCCCGCTTCCGAAGAACACGAAGGGCGCCGTTTTCATTCCGTGCTTCCAGGACACGTGGCGCATCGAGGAAAACCTGGCGTGGCGGCCCGAACTTGTGAACGGGCTGGACGTCCACATCTTTGATCACAACTTCGCACCGGCGGAGATGGACCGACTGTCCGCCGTCGCGCGGAACTGCGACTGGACGTATCATCATCGGGGAACGAGGGACCATCCGGACTTCACCAGTTGCCGGGCGGAATTCGCCGATTACAACCGGTTCATCTGGCAGAACATGACCGGTCTTTCCGACGGCTACGACTTTGTGATCAAGCTGGACACCGACGCCTGCATCTTGGATCGATACTGGTGGCATGAGGCGGCCGCGCGCCTTCACGGCCGGACCGCGATGATGGGCACGTTTGATCTGCGTCCGATGTATGAAGTGGCCTACTTCTGGCACGTTGCCTGGCAGAACGGATACAATCCGTCGGTGCCCGCCTACCCGATGCATCTTCAGGGCGGGATCTACGCCGTGAGCCGGGGCGCGCTTCGATCGTTGGGAGACATGGGCTTTCTACCGGGGCCGCATCACGATTTTACGGAGGACGGCTACATGTCCTATTGTGCGCAGATGCTCGGCGTGGAGATGATTCCGTCAACCACGCTGGGATCGTGGACAAGACTCAAACGTCCGCCGCTTGAGCATCTCGGTCCGTTCAAAGCCATCCATCCCCTGATGCGGAGGGATCTGCGCGACATGGTGGGCCGTTGAAACGGGGCGTCATGGAATATCGATCCCTTGAATTGCGTTCGTTCAAGAACCGGCATGCCGGGGAGACCGCCGTCGTGGTGGGACGCGGTCCGACCGCGTTCGACTACGGCGAACTCGGGGCGTTCTCCGGCCCGGTCATCTTTCTGAACGATGCAGTGCAATTTGACCGGCACGTCACCGGTGCCTGCTATCTGTTCGCCGTCGACAAGCCCATGGTGAGACTTTTGCAGCGGGATCGGGTTGCGTTGCCCGTGGTGCCGCGCGACATGGAGCCCGCGATCAGGGTTACCGACGGGATTCGGGTTCAATCCATCCTGTTTTACGAATGCGGCCGGACGCCCAGAGAGAAACTGCTACTGCTTGGCCGGGACGAACTCGCTTCATTGGGAGAGATCTACAACGGAAGTGCCACGATCCTGAGCGCGCTGCATTTCATCTGGTTCTGCGGATGCTCCGGCGTGCGGTTCGTCGGTTGTGACGGCATCAATGACGCGCCGGCACTTCTGCGGATGGGCAATTCCGAAGATGGCTACGACAAACGTCTGGAAAATATTTCGCAAACTGTTCCGCTTTGGAAGTATGCGAAGATTCGGGAGGAACAGGAACGGCTCTGCCGACGGCTCTGCCTTGTCACCGGGTATCTCGGAACTCCAGCGGTTCCGCACCCGAACCGGTTCCATCGGACGGCCCTCCAGATTCCGGCCATCGCCCACTTCATCTGGCTGGACGGACCGGTGCCCGAATTCATGGGGACGAACATCAAACGTTTTCGCGAGTTGCATCCGTCCTGGGATGTCCGCGTCTGGCACGGACTGCCCGCAGAACTTCCCGGGGAGATAAGACAGCTCTGTTTGCGTCTCCATCAGCTGTGCATGCGGTCGGATGTCGTGCGGACCTGGCTGTTGCACGAATACGGAGGAATCTATCTGGACGGGGACGTCTATCCGGTTCGTGAGTTTGACGAACTGCTTCATTTCACGCACTTCTTTGCGAGCGAGAACGGGGGCAGATCGGCCACAAACTGCGTACTGGGTGCTCCACCGCACAGCGAGTTCACGCAGAAATTGATGGACCATGTACAGGCCGCCTGCAACCGCCCGGAACCTCCTTCGGCCCGGACCGCGTTCGGCCCCATTCTCTATACCGGCCTGGTCCGTGCATTCGGTGAGCTGGTGAATCCGCTTCCCTCCCACTACTTTTGCCCCATTGAGAATCACGAACAGGCGTACGCGCTGGTTCAGAAACCGTTTCCAGAAATCCACCGCGCTCTGGCGTCGCTGGAGAAGGAATCGTCCGACCACGTCTGGCCCTATGGAATCCATACCTACGGGATTCCGGGAGATCAACTCCATGGAGACGTTGAACTCTCAAGCTGGACCCCGCCGCTCGGACGCGCGGATGCCCTTCTGCGCAGGCTGCCGTCCTCGCCGGTAACGGGTGTCGAAATTGGCGTGGCCGACGGCAGGATGTCCGCCTACCTGCTTGGTCATCATCCCGGTCTTTTCCTGATCATGGTGGATCGATGGGCACCGCCACCGCCGGACAATTCCTACACGCATTCTGTAGATGAGAAGGCGTACTGGTCGATTGAACGGCACGGAGCGGCACGGCAGAATGCCGGGCGAGCTACAGAATTTGCTCGTGATCGACGGAAAGTCATCCAAGCGGAATCTGTTAACGCCGCCACTCAGATTGACAACCAATCGCTAGACTTTGCCTTCATTGACGCCGACCACTCCTATGAAGCCATTTCAGCCGACATCGCGGCGTGGCTGCCGAAGATCAGAAACGGCGGCTGGCTGTGCGGCCACGACTATCACGGGGTCGTCGGAATACAGTGGGGTATCCGTCGGGCGGTCGATGACTTCATCGCCCGGACGGGTTGGACTCTGGAACTGGATGACAACGACACTTGGTTTGTTAAAATAAGTTGAATCCGGGATGAGAGACATCCTGCGTTTTATCTCGCCGCCCGAATGAACAAACTTGTAATTCCGTAACCAATAAACGCCGACGCGATGATCCACGCAAAAGTTACTCCTAAAATGCCCCATGAAAGAAGCAATCTCATTGGAGGCAGATTTGTTTCATGGAGTTTCAAACGGCGAATCGCGCGGCTGGCGAGCTTCCAAAGCGCCCAGCAACAACCGAGACCAATTGGCAACCCAAGAATCCAACCGGTCATATGCCATCCCGCATTCGATCCCGCGTATACAGCGCCCGAACACCCCGTTACTCCAGCAAACAGACTCAAAAAATGTAAAAGGGTGACCCCTGGCGCTGTGCTTTGATTCTGATCAGGTTTTGGCAGACTACTTGTGCGGCACATACGGTTGAGTTAGATGTTGCGCTCCCTAGAAACTAGATATGCAATAGCAGCAGCAGGAACGTGAGCAACCAGCCAACAAGACCGATTGGAATGATCAGGCGCTTTGGACAGCGATCGTAAAGAAACATTGTGCCAAAAATGCTTGCTATCCCTAAGCCCACAATTAAGTAAGGCAAAAGCTTCTCACCGGAGATCCGCGCAAGCGGTTCAAGCATGAAGGTGCAAACAGCCATGAACACCATGCCTGTGCCCGCGAATATGATGTAGCGTCCAAAAGCACCGACGCGTGGTTGTAAGTTTCCGCTCATCAATTGCTGCAATTCCTCCGATATTCGTCCATCATCCCTCGCAACAATCCCTGCAAATCCTGTATCGTCTGGTACGTTTGTGCCGACATCGAAGCACCCAAGTCGTTTTGCACGTCGGCCAACCTGCCGTAGGGATCAAGGACTCGTTGCACTGTTTCTGAAACGTCCTGCGCACCCTCTTGCGCAACTGTTGACCCAGCCTCCTTTGCACCGATCAACGCAGCGCCCGTGTTGCGTGCTGCATCGGCTGCATTGGCTGCATACATCGTGGCTTTGAACTCAAACGACCCCGCTACCCCGACCGTGCCCGACGAAGTGAACACGCCTACAGGAAGCGTTCCTTTCGTTGCGCCGGTGAGAACGGGAGCTGTCTCGGATGCATTTGCCGACAGCGCTTTACCTAGCCCTGTCGCGGTCTGGGCAGCAAAGAGTGCAGAAATGCAAAGCGAAATTCCTGCACTTGTTTGTGCGCTGTCGAACATCTGGTTGATGTCGCTCATGGAACGAAGCGCGCTGTGGATTGATTCTTTCACGCGCGCAATTGCCGCTTTGAGAGCAGTGCAGTCAGTCAATCCCAACCAATCAACAGAATTGGGTCCGTTGTTCCCAACGTAGGCATATAGGTTAGTCCCCGCAACTTCCCCAATAGGATCGCGATTGATCCACCTGCCCAGCTTCGGGTGATGATAGCGGAACCGGACCTGGTAGAGGCCGGTGTCGCTGTCGTATCGGTAGGCGCCGTAGAGGGTTTCCCAGGAGTAGCTTGAGCTGGCGCTGCCAAAACTCGCGTTCATATAGCGCACCGTGCCGAAGGCGTCGTACCCGTAGCGTTCGAGCACGGTGCCGCTGGTGTCAACGATGGCCGTCACGTTGTAGTAGTCGTGGAGCACGTAGTGCCGCGTCGCCCCGTTGTCCCGGAGGATCAGGTCGTCCGTATAGCGCTTGCCCCAGACGAACCGTTTGTCGGCCGTGGTCAGGGCGTTGAGCCGTTCCTCCACGACCTGCCACTGGTCGCTGTAATAATAGTGCCTTGTGTTGCTGCTGATCAGCGCGGTCACCCGTCGGAACGCCCCGTCGTAGCGGTAGGTGGCCAGCACGCTGCCCCCGGTGGGCTTCACCTCCACCAGCCGGTTCCACGCGTCGTATTTCAGATCGTAGCTGTTCCCGAGATCCAGCGGCTTGGGAACTTTGGTCATGTTGCCGTTGGCATCAAGCGTCGGGTTCGGCCAGGCCGTCCCCGTGGTCGTCGAGATGGCCGTCAGTTCGTTGGCCACGTTGTGGGTGCGGTTCTGGTTGAGTGTCGTCGTCCCGCTGACCTTGGTCAGGTAGGCCGAGGAACCTCCCCGCCAGTTGCCCGTCGGATCGTAGTTCCAGTCCTCCTCCCACGAGGGCGTGCCGCTGATGCCCGTGGGCGGTGTGCCGGTGAGCGTACCCCGGTCCAGGGTCTTGACCTGATAAAGTCCGTCATACGTGTAGAACTCGTCCTGCCCGGTCCCGGCCACCGTGTTCTGCCGCCACTGCCGGTTGCTCGCCCGGTCAAACCCGTACTTCACCCGTTCCTTGTCCGTCCCGGCCTTGTGCCAGCGCTGGTCGATCACCCGTCCGAACCGGTCCAGTCCCACATACTGGTCCCCGGCGTCGGTCGTGCCGCTGGAAGCGTAGTAGGTCAGCTGCACGCCCGGCTGTGTGGTGTAGTCGGCGATCACCGTGCGGTCCACGCCCAGATGGCTGTAGTCCGTGAGCACGGTCGCGCCGTTCTTGACCTGTTTGACCACGCCCATCATGTCCTCGTTGCCGCTGCCCGTTCCGTAGGAATGATCGATGGCCGTCGCGTCGGGATACGTCAGCTGGCTGAGTCTTTCAGCAACGGTCAAAGTCCAGGAGGCGCTTTAGCGCGATTCCATCCGAACAATCGTTTCAAGAGAGATGGTTTGTAGGCTCGAAAGTCTCTTTCCAATTCCGCCACATCATGCGACCGAGTAGGCCCATCTTTCGGGCCGATCCAGTATCTGCTGTTGTCCCCAAATGGCTCCCACACTAAATACTCGGCTCCCCGAAAGGAGAACGTGATATGCACCTCCGAGGGGCTAAACATGCGCCGCCGAGTCAATTGGGACACGTCAGGATTAGAGCGAAGTATCCTTTCTACTTCACCAAGTCCGATGCGAATCATGCTTACTTCAAACGAAGTAACCGTCCCTCCTTCATCGGTGGCTGGCCAGGTTCTCATTCGTCATCCTCGTCATCCACAATGGAGTTCGCCGCGCCTGTCCCGGCAACCCCAGCACCGTAAACGTTCAAGCCGGGATTTGTTCGTCCAGCAGAAGCGCGTAGCGCTTCTCCGGTCTTCCCGGACAAATTGGGGGGACGCCAGTTCTTGCCGGCACCACCTCTGAAAATGTTCTTGAGCACGTCCCTGAACGCGGAAGCGGCTTGAGGCGTTTTGGCGAGAATCGATCCGGCTTTGGCAAGCCCCGCGTATGCCAGCCGCGCACCACCGATTGCGCAAGACAACCAACCTCCAGCTTCGTATCCGAGCGAGCTGGTGTCGACGCTATCTATCCCAAGAGCATCTCGACCGTATTTAGTGAGATTTAGGGACAACGCATCACCAAGACCACCTCCGATGTTTGCTACGTCTTCGATTGTGAGGTTCGGTAAGTGTTCGAGTGGATTCCCATATGGAGTAAGCGTGGAAGGCCCGGCGTAATTGGGCAGCGCGCGCATATCCATCCAACCCGACAAACCAAACTTGTCCACCTCGTTGGCCGGGTTATTCCCAACGTAGGCATATAGGTTAGTCCCCGCAACTTCCCCAATAGGATCGCGATTGATCCATCTCCCGAGCTTCGGATTGAGGTAGCGGAAGCGGACCTGGTAGAGGCCTGTGTCGCTGTCGTAGCGGTAGGCGCCGTAGAGGGTTTCCCAGGTGTAGCTGGAACTGGCGTTGCCGAAGCTCGCGTTCATGAACTTGGGTGCGCCGAACGCATCGTAACCATAACGTTCCAGCACGGTGCCGGACGTGTTCACGATGGCCGTCACGTTGTAGTAATCGTGCAGCACGTAGTGCCGCGTCGCTCCGTTGTCCCGCAGGATCAGATCGTCCGTGTAGCGCTTGCCCCACACGAACCGTTTGTCCGCCGTGGTCAGGGCGTTGAGCCGTTCCTCCAAAACCTGCCACTGGTCGCTGTAATAATAGTGCCTTGTGTTGCTGCTGATCAGCGCGGTCACCCGGCGGAACGCTCCGTCATAACGGTAGGTGGCAAGCACGCTGCCCCCGGTGGGCTTCACCTCCACCAGTCGGTTCCACGCGTCGTACTTGAGATCATAACTGTTCCCGAGGTCCAATGGCCGGGGCACCTTGGTCATGTTGCCATTGGCATCGAGCGTCGGGTTCGGCCAGGCCGTGCCGACCGTCTTGGTGATGTTGGTGATCTCGTTGGCCACGTTGTGCGTCCGGTTCTGGTTGAGCGTCGTCGTCCCGCTCACCTGGGTCTGGTAGCCCGTTGAAGAACCGTGCCAGTTGCCCGTGGCATCATAATCAAAGTCCTCCTGCCACACGGGGGTGCTGGCGATGCCCGTTGGTGGCGGGCCGCCGGTCAGATTTCCCCGTTTGAGCGAGTCCAGCTGGTAGAGGCCGTCGTAGGTGTAGTATTCGTCCTGATTGGACGTCGCCACCGTGTTCTCCCGCCACTGCCGGTTGCCGGCCCGGTCGAACCCGTATTTCACCCGTTCCTTGTCCGTGCCGGCCTTGTGCCACCGCTGGTCGATGACGCGGCCGAACCGGTCCAGACCGACGTACTGGTCCCCGGCATCGCGAAAGGTCACCGACCAGAACTTGAATCGGTGCCGGAACATATCGGGAGATTCGTTGTCAATCCGTGTCATTAAGTTAGGGTTGACACCGTTACTACTTACCTCCATGCAGGATTCCATTATTTCGACTTGAGTAAACAACGCTGACTGCCATCAAGGTAAAAATGAAAGCCAAAACCACCAATAGCCCCCAGACGGAGAGTGTGCTGGCAAATTTCATTGAAGTTACAGCGACGATGACGAGGGAGGAATCTGCTGCAAACACGATCCGTTCACCTTGTCGAAGGGTTTCCCGCTCTTCCGTATTTAGTTGCTCTCGCAGCTCCTGCAGTTTTTTTCTCGAGATCAGCGCAAATAATAACTTTAAGCACACAAATCCGATCAAAAAAACTGTAAATGATTCGATCATATTGATTTAAGCTATATCAACAGATGGAGGGCAATCCTCGCATGAGTCGAGACATTTCTTGTATTTGTCATTTATGCTGACAATCGAATAGATTTTCCACGCTTGAAACGCGGCAAAACAAGCCAAAAAGCCGAGACCTCCTGTAGCCGCCCCAAACGCCGTGCAAGCCGTCAACCATGTCCCTACCGTGAGCGCCAACATCGCTGTAATGCCAACGGTTTGGAGATAGGTGCAACATGATTTACAGTCGATAAGTGCCTCTTGCTTACAATCATCAAACGAGGAGATCACGCCACCTTTGACTAACAATTTGGCCAATATAGCTGCAATGAGCTCCTTAATAATGTGACTAACAGACGTACCAGTGGGGTCCACGAGATTCACGGTATTATTCCCAACGTAAGCATAGAGATTGACCCCATCTTCGTACCCAATCGGATCACGATTGATCCACCGCCCAAGGCTGGTGTGGAGGTAACGGAAGCGAACCTGATAAAGCCCTGAGTCGACATCGAAGTGGTAGGCACCGTAGAGGGTTTCCCATCCGTAGGAGGAGGTGGACGCGCCGAAGGCGGCGGTCATGAACCGGACGTTGCCGAAGGCGTCGTACCCGTAGCGCTCCTGCACATTGCCCGAAGTGTCCACGATGGCCGTGACACTGAAGTAATCGTGCAACGCATAATACCTCGTGCCGCTGTATTCCCGGTAGATGAGATCATCGATGTAACGCGTGCCCCAGACGAACTGCCGGTCCGCGCTGCTCGACGCCCCCACCCGTTCCTCCAGCACCTGCCATTGGTCCGAGTAGTAGTAGTGCCGCGTGACGCTGCTGTAGACCTTGGTGGTCCGGCGATTGGCTCCATCATAGGCATAAGTCGACACCACGCTTCCACCGGTGTTCTTCACTTCGACCAGCCGGTTCCACGCGTCGTACTTGAGATCAAAACCGTTCGCCAGATCCAGCGGACGGGGCACCGTGGTCGAGTTCCCGTTCCCGTCATGGGTCGGTGTCGGCCACGCCGTGCCGGTGCTCTCGGTGATGTTCGTGATTTCGTTGGCCACGTTGTGCGTCCGGTTCTGGTTGAGCGTCGTCGTCCCGCTCACCTGGGTCTGGTAGCCCGTCGATGAACCATGCCAGTTCCCCGTGGCATCATAGTCGAAGTCCTCCTGCCAGACAGGGGTGCTGGCGATGCCTGTTGGTGGGGGGCCGCCGGTCAGATTTCCCCGTTTGAGCGAGTCCAGCTGATAGAGGCCGTCGTAGGTGTAATACTCGTCCTGATTGGACGCGGCCACCGTGTTCTCCCGCCACTGCCGGTTGCCGGCCCGGTCGAACCCGTATTTCACCCGTTCCTTGTCCGTGCCGGCCTTGTGCCACCGCTGGTCGATGACGCGGCCGAACCGGTCCAGGCCGACGTACTGGTCCCCGGCGTCCGTCGTGCCGCTGGAGGCGTAATAGGTGAGCTCCACCCCGGGCTGCCCGGAGTAGTTGGCGATCACCGTCCGGTCCACGCCGAGCTGGCTGTAGTCCACCAGCACCGTCGCACCGTTCTTGATCTGCTTCACCACGCCCGTCATGTCCTGGGTTCCCCCGGAACCGTAATCGTAATCGATGTTGCCAATTCGTGTCATTAGTTAGGATTGACGCCTTTCAGGATTGACACCTTTCCGATAAGTTAGATTAGCGGTTTTTTCTTAGCCCCCGCAAAAACAATTCTGCATTTGAACGCACTTCGGTGCTCTGATCAGATGTCATTTCAATGATTCGTTTAAGCGATTTTGCACACCCTTCGGTGGCTAAGTTATGCATGATTAGCGATGCGTTTGCGCGAACCATCTCATTGGGATGTTGAGTTGAGTCAAAAGCAAACCTTTCCAAGCCTCGCGTCGCTTTCATCGTTCTCCAAGGAACAAATGAAAGTATCCAAAGCGCATCCAGATAAGTTCCTATCGCCAACGTTTCGGCCCGCTTTGAAAGAATACGTGATAATACTGAAAGGCCCTTTTTCATGTCGCTCTCGTCGGATGCACAGTGGACTAACGTCCCTACTCCAAACAAAACTTCTGACGAGTCGTCATGTTCCAACATCAATAGAATCTCAGCGTAATCATCTTTTGATAATTCACCTCCGTGGTCATGTTTTTCTCGTAGCTTTTTTTTGCGTTTTTCATGATTTAGATCGTGCATAGTAGTTCTTCATTTGCTGTATTGAAGGCAATTTCTATACTAGGGTCGGAATATTAAATATTCCATTAGCAATGATTCGCAAACACGAATAATGTAGAAGTAGCATAAGCACAATTTTGGATCGCCGGCGCTACTGGCGGCGACGGATTGTGCCCTCCACAATATTTACCCAAACAAAGGCGGTCCAATGCCAATGTTGAACGAGTCTTCGCATGTGCCATCTTTATTGGGCTTGCTGTAGTGCTTGAATTTTTGGCCATCGAGCGACCCTCCCTTTATTTCGCAATTATATTCGCAACCCAGTAAATCCAAAATTTTTCCTGTCCAATAACATGCACCTGTAGCCGGAGGGGTCGATTCATTTGGTGGACAGTAATTTTTTGCAAGGTCTCTGAGAAGTTTCCAAATTTCCCAAAGCGTCCAGCCCAATAGCAGGAGTGCCGCCGCGATGGCAATTGCCGCATCGTCTGCAATCGCAATTAATCCGCTAGCATCAATTCGGTTTACAGGATTATTCTTCACATAGGCGTACAGGTTTATGCCGTCCTCATACCCGATGGGATCACGGTTGATCCACCTTCCGAGGCTGGTGTGGAGGTAGCGGTTTCGCACCTGATAAAGCCCTGAGTCGACGTCAAAGCGGTAGGCTCCGTAGAGGGTTTCCCAGCCGTAGCTGGAGGTGGACGCGCCGAAGGCGGCGTTCATGAACCGGACGGCACCGAACGCATCGTACCCGTAGCGTTCCTGCACGTTGCCCGAGGTGTCCACGATGGCCGTAACGCTGTAGTAATCGTGCAGCACGTATTAATACGGCCCATAAATACATTCAATAAGATTGACATTCGGTGCTCATCGATTATTGAGAGGTATCAAAAAGCGAGACGCCAGAAAACTCTCATCTCAGGCGCAGTATCTCATCCGTGAGACCGCCGTCGCAATGTGCTTCG
>Ga0209491_10006585_pt1 | contig 15966 bp, 18 predicted proteins | sample BON02_FD_187213 | JGI IMG/M metagenome (GOLD analysis project Ga0209491, IMG submission 187213) | Freshwater microbial communities from Lake Bonney liftoff mats and glacier meltwater in Antarctica - BON-02 (SPAdes) (version 2) | ecosystem: Environmental > Aquatic > Freshwater > Ice > Glacier...
AATCAATCAATCAATCAAAAAAACCTATAAAAGTTATAAAATTGAATAGTATCTAATTATTCATTAAAAAGGCATATAATCAATCAATCAATCAAAAAAACCTATAAAAGTTATAAAATTGAATAGTATCTATTTATTCATTAAAAAGGCATATAATCAATCAATCAATCAAAAAAACCTAAAAAAGTTATAAAATTGAATAGTATCTAATTATTCATTAAAAAGGCATATAAACCATCAATCAATCAAAAAAACCTATAAAAGTTATAAAATTGAATAGTATCTATTTATTCATTAAAAAGGCATATAATCAATCAATCAATCAATCAATCAATAATGGATCAATCAATCAATCAATCAATCAATCAATCAATAATGGATAATAAACAAAAAATGATAATGTATTTAATGGAACTATTCCCTTTACCAGAGGATGGTAAAATACGATTCTGTGACCAATTCGATGTAGAATTTAGCGGTCTTGTTCTCGAATGTACATGTGAATTAAATTTCCAAATGGAAGGAGAAAATTATTACTACATAAAAATATGTAGTAAGGATATTTACGGCGATAGAGGTCTTGGGTTAGACGCTTATGTTTTATACAGAAATCAAAAGATTATTAAAGAAATGGAAAAGCAAGATGTAGACGAAGATGTAGAAGAAGACATTAACAAAATGGAAGATAAATATTATAACGAAATAGATGGTATGTTAGAGTGGAACAAAGATTTACTAAATAATTTACTATATGATAACCGTCAGGGTAAATTAATCGATAAAAGAGAACCCGAACCACTACGTAATATGTTAGAATACGATGATAATAGATTCGCATATTACGGTAATATGATAAAACATATTAATAATGAATGTTGTGTATGCTACGAAAAAACGATGAGTAAAACGAATTGTCACCATTCTATATGCATACAATGTGCTTCGAAAATAAAGAAAGACATATCAGAAGGTTTCGAAGATGTTAGAAAATGTCCAATGTGTAGAAATGAATTGTTTATTCCATAAATATAAAAAATAAAAATATAAAAATATAAAATAGGTTATCGGAAAACCAAACATTTTTTTATTACAAGGAAAAATAAGATTAGGGTTCTAAAGTGTTGATAGAGAGGTAGGAGGTAGGAGGTAGGACATTGGAAACAACCTTCTCTCCATAGATACATATAAAACAATATACTATACTATATATACTATATATAAAACACCATTCTTATATATTTTGATTAAAACAACGTCCTACCTCCTACCTCCTACCTTTCTATTAGGTTAGTTCTGTTATTATTAATTCAATTATTAATTTAGGCGTTGTTTTTAATCTATGTAGAATATATATTAAAAGTAAATGAGAAGTTTTAACAATGATATGGCGTTTGGTATGAACAAAGAGGTTACAATGTTAGCACAATTATCACAGCATTTCATCGAATATGGAAAAATAACCAATACGAAGGAACTCTACAAAGATCCATATTATAAGTATGATTTTGAAGCAGATGATGGAACTTCATTCGAATTGAAGAGCAGACGAAATACTAAAAATGGATATCCAACAACGTTTTTACCTGTTCATAAAATTAATCGGAACGCATCACATAAGCAGGTGTATATATTCAGTTTTACTGATTGTTTGTGTAAAATCGAATATGATAAGGATGTGTGGGATAAATTCGAAAAACAAGAGATACAAACCTACCGCTATGGACGGATTGATAGACCTCAATTGCACTATTGTATACCGATTGAGTTACTTATTGATATTTGTTAAATGATATAAAGAGAATTTATGATATATAATAAGAAAGTATGCCAATTAGTAAAGTAGATTATAATACTAACAATACCGTTATATATAAAATCCAATGTATAGATGGTTTATGTGATTTCGTTTATTTTGGAAGCACCACAAATTTTGCGACTCGTAAAAGTCAGCATAAACATAGTTGTAATAATGAAAATAATCCAGCATATAATTACAATTTGTATAAAATGATTCGGGATAATAAAGGATGGGATAATTTCGAAATGTGTTTAGTAGAGGTGTTTGCTTGTGAGAATAAACAACAACTATTAATACGAGAGCAGTTTCATATTGATAGTCATAGAAATAATATGAATACGAAAAAAGCATTTATTTCGATAGAAGACCAGAAGGAGCATATTGGAAACTATATGAAAGCATACCGAGAAAATAATACTGAGCATATTGCAACCTATCAGAAGGCATACCGAGAAAATAATACTGAGCATATTGCAACCTATCAGAAGGCACCGAGAAAATAATATACTGAGCATATTGCAACCTATAAGAAAGCATACAATACAAACTATAATGAAATAAATAAAGATGCAAAAAAAATATACAATACAAAATACAATGAAATAAACAAAGAAGCCATTTCAAAAAAAAGAAAAGAAGCATATCAAGCAAAAAAATTAAAAAACGCACAGGTCAATAATTTACCAAATTAAATCCAATCAATATTATATTATATATATATATAGTATAATAATATGAAATTCGAAAAAGGTTCTCAAGCAGCTTGTGACTATATGAAATCATTACGAGATAAACGAAAGATGACTGGTGGTGCTTTAGACAAAAAACCACCGATGAGAATTCTTCCGCAGCCGATTAATCGACGACCACCAACGCAATCACAATCTGATACAATTAACGCAATAAAAATGCATATGAATGAGATTGATAAAGAGCTCAGCAATTTAAGAGGTATGGAAGGAGAGGGTATCATATCAGATATTACAGATAAAGTAAAAGACGTTGCTGATAGAACAACAAACTATGTGACCAAAGCAGTTGAGTCAGTAAAAACGGCGATAAAGGGGCGTGATAATTATCCACCAGCGGTTAGGAAGATTATGCGAACATATGGAGATAAACAAATAATATCCGCAACTATAAATCGAAAACCAGTTGATGGAAAACTCACAGGACTTCTGAATGTTCTCTCATTAGGACAATTTAAAAAGAATATCGCATCACAACCTTACGATGATCTATTTCATTTATCAATCGTTTTACGAACCGAAGATGGTGTTTCTATCCAAATCGAAAAAACTGAAGTGATTAAAATGTCATTGCGACCAAGAAGGGGCGGTGAAATGTTGAATGTCACTCCATTTACAGGCGGTAAAACTCTCAATGAAATTATGGATAACACACAGGAACGAATGGGTGCTAATTTTTTCACATATTCCGCTAGAAATAATAATTGTCAGGATTTTATCACAGCATTGTTGAAAAGCAACGGTATGGGAGACACAAATGATTTCACTTTTGTAAAACAAGATGCAAACCAAATGTTTAAAGGATTAGGAACTCTCTCGAAAGTTGCCGATTATATAACTGATTTAGGCGGGAAAGTTGATGTTATTATGAAAGGAAAAGGTGCTTTACCTATGACTATGAAATAACATTCTTGAGTTACGCATTATACTACCTCCTGTCATATCATTATCAGTCACATCATCATCAGCAACCTCATTAAACTGATTCATTAAATTTCCCTGTATTGGACGGGCATTAGGGTCAAACATTCGTCCTGAAACCCCTCTCTCAGGTGTTACAATTGGAACTTCGACTAAAGGTGGAAGAGGTGGTAAATTAAAAAAGAATGCTACTGGTAATTGTTGTGGAATTTGTATCTGTGGACGAGGAGCAGGTGGACGAGGAGCAGGTGGTGGACGAGGGGCAGGTGGTTGTCTTTGTGGCGTTGATGGTGTTGATGGTGTTGATGATGGTGATCTTGACGGTGGTGATGGTGTTCTTGACGGCGTTGACGGCGTTGACATTATTTGTATATATATTATACAAGTAGATAATTAAATGCTATATTTTAATTAGGTGATTTTAATTAGATAATTAATTAGAAAATATATTATATGTCTATATATATATAATATAAAATGACTGTTGAAATTAAAGAATACATTAAGAACAAACGTCCAACTTTATCTGATTCCTCACTCACTACCTACACAAGCATTTTGAAATCACTTTATCGTAAAGTATTTGATGATACCGAATATGATTTGGATAAGTTTAGCAAACCTGAAAAAGTTCTAGAAAAATTGGAGGAAGTTCCATTTAATAAACGGAAGACAATTCTCTCTGCTTTAGTCATTATAACGGATAATAAGAAATATAGAGATTTAATGGGACAAGACATCAAAGATTATAATGACAATATTTCCAAACAAGTGAAATCCGAATCACAAGAAACTAACTGGGTTGAACCAGACGATGTTGCTATTATTTATGCGGAATTAAAAAAGAATGCCGACCTTATTTATAAAAAGTCCCATAAGACCCCTAGTGATATTCAACAGATCCAAAATTATATTATTATCGCTTTATTGGGTGGTATCTATATTTCTCCCCGAAGAGCAAAAGATTTCTGTGATTTTAAAATTAAAAATATTGATACTAAAAAAGATAATTATATTGATAAGAAAAAAATGATATTCAATTCCTATAAGACTGCAAAAACATATGGTACACAAGAAGTTGTAATGCCTCCATCTCTCAAGAGTATTTTAACAAAATGGATTTCAATCAATCCTACTGACTTTTTATTATTTGATACTAGTATGAAACCTATGACTGCAGTTAAATTAAATCAACGCATCAATAAAATATTTGGAAAGAAGGTTGGTGTTAACCTGCTTCGTCATTCTTATCTCACTGGGAAGTTCGGAGAGACAATCGATAAGAAAAAGGAAATAGAAAATACTATGAAAGAAATGGGTAGTAGTAGTAATATGTTAGAAACCTATGTCAAGAATTAAAAATATTATTATTGTTTAATAAAGTCTTAATAGAAAAGGTAGGAGGTAGGAGGTAGGACGTTGTTTTAATCAAAATATATAAGAATGGTGTTTTATAGTATAGTATATATAGTATATTATATTGTTTTATATGTATCTACGGAGAGAAGGTTGTTTCCAACGTCCTACCTCCTACCTCCTACCTCCTTTTTAGGTTAGTTCTGCGTTGATATTATAATAAACAATTAATATAGAAATTTATTATCTTTAATAAGTATATATATAAAATGAAGATACAATGCGAATCACAAGAAGAGTATGACGCTTTAAAACACAAGGTTATGATGGTAAAAATGATTGTTTTAGATATGAAAGGACACTCATCATTAACTAATCCAGCCAATTTTAGAGGGAGGAAGAGGACTGAATTTATTGAAGAAGTAGAAAAGTATTTAAAATTTGATTTAGACGAAATTACTATTTTGTTTAACGAAGTTGTAAATGATACCTTATTATCTGGAGACGCAGATGTATCCACTTTTCCTATTTACGAGAATAAAACCGTAGTATAATAGATCATACGTCAATAAACACAGCGATATTTAGGAGATTCTTACATTTTATTTTATATTCATAGTATATAATATAAAAAATGAGCGGACAACCACTAATATCACCGAATGATGCTGCCCGATTTCGTAGAGAGTATCTGAACACATTAAAACTACAATCTCAAGTGAATGAAAGGAATTTACAAGCAAATATATTGTATAACCAAACAGGTGTACCACAACAACCAACGGATACTAGAACTTTTGATGAAAAGATTCTAGATATTGAAGGATTAAAACAAACAGTGAGAACCCAATTACTTGCTGTTATGGACTCCACACAAGCAAACAAAGTAGTTCAATCTATTTCTAGCAACGACTTACAATATTTAAGTAACCGAGTAGATGATATAATTGCGGAAACCAAACGTAAATTTAGGAGTGGTGTGAATGCGGATATTTTCCTTACTATTTTACAACAATACGCAAGAGCAGAGACAATGGGTGATGATATCAAAGAAGATTTAGGTGATATTAAAGAAATGCTTTCATCTAAAGAACAACCCCCTTCTTGGACACGTAGATATATTCCACCTGCAGGATGGAGAAGTATGAATAAATTACAATTACTTGCTTATATTGATACTATGTCACAAATTCCAGAAGGAAATGCTTTGCTCATGGCGACTGTAGGTGGTAAATCAAAAATAAAGACTAAAGAAAAAATGCTTAACTTTTTAGAAGCAAATGCTAATGAAATAAAAGAAGTATTCGAATCTGCTGGTTTAGTTAGTCCTACGAAAGATAATATCGTTACAGATGTCTTTTCCGATAGCGATTCAATGAGTGGTGGACGTATTATGAGTGGAAGAGGTTTAGGACGTCCCAAATCAAGAAATTATGAAGGATCATTGAGACCAAAACGAAGTGACAATATTAAAAAGGAAGATATTGATTATTCTAAGGGTATTTCATATGTCTCTCCAAGATTCGTTCCAATAGGTAAATATATAATTAATAAAGGACAACTCGATAAGAATATTATATCTATGAAAACAAAAAGTGGTGGATGCATTTGCGGATTTAAATCTCAAAGAACAACTGCAAAAATGGGTGAGGTTTTACGCAAGATTATTGGTGGAGGTATACCATCATTCGATGAGATACAAAATTTAGATGACAATGAAAAAACATATTTGCATAAGGTTGCTTCTGCGAGTGGTATCATTGATAAGTTGAGTATTCCAGCACCTGATAAGAGTGCTGAAGATAAAGAGATAGATAATTTCGAATTGATGAAGGGACAGATTTTATCGGGGAATGATAATAAAGAATATATTAAAAAATTCAAGTTACTGGTTATGAAGTTATCTAAAAATGATTTATTGCCAATGCGACAGGCGAAAGAAGTTCTCTACGAACTCGCTATGTTAGGATATTAAAAAGGTTGATATTATAAAATTAAAATATAATATTAATATATAAGTAAATGAGAACAATTGTATTGAATTCCAGCAATTTAGTAGATGATGGTCAAAACAACAAACTGGTTTATAATTTTCCGTCGTCTGTTCTATTCAAGGACACATATGTAGCAATATCATCTGTTAGTATGTATTATTCTTGGTTTAATATTAAAGCGGCATTCGGTAATAATATTATCAGTTATAGTTGGAACACTGGAACTACGACTACATATACACTCACAATTCCAGATGGTTTATACGAAGTTTCTGCTCTCAATCAGTTTTTACAATTTGAGATGATAAAACGCTCACATTATGCTATTGATTCGACTGGTAATAACGTTTATTTTATAGAATTGACTGTCAATCCTGCGAGATATGCTATCCAAGTGAATACTTATTTAGTAAATACAACAGAAATTGGATCGGGATTAAAATATCAAAAACCTGCTGGATGGGATGACGCAACGAGTACTACAGTATTTAACCCTGTTGTAACTATTCCAACCCAATTAGGTTTATTGTTGGGTTATAAAGGTGGTCTTAAAACGTTCGGTAACTCTGGTAATCCAGCAGATGATTCTTTTATTGCTGGGACTTTTTTAGAAGACGGCACAACCGCATTTACACCAACTGCTAATATTTCAAAAATACAATCTTTAGGAACTATTTCGGTCGTTAGTAATGCATCACCAAATTTACAACCAAATAGTTCAGTCTTGATCACTTGTTCTAGTGTTGATAATCCGTATGCATCACCGTCCAGTGTTATCTATACTATCAGTCCGAATGTTGGAGCAGGTGAAATTATCATAGAGAAACCACCAGCTTTGCTTTGGCAAAAATTAATTAGTGGAACTTACAATCAAATACGAATTGGAATGTTGGGTACGGATTTAGCACCGCTAAAAATACGCGATCCAGCGATGACTATTGTTCTCGCATTCGCAGAGGAAAGAGAGGTCATTAGAAATTAATTAAAAATTTAAAAATCTATATAATAATATCTATATTTATTATATAAAATGGATGATAATTTCTTTAACAGATTGTATAGCGAACTTATGGAAGAACAACTCAAATTATTTAATGAGATTAGGCATAGCAACGAGGATTTAGAAAAACGTAAGATAAAACAACGCCAGATTACTGTGATTACGGCTATTTTAAACAGTGTTGCAAAACTCAAGGATCTTGGAATCAAATTAAAAACAGATGAATAAATATATAGTGTGTATATATATATACCATAATGAAAATTTATATGAATGGTGGAATGATAAATACGAGTCAAGTTATTGCGAATAACCCGAGTAAACAGCCGTTAGGTAGAAGTGCCAATTTTGCATCAGTTGATGACTATATTAAACAAACCCCAATTATAAAACAAGTCCAACTAAACTCATCGAATATGGTAGGACTTGGTTTAGCGAATAATAACGCATTAATGGCGTTGAATATCAAGAAAAAGAAAAGTAAAAACATTGCCTTTGAGTTGTAAAATGTTTAGCAAACAATTAAAAAAGTATTTCCAATATATTATTATCTATTCATATTATATAATAATAATGTCCGCAGATAAACTTGTATTCGATTTAGCACAAGAGGTTGAAGGTTCTCCGAACGTATTCGTTAAAAAAGATTGGTTGAATATCATTGATAATCAATCAGGTCAATATGCCAGTAATCAATCCGTTATTGATACATCACAATTATCCAATTCTAACAAATTTATGAATTATAGAGAAGCATATCTCTCTATTCCATTGCTTTTAACCTTAACCAGTTCAAAGGTGGTTGGTTCTATTGCTGCTGCCGATTTAGCACCAGCGACCGCTGCCACTTCTGCCGATTATTCCGTTGGGTTGAAAAATTGGTTTGGAAGTATCGTACATCAGTTCACTTTAGACTTAAATGGAACGACCATCTGTCAGCAAACACCATATATTAATATGTGGAATAGTTTCAAGTTACTCACCACTTTTTCTTGGGGAGATGTAGCAACAACTGGTTCAACTATTGGTTTTTATCCAGATGACCCAACAAGTTGGACTTATTCTACATCTGCGACTCAAGCAGGTCAAGGAGTCTGTAACAACAGTAATCAAGAGGTTTTTACCACTGTAGCAGGTAAGCAAAACGCTTCCAATTCTGGAACTGGAAATATCGGGTTCTTGAAAAGACAACAATTCATCAATTATGATGCTGCTGGTATCACTGGATCTGGAAATACTGCTGGTGACCTATTGACCAGTGAAAAGTGTAAAACCCTATGGAAATCTCACGTTGTAACAAAGACTAACGCTGATGCTACTACCTCTCAAGGAGTATTCCAAATTGCCATTAATGCTACTGTGTATTTGAAACACCTTCATTCTTTTTTCCAAATGTGTCCTTTATTGAAAGGAACTTTTTTGAAAATGACTTTAACCTTAAATAATACATCTGTTGTTGTTGATGTTGCTACCACTGGTGCGATGAGTTGTTCATCATCTAATAACGCTGTTGGTGGAATATGTCCTATTATGATTGCATCCAGAGCGGGTGGTTCGGGAGGAGTTGCTTTAGGAAGTGTTGCCACCCCTGCAGTTGCTTCGTCTTTCATCGCCAATTTGTCAGTTGGAGCAACTTGTCTAGATACAACTTTGAGAAGTAACCCAGCAGTTTTTCCTATTGGAAGTGGAGGTTTATCTCAGAATGTTGTTTTATATGTTCCTGCCTATACTTTCAATCCAAGTTTCGAATCTGCTTACTTATCCAGTCCAATTAAAACAATTAAATATACTGATGTTTATCAATACCAAATTCTCAATGTTGCTTCTGGAGGAACAATGAACTCTCTATTGACTAACGGTATCGCAAATATCAAGTCAGTTCTATGTGTTCCTTTCTTTAGTGAGTCTGTTGTAGGTTCTGCTATACCACCATATTCCAGTCCTTTTGATCCTGCTGGTGCTGGTTGCACAAGTCCTTTGTGTATGTTAACCAATTTCAATATTGTTGTTTCAGGACAGAATACCATCTATAATACCCAAAGATACAGTTTCGAATCTTTCAATAACCATTTGAAAGGAGTCAATAGTGTCAATGGTGGTTTGACTGATGGACTAACTTCTGGTTTAATCGACTCACAAGCATTTGAAATGGAATACTGTTATCATTATGTTGATGTGAGCAGGGCACTTCCAGTTGAGGAATCCGTTCCAAAATCAATCCAAGTTATTGGACAGAATCTCTCAGGAAGACAAATTAATCTCATATGCTTTGTCGAGTACGGTGTCGAGGTCTCAATTGATGCCCTAACTGGAGCGAGAGTTTAGGTTTGCTTAATTATATATAAAATTGAAATCTATTAAAACAACTTAAATATATAAGTATATTATATACTAATATATATATAGAATAGTTCGACACAATGCCTTACACAGATAAACGAAAAAAACAAATTATGATATCGAGAGCATTACACAAGGATAACTATAACGAATATAATCGAAAATTTATGAAAACGAAATATGAAAATTCTTGGGAGACTATATCGAAAATCTTTATGAAAATAATGATTTGTGAAATACCGAAACCACAAAAAACAATTTTATAATAATATAATAAACTTTTATTATAAAATTAATAGTTATATATATTTAGGAATAAGTATATAAAAATAAAATCTTAATAGAATATATAAGAAGAAAATGTTCAATATCTCAATCTTACTCGCCGAAAACTACAATCTACGCAATGTATTCACAAATGACCTCCGTAATGCATTTACAAATGACCTCATTGGAAGAGCAAAAGCACCTTGTCTAGTTGATAAACGAACATTAGTTCCTAGTGTTATTGCTTATAAAGATAAAACGAACGAGTGGTTCAAAAATACATTGGTTATTGATGATAGTTGCGGTTATGGTATAAAATGCGGTAGGCAAATCAATGGTAAATACATTATATGCTTGGATTTTGATATTTATGATAAAGAGACAGATAGCGATTGTAAAATGTGTAAAAAATATTTTGATACTTATAGTGATGTGTGTGGAACTGAAGACGGTATGTATGAATCATCAACTGAAGGGAATTGGAACGTCTTATGTGATATAACAGAATGCATTGACCTTATTAATTTATGCGAAAAACGAGCAACCGAAACCTTTAAGCCTATTCCGAATTGTGGATTAGAATTCCAAATAACAAAACACCAAGTTATTCCGCCTACAGCAACACCTTGCAAAAAGACTGGTAATGCCGATAAAAGACGAGAATTTAGTGACAATGCTCATCCATTTAAAATAGTTCAACCAACTGATAGCGTTCATCAATATCTAGGTAACTTATTAATAATGAAACAACCGAAACCATACATAGCAGACAGTAATACAATTGAAAATAAAGATGAGAGTGTGAAAAAACAATACACTGAAATGTTGATGAATGGACTGAATTTCCATATGGCGGATTACAATGATTATTTGAGAATTAGAGAAGTCCTAAAAACAAATGGATTTTCCAAAGAATTATTTTGTGAATGGATTGCTACTACAAATCCTAAAGACGATACACATTTAGAATTATGGGACGCACCTTGTAAATATGAGAATATGAATATGGGTGTTCTCAATAATATATGTAAAAAAGTTAATCCAGTATTTTATAAAAGTTGGTTGGCAAAGTTTCCTGAGAAGAAGGAGAAGAAACCAAAGCAACCAAAGAAATCATATAAGGAACAATATGCAGAACTTCTGGAAAAATCCAATAACGATGAGGACTTATTTGACTGCACCGTTGCGGATGACGACCATGCAAGTAGTCTTATATATAAGTCAATAAAAAACAAGTTGGTATTCTGTAAAGGACAATTGTATTATAAAACTGATATGAGTCTCTGGATTAACGATACAAAAATTATCAAGTCCCTTATATGTGTACGTGTTGCTGACGCTCATTTTACAAAACTCACTGCTACAGGCAGTGAGATTACATTCAGTGGTAATCTATGTAATCAACGAAATGTTGCCGAGTGTGTTATTAATCTCGCAATCCAAAAACGTGATGATACTTGGATTGACAAATGGAACTCGTCATCAGTCGGTAAGATGTTATTCAATAATGGATATTACGATTTTGTAAAAGGAACATTCATTCAACGGGATTCCGAGAATTTTGACGAAACCGTTATTTTCAATAATATTACAGGATATGATTTTAAAATGTGTATTGATACCGAATATCTCGATAAAATCCAAAAAGCAGTATTTACTGACGCATTAGGTGATGAGGTCGGTGATTTTATGAAACAGAAAATCGCACGTGCGTTATCAGGTGAAATTATGAAAGAAGCGAGTTGTATATTCGGTATTGGATCAGGTAATGCTGGTAAGTCATTTATTGGACGAATCCTAAAAAAATGTGCTGGTTCTTACATCGGCAACTTTAATGGTAACAATCTTTCCCACAAGAAAATAGAGAACAGTGACGAGGCACAGGCATTGCGATGGGTAAAATTATTATGTGATAAGAGAATCATTATATCTCAGGAATTAGGACAGAATAATAAACTCAATGGTGAGATTATTAAAAAACTTACTGGTGGAGACGTTCTGACCGCAAGAGGTCACGGGGAGAATGAGTCCGACTTCTATTTTCAGGGAGTGATTCTCGCATATTGTAATGATACTCCGAATATTATGCCTTATGATGACGCTTGTGCGTTCCGAACTCGAGTTGCCGAGTATAACAATTCATTTGTTGCTAATCCGAATCCGAACGATATATTCCAAAAACAACTGGATATGACACTTGATGCGGAATCTCAGACGGATAAGTTTGCTTGTGCCTTTATGACGCTATTATTTCAATCTTATCATGCTGAGCGAGTAAATTCTAGAGTTGAGAGTATGATTGCCACTGCAAAAGAACAATTCGAAGGAGAAGACGGCAATATTATGGAAACATTATTAGGAACATACGAATTTACTGGAAACCCAGAACATTTTGTGGCATCCGTTGACGTTGCTGAATTATTCAAGAAGACCAGTTTCTCTATGAAAAAAATTGGAACTGAGATTAAAAAATATTGTATCAATCACAAAATTGAGGGTGTATGTAACAAATCAATAAAAATATCAAAAAAAGTCACACAATGTTGGGTTGGAATTAGTTATCTACCAGATAATGATATAGTAAATCCACAAAATGAATAGTGTATAATAGTCTTAGTAGAAAGGTAGGAGGTAGGAGGTAGGACATTGAAAACAACCTTCTCTCCGTAGATACATATATATATTATATTAGATACATATAATATATACTATATATAAAACACCATTCTTATATATTTTGATTAAAACAACGTCCTACCTCCTACCTCCTACCTTTCTATTAAGACTTCTAAAACAATAATAATAACAATAAACCATCTAATACAACCATTCCATTATATCTTGTATTATTTTATTACTTTAATGTATATAGAATGTTCCGAACAACGAGAACCAAGACAATATTCCAGTTATTAATAGGAGTCACAATTCTCAGTAAATTCGTTGTAATTAAACGACATTTTAGGTAGAAGACCAGTTAAATATAATATAATTGTATTATATATATCACACAAATAATGAAAAAAATCTCAAGTATAATGTGTAGATTAGGTAGGAAACGAAAAATACAGGATTTAATATTACAAATAATTCCCAAATCATTTACAACATATATAGAACCATTTATCGGAAGCGGAGACATATATTTATTCTTAAATTTAGATGAATCCACAAAGGCGGTAATAAATGATTTAGACCCTTTAATATCAGAAAGTTGGAAACTAATAAAAAGCAATCCTTCTGTTGATGGGGTTCACAGATACGATAAACTATCTGACGCAGAAAAAAACAAATACGTTTTTAATACTACTCATACCAACCCGCTTGATAAATTAGTTAAAAATATAGCAAGACTCTGTGGTTCGTTTAGCGGTTTAGTAAGAAACAGTGATAAAAAACTTTATAATTATTATAAAGTGCAATCAAAATTAAATAAAATAGACAGTATATCAAAATATATGAAAAATACGACCGTATTAAACCAAGATTATAAAACAGTTATTAAAAAATATGATAACGCCAACGCCTTTATATATTTAGACCCCCCATATGAAAATCCCAATTCTAAATTCTACCGAGAGGAAGATATGGACTATGAGGAAATGGCGAGATTTTTAAAAAACATAAAGGGTAAATTTTTATTGAGTATAAACGATAGTCCAAATATAAGAAATATATTCAAAGATTTTAATATAAAAAAAATAACAGTTGATGGTGCAGCGAATAAAGGTAGTTCATTAAAAACTATTGGAGTAAAACAAAGGGCGGAGGTATTAATTACAAATTATTAATAATATCAATATATGTATATGGAATCCCAGTGGAGCAATGACGTAGAACGAGTGTTAGAAAGCATTAGAGAGAATAGTCTGATTATGCGTAAACAGCATACTAAAAATTATTTGTATTTTAAATCAACACTCAAGTACTACCGTATTCCAGTAATAGTTATATCAGCATGCAACAGTGTGATCAGCGTAGGTGCAGAGCGTTACATATCTCAGCATTATATTAGCGGTATTACTTGTGTTCTAGCCTTATTATGTGGTATAATCGGCAGCATAGAGTTATACCTAAAACTAAATGAGAATTGTGAAAATGAACTAATAGCATCGAGAGACTTTTATTCACTAGCGGTAGGTATATATAAAACGCTTACTTTAGAGCGAAAAAATAGGGATTCGAACGGTAAAATGTATTTGGACGAATGTTATAAACAATATCTCTCAATATATGATAAAGCTAATATTTTGAAAAAGAGGTATGACGACTCATTATTTCATATACCCTCACTACCAGATAATAACTTGTTAAGGTCGTCTCTTCCTAATAATATGAGCAGTAATGGCGGTATAAGTGATACCAGCAGCGAGAATGAGAATATGGTGGTATGATTATATAATTATATATTTTTTTGATTAATTATATAATGATAGAATATAGTATGGTATTGACTTATAAAAATAAATTTAATACAAAATACGGATTTTCAAAAGACGAGCCGCATTCAATAGCGGCAATTTCAAAAATAACTGGATATAAATTGTCAGGTCTTAAAACCATATTTTCTAAAGGGGTAGGTGCTTACAAAACTTCGCCTCAAAGCGTACGCCCAAATGTTAGTAGTAAAGAGCAATGGGCATATGCGAGAGTATATTCAGCAGTTACGCCAAAATCCAAAGCATCTGTGGTTGATGCGAGTCATCTAAAACCAAAAATCGGTTACCATATAATGCCAAGTGGTGCAATAATGAGTGATAAGTTACATTCTTAAACTGCTATAATCAATAACCTCAAGAAGTCCTTTTCTAAATCTATCTTCAGGTGATGCATCCATATCAATAATAAGCGGACTCATCTTTTCTTTAGTAGCATACTTATAAATTTCCAATAATTGGTCTTTTGTTACTCCCAATCCAAACTCTGACAGGATGACATTTACCTCTCTATTTCCCGATAATTTCAAGAGAACCATATAAGAACAATTATTACGAATTATTTTTGGAATTTTGAAAAAAGATTGTGATAAAAAAATACAAGATACCCCCAATTTTCTTGCTCTTATATAATAATTCTCAACTTTAGATAAATCCTTTGCTAATACAAGGTCATCGAAACAAACGAGATGATTGAAGTCTTTATCGAATTTATCGAGAGGTGGTGTATTTTCAACGCCTTCTTTAATAATAATTGAGTCACACTTACTGGTGATCCAACGATAAAGCGGTTCGTCTTTATTACGAGTGATAATTGTAATCGATTGAAATGTTCCCTTTCCTGAAGAGAACACAGAAATAAGGTTACATAAAAAGTTAGTTTTACCTGAACCTGATGGTGCAACAATACACATACGCATTGGAATTTTCAATTTATGTAAATTAAAATTAGGGTTCTCGACCTTATCAAGGAATTCTTTTGGCATTTTCTCATACAAATTGGTTATAGACATAATATATATATAGGTAGATATTATATAATGAAATTAAAAACCAATTAATAAAATATAGGTGTATTATATAAACTAAATGACTTCCTATCCAA
>Ga0209491_10006588_pt1 | contig 15962 bp, 7 predicted proteins | sample BON02_FD_187213 | JGI IMG/M metagenome (GOLD analysis project Ga0209491, IMG submission 187213) | Freshwater microbial communities from Lake Bonney liftoff mats and glacier meltwater in Antarctica - BON-02 (SPAdes) (version 2) | ecosystem: Environmental > Aquatic > Freshwater > Ice > Glacier...
TGGCGCTCACCCTCGACGAAGAACTGCGCGCGCCGCCCGTATACACACACACACACACATATATCTATCTCTCTCTATGTATATATATAGCCCGTCGCGCAGAGGCGTGCGATGCGCGTGTTTGGGTTAGACTCTCGTTTTGTGTGCGTGATATATATATATATATATTTGTATATATGTATATATATATATATATATATATATATATATATATATATATATATGCATATATACATATATATATAGGTAGCTCTCACTCTCGACGAGAAACTGCGCGCGCCGCCCATCGCGCAAGGGCTCGCTCGGTGCGCGCAGCGCCACCCACGCGAAGAGGACGACGTAGTAGACGGCGCCCGCGGCGGCGGCGAGGCCGAGCGCGTAGGGAAGCCACCAGTGCTCCGAGCCGCAATCGGCTTGGTCGCGCGCCGCCAGGGTGGAGAGGCTTCCGAGGGCGAGCGCGAGGGCGAGCTTTGGCGCCCAGAAGGCGCAGAAGGTGCGCGGCGCCCAGCGGCCGTCCGAGTGCGGCGTCAGGTCGTCGTGCGCAAAGGCGTGGAGTGTGGTGAGCCCGTAGAAGAGGAAGAGCGCGTGGCACCAGCCGAGGCACGCCGAGGCGGACGCCGCCAGCGCGGGCGTCCACGCGGCCGGCGCCAGCAGCATCAGCGGCGCTGTGGGCCCGCCGCAGTCGAAGACCACCAGTGCGGCGAGCGCCCACGGCAGCGTGCGCTGCTGCGGCGTGCGCCTGCCGGCGCCGCGCCGCGCGTAGACGAATCCGAGCCAGAGGGCGAGCGCGAGGGCGGCGCAGCCCAGCTCGGCCCTCACTCGCAGCCGCGCCCAGCCGACCGTCTCGCGGCGCGTCCAGAGCGCCACGTCGCCCAGCGCCTCGTACCGCAGGTCGTACCGCGGGGGGGGCCCGGGCTCGGCGAGCGGCTGGTCGCGCGGCTCAGCGAAGGAGAGGCGCACGCGGTAGGCGAGGTTGGAGAGGGGCGGCGCCGCCTCGTCGCCCAGCCAGCCGTCGCCAGGGAGCGACTGCGCGAGCTCCCTCTCGCCCGGAAGCGAGTAGCCGGAGCCGTCGGCGCCCGGGTAGCCCAAGCACGACGACGCGGGCGGCGGCGAGCGTTGCGGCGGCCGGGGCGGCTCTAGGTTGGCGCCGTGCCTCTCCGCCCACCCGACCTCGACGCCACCTCCGTCTCCGCCGCGCCCTTCGTCACCGCCCTCGCCGCCACCTCCGTCTCCGCCGCCCCCTTCGCCGCCGCCCTCGCCGCCGCCCCCATCGCCGCCGCCACCCTCGCCGCCGCCTAAGTCTCCACCGCCTCCCTCGCCGCTGCCCTCGCTACCGCCCCTATCGCCGCCGTCGCCCTCGCCGACGCCTCCGTCTCCACCACCTCTAACACCTCCTCCACCACCGCCGCCCCCCACGCCGCCGCCCACTTCGCCGCCGCCGCCGGCCTCGACGACGGCCGCCTCCGCCGCCGCCCCTGCGGCTCCCACGGCTCCGGCCGACTCGTCGACGGCTCGGGCCCATCCCGCCTCCGCCCACGCGCGCGCTGCCTCGAGCTCGGCCCACGCGTCGGCCGCCGTGGGCAGCTCGAGTCGCGTGGGCGAGGGAAGGCCCTCGTCGGATCGGATGTGGATTGGCTCGCAGGCAACGCGGCCTGGCTCGCAGCGCAGCGCCGTCGCCGACGTCACCTCCGCGCTTAGCGCAATCCACTCGCCCAGCAGCCCTCCCGGTGTACCTCCGTCGCCACCACACGCTCCGCCGCCGCCTGCACCGCCGCCGCCCCCGTTGCCGCCCTGCAGCCCTCCCGGTGTGCCTCCGTCGCCACCACACGCGCCGCCGCCGCCTGCACCGCCGCCGCCCCCGTTGCCGCCGGAGGCGTTGGCTCTGCGGACCCAGGCGACGAGCTGGACAGAGACGCTTAGCCGGCGCACGAGGCCTTGGGCGGCGTGGCGGGTGTTGAAGGCGCGGAGGAAGAGGCGGACCGAGTGCTGGCGCGCCGAGGCGGCTGGCGCCGGGACGAGCACCGGCGCGCCTCGCAGCACGTCGGCGCCCGAGCAGTGCCGTGGGTCGAACCGGTCGGTGGGGCGCGCACATCCCTGCGCCGAGGCGGTAGCCACGAGCGAGACCGATGTCGAGCGCGGCACGAAGTCGCGCAGCCACTCGGGCGAGCGGCGAAGCGGGGCGGACGCGGAGGGGCAGCGCTCGAGCAGCCGTCTTTGGCGCTCTCGGGAGGAGGCGTTGGCGGCGGCTGCGTGGCCTGGCGGCCCGGTCGCGGAGGGCCAGTAGGCGGTCTCGACTCCGTAGAAGGCCACCGTGAGTGCGAAGCCGAGAAAGACGCCGTAGAGCGCCGCGTGCGCCCACGGAGGAGTGAAGTCGAGCCGAGTCGACATGTGCGCGTCGAGCCACGCGACGCGGGGCCCAGCCGAGCCGGTTAACCCTAACCCCCTAGCCCGGGGCGCCTCTCTGCGGAAGAGCTCGCGCTTCCTCGGCGCCGAGTGCGGCACGCGCAGCGGGTGCAGCGGGCTCGGGTCCTCTTCCCGGGTGTCTTCCAGACTGGCGACGCCGCCCCGTAGCGACGCGAGCGACACCGTGAGCGGCGCCGCAGTGGCCGCCTTGCCGCTATGCCGCAGCCCAGCCCCGCCGCGCGGCCGCACCGGCGCCGAGTTGTACATCTCTAGCGCGCCGACCGCGTCGAGGACCCGCTTCTCCTTGTGCGCGGGGAGGCAGTGCGAGAGGTCGTTGGGCACGGGCGGCGCGCCCTGCAGCACGCGCGCCGCCGCGGCGCGCAGCGCCTGCTCGGCTCCCTGTCTGAGGCTCTTCATCGTGAGGAAGCGCATCCCCGCCGCCGGGCACGAGCCCAGCGCGAGCAGCCACCACGCGGCGACCGCCAGCGCGAGGCGGAGCGGCGCGGGCGGCGAGAGCAGCGGCAGGAGGTCGAGCGCGGCGGCGGCGTCGGCGGCGGCGACGGAGCACAGCACGGGCGCCGCAACGAGCAGAGAGAGAAAGAGCCTCCAGCGCTTCCCCGCGGGACGCACGAGGGCGCCGGCGGGGTGCTCGGCCGAGGCGGCGGGCTCGAGCAGAAAGGCGAGCGCGAGCCCCGTGAGCCAAAGCGCCGCCACGAGCAGCGCGGCGGCCTGGCACGCGAGCAGCAGCGCCAGACCAGACTCCAACCCACCGCGGGAAAGCCGGCTCGCCGGCAGCGGCAGCGTGAAGCCAGCTCCATTCGCGACGTAGGCGCCCGGCTCGGCGAGGGCGGAGCGGCGAAGCGAGCCGCCGGCCGCGTCGTCGAGGCTAAGGAGCAGCAGCGGCGTGAGGGCGAGCGCGAAGAAGAGGGCGCGCGGCAGCCAGGCCGCGGCCGAGTTGGCCGCGCCCGGGTCGTGCCTCGCGCCGTCGGCCGCGACGAGCACGTGGAGGAGCAGCCCGTCGTGGAAAAGAAGCCCCGCGAGGGAGGCGGCTGCGTGTGGGAGCGGCCCTCCGTAGCCGAGCTGGAGGAGCAGCGGGAGGGGCAGCGCGTAGAGGAGGGCGCAGGCGGTGACTGGCGCTAGGGTGCGTTGCTCCGGCAGGTGGTCCGACGAGAGGAAGCCGCGCAGCCGCAGCCGCACGCCGCGCAGCAGGAGCAGCGAGCCGAGGCTGAGCACACAGCGCACGAGCAGCTCGATCAGCACGGCCGCCTCGGACGCCTCCTCGAGCACGAGCGTCGCGCCGCCAAGCGGATCCGTCCATCGGTCGGACGCGCCGGGAAGCCACGGAGGAGCGGGCGGCGCGAGCGGCGCGAGCTCCGTCCCCGCCACCTCCACCTCCTCCTTCGCCGCCACCCTCGCCGCCGCCTCCTTCGCCGCCGGCGGCGAGGGCGGCGGCGAGGCGGCGGGGGCCTCTGGAGCGGAGGTCTCCACCGCGGCTGGGCCCCCACGTCGCGCAGCGCCCTCCTCCTCCCCGGCCTCCTCCTCCCCGGCCTCCTCCTCAGCTGGCAAGAAGGTGACGCGGAAGGCGTAGTCGTGGCGCGGCAGGGCGCGCAGCGTCGCGAGCGGGAGCGGCGAGCAGCCGCGCATGCGCCCGGCCCGCGCGGCGCACGAGGAGGAGAAGACGGCCGTGGCATCGACGATGAGTTCCGGCGGGAGGTGCGTGTGCGGGGACGGGTTCCCCGCGCGCGCCGTGGCCACTCGAGTTTGGTTGGGCGGCGCGCTTCCGGCGCAGAGCCAGCCGGGGGCGTGCGCCAGCTGCGGCGAGAGCTCCCCCAGCGGGAGCGCCGCCAGCTGCTCCTCGAGGGCCTCGCACGCCGAGTGCAGCGCGGCCCCGCCCACCGTCAGCTCGCGCCAGTGCGCCCACTGCAGCAGCAGCCATTCGATCCAACCGCCCGGCGCTCCGGGCCGGCGCGCGTAGGCCGACGCAACGCGCGGCGGCGCGTGCAGCCAGCCGGCGACGCGCGCGCGGTAAATCTGAAGCCGCACGCGCCGGCGCAGCAGCAGGTCGGCGCCACCGTAGGTCGCGGCTTCCGTCGGGCTGAGCTGCAGGGAGAGCGAGAGCGAGGGCGCGAAGCGCGAGGCGTCGCGGAAGAAGCCCATCGGCCGGCTCAGCTCCGGCTGACCGAACGCGCGCGTCGCCGCCACGCTCGGCGGCGAGCCGAGCTGGTCGCCCAGCCACACCATGGCCGCAAAGTAGCCAGCGATCACCAGCAAAAACGCCACGCTCCCGCCAGCCTGAAGCCGGGTCTGCATCAGCACGGCCGCCTCCTCCGGCAGCGGCTCGACCCGCTTCTTGCGCTTGGCCCCGCGCCCCGCCAGCCGCGATCGCATGTAGCTGCGTCAGCTGTTCAGCTGGTAGTGTAGGCGGCCCAGCCGCAGTTTGTAGTAAGCTGTGAGCCGCCGACAACAAAAACGTTCACATGAATCCCTTGTGACAATCTGAGCTAGGCTTCATGTGACGTAATTTTGCGCTCGCTTCCCAGACTCAGCCAACGCCGTTTCCAAGAATGCGCAGCGTCATCATGACTCTACTGATCGCGGCGCACAGCACGGCGCTGTATGTGGGCGGGCCTGGGCGCGTGAGCGGGCCGGCGCGCGCCGCCATGCATTCCTCCCGGCGTGAGGTGGGGCGTCGGTCGCTGTTCCTGCCGGCCATCGCGGCGGCGGCGTTCGGGTTAACCCTTAACCCGGCGGTTGCTGCCGGAGATGACCCGCTGGTCAAGATCTACTTTGGGGCGGGGTGCTTTTGGCACGTGCAGCACGAGCTCGTCTTGGCGGAGCGCGCGCTGCTGGGACGGCGCGATGCCGAATTCACCGCCGTGTCGGGCTATGCAGGCGGGACCCGCGTGGCATCCGGGAAGCTCGCCGGACCGGCGGGCGCGAAAGTGTGCTACCACAACCCGCAGGGGGTTGCCGACTACGGCCGGCTGGGCCATGCGGAAGTGGTCCAGGTGGAGGTGCCAGCGTCGCGGGTGTCGGACTTTGCTTTCAAGTACTTTTCACTGTTTGGCGCCAGGGGGCTGCGGCACGACCCGCAGGACCGGGGCGGGGAGTACCGCTCGGTGCTCGGCCTGCCCGGCGGCGAGGCGTCGCCGCTCTACGCGGTTATCGCTGCCGCGGCCAAGCCGACGCCGATGCGGCTGGCTACGGGCGCTGGCGACGAAGGAGACACGATTGGCGACAAGACGGTGTTGGTATACGACTCGGACGCTTTCTCCTTTTACCCGGCGGAGCTCTACCACCAATTCCACAACGACTTTATGGACCCGCCGTACGGCGCGGCCTACAACGGGCTGCTGCCAAAGCTCTACGCCCACAAGAAGATCGGGCTGGTCGGCTGCCCCGACTTGGACCCCGCGACCATCGTGGAGGGGAGGGTCTGAGCGAGCCGGCGCCGGGCGAGAGGGGGCTGTAACTCTTCTGTATGTCAGAGTAGGTGCTGTTCTGTCGACCGGGGCAGTGACGGCTGGAAGGGCACGGTAGGGGGGCAGACGGAGACCTCTCAAGGTGGCCCCTTGGCAGTGCAGCCCGCGGCCCCGTTGCCCCCGACCCCCTTCCCTGCCGACTACACACGTCCGTGCTACCTGCCCCACACGCACTCTGCTCCTCCCGCCCTCGCCGCCTCCTCCCATCCGTTCCCTGCCCGGCTCCCTTCCTCTAGCTGATCTCCCTTCGGTGCTCACACTTCTAGGTCATACATTTACATGCACGCACATGCCGCATGCCGCTCGCTTCCAGCCGAGGATTAGCTCCGGCCACTTCGAGTGCTGTCGCGGCATGACCGGGTGCCTGTTGCCTGCTGCGCGTCCTGCGCTGAATGAGAATGCGCGGCGCGTGCTTAGGCTTAGGTGTGGTGTCCCTCCCCCCTCACTCAGGGCGAGAGCGATTATGGCGGCGAACAGTCTGTGAACAGTTCCTCGCAATCGAAAAGTGACCATGTTTCAGAGTTTCTGTAGGGGATCTCGGACGTACGTTGTGGTTGAGAAGTTGAAGCTGATGTTGTGATTGATTGATAGTTGATAGTTGATATAGTTGATAGATAGAGGCATAGATAGTATGGCATAGGCAATAGGCATTATAGTCTGACTTAGTCTACACATAGAGATAGAGTACTATCTTCTATCTCATAGTCTCGAGACGCGGAGTACTATGTTATACAAAAAATAGAGAGTAGAGAGAGGTGCCCCCCTACCCTACCTCTACTTATACCTATCTACGTATCTATCTCCCTGACTTGTGACTTGTGACTTGGGCTCTGAGCTGCGGTAGTGTAGAGTGTAGCGGCTAGAGGCACGACCTGATGATGATTATGAAGCTTGCCCCCCAAGAGTACACCTCCCCACACAAGGAGAGCACAGACACAGCCTCCGCGGCACACCGCCGCCGGCACAGCCGCCGCCCCGGCCAGCCATTATCATCACCAAGATCACCGGACCAAAGGACGCAAAGGACGATCAAATCCAAATCTAATTTTGGACTGGATATTTCCGCCAAAAAACGTGGCCGCCCCGTGGCTCTGGACTGTCCTTTCACACGACGCGACGCCGTTGCTGAACGAGTGTGTTCTGCTCTCGTTTCTGCCCATGAAAACCGTGGCGACGTTGCTCTGCACGTTGGCTCATGGTGCCAGTGCGACCGCCTTCCTCGCGGGCCGGCGCGTATGCACGTTGGCCCAGGGCGCGCCCTTCCCCGCTGGCCGTCGCCTCGCGCCGTCGCTGCGGCCGGCGCGCGCCTTCGTCTCGGCCTGCAGCCCGGCCGACGACAACTCTGACCACATGGCGACCGCCGTCTCTCGTTGCGGCTCCGTCTCTGCGAAGGCTATAGTGACCTCCAGCTTGGTTAACGAGGCGACGCGGTTGCAGGGGCTTGGCGGCCTCGCAGCGGTCGCATTGGGCCGCGCCCTGACCTGCAGCCTGCTCGTCGCCGACGGCCTGAAGGACGACGAGACGTTCCAGATCAACTTCAACGGCGATGGCCCGCTGCGCGGCGTCATGGCCACGGCCAACGGCAAGTTGGAATCCCGCGGCTACGTGGGCAACCCGGCCGTGACGCTGCCGCCCAACGCGGCTGGCAAGCTCGACGTGGGCGCCGGCGTGGGGCAGGGTAGTCTTTCGGTCGTGCGCACCAAGCACTTGCCTGGGGCCGAGGCGCCGACGCAGTACTCGTCCATCACGGCGATCCGCTCGGGCGAGATTCCCGAGGACGTCAACTTTTACCTGCTCGAGTCGGAGCAGCGGCAGGGCGCGCTGGCGGCGGGCGTCTTTGTGAGCTCCGCCGGCGAGGGCCTGCCGTGCTACAACCCGGGCGCCCCGTCGGCGGGCGCCCAGGTTGAGATTGGCGCGGCCGCCCCGATGCCCGCTCCGGCGGTGCCCGCCAGCAGTGGGCTGCGCGTGGAGGCGGCGGGGGGCTGGTACGTGCAGCTGCTGCCATTTGCGGCGGAAGAGGCCATCGAGCAGCTCGAGGCCAACATCGCCGCCATCCAGTCGCGCTCGCCCACCACGCTCGTACGCGAGGGTCTTGACGCACGCGGTATCGTCGAGCTGCTCCTGCAGGGGCTCGAGCCACAGTTCGCGCCCGACAAGCGCGTCAAGTCGGTGGCCGAGTCGTGCCCATGCTCGGAGGAGCGCGTGCTGCGCACCATGGCGCTCATCCCAAAGGCGGAGCTCGCAGACATCCTCAACACCAACGAGGTGGTGGAGGCTCGCTGTGAGTTCTGCGGTACAACGTATCGGTCGACCCCAGAGCAGATGCGCGAGCGGCTCGCCGCCGCGGCGCTGAGCGAGTAGGCGGGGGTGGGGGGCGGGGTACAACCAAGGAAGGGCTGCAGGCCCCCGCGGCGCCGTCTCACCGCGCATCTCGTCCCTGGGGGGCCACGGGTGCTTGGTTGAGCCTGTCGGTGTTATTTCTATTGGTTTCTCTACCGTGTCGTCAGAGATGTATTCCGTCAGAGATGTATTCCGGGCGGCGGCGGCGGCGCGGCGTGCGGACCTGAAGCTGACGATTAAATATATACATTATGTAATCAGGAGAAACGGCGGTCACGCGCACACAGGCCCGCGGGGTTAACCCGGCATATCACAGACCAGGCAACAGGCCTAGCACTAGAGCGAGAGCGTATATGCATAATAAAATTATAGTATATACTCTGACTACATAGCGTAGTGCGTAGTGATGGGAATATATTGTGAATTATATATTGTATTATATTGAGAAAGAGAAAGAAAATAAAAATAATAAATAAAATATATATATATATATATATATTTTAAAAATATCAAGGAATAAGGCGGTTAATATATAAAAATAATAAAGGTCGTAGGTAAAGGGGACGTAGGCGTACGACGGAGCTTTTATAGATGGATTAGATGGCCGACACCGACACGAATGATGGATGATGGCATATGATTGATGGATGGACACGGTGCGGCCGACGCCGATGGCGCACGGCGCCGGCGACGGCTGCATGTTTGTGCGTTGATTTGTGTGTGTTTGTGTGTGTGTGTGTGCGAGCGAGAGAGAGAGACGGTGTGTGTGTGTGTGTGGCTGTGTGTGACGTGTCGACGTGTGACGGCGTCTGGCGGCGGCTGACGGCTGTATGTTTTATACGAGTACCTTCTCCTCTTCTCCGCCTAATCCTAATCTTAGATGTAGATGTACGTCTAGCTATACTACTCGTAGCTAGATGATCATCTTCACCTGACTTATAATACACACGCACACGCACACAACACGTACACGCCACGACACACACCACACACCACCACACACCACACACAATCACAATCAACAATCAATCATCAATCACAATCACACAATATATATATCAAATGTACGTATACGTATATCAGGTATATCCCGGGGATAATATCGAGTATATATATATATATTATATATATATATGCATACGATGTAGATACTCTATAGCTATAGGCTATTATATATTAGCTGTTCTATATCTGTACTGCTTTACATCATCCTTGGATGTTCTGTAGCACATAGCATCTATAGCATCGAGGGATGCTATACATGCTATATAGTATACTACGCTATAGTACATAGTACTACACTCTGCTCTAGATGCACATTTTGGTATTTGACCTAGTTTTTAGCATTTTTGTGCCCGGCCGGGGCGTGGGCTAGCAGACTGCAGCAGCACCAGTAATCAGGTCAACTCAAAAGTGTCCACATATCAGAAAAAAGTAGAGCTATGCTATATAGTACTGTTACTGTAGCATCTGATGGAGGCTATATATATAGCATTGTAGCATGCTATATAGTAAGCTACAGAGAACAACCAAGACATCATCATCTATATTATCATCTATAATAGGCATATGGCATAGAGTCATCTACAATCACTTCAATCACAATCTAAGGAGGTATACTATATACGGTATACGCCATCATAATAATGATAATGGTAGTTGTGGCTGTATCTCGATGCACAGCAGAGGTGATTGATTTTGGTCCTCCCTCCTTCCTCCGATATTGATTGTCCTCAGGACTCTGAACTCTGCTGTTTTTCTACTCTTGGCTGCCGATCTTTCGTCGTCATCTGGCATCTGGTCGTCATCCGACTTCTGCATCTCTCGGCCTCGCCGAGACAAAGGGGTACCGACTGACGACCTACGACTGGTGATTTACGACGTGACGCCATCTAACAGCCGACGGTGGTTCGGGTAAACTATTTTATGCTATACACATTATAAATTTCCACTTATATAATTTATAATTAAAACACATTATTCTATTTATCGAAGTTTCTTAGAAACCCAGTCGCGCCGCGCGGGAAAATTATGCTGGGTTTTGACACGCCGCTTCTGCAGCGGCAGCGGCATACGCAGAGCACCGTCTTCGGGACCGGCCTCGCCGCCGGCCTCGCGCTTGCCGCTCTCCTTTCCCTTGCGCTGGTGCACAACGGTCCACCGGCGTCGGGCATGGCACCAGCGTTGTCCGGACTCACTGTGAGTGGCGGTCCGACCATTCTGCAGTCAAAGGCCCAGCCAGGGTCCAAGGGCAGTGCTTCCAAGGATGTGGAGGATGACTCGCTTCCGAGGCCGACCGTGCCGGAGCCCAGGCCGGGGCCCAAGAACAATGGCGACTACGGAGTGGACGACAACTTCCGCCTTCCGAAGCCTGCGGCGCGCTGCGAGTTTGTCATCGACCAGATCATGGCGCACAACGCCAACCACTCGCACGCGATGCTGACGGCCAAGTTCAAGGTGCAGTCGCAGGACGTCAACGCCTTCTTCCGCGGCGTGTCCTACCTCTTCTGGCACGACTTTGTGCGCAACGGGTGGGGCGACTTTGACGTGCTGTCGATGCTGCCGGCGCACCACATTCGCGAGCTCGAGCCGATGCACATCTCGCGGACGAGCTTCTGGACGTGGATCACCGGCGACCAGCACGTCTCCAACTTTGGGGCCTGGCGCAACCGGCACGGCGCCATCGTGTATGGGATCAACGACTTTGACGAGTCCGTGGTCTACGACTTCCAGATCGACATCTGGCGCCTCGCCGTCTCGATGTACGACCACGCGCTCACGAACGGGCTGACCGAGCAGGAGGGGGTCGAGCTGATCTACGACTTCTGCCACACGTACGTCGACACGATGGCGCGCTACGTGGGCAAGGAGGACGCGCAGCTCTTCGAGGTGACCGACACCAATACGGGCGGCCAGGTGGGAAACTTCCTCCGGCACGTGGCCGGAAAGAACGAGGGCCACCAGATGCTGCACAAGTTCACCTACGTCAAGGGGCAGCAGCGCCGTTTCATCTTCTCCGAGGCGACGCAGCTGCGGCCCGTCTCGGCCTCGGTGCGCGCGGCCATGGAGGCGCAGTTCACCGCGACGGCCTACGGGGCGACGCTGGGCAAGGTTGGGTGGAACGAAAAGGGGTGGGACGACTCGGTGTTCCGGATCCTCGATGTGGGCCAGCGCACCGGCTCGGGCGACGGCTCCTACGGCCTGCCTAGGTACTACGTTCTCATCGCGGGCTCGGTCCGCGAGACGGAGCAGGGCGACGGCGTGCCCGAGCCCACGCGGCCGGGCCTGCCCACGACTGGGGTCCAGTCGACCGCGACGGCGCCGTCCCCGCCGAGCGAATCGCCGGAGGCTGGGCTCAACGCCGTGATTCTCGACATCAAGATGATGGTCCCCCCAGCGATGAAGGCCGAGCTGGGCGAGAGGGATGAGGCCTGGTACTCGTTCCTCTTCCGGAACGAGGCGGCGAGGGCCATCGAGGCGCAGCGGCGCTTCACCTCGTACACCGACCCGTGGCTCGGCTGGCTCAGCCTCTTTGGTAACTCCTACGCCGTGCGCGAGCGCTCGCCCTGGAAGGCCTCCTTCCCGGTCGAAAGCCTCGTCTCGCGCGAGCGCTTCGCCGACTTCGCCGAGACGCTCGCCATCATTACCGCCACCTCGCACGCGCGCGGCTCCTTCGGCCGCGCGCCCGCCCAGATCAAGGAGGTCATCACTGCCACAATCGGCGGGTACGACGAGAAACAGGCGTGGTCGCGACGCATCTCGGCCACCGCCATCGCCTACCGTAAGCAGGTCGAGTTCGACTACGACTGCTTCAAGGCCTGGGTCGACTCCAGGTGGCTCCTCAACGGCAGCAGCGCAGGCACCAAGGCCGCGAGCTTAGACTGGAGCTACGACGGTGGCGGCGAGGATGGGGACTTCTGGCAAGAGGTCCTCGGTGACACAGGCTCGCGATGAGACACGGGGGGGCACATGAGCAGGGTTCGGCGCGTGTGCGTGTGTGCGTTTGTGCATGGCCCTGAATACTGCAACTTGAGGGTCTTATTTGGTCGCCGCATGCCGGGGAGGCCGCATTGATCACTGGTCACTGGTCGCCCTGGGGCTGGGGGTCCCTGGTGGCTGGGAGCTGGGAGAGATGATTCTCCCACAGCCTGTTCACAGAGACGACCGCCTATTAACTACCTATTACTATTACTATTGAACACTACTAACACGAAAATAAAGCCTTAAATTAAGCCTTTTAAAAAAAAAATGCGTTTTTTTTTTTTTTTTTTGCGACGAAAGCGAAAGACGATGCAAGCGCTGCAAGCAAACAGCAAACAACACAAACACAGACACACAGGAAGGAAATCCACATGTCCACATGACTCTGCAGCTATACGTATACTATACGACAAAGCTCCCCTGGCCCTGGCGTGTATTTTTATATTTTAGGACAACCTGCCGGTATTTTATTCACCGGTATCCGGTATCCGGTATCCCGCCCATCCTGGTATGTCGTCTCCCGCTGTCTGTACCCCTATGTATCCACACCTGCTATATCTTGCCATTTTGCAACAGAAACAGATCCACTGTCACTGTGTATGTACTGTGTATCCCCCGCGTAGGTAGGTAGTATGTATCCCGCTGTATATGTATATCGTATATCCCACCGCTGTCTCTGCTGTGTCCGCGCCACTGTTGTCACTGTCACTGCTCGTGTCCAGCCGCAGCGTCCATACCCATACACACAGCTGTAACGCGGCCGTGTATTCAGCTGTATCCAGTAGCTGTATCTGCTGTGTGTCCCGCTGTATCTCACCGTATCTCACCGCCTCGAAAATGGGATATGGCCAAAAATGCACTCTACACTCCAGATGATCATAATCATATGCCTACCCCCGTGCACGCATGGTGGGCGGTGGTGTGGCGGGGTGGAGACTATGATGATATTAAGGGGATGTCTTTGGAGATAGTATGAAAACCCCACTAAAATCCTTCATGTGAATTTGTATTATAAACCGTCTGTGAATAATAAAAAAACGCTGATTTGGAGCGACCGTCCGCGAGTCGTCCGTCCGCGAGCCGCCAGAGACAGTCGCTCCCTGCGTCTGGGTCTGCAGCAACACAGCAACTTCCCCTTTTACCGGGGGGGCCATGCCGCCGCTAGTGCTACTGGCTATAGCAGCCTCGGCCGCACCGGCGGCGCTGCGCCTGCATGTCGCACCAATGCAGTGCTTCACAAACACGCACATGCGGTTCCTTCTTCGGTCTCTGAGCAGTTCTACGATACTTTGGACAGAGATGGAGAAGGCTGAGGACCTGCTGGCCTCCGAGAGCTCGCTCGCACGTCGCCTTGCCGGGTCAGAGAACCAGGGCCCTGTTGTGCTGCAGCTGGGAGGTTCAAACCCTAGAGAGCTCGCCGAGGCTACAGCTCGGTCGATCCGATTCGGCTTTGACGAGATCAACCTGAACTGTGGTTGTCCGACCGTCCAGAGCGTCGCGGCATCTTACGGGGCGGCCCTGATGCAGCAGGCGCCGCTCGCCCGTGAGTGTGTGCAGGCTATTTGCGACGCGGCGGGCGGAAGGCCCGTCTCGGTCAAGTGCAGGCTGAACGCGCACGACGCGCTGGAAATCGGCGGTGCGATTCGCCCAGACTCGTTCGAGGCCCTCGACGAGTTTGTGACTCGGGCGTGCATTGGTGGCGGCGCGTCGCACGTGATTTTGCACGCCCGCTCGGCCATACTCGCTCTATCGCCGCTGAAGAACCGTCAGGTGCCTCCGCTGCGGCCGGAATGGGCGCACCGGCTGGCGGCTCTGCACCCAGACCTGCGAGTGACGCTCAACGGGGGCATTGCCAGTGCGGCCGACCTTCGCCTCGCCGCGGCCCAAGCGTCCGACGCCGGTTTGGACGGCCTCATGGCGGGGCGGTGGCTGCTGCGCGACCCGTTTGCGCTTCTGGAGGCCGAGCGCGTGATGGCTGCGCGAGGGGCTGCTTTGGGCTCGGGGAGTCCGGACACGTCGGCGGCCGACGGGGCGATCGATGCGATGCGCGCGGCCTCCGCGCTGCGTTCCTACGCAGCGTATGCGGCGCATAAGGTGGCCGGGAGGGAGTGTGCGGCGTCCGAGCTCGCTCCGCCCCTGGTGCTGGCGCTGGAGGCTCTGGCGGAGCGGTGGGACGCGCCCGCGGCGCTTTCAGCAGGTGGTTCTTCAGATTGGGGCGACGACGCGATGAACGAGGCGTTAGATGCCGTGTGGGAAGCCATCGTCGCTCTCGATGGCGGGCGGGGGAACCTGGAGCAGGGGAGCGCTGCAGGGCGCGTCTCGATCCGCAAGATGCACCAGGCGCTCGGCCGGATGGCAGGGGCCAAGGTGGCCAAGAAGGCGCTCAGAACCCGCAAAGAAGCGCTGGGGGCGGCTGCGGGATAAACTTAGTTTTCACTTCAGGCGACCACTTCTCTCCCAGAGCAAGAGCTTCGCGCGGCAGCGGCAATCTCCTCACACGGGAAAGGAGGAAAAGGGCGAGGTGGGATGTAGATGTAGATGTAGATGTGGTAATGTGGTGATGGTGAGTGATGGTAGCTACCAGCTATATACGCATGGATGTAAACGGCGGGACTATTCTCTCTAACTTTCGTTCTCTGATCCTGGTCGCTGCTGCGCTGTCGCGCTAGATATTTATTATTATGGTAAATTATGGGCTACATACAGCTGCACAGCTACAGCACGCACCAACGCACCAACCAGCACCTCCACCTCCACACCTCCTCCTATACCTATACCTGTACCCCCACACAAATCACACACATTTTTTATTTATGTATATTATCACACACTCACACTCACACCATCTTTTATATCTTATATGATATTATATATACATCTTAATCTTCATCTTCATCTTCATCTTATCACATTCACATTTCACACACACACACACGTACACACACACACACACACACATCATATAGATATAGTAATTATAATAACATATATCATATATATATATACATAAATATAAAAAAACCTGCGTATATTTATTATTTATTATATATAATAATACATAGCAGCAATAGCTATATGGTAATTCTTACGCTATACCATTACTATTATATATATATAATATATTTATATTTTTTTATTTTGTGACGTCGTTGTTTGTTGTTTATTACATATAATATAATTTATTTTTTTTGATTTAATTATTACGGACGATCGGCGATCATCGGAGGAGAGTCGGCATTTTTGGTCGTGTTCGCCGTTGCTTTTATGTTTTGCTTTTACGCACTTCGGTGTTGAGTGAGTGCGATCCTTCTTCCCCCCTGCTGCTGCTGCTGCTGCTGCTGCTGCCAGGAGCCAGGAGCATGGATACACCCGCTCGCTTTTACCGTCTGTATATCCTACCCCGCTCGCTCCTCGACTCTCGACTCTAATTCCTACTCCTCCGCTCCTCCTCTCCTCCACCCTTCCTCCTACTCCTACTAGTAACCCACGACCTACGACTTTTCACTATTCTCCTGTTATTATAGCTATAGCAGATAGAAGCTATAGCTATAACATACGCCCCCCCACAATCTCTCACTCAACACTCAACGCTCAAACTCACAGATGTTTTTGACGTTGCCTCTTCCTCTTCGTGGGTATATGATATGTATATATGTATATGTATATTTGTTTATATAATATATAATAGTATATCTATTATAGTATATATGGAAGATGTCGGATGATATATCCAAAAATAATAATATCACCCCCACC
>Ga0209491_10006589_pt1 | contig 15962 bp, 10 predicted proteins | sample BON02_FD_187213 | JGI IMG/M metagenome (GOLD analysis project Ga0209491, IMG submission 187213) | Freshwater microbial communities from Lake Bonney liftoff mats and glacier meltwater in Antarctica - BON-02 (SPAdes) (version 2) | ecosystem: Environmental > Aquatic > Freshwater > Ice > Glacier...
AACAAGACGTCTGTGGCTGGAAAATAGCAGCCACCAGTGCCGATGGCCAACGCCATATAGGCGTCGATCAACCCTTGGCTGGGCGTTTATTTGCTGACCGTATCCTGCCTGACGGCGCGGTTGTATCGCTCGCAAACAACCTCATGCAAGTTGCAGAAATTGAATTTGCATTTCGATTCGCACGCACCTTGCCACCGCGCGCGCAAGCCTACCCAATAGACGAGGTCATGGCGGCCATCAGCACTGTCCATCCGTCTATTGAAATTCCGGATTCAAGATTTTCTGATTTTGCGCATGCTGGCGCACCATCGCTTATTGCAGACCTAGCCTGCGCACATGTATTTGTACTGGGTGACGCTTCACGGCAGTGGGCTACATTTGACTTCATTAACACCGAAATACCCGTCATGCTCAATGGTGTCGCTGTTCAATCTGCATATGGGCGCAATGTCTTGGGTAATCCGTGCGTCGCATTGACTTGGCTGGTCAACGAACTGTCCCTCCACGGCATGGCATGCGAAGCCGGTCACGTGGTGACAACTGGCACCTGCCGCATGCCAGCGGCGGTTCAACCCGGCGACAGCATCCGTGCAGATTTTGGTGCCCTCGGCAGCGTGCATTGCAGCTTTTCCAACTAGTGCGGACGAACCGATACGACACACGTATCAGGTATCAGTTAGCTGCGTCAACCGTCCTCAATTAGTACTTCATCTCCTCATCGCGCCTTGGAATCGCTTGAGGTTCGATGCCTGCTGCTGATGGCTATACTGCGGCTCGGCCGCTTGAATGGCTTGTCCGTCAGGTACGGGTACCGATGAGTTGATGCACTCATCTCCTGCGCGTACGGCCTGATTTAACAGTCTCATACCCTATTTTCAGCGTAGCTATGTGGCCTGCAGCCCAACAATGAGTCCCAGCCCTGCGTCTAGTCATTTAAGTGCCTCAGCTGAGCAGAGCCGATAAACCGGATCGAGAAACGACTTGCGGAGGCTGCTTGTGAGCCTCAATCACACCGCACGCGCCTTCTGGCAAGGCATGACGCACGACACGACCAATCGTGAAGCTTGTCGAAGCTTTGCCTTGCCGCGACATTGCGAATGTAACTTCTCAATTGAAACGCTGCAAATAATGAGTTAATTAAGGTAACATTTCAAAATTGAAATATCTATATAGACACATAGGCCCAAATATGGGCTAGATGATTATAATTTCGCCAATAATGTTACCCCCCCACCCCCTCTCTGAGCAGCTTGTAGCCAAACCTTTCTATTTTTTACCCGCGTGCTGTGGCCCAACCTCCGCGTGGAAGAACCAGACCGCGCGCTAGCTTGGTATGGCCAGCGTGACCGGCGCTGTGGCAGCAGTGCAAGCAGCAGCCCGTTATAGTTGTCACTAGTTTGAGTTGTCACCCCGCACCGCACCACCCACACTTTTCAGTCATTCATCACGTCCTCCAGATCCCCTACCGCTTATGCTGACACACCTTAATAAAACCACCTGCGGGCAAGTCACGATTCTGGCCTTGTCCGTGTTGCTCAGCATCAGCGCGCAAGCCCAAACAGCCGTGTCCACTGGCGGCACAAGTGCTGGTACAACGGACGCAGCATCACCCTTTGGTAATGACAGCAGCGGCCTACTGCAACAGGGCGCGCAACAACAACTGCAACAGCAGCCGGGTCGGCAAACCACGCAGCAACCAACCGCTGCACAAGCCGCCACAGCAGCCGGCCTTGACTCCAACACCCCCGATAACCAGCGCTCTAAGCCGCCACTTCGCGCCGCCGAGCCGAGCCAGTTTCAGCGTTTTGTGCGAGAGTCCACCGGGCGCCTGCTACCCATGTACGGACGCGACTTGTTTGACGCACCCCAAGCCTACGCCGCCAACAGCGCCATCCCCGCACCAGACAATTACTTGCTTGGCCCCGGAGACGAAGTTCGCTTGCAAGTATGGGGTCCGGTCGACTTCAACACCAACCTGACGGTTGACCGCAACGGTCAAGTTACCCTACCCAAAGTTGGCGTCGTCACACTGGCCGGCGTTGCAGTGCGCGACCTTGACAAAACCATTCAAGGCCAGTTGAGCAAAGTCTTCACCAACTTTCAGTCCAGCGCGACCATGGGTCGCCTGCGCGGCATTCAGGTGTATGTGGTGGGTCAAGCGCGCCAGCCGGGCACTTTTCAGTTGTCTAGCCTGAGCACCTTGGTGAACGCGCTGTTTGCCAGTGGCGGCCCCAACGCCAATGGTTCCATGCGCAACATCGAGCTCAAGCGCGCCGGCCAAACCATAACCACGTTCGACGTTTACGACTTCATTGCCCGTGGCGACAAAACCCGTGACGTGGCCTTGTTGTCTGGCGACGTTATTGTCATTCCCCCTGTTGGCCCGCGCGTAGCAGTGACCGGTGCCTTTGACCAAGCGGCGATTTTTGAACTCAAAAACAGTGCCACCAATGTCGGTGACATCTTGAGTCTGGGCGGCGGCGTTCCGGCATTAGCAAAGATGCACAAAGCCTTGCTGGAGCGCATCACGCGCAGCAGCAACCCGCCGCGGCAAGTCAAAGAAATCACGCTCGACGCACAAGGCTTGATCCAGCCTCTGCAAGACGGTGACGTGCTCACCCTGCTCGACATCAGCCCGGCCTTTGCCAACGCAGTCACCCTGCAAGGCGTGGTGGCTGAACCGCTGCGTTACAGCTGGTTTGAAGGCATGAGGCTGCTAGACCTGATCCCTGACCGTGATGCACTGATCAGCGCCGACTACTACAAACGTAAAAACCTGTTGGTGCAAAACACAGAACAAACCAGAGAAAAAGACCTCAACCGCAGCCCAAGAGATCAGAGAGATCAGAGAGATCAGAGAGATCAGATCAACTGGGAATACGCCGTCATTAAGCGGATGGACCGCAGCAAACTCAGCACCCAGCTCATCCCGTTTAACCTCGGCAAGATGGTGCTTAACAAAGACCCAGCTCACAACTTGGTGTTGCAAGCCGGTGACGTGGTCACCATCTTTAGCCAAAAAGACTTGCGCTTGCCGCAAGAGCGCATCACCCGCATGGTCCAGGTTGAAGGCGAAGTGGCCGCACCCGGCCTCTACCAAGCCCTGCCCGGCGAAACACTGCCCGAGTTGCTCAAGCGCGTGGGCGGCATCACGCCGCAAGCCTATGTGTTTGGGTTGGAGTTCTCCCGTGTATCAGTGCGCACCCGCCAGCAAGAAAACCTCGACACCTTGATCCGCCGGCTGGAGTCCCAAGTGCAAGGGAAAGGCGCCACACTCACCGCCAACTTGGGTGCAGACCGCGCCGATCAAGCCCAGGTGATTCAACAGCAACAGCAAGCCCAGCTCAATGCACAAATTGCACGCCTGCGCACGCTTCAAAGCAACGGCCGGGTGTCCCTTGAACTCGACCCGCAAACCCACACACTGGCCAGCATTCCCGACTTACCGTTAGAAGACGGCGACCGCATTGTGGTTCCCTCTACGCCCGGCTTTGTGGCGGCCTTTGGCTCGGTCAACAACGAAAATGTCTTTATCTACAGGCAAGGTAAAACCGTAGCCGACATCTTGGCATCCGCTGGTTTGACCGAAGACGCCGAGCCCAGCCAAGCCTTTGTCCTGCGGGCTGACGGCAGTATCATCGCCCGCCAAGACCGCAGCGGCTTCTTTGGTGGCAGCTTTGAGTCGATGCAAGTCATGCCTGGGGACACGGTGGTGGTCCCCGCCCAAATTGACCGCGAGAGCCGCTACAACGCGATCGTGCGTGGGGCCAAAGACTGGACCCAGATCTTGTCCAACTTCGGCCTTGGCGTTGTCGCCCTCAGCCGAATCAACGGGATTTAAAGCATGAACGCGAACGACACATCCGTCATGGCGAGCGAAACGCGGCAACCCATACCCCATGCTGAAGACGACGACGAAATCAGCCTCTTAGACCTGTTGCAAGTCGTGGTCGACAACCTACGCTTGCTGGTGCTTGCGCCTCTAGCTGTTGGCGTGTTAGCACTTGGCTTTACCTTCACCATCGCCCCCACCTTCAACGCCACCACCACATTCTTGCCACCGCAACAGCAACAAAGTGGTGCGGCAGCCATGTTGGCGGGCCTCGGCGCCTTGAGCGATTTAGCCGCCGCCGGTGGTATCAAGAATCCTGCCGATCAGTACGTGGCTTTTCTAAAAAGCAACAGCGTACAAGACGCCTTGATTGAGCGCTTCAAACTCACCGACCGCTATGAAAGTGAGTTCCGCGCAGACACGCGCACAGCCCTTACCGGTAATGTCCAGATTGCCAGCGGCAAAGACGGCCTGATCACCGTCGACGCCAGCGACACAGAGCCCGCCTTTGCGGCCCAGCTGGCCAACGCCCACGTTGAAGAACTGCGTATTTTGCTGAATCGGATTGCGGTCACTGAAGCCCAACAGCGGCGTTTGTTCTTTGAAAACCAGCTGAATGCGACCAAAGACAATTTGGTCACTGCCGAACAAGCTCTGAAGTCCAGCGGCGTCAACAGCGGCGTCCTCAACGCCAACCCACAAGCTGCCGTTGAAGGGTTAGCCCGCATCACAGCCGGCATCAGAGCACAAGAAATCAAGCTTGCCAGCATGCGTGGTTACCTGACGGAATCAGCCCCAGACTTCAAGCAAGCACAGGTCGAAATGGCCGCTTTGCGTGGCCAGCTCGCCCGCTACGAACGCGAACAACCCGTGTTAGCTGGTGACAACAAAGACGCCAGCGACTACATCGCCAAGTACCGAGACTTCAAGTACCAAGAAACTCTGTTTGAGCTGTTCACCAAACAATATGAAATGGCCCGCATAGACGAAAGCCGCGAAGGCTCGGTGATTCAGGTACTGGACATTGCTGAGACGCCTGAACGCAAGAGCAAGCCCAAAAAAGCTCTGATCGCCATGTTGGCGACGTTGGCGACTGGCTTTGCCATGCTGCTGTTTGTGTTCATCCGCCAAGCCTTGCGCGGTGCGGCCCAAAGCCCTGAATCCGCCGAAAAGTTACATAGTCTGCGAAGCGCATGGCGTAACGCCTTAGGCCGCAGTCCAACAAATAAATAATACAAGCAACGACTCACGGCAACGGTAACGGTAGGTTCCGGCATCACGTCATTTGAAACACAGCGCAGTAGTTTATAACTAGTGAGTTGGCGAGGTCAGCATCGTTTGGCCACCAGTCAAGCTGCCCTCAGTTAAAAGCCCAGTTCGCTTCGACAGACTGCGGCGTCACGCTCAGGCGCATGCTGGATTGCTTGTGCTGGTCAGTGAGCATGGAGCCGATAGCGTAGCCCAACAAGGCACCGGCAACCGTGTCGGATACCCAATGCTCACGTTTTTGGACGCGTCCGAATGACGTGGCGGCGGCCAATCCGTACAGCCATGGCATGTCGTGTTGCTGGGCAAAGGGCGTGACCAAGGCAAAGGCGGTGGCCACGTGGTTAGAAGCAAAACCTGACTCGCTGGCGTTGCCAGCAAAACCGTTCAACGAGGCGTTGCCATGCCCTTGCGTTGGGCGCGCACGGCCCACGGCATAACGAGTGGCGAGATTGATGCCGTAGCTGTACGTGGCGGCGGTGAGCGCGGTTTCTGCGGTGCTGGCGGCTGGCTCGCCACCGACGCCGGTGTACAGCAAGCTGGCGCCCAACACCATGGCCACAGGCAATGCGTTGGTGGCGCGACCGATGCTGCTGGCTGTCCCGGTTTGGTTCTTTAGCGCCCATTTGTCGACGGGTTTGTCCAGCAAGCTGGACGCCAACACAGCACCGCCAGCCCAAAGCCAAGTTGAGCCCGGGATGTCCGCCAGTTGCCGTCCCAGTGTGGTCGTGGTGCTGCCCAGTTTTTGAAAGGCGTTGAGTGACGGGTCGGTCAACACGTAACTGGTGTTTTCTGCCGTATGGACGCCGGCTGGACTGGCCGCGCGGAACAACATAGCACGGGCGTCGCGCTGGCGCGTGAGAAAGTCAAGGTTGAAGCTGCGGTTCAGGCGGGCGCCACCGTCGCGGGTGAGTGGGTTCCAAGCAAAAGAGCCGCTGCCCGGCGTTGATTGGGGCAGCATGACATCGAAAGGAATATTGACGTAAACGCCTTTGTCAAAGCTGCCTTCACCAAACACGGCGGATGACACATTGGTTTTGGTGGCCCAGGCGCCTGCTTTGACGCCGTTGGAGAAGACGCGATTGACCTCCAGCGTGGCGCCGGCATCACCCGCCAAGTAGCGACCGGCGCTGAGTTTGACCTGCAGGTCTGTCAAGCCTGTATCCCAGTACATGGTGGCGTGGCCGGTGTTGACTGTGTAGTCTCTAAAGCCGAGGTCTTGCTGAAAATCGCGTTGGCGCACGTGGTTAACGTCCACACCCCAAGCCAAGCGCCCTTGCCACGGACGGTACATCCATTCGGCGCCAACACCGCCATACATGGCTTCGAGCATGCCGCCGTAGGCACTCACGTAGTGGCCGTTGCCCAAGTCTTTCACGTGGGTGATCTGCAGCACAGGCATGGTGAGGGCCGAGGTGGTGGCGTATTCACGCTGAAAGGTGCGCACGCGCGGCAGCTGGCTGGGCGCGTCGTAAACAAAGTTGTCGTAGTTGTCGCTCAGACGCAGGTTAAAAGCGCTGCTGAGCCACGTGCGGTCTGAAAACTTGTATTCCAGACCGGCTTTGATGCCCAACTGGTACAGCAAAAAGCCGTCAGGCCCCCCAAAAATCTGGGAATAGCTGGGACCTATGTCGCTGCTAAAACGAGATCCCTTGGCTTGCCAGGACCGGGCTGCGTCAGACTGAGGCGCCGCAGCCGCTACGGGTGCGGCAGCGACCAGCCGCCCGGGTGACACACGTTGCGCAGGCAGTCGCAGTGCCGGGGCTTCGGCCTGGGTGTTCTGAACAACCCACTCAGCGCGGTCAACTTCAACCTGCGTCAGTGCAAGACCGCGCTCTTGCAGTTGCAACACAAAGCGGCTGCTCGTGGCGGGGGCGTCACGGTGCAGGATGGTCACTGCGCGGTCAATGCGTTCTTGTAAGTGAGCGGCGGTGTCGGTGTCGGCCACCACGGTGGTGGTGATGTGCTCGTGCGAGATGCTGCGCACCGACCAACCGGTGAAAAGCTCAATACTGTCAGCGCTGCCTTGCCAGCCGGCGGGTGGCAGGGCTGAAGGGGGCTGCACCTGAATTGGCGGCAACGGGGCGTCTAACAACTTGGGAGAATACAACTTATTGAGACCACCGTGCAGCGTGAAGCCCACCATCAACGTGTTGCCACGCTCTAGGCCAAAGTTGACGTCGACATTGGGTGAGTAACGGTAGACCGCGCCGAAATTGATCGGGCTTGTGGCGCGTTGGTTGTTGCCCTGGGGCTCGTGCTGGTAGTCGTTACCGTCCAGCTCGACCTTGAACATCCAGGGGTCTGAGGGCGAGTGCCACTGAACGCCGCCAAAGAGCGCGGTGGGTCCACGAAACATGGTCCCCACGCCGGGCGTGCCGCCTGAGCCAACGTCATTGGCGGGGCGGCTGGCAAACGGGGAACCCAGCACTGACAAAGGATTTTTAAGGTTGGCACGTGCACCCATGTAGCCCCAACCTAGGCCTAAGCTGACATCCTGCTCAAATGTGTCCAAATCGCCATTCAAGAAAATGTCTTTCAATTTCTCAAATTGTTGTGGTTTGTCGTTGAACGGTATGAACTCTGCCCCGCAAGATGGAATGTGAGCAACAACTGCAGCCAGGTTGTCTATCAAAGCGCCAGCAACCAGCACAAGACCTGCCGCGTAACTGTCACCCCAAATAATCACTTGCCCGTTGTGCACTCCGTCCATGCCTCGAACAAATACGCAGGCGTCTCGGTACTCACGGCCCTGTACCCATGGGTTGATGATGTCTGCGACGCCGTCGCTTAAACCAAAACCAGCGTGGTCGTACAGCAAGACGTTGAAGCCAGCGGCCTGGAAGGCCTCTGCGTACTCATCAATGACCATGACAAACGTGCCGGATGTGCCGTGAGCCATCACAACACAAGGGGCCGGCTTGTCTGACACCGCTGGGTACAACCTGCCTCGCAGTGTGTGCCCACCAGATGCGAAGTCCACTTCTTTAAATTGTGCTGACATTGTTTTCTTTCATTGGTTGGCTCTGTTTTGCGCCACAGAGCTGGTGATGCGCTCGCCAACGTGGCACAGCGCAGGGGGGAAAGGGGAGGAGACAAACGCAGGGAACAAGCTCAAAACCGAGACCCCATTGCGAATGAATGGGGTCACTGGCACCTACGCAATGCGGTTTAGAAAAGCCACGGTGGCATCGTTAACCGTTGTAGGGTGTGTGATGGGCCCCATGTGTCCCAGCCCGTCAAACTCTAAAACCTGCACGTTTGGCAACACGGGGATCAAGACATCTGCCACGGCGCGCGCTGGCATGGGCGATGCTGACCCCTGCATGTACAACATAGGACACGTCAACTGCGAGAATGCGCTCAGCGGGGTCGGGTCATTGTTCAGCGCGAATCCCCAACGCGCAACATCCCGAATGGCCAACAAGATCGCCTCCTTGGGACGCTCTGGCGTCTGATCCCAAGTACCCTCACCGGACCAAAAATCAATGAATACAGACGCCGCTGTAACAACATCGTCCTTCGATACCGCCTCAGAACTGCTTTGCACGGCGCTGCGTATCGCATCGGCACCGTTGGGCAGAGGGTGGACTTGGTTCACAAGGCTGAACAGCGTTGGCTCGTACACCACAATAGCTTTCACGCGACTCGGGTTGGCCAAGGCTGCTGTCAAAGCGACTGCGGCACCGTACGAGTGGCCAACGAGCACAATGCCCTCACCCGCCTTGTCCAGCACAGGCTCAGCCAGTGCCACCTCATCTGCCAAGCTCAGATGTTCAGGGCGATCCCACGCTGGCGTTTTACCAGCACCGTAGGAATCAACAGCGAACACATGGTGGCTGTCGGCCAACGCAGTCATCAAACTTTTAAACTGACCTGAGCTGCTGCAGTTGGAGTGAAAGCAGACAACGCCTGGGCCCTCCCCCGCTTCTCGAAAAAAAGATGTGGTCATACCAACTGGACTCCTGGTTGCTGTCTCGCTCCAACAGGACAATAGGGCTGTCTCGCCGCGAGATGTCGCATGAGATGGCGTTCAGTATCACCGCATATGAAACCCCATGTGCACATTGGGCGACTCGAACCCACAGCCTGTCGCGGGCAAACCCAACCACACCAGCGTGGAAACATAGACACAGCCGTGCATGCTCGTTAGGTGTTGGCAGAGCCAAGCTCAACGCACGCGCAACACGCTTGCTAACAACACTGTTGGGATGGCCACCATCAAACAGGCATGGGCCCCTGACACGCCATGCACCCAGGCCACATATTGGCCTGGTGACGTGTCTGGACACCCTTAAACGCTGCGAACAGCAATGCCGCGCAAGTGATGCAGACTGGGCTGGTCTGCAGGCCGCGGAAACCGAGCAGGATCCAATCGGTGCAACAACCAGCTCTGTCGAATGTGTGCCGCTTTGACGTTGCGTTCTTTGACATGACCAAATCCGCGCATGGTTTGCGGCAGCGCCAAAATATCGCGCATCACGTCTGCATTGCTTGAGTTTGCCAATGGCAACAATTCTTGTGTCAGTTGGATGTATTCTTCGATTAATTGGCGCTCCATGCGTCGCTCTGATGTGCGACCAAATGGGTCCAAAACAGTGCCGCGTAGCACTTTGCCTGTGGCCAATAACCGCAGAGCTGGCCGCATCCAAGAACCTAGAACCACTTTGCGTGACGCTTTGGCGCTTGACCCTTTGAACAAGGCAGGCGGTGACATGTGAAATGCCAGTCGGTAGTCGCCTTCAAACTGCGCGTCGAGCTGAGCTTGAAAGCTGGGTTCGCTGAACAAGCGGGCAACTTCGTATTCATCTTTGTAACTCATCAGTTTGTGCAGACTGCGTGCCACAGTGAGAGGCAAGGTGTCATCGGTCATGCCTGCCGAATGTGCCGCTTGTGCCACTTCACGCATCAATTGCGTGTAGCGTTGTGCCCACACCTTATGTTGATACTTGGCCAAGTGAAGGCTAGCGTGCGCGATAAAACTGTGCAATTCATCATGTGCTGTCTCTGGTTCTACAGGTCTATTCAACGACATCGGATCGGCAGCCGCCAAGCGGCCAACGGTGAAAGCCAGCAAGTTGGCATCGACTGCGACATTGTTCAAGCGGATGGCCTGTTCAAGCGCGGCCAAGGTGACCGGTACAAGCCCTCGCTGCCAGGCATAACCCATCGCTAAGATGTTGGCGGCCAGTGTGTCCCCCAGCACGTGCTGGGCCAGTGCTTGTGCATCAAAAGTTTCCACTTGAGCATCACCCGCTGAAAAGCGCAGCTTGTCGACCAGCAAGTTTGTCTTGTAGCCGTGACTCAATGCGCAGTGATGGGAGGTCGGGCCAGCGGTAGTGCAATCCATCTGCAGGGGCGCTATAGCCTGTTAGAAGATGCACATCGTTGGCATTTTTCCATTCTGCAGTGTGTGCGTTGATCGCATCAATATTCACAGTGGCACTGCTTTCCACAACTTCCGACAGCGCCGTCATGCCTACCCAAGCACCTGAATACCGAGACAGTGCGAAGCCATACAGGCCAAAGCTGACCAGCTCGGACACATCGGCCGGTGAAACCACTGGCATGTGCCACGACTGGAATACTTGGTCACTTTGATGCGGCATGGAAGAAGACACGCAGCCATGGTCATCGCCTGCAACCACCACGACACCGCCATGAGGTGATGAACCATACGCATTGCCGTGTTTAAGGGCATCACCTGCTCGGTCAACACCCGGACCTTTACCGTACCAAAGACCAAACACACCATCGACTGTGCGCTCTGGGTCAGACTCTACACGTTGGGTACCCAGGACCTGGGTAGCGCCCAGTTCTTCGTTGATGGCAGGTGCAAATTCGATACCTGCCTGTGTGAATGCCTCACCTTGGCGCCAAATGACTTGGTCGACCATGCCTAAAGGAGAACCGCGGTAGCCGCTGATAAACCCCTTGGTATTCAATTTCTGGCGCTGGTCTAGCTGGCTTTGCATCAGCATCAAACGAACAAGTGCTTGCGTGCCGGACAAAAAAACCGCACCATGCGATGCCCATATGTTGTCTGTGAGTTGGTAGTTCCGCAGATCAGGTGTCTGGGTGATGACGGCGCTTGTGTGGGGCATGATTATCTCCAAAATCTTGAAGTAAGAATATGCCGGTACAAGGCGAATAAATCACTTATTCACACTACAAAAGACCTTAATTGGAGAATAATATTCTCGATTTCAACCATAAAATAAAACAATGATGGATGCCTTCAGTCGAAAAATTCTCACAGCCCTCCAAGAGGACTCTCGCATGACCGTGCAGCACATTTCCGAGCGAGTGGGCTTGTCCGCTACGCCTTGCTGGAAGCGGATCAAAGAGATGGAAGCGCAAGGTGTCATCACCGGCTACACAGTGAAAGTAGACCGCAAAAAAGTTGGTCTCAATCTGATGGTCATGGCCGAAATCAACTTAAGCCAGCACACTGAAAAAACGGTGGCTGAATTCGAGGCCGCTGTGCAAGCAACGCCTCACATTGTGCGGTGCTACTCAACCACCGGCCAGTCTGACTATGTGCTCATGATCATGGCAGCCGACATAGAGGAGTACGAACAATTGCTCATGCGTTCCCTGTTCAAGTTGCCTGGGGTTGCCCACGTTCGCTCCAGCATGGTGTTGCGAGAGATCAAACTAGGTGCAGCCTTGCCTTTGAAATCTAACCAGTCATTGTCGTAATTCATTTTTCAACGCCCATGCTTTTAGCTCAGGACCAAAAAAGCAGTGACGACAACAGCACAACGCAGCTGCAAGCAGCTGTGGCGTTGGCGTTGGCGTGTTGGGGGTAGCAGGAAAGCGCAATCTGAACAGATAGCGGCTGGATATGTCACCAGACAGCTGTTGCTTGACAAGCTGCATGCGAGTTGTCGCAGCCTAGTGAGCAGTACGGTACACAAGGGTTGCGCTGATCTGACTAAACGACGACACGGCTGGCCCAGCGGGCAGTTGGTCAGGCTGTTTGATTCAGTGATTCAGTGATTCAGTATTTAAAACGTACAGACTCAACGCACTCAATGCGATGGACTACAGAAACTTACACGTAACCACTTGTGTGCGCCAAAAAAGGAGGCCATGGGCCTCCTTTTTTTGTATCCCAAAGTGTTGATGTCAACAACTTTGGCCCAACGGTGTTGGGTTGATATGTCTTGACTTAACAACGCTCAATATGACTTGTAAGGTAAAAACTTGCCAGATATCATGATCTTAACCCTGTCTCCGTTGGGATCATTTTCTCGCTGCATATCCATTTTGAAATCGATAGCACTCATAATACCGTCGCCGAATTCTTCGTGTATCAGCTCTTTAAAAGTGGTTCCGTAAACGGAAATTAATTCATAAAATCTGTACACCAATGGGTCAGTGGGAACTGCAGTGGGCAAGGATCCTTTGTAAGGTACGGCTTCGAGAACAGGTATGGCTTCTGCTGGAAGACTGAATATCTTAGCAACTACTTTAGCTTGTGCATTGGTTAATGCCATTTGACCCAAGCACGCTGCAGTAACCCACTCTTTTGAAAGCTTTAATTTCGGCGCAACATCTGCCCATTTTATTTTCTTTTGAATTTTAACCGCCATGATCATGTCGGTCACTTCTTCGCGCGTTAAGATTTTAATGTTGGTAGCCATGGTTGTTCCTATTTGTTTGTTAGGTGGAAGTGGTTAATGCAGAAGCTGACAGACCAGGTGACACAAACAGTGGCTCAACTGGTCTTTCTTGTATGCCATTGGTAATGTCACTGGCTCTGTTGACTAAAAAATCGACCAAGTGATTGCGAATTGGGTAATAGTGTGGTTCGTGGTGTAAAGTGGCTCTGCGTCGATTACGGGGCAAAGTATTCACTACTATTTCTGCAATCATTGCCATAGGGCCATTTGACATTAATATGACCTTATCGGCTAAAAAAATTGCTTCATCAACATCGTGCGTAATCATAAATACAGTTTGACCTGTATCTTGAACTATTGTCAGCAGTTCATCTTGAATACTGCCCCTTGTTAGAGCATCTAATGCACCAAAAGGCTCATCTAACAACAGCATTTTTGGATCTATAGCAAAAGCGCGTGCAATACCAACTCGTTGCTTCATACCACCAGATAACTCTGAAGGACGTTTCTCTTCTGATCCAGTGAGATTCACCATATCAATAAATCGCATGGCATGCTCATTGATCTTTACAGCAGCCCAGTTTGGATACCTTGAGCGTACTGCAAAGGCAACATTTCCTTTAACCGTAAGCCATGGCATGAGTGCATGCGTTTGAAAGACAACGCCTCTGTCTAAACTTGGACCTGAAATTTCTCTACCATCCATGAATACATGACCGGCTGTTTGAGTTTCAAGACCGGCCAATACATTCAATATCGTTGTTTTGCCACAGCCTGAGTGTCCAACAATACAAATAAACTCACCTTTTTCGATATTGAAATCCACATCTTCGAATACGGTTACTTGACCACCAGTTCGAACTGGGTAGATTTTTTTGAGCTTTTCAACTTTTAAAAATGACATTTGTTAATCCTTGTAAGTGATATGCTTCTGTACACGAGCAACAAGTGAATCAAGGATCATTCCAACAATACCGATTGCTAGCACGGCGACTAAAATGTTTGATATTGATAAGTTATTCCATTCATTCCAAACAAAGTAACCTATTCCCGTACCGCCAACCAGCATTTCTGCGGCAACAATTACAAGCCAAGCTATACCAATCGATATGCGTATGCCCGTCATGATTGTTGGTCCTGCTGCAGGCAGTATTACAAATATGGCTTTTCTAAATGGATTGAGCTCAAGCGTTTTAGCGACATCAAGCCAGTCTTTTCTGACTGACGATACGCCCAAGGTGGTGTTTAACAACATGGGCCAAATTGAGCATATAAAAATAACAAAAACAGCTGAAACATTGCTGTCTTTCAGTGTGAACAGCGCTAGCGGCATCCAAGCAAGTGGCGAAATAGGCTTAAGGACCTGGATAAATGGATCCAGTGCCTTGGTCATGAGCGGAGACATACCAATCATGAATCCTAACGGTATAGCCACAATAACTGCTGCCGCAAAACCGACAAGCACTCTCCAAATCGAATACCCAAGTTGAATACCTATGCCCTTGTCGTTCGGGCCATTGTCATAAAAAGGATCCGATATGGCCTCTACCAGCTTGTCACCAAACTGAGCTGGCGTGGGGAAGGCCGATTCCTGACCTTTTGCAGCAGCCCCCCCTACCAGTAGCGCGTACTCATCGCTGACAACTTGATCCGCTGCTTTTGGCATTGTTGCAAGGTGCCAGGACAACAGAAATGTCAACAGCAGGAGGGCAGATAACAACCCTGCAACCAGCGTTTGCGAAGGTTTCATTGTTAAACGCGACCAATTTTGAAGCTGCGAGAATAGGCGGCTGCTTCTGCTGGGTTAAAAGTCTTCCCCATTACGGAGAAGCTTTTACTGTTCGTTGTTGGCGGTGTTAGGCCAGCCTCTTTCATTAAACGCGCAGCGTCTGTAGCCAAAAATACATCCTTTGCCACCTTTTGGTAATCAACTTCACCATTGACCTGTCCCCAACGCTGCATCTGCGTCAAGATCCATACCGCAAAAGATTCCCAAGGGAACGGATCGAAACCGATACGGTCCGGTACAACTTTGATGTTGCCTAGCCCGTCGGCATAGGTACCCGTTAAAACCTGTTCTACGACTGTTACAGGTTGGTTGAGGTAATTCTTCGGCGCAATGGCTGCTGCTATTTCTTTTCTGTTTTCGGCTTTACTGGCATATGCAGTAGCTTGAATAATTGCCCTGAGTAATGCGGAGTACGTATTGGGCATTTGAGTAACAAACTCTTTGCTGGCGGCAAAGGCACAACAAGGGTGTCCGTCCCATATCTCTTTAGACAGGATGTGAATAAACCCAACGCCGTCATAAACAGCCCTTTGGTTTACAGGATCAGGCGCAAGGAAGCCATCGATATTTCCTGCACGTAAATTGGCGACCATATCGGGTGGAGCAACCACTCTGATTTGGACATCAACATCTGGATCTATACCAAATTCTGCAAGGTAATATCTGAGCAAATAGGCGTGCATTGAGTAGTCAAAAGGCACTGCAAATTTAAAGCCTTTCCAATTTTTCGGATCTCTATTGTCTTTGTGCTTCATTGCCAAAGTTATCGCCTGACCATTAATATTTTCTACGGCAGGCATTGTGTAAGGCTGCGACGCTGTACCTGCTCCTAAAGTGATTGCCAGAGGCATGGGCGATAACATATGTGCGGCATCGTATTCTTTATTGAGAGTTTTATCTCGCACCAGAGCCCAGCCAGCTGTTTTAATAATTTCTACATCTAGCCCTTGATTGCTGTAGAACCCCATAGGATGCGCCATGATGATTGGCGTGGCACAAGTAATTGGTATAAAGCCAACTTTTAATTTAGTTTTCTCTAGTTTTCCGGGTGTTACTGCAAAAGCCTCTTTAGCCATTGCCATTGGAAACAATGCTGCAACCGCTGACATTGCAGTAGATGAGCCCACAGCTTTTAAAAATCCGCGACGCAGATAGTCATCCGGGAACAGTGCTCTTAGGATACCTTGTTCAACTACACGGTTATTGAGTGCATCATCATGTTGCGCAAGTGCCTTACTTTCTGCTAAGGCATGTTCTGCTTCACTGCTATGTTGACCACAGGAGCATTGTGATCGCAGCGTTATGTTCTGATTAAAAGGGGGCGGATTCAAAAGTGAAGTGCAACTCTTACCAGTCCAGTAAGGTACGTCCATGCACCACACCTCACCCAAGCGCTATCAGCAGCTTCAGCCCGAAGAACGCATGACCATCGCCTCTTTGCTCCACC